>Ga0129317_1000901_pt1 | contig 25771 bp, 18 predicted proteins | sample Cm1ome_FD_94430 | JGI IMG/M metagenome (GOLD analysis project Ga0129317, IMG submission 94430) | Eastern black-and-white colobus group fecal microbial communities from Wisconsin, USA - Cm1105 metagenome | ecosystem: Host-associated > Mammals > Digestive system > Large intestine > Fecal | place... | reverse complement strand
TGTTGGCGTAGGACTCGGCTTGGGCATACAGCATAGAGGCGAGGATGCCGTATATGAGCATGAGGGGCATTCGGCAATGACACTGACTCCGCGCGTCGGTGTGGAGCTGTTCCGCCACATACGTGTAACTTGTACTGCCACAATCACTAAAAGCGACTATAGCAATATTGGATTCACTCTCGGATATGTATTCGGAGGAGGAAAGAAATAGAATAAATGTTGGATTTTATATTTTTCTGTTTGATAATACTCATCACAGTCGCCGAGGCTGTGGGGATATGGGCATGCGTCTGGCGGTATGGATGGCTATATATTTCCTCGTGTTCTCTCCACGGATGGGGCTGGAGTTCAGCCTCTTCATTTCTGAACAAATATTTTGATATATGAATTACATTTTGAGGCACATCCATATCACAGAAAAACTCTTATTATCAACCACAGAGGCTTCGAAGCCTATTTAGAGTGCCAATCCATACAGCCCGTGACCAGTAATTTTAAATATAAGTGCAAATTTACATAAAAATCTCGAATTATAAGCCAGTAAAATAAAAAACTTAAATTATTTCCTCGAAAATAGCGAGAATTAGCCTAAATTACTGGAAAATCAAGGCCACAACTGCAAAAATACCTGTCAACGTGCTCTTAGTCACAATTTAAAAGGTAAAATGCTTCAAACCGTCCCTCATTGAGGGACGGTTTGTTGATAGATTTCGGACGGTTTGTTCAGTAATTCATTCCCACAATCCATATCGGGAGTTTTTTGCCGACAGGATATTCAATGTCTAAACAGAGTGAACGCCTTCAAGCAAGTTTCTCATCATAACCATAGTATATAAAGGGCATATCATAACTTTCTGTTCCGCATCACCATCATATGCATCCTTATATGAGATTATGCCGAAATGTTCCAATTATTTTGACTTCATTTCAGGTACTTTCAGTGGACATCCTGCCACGCAGCGCCCGCACTTGAGGCAGTCGGGATGGAGAAATCCTTCTGCATCATTTCTGCTTTCGTATGGCTTCAGCTGCATGGGGCATACTGCTGAGCAGAGCTTGCACTTGGTGGTGCATCTCTCACCTACAAATATTCGTCGGTAATGCTCAGGGAGTTTGCCGCGGCGCGGCGTTACCCACGATGACAGCGTACCCATGGGGCAGAACGAGCACCATGTGCGTGGCGCATAAATAAACGAAAGGCCTATACCCACAATGGTGGTTATCAATATGATGGTCCAGAACACACGTCCCATGGCTCCCCAGTCGCCCCATGCCCGGTACATTTGTATACCGAACATTGTGAAGATGAACATCACCATGAAAATCCTGAATCCCCTGGTGCGAACAAATGCCGGAATAGGTCTGTGAGGCGAGTATTTGGCAAGCACCTTATCATAGAGGCTCCCTCTCGGACATGCGTTTCCACACCACCAGCGTCCCCTGCGCACAGCAAATGCCACCGGGGCAATCATGCAAATTATTGCAAGGAACCCGATTACGGGATAAAAATATCCCGCAACAAGATATGCCAGCAGAATCCAAAACAACGGGAATCCCTTTTGGGGCAGTGAGCGGAAAAATCGTTTTTGCGCCATGCTTATTTCTTTTCTTACTTTTTGTTTTTATAATCATTGTTTCAATTAGGGCTACAAATTTACTGCTTTTTTCCAACATCCGCAAATTTTCCCCCATGTTTTTATTCAGAAAACAAGTCATCCATAGTCAGTTCGGCAGTTGCCGACACGCAATATGTAAATAATATTCCGAAGAAAGCCCAATTATGATAGACAACAAACTTTATGAATTAAAGATTCTTCCGACCATAACATCTTGAAGAAATCAAGAACATAAACGCACTCAACATTGTTGATGCGGCGGTTGAAAGGATCGAGACTGACAATAATCAGCCGCGCAGCAGGATAATCCCCGGCAAATGCCTTCAATCCCTTCAAATGACGTGGAAGCACTTCCTCCACAGACTTGATCTCAATGGCCAGACGTGCATCGCCAATTACGGCATCCACTTCCAAACCGGTATGAGTGCGCCAGAAAGTCAGTTGCTCACTACTTTCACTATACATAAGCCAAGCCTTGATTTCCTGTATCACAAGATGCTCAAAGGCATGCCCATACTCAGCCGTACCCCTTACAAGCTCCTTGCGATGAAGCAGATAATTGACTATGCCTACGTCAAAATAATAGAAGCGCGGAGCCTGAACCAGTCGCCGTTTTATTACTTTTGAGAAAGCTGGTATGCGATAGCCTATAAGGGTGTCTTCGAGAATATCAAAATATCCTGCAACGGTATTTGCACTCACCCCACAATCCTGGGCTATGTTATTGTAGTTGATCATCTCACCGTCTGTAATTGCCGCCACCTCAAGAAAACGCTGAAATGCGGAGAGATTTCTCACAAGAGCTTCCTGCTTGATTTCCTCTTTCATATAGATATCAATGTATGCCGCCAGCCGTTTGGATGGATTCTTTGCAAGATAGTGTGGCGGCAGCATTCCATAGTTTATGGCATGGTTGAGGTCAAAATCTGGTATCTCTGTGCTTACAAATGGGTAGAGATACACAGGATATGCTCTGCCGCCAAGAGTGTTGTAGCCCTTGCGCTTGAGTTTTCTTGCACTGGAGCCACATAAGATAAATATCAGTCCCTTTTCCGACATCAGCCTGTGAACCTCGTTGAGCAGCTCCGGCACTTCGGGCACCTCATCAATAATCACAAGAGCACCTTCCGGTTTCTCCACCAGAATATCATACAGCAATGACGGTGTACGTTTGAAACGTGTTTTCACCGATGTGTCAAGGAGGTCAATATATGTACAGTTTTTAAATTTTTCTCTCAGAAATGTACTTTTCCCAGTCTGACGTGCTCCAAAAAGGAATATACTATCCTCTAACTTGCTATCAATATTTAATTTACGCTCTATCATACCAATGTCAATTTGTAGTTTATATTGCGTATTTTCAATGTAAATACGCAGTACCATTGCGTATTTTCAATGTAAATCCGCAACAAAGATACATATTTTCAAGCTATGGCACAAATATTCGGCTTTATAATTATTGATAATTAACAAATCGGCTATTCAAAAAAATAGTTTCCTATGCTACTTCGGTTAAGTGCGAAATAATAAGCTAATGCGTAAATACCGGGATTTCTCCCCGATAACGGCTGCAAAGATACAATTTTTTTTATTCTGCAAAATTTAGAAGTAAAAAAATATACTTTTCCCTAAAATATTTCGTACCTTATATATAAAAAAGGTTCAGCTCAGCAATAAAAAAATTCTTTGTATTAACCGGCAGTACATCAGCAAAGCACTCGCTTTAGCTTACCCAAATGGCCAAAATTGTTAATCATAACTAAAACTTCAAATAAAATATTCGTGTTTGTCATACCAAATAAAAACGCTATATTTGCAGCGTTTATAAAGTATAAACTAATAGAATACGGATATGATACAGTTGATAGAACGACAATATTATACGGATATTATCTCTCCGTTTATCGACAAGAATATTATAAAAGTACTTACAGGTCAGCGACGTGTAGGCAAGAGCTGCATACTCCAGCAGTTGCGCAAACACATCTGCACCATATCTCCTGATGCAAATACAATCTACATCAATAAGGAACTTGATGAATTTTCAAATCTGCGTACCAGTGAAGATCTCTCTGCATATATTGGACACTAGTGATATAAGATTATGTATTTCGATAAAGCCAATATTTTGCCGAAATGCGGCTTATTTTCCGTAAGGATAATAAAAATTTCCCAAAAATAAAATTTTTCACTAATAAAAATGAAAAATAAAACTACACAACTACACTTTTTGACATAATTCTATAAATTACAACAATATATGGAGTGTAGCTACCCATTTGAAACTACACTAAAACTACACGCAAACTACACTCTTTCAGCATTTCGGAATACAAAATACGAAATTTCAACCACATTACTCTGCACAACACATCCCCAAAACGCGCATTACTCAAACCAACATTTTACATTTTAACTTTTATAAACACGCATTTTTACCATATTAAAGTCTTTACAACTGTTAAATCATGGCTAAAAACACTCAAAACGTGTAGTTTGCGTGTAGTTTTAGTGTAGTTTCACGCACCTACATACACGCATTAATTTCCTAAATATAAGCTAATTAACTCAAAAAGTGTAGTTGTGTAGTTTGATTTTAGAAAATTTTTTCTAAGAAAGTTACAAAATTTACCGTTTTATTTACACTTTAACGAGAAATTAACGTTTTGCTATTCCAAATGTATCGTTCACGATTCTATTCTCCACGTTCACGATTCTATATTCCACGTTTAGAATCCTATTTCCCACATTTAGAATCCTATTTTCCACATTCCTGTATCAAACGCCGCAGTGTAGTTTTATGTTTTTTCAAATAGGTCAGGAAATCATTATACGGATATTATTTCTCCATTTATTGACAAGAATATTATAAATTAGATGAATCATCGAAAAAATGTTGCAAGCCATACTACTGGAGCAATGACCGCACTCCTGCGGAGATTGACTTTGTTGTGCAGTATGACGGGAGGGTATTGCCCATAGAGGTAAAAGCATCTACGAATGTACGTTCCAAATCACTCGCCCAGTTCATCAAGAACAATGAAGGCCTCAAGGGGCTCCGTCTATCATTCAAATGTGGAGTAAACATGGGAAAATGTAACAATTAGTTTTGTTTTTGTTACATTTGAGGATTTTGAGACAGTTTTATTGCATTTTGTCCTCATTAGTTTGTAATTTTGTAGCACGAACAAAAACTTCAAACTTAATAGAACAAAATAAAATAAGACTTATGAGACGACTTTTTTTGTGCACTGTCTCGGCATTGATGCTGTCATCCGTGGCAGAAGCCAAGGTGTGGATGCCGCAGATGTTTCAGAACGGAATGGTGCTGCAGCGCAACCAGACGGTGAATGTATGGGGAACAGCCGACAGCAACGAGACTGTGACCGTGACTATCCGTGGAAAGAAGTACACTGCCGTTGCAGGCAATGACGGAAAATGGAGCGTACAGCTGCCAAAGATGAAGGCAGGCGGTCCATATGAGATGACGGTGACATCGGCAAACGACAATGCAGAGACGAAAATATCGGATGTGATGGTGGGCGACGTATGGCTGTGCTCCGGACAGAGCAACATCGACGTGACAGTGGAGCGCGTCTATCCGCAATACCGTGACGAGATAGACAGTTACAGCAACGACAAGATACGCCTGTTCCGTGTCTACACCGAATATACCACCACTCCGCAGCAGGACGTGAAGCCTACAAAGTGGAACAAGGTGTCGAAACAAAGCGCATGGCAGTTCTCCGCCGTGGGATATTTCCTTGCAAAACGCATGTTCGAGAAGACGGGAGTGCCTCAGGGCATTATCTGCAACAGTCTCGGCGGAAGCCCCATAGAGGCATGGATTCCGCTCGACTCGGTAAAGCAGATACCTGCCGACTATTACGACAAATACTTCCTCTACACTGACAAGGAATATGTGGAGGCACAGACCAAAGCCAATCAGAGAGCCAACGATGTGTGGTTTGAGCGCCTGAACAGCACCGACCCTGGAGTAAAGGAAAACTGGACTGCAAAGGACTACAACGACAACGCATGGAAAACATACAACCAGTATGACAACGCATGGGCAAGGCAAAACGGCAAGCCTGTGACGGGCACCATATACATGCGCCAGCACATCAACATCGACAAGGCGCACGCCGGAAAGAAAGCCACACTGCTGCTGGGAACGCTCTTCGACATGGACTATACCTACATCAACGGCAAGCAGGTGGGTGTGACATACTATCAGTACCCGCCGCGCCGCTATGAGATTCCGGAAGGATTGCTGCGCGAGGGTGACAACGTGATTACTGTGAAGTTCGTAAACAAATATGGTATGGCGCACTTCATAAAGGAGAAACCATACAAACTGGTGTTTGGCGACAACGACGAGATGGCGCTCAGCCTGCAATGGAAAAGCAGGGTAGGGGCTGTGATGCCCGAGATGCTCGGAGGCAAGGTGAACACACAGAACCAGCCGTCGGTGCTCTACAACGCCATGCTGAAACCTGTTGCGCCATACAACATACAGGGCGTGGTGTGGTATCAGGGAGAGTCGAACACAGGCGACGCAAAGAACTACGGACCGATGCTGCGTATGCTCAAGAACGACTGGCGCAGCCAGTTCAACAACCCCACGCTGCCCTTCACCATCGTTCAGCTTGCCAACTTCATGGAGCCTTCGGACAATCCGCAGCAGAGCGGTTGGGCAGAATTGCGCGAACAGCAGCGCTTAGAGGCTGAAGCCGACAGCAACGCCGCCCTCGCAGTGGCTATCGACCTTGGCGAAACCGTAGACATTCATCCTTTGCTGAAGAAAGATGTGGCAGAACGATGCGCACTTGCTTTCGAAAACATGGCATGGGGCAAGAAAAACCTGCTGTCGCCAAAGGTTGTAAGCGGCACAGTGGACAGCGACGGCAACGTGACGCTGACCATGGACCAAGAGATGCAGGCAGGCGACATGAACGAGTTTGAGCTTGCTGCCGACGACGGGAAATTCCACAACGCCAAGGCAACAGCCGCAGGCAAGACTATAACCATCAGCTGCGCCAGTGTGAAGCATCCTGCAACAGTGCGCTATGCCTGGAAACATAACCCGATAAAGGCAAACTGCCGCGGACTTAAAAACAATCTGCCGGCAAGTCCGTTTGAGTTGAAAATAAAATAACTATGAACAAAATACTGAAACTTACATTAGCGGCTCTTTTCCTGCCGCTTACAGCCATCACCGCTGCCGACCGTTTTGTGGACTTCAACAAGGGCGACCGCCTGTTGTGCAGTGAGGGAAGCAAAGTGACAATATCCGTTGACGACAACGACAACGTGGGCGTAAAGATTGCCGCCAGTAACCTTGTGACTGACATTCAGAAGGTGTGTGCTGCAAATGCCACAATAGTGGCGCAGCAGGATGCCGACATCATTGTGGGTACAATAGGGCAGAGCAAGGCTATCGACAAGCTCGTGAAAAGCGGCGTAATAGATGCACGCCAGCTGAAGGGCAAGCGCGAGAAGTATATCATCACCACGACCAACAACGCCTTAGTGATAGCCGGCAGCGACCGTCGGGGAACAATCTTCGGCATCTATGAGCTGTCCGAGCAGATGGGAGTGTCGCCATGGTATTACTGGATGGACGTGCCCGCCGAGCGCCACAGCAACGTATATATTAATAAAGGTGTGTTTACCGACGGCGAGCCTGTGGTGCGCTACCGTGGCATATTCCTCAACGACGAGGCTCCCTGTCTCACATCGTGGGTGAACAACACTTTCGGCACCAAATACGGAGGTCATAAGTTCTATGAAAAGGTGTTTGAGCTGGTGCTCCGCCTCAGGGGCAACTTCATCTGGCCGGCAATGTGGGGATGGGCATTCTATGATGACGACCCTCTGAACATGAAGACTGCCGACGACATGGGAGTGATTGTGGGCACAAGTCACCACGAGCCCATGAGCCGCTCGCAGCAGGAGTGGCACCGCCCCAAGACCAAGGGAGCATGGAACTATGCCACCAACAAGGATATGCTCGACGAGTTCTGGCTCGGCGGTGTGCAGCGCAACAGCCACACCGAGGACATCATCACCATAGGAATGCGTGGCGACGGCGACGAGGCAATGAGCGAGGAGCGCAACGTGAAGCTCATGGAAAGCATAGTGGAAAACCAGCGCCGGCTGATAGCAAAGGCACACAAGAAGCCTGCCAGGGAAGTGCCGCAGGTGTGGGCGCTGTATAAAGAGGTGATGGACTACTACGACGACGGCATGAAGGTGCCTGAGGATGTCACCATGCTGCTCTGCGACGACAACTGGGGCAACGTGCGCCGCGTGCCCACTGCAAAGGACCGCAACCGCAAGGGAGGCTGGGGACTTTACTATCACGTGGACTATGTGGGTGCGCCGCGCAACAGCAAGTGGCTCAACGTCACATCGCCGGCATCAATGTGGGAACAGCTCACCTTAGCCCACGAATACGGCATCGACCGTCTGTGGATACTCAACGTGGGCGATCTCAAGCCAATGGAATATCCCATACAGCTGTTCATGGACATGGCATGGAATCCTGATGCAGTGGCAAGCCGCAGCAACGGCCGTGTGTCGCTGATGCCTCATGTGGAGCAGTTCTGCGCCCGGCAGTTCGGACAGTGTCATGCTGCCGAAGCCGCAAACATACTGGAACAGCAGACCCGTTATGCCTCACGCTGCACAGCCGAGATGCTCGATGCCAACACCTATTGTCTTGAGAGCGGCGAATGGGCGCAGGTGGTAAGTGATTTCAACAGCCTTGAGCTTCGTGCCATGCGTCAATACTCACAGCTGCCTGAGGAATATCGCGATGCCTACCGCCAGCTCATTCTCTTCCCCGTGCAGGCATACGCCAACCTTTACAACATGTACTACGCACAGGCTCAGAACCGCAAGCTCTTTGCCGAGGGCAATCCTGAGTGCAACCGTTGGGCTGACATGGTGGAGAAGTGTTTCCGCCGCGACAGCATACTCATGACTGAATACAACAACGACATTGCAGGCGGCAAATGGCGCGGCATGATGACCCAAAAGCATATAGGATACACTTCGTGGAACGATAACTTCCCCCACGAGATGCTACCTAAGACAGAACGCATCGTGGCTCATTCTGCCGCACAGTATGTAGCTCACGCTAAGAAACCATCAAGCACAAACGGCTATATCGCCCTTGATGCTGAGAACTTTGTGGCTGCAAAGAATGCCGACAGCGGTGCCGAGTGGACAATCATCGAAGGACTTGGCCGCAACAAGAGCGGTGTGACACTTATGCCGCGTACCAAGGCTGTAGACGGAGCCAGCCTCTCATACAGTTTCGACATGGGCGATGCTGTCTGCGACAACGTAACCGTTCACATCATAACACGCTCCACACTCGACATCTTCAACAAGGGCGGAATGACCTATTCGGTGAGCATCGACAACGGCACACCTGTCACAGTAAACTTCAACGCCGACCTCAACGAGAGTCCCGAGAACATCTACACCACCTACTATCCCACAATAGCACGTCGTGTGGTGGAAAAGACAGTGAAGCTGCCTGTCACACTGAACACTAAACACTCAACACTGAACACTATTCATACTCTCACCTTCACGCCCAACGACCCTGCAATAGTGATAGAAAACATCGTGATAGACCTCGGAGGCTACACTCCGCAATACCTGTTCAAGTAAAAAACAAAAAGGTAAAATCAAGGAGGTGGGTCAAAACCCACCTCCCTTTTTAAAGTCTATTGTTCTAAAGAATTTATCCATGACGCGATTTTATCGAGCACGTCCTTTGACATTGTCTCTTCTATCTGCTGGTATTCTACAACAGAACCGGTGGTGCAGTGCTGGAACAAATGGTTGAGGCTGTCGAAGGCAACGGTCTCGTGACGGGCGTTGACAAGTCCTTTTTCCAATGCTCCGAGGTTTGCCTCGTAGTCCACCTGCATGTCGAGTTTACCGTTGACGGCAAGCACGGGACACTTAATGTTGGGCAGCGACTTCCGCACATCTACGGTGATAAGGTGACGCATATATGGTACTGAAAATGTTTGTTTAGCCTGACTGATAAGCGGTTTCAGGCTTGATGAATCATCATAGCCCTGAAGCACCTCGTCGATGTTCATTCCAGCGGCAACCTTGTCGAAAACATCGCTGATAACTTTGCAGTAGTCGTTCACAGCATCATCCGAAAGTCCCATAGAACGCAGCGCAGTCCTGTTCTGACTGAGCAATGTCTCCTTTCCTGAGACAGCCATGCCAGCCATCGACACTATGAAGTCAGGCTTTCCCTCGCCTGCAAGCATCAGGGCAATAGTGCCTCCCTCGCTATGACCGAGCACACCTACAGTCTTGAATCTGTTGCGCAGGAAGGCAATGCCGGCAGCCGCATCATCCTTGAAATCGTCGGTAATGAAATCCGTAAACTTTACTGACGGGTCGTTATATCCGCGGTCATCATACCTCAGCGACGCTATGCCCTGACGTGCCAGGGCATCGGCTATCACTGCAAACGGCTTATGGTCGAAACATTCCTCATCGCGGTTTTGCTGTCCGCTGCCTGTCACCATCAGCACCACAGGAGTATTTTTGCTGTATGACTGCGGCAGAGTGAGAGTGCCGCAGAGAGTGAATGTACCGTTCTTGAACGAAACCTCCCCGGTGGTATAAGGAAAAGGTGCCACGGGAGTCTGTGGGCGGTTAACTTTTGGCATACCGGGTTTAATGGTGAGAGGCAACGACAGTCCGTTTTGGCTGAAAGTGCCAATGATGGAGTTTTTCCACATATATCCCTCGAAAGTGACTCCACATTCAGCCACAGTCACTTTCAGCTTGCCGTCTTCCGTAATGCACTTTTCAGCCTTTATCCCCTTGGCGCCCTGAGACGGTGAGTCCATGGTGCATCCGTCTGGATTGAAATGGAACACCAACGGCAGTTTTATGCCTTGAATATCAAGTTCTCCCGACCATGCACCTTCCTGTGCTCTTGTAACGGCAGCCACCAAGCAAAGCAATGCCGCAATCATCATTATTTTGTGTTTCATGCCAAATTATATTTTTCTGCAAAATTACAAATAATAATCAGAACAAAATCATGTCCCTGCGTTAAAAATATCAAATAAATTTGGCTGTTGCCGTGTCGTTCGGGAGAAAAGCAGTATATTTGCAAAATAAAAGCAGGAGACAAATTTTAAGCAGGAGACAGAATTATGTACGATATAAATAAGGTGCGGGAAGATTTTCCCATACTTACAAGAAAAATTTACGATAAGCCGCTGGTTTATCTCGACAATGCAGCCACAACACAAAAGCCGCTGTGCGTGCTTGATGCCATGCGCGACGAATATCTGAATGTCAACGCCAATGTGCATCGCGGCGTGCATTATCTCTCACAACAGGCAACAGACCTTCATGAGGCTGCCCGTGAGACAGTGCGCGGCTTCATCAATGCCCGAAAGATAGAGGAAATAGTGTTTACCCGCGGCACCACCGAGAGCATCAACCTTGTGGCATCATCGTTTTGCGAGGGATGTATGAGCGATGGCGACGAACTGATAGTAAGCGTCATGGAGCACCACAGCAACATTGTGCCGTGGCAGTTGCAGGCGGCACGTAAAAACATCACCATCAAGGTGATACCAATGTCGGACAACGGAGAGCTTGACATGGAAGCCTACCGCCAGCTGTTCACCGGGAATACACGACTGGTGAGCGTGGCCCATGTGAGCAATGTGCTCGGCACGGTGAATCCGGTAAAGGAGATGTGCGCCATAGCCCATGAGCATGGTGTGCCTGTGCTTGTGGACGGAGCACAGAGTGCTCCCCACTTCGCCGTTGACGTACAGGACATGGATTGCGACTTTTTCGTGTTCAGCGGCCATAAGATGTACGGCCCCACTGGCATCGGCGTGCTCTATGGCAAGGAGGAGTGGCTCGACCGCATGCCACCCTATCAGGGCGGCGGCGAGATGATAAGCACTGTAACATTTGAAAAGACAACCTTTGAGCGTCTGCCGCTAAAGTTTGAGGCAGGCACTCCCGACTACATTGCCACCCATGGACTTGCCACTGCTATTAACTATATACAGTCATTAGGGCTTGACAATATTTCTGCCCATGAGCGCAGCCTCACCAACTACTGCATGGAGCAGATGCGAGGCATCGGCGGCATGCACCTGATAGGCACGGCAGAGAACAAGGATGCCGTGGTGAGCTTCCTTGTTGGCGACATCCATCACCTTGACATGGGCACATTGCTCGACCGTCTCGGCATAGCCGTGCGCACGGGGCACCACTGCGCCCAGCCGCTTATGGATCGATTAGGCATACAAGGCACAGTAAGGGCATCGTTTGCACTCTATAACACTAAAGAAGAAGTTGATGCACTCGTGGCTGGCATCAGCCGAGTGGCGAAGATGTTTTAGGAATTCTTCATTTAATCACCACTTTTCTGTTTCCGTTGATATATATCCCGGTCTTTGCGGGTTTATCAATCATGTTTCCGTTGAGGGTAAACCATTTGTCTGCGGCAGTTTTATTTTTGGTTATGGCGCTGATGCCCGCAGCGCCATCAAGAAAATTTTTCATCTCATACAAGGCTGGCATTGCTTTTCCTGTGTTGCTGTTGAACAGAGGGGCATACCACCAGCCTTCCATTTGGGTTGTTTTCCACGGATATGCATTATATTCCATCCACCACCAGAACAGCCCGTTCACGTTCTTGTGGCTGTTGAGCATTGTTATCAGGTCTTTTGTGAATTTCTCCTGTCCTGCTTCCGTATATGGATATGTACCGCTGGTGTCATAGTCTTTTTCATTGGGAATCCACGAATAGCTGTAACCCACTTCCACAATCATTATTTTCTTGTCGGGATAATCCTTTTCCAAAGAATTAATGGCACTGTTGAGTGTTGCGATGCTATTATGCCAAATAGGATAATAGCTCAGCCCTATGATGTCGTAGTCCACATTGGCACTCTTCATCTTGTCATAGAAGTATTTTTGCTCATGGGGCTTGGTGGTTCTCTCTGTATGCAGTATTATCTTAGCCTCGGGACACACCTCACGGCATGCTTTTCCTGCATTCTTAAGCAGGTTGATGAAACGGTCCCAGTTAGCATCAACGTTGGGGTAGCACTTTTTAAAGGAGCTGGCATTGGCTGATCCCCACAGCATACCATAACTTATTTCATTGCCGGTCTGTATGAAGTCGGGCTTTGCGCCTGCCTCCGTCATCTGTTGCAACACGTCTTTTGTGTAGTCGTAAATCTTTTGTACAAGCTGTTCGTCGTTGAGATTCTCCCACGCCTTCGGGGTCCACTGCTTTGCGGGGTCAGCCCACGTGTCGCTGTAATGGAAATCAAGCATCAGACTCATTCCCGCATCCTTGATACGTTTGCCGAGAGCCTTCACATAGTCGAGGGTCTGACAGCAGTTAGGGTCGTTGTTTGGAAAATCAGACGGATTTACAAACAGCCTGACACGCATGGCGTTCATCTTCTCCTGCTTGAAGAAGTCGAGCAGCGACGTGATTGGTTTTCCATCCTTGTCAAGATAGGTTGAATTTGACTTCTCGTTGGTAGGCAGCAGCGAAATGTCGCCGCCAAGATACTTCTGCGCCTGCGATTCTGCAGCGAAAGTGCATAATGCGGCAATAACCAGTGATTTTAACAGATTCATTTTTTAGTTATTAGTTTGTATTTTTTTTAGTTTTTAGTTTTTATTTATGTATTTGCGCCATTTATCAATGAGGGCTGCGAAATCCTCGGGCCACTCACTGTCGAAATCCATCTGCTCCTTAGTTATAGGATGTACAAACCCGAGAGTCTTGGCATGCAGTGCCTGACGCGGACACAGTTTAAAACAGTTCTGAACAAACTGACGGTAGGAGCCTGTACGCTCGCCGCGCAGAATCTCCATGCCGCCATAGCGCTCGTCGCAAAACAGCGGATGCCCTATGTGCTTCATGTGGGCACGTATCTGGTGGGTGCGTCCCGTCTCAAGTATGCACTCCACAAGGGTGACATATCCATAGCGCTCCAGCACACGGTAGTGAGTCACTGCCGGCTTGCCTTCGGCACTGCCTGCAGGCAGCACGGTCATTCTCAGACGATCTTTAGGGTCGCGTGCTATGTTACCCTCTATCGTTCCCGTGTCCTCCGTAAAGTTTCCCCACACCAGGGCGTTATACGAGCGGTGAGTGGTCTTGTTGAAAAACTGTGCTCCCAGCTCCTTTTTTGCCTCGGGAGTCTTTGCCACCACAAGCAGTCCGCTTGTGTCTTTGTCTATACGATGCACCAGTCCCACCTCCGGGTCGTTGGGGTCATAGCTTTCAAGGTCGCGCAGATAATAGGCGATGGCGTTCACTAACGTTCCCGTGAAGTTGCCGCATCCCGGATGTACCACCATGCCCGCCTCCTTATTGATTACCATCAGTTCCCTGTCCTCATAGACAATACTCAGCGGAATGTCCTCAGCCACTATCGAAGTGTCGTGATGCGGACGGTCGAGCATCAGCGTTATCACATCGCCTGGACGCACCTTATAATTGCTCTTCACTGGCTTGCCGTTGGCATGAATGAATCCTGCATCTGCGGCAGTCTGTATGCGGTTGCGGCTGGAGTGCGGCATCTTCTCCGCCATCCACTTGTCGATGCGCACAGCCACCTGTCCGGCATCTGCCACAAACCTGTAGTGCTCGTAAAGCTCTATTTCGTCGTTGTCGTATTCCATATAATATAATAATAAGGTGTAAATCCGCCTGATTATTCCGGTCCCGTCACCACTTCAAAGTCGTCACCGCCACCGCCGGTGTTGTCACCGTCATTATATTCGCCGACAGTCTCGTCCTCTGTTGGATATTCCGAATCCACATAGTTCAGGTCATCATAACTGTTGTCGTATGCCCCATTGCCAAGCTTTAGCATCACGGGATAGTCAGTGGATATACGGTCGCCGGCGGCAACATCCCTGCCGCGGCTCACCAGTCCCAGCACCCAGTCTTTCTCACCCGCCACATAGCGCGGCTCAAGCAGTCGGAATCCCAGAGCCGTGAGCTTTGCCTCAGCCTCGCGGCGGCTGCAGTTGTCAATAATGTCGGGCACGCTCACTGTTGGCGACGACGGCGAATTGACAGTCACATATATTGTACGCCCCTGCTTCACCCTTGTGCCGTAGCCCGGTGTCTGCGCCAGAATGCAGTTGGCGGGCATACGCTTGTTGTAGCCCGAATCGCTCACCTCAATGTACAGCCCGTCCATTTCCAGCAGGCTCTGTGCCTTGCTGAAGTCCATATTTGTGATATTTGGCACTGGTATTCCCTCGTCGTGGCGGGTATATATTTCAAGTCCGTATTTTACTCCCATTGCCAGCAGCACTACCACCACTGCCATTGCCAGCAGGTTGCCCCATAGGTACAGGCTGGCAAACTTACGGAAAAAGTCTTTCGCTTTCATGACTGTCATAGACTGTTTTTAAAACATCAAAGGGCATAAGCGTTGTGACGCCTATGCCCCCGATGTCTTACGGTTAACCTCCATAGCGGATTACTTTCCGTGATGCTCGTCTGATACGGTCAACTTCTTGCGGCCCTTGGCACGGCGTGCAGCCAATACTCTACGGCCATTCTTTGTTGCCATTCTCTCGCGGAAGCCGTGCTTGTTTGCCCTTCTTCTGTTGTGTGGCTGGAATGTTCTTTTCATTGCTTTAATCTATTTTATTGTTATAATTTCACCAAATTTGGCTGCAAAATTACTCATATTTTTCGAAATAACCAAGAAAAAGAAGAAATTTAGCAAAAATATTTATGTTTTTTACAGAAAAAAGCGTAACTTTGCACCGGATTTCAGTGTACATCACCGATTTTGACCGAATTTTCATCAAGGTAAAATAAAATTTATATAACATTTATGATTAACTCACAAGACATTAAAAACGGAACTTGCATCCGCATGGACGGCAAGCTGTATTTCGTTGTTGAATTCCTGCACGTAAAGCCAGGTAAGGGTAACACTTTCATGCGTACAAAGCTGAAGAACGTAGTAAACGGTCTCGTTGTAGAGAAGCGTTTCAACATCGGCGAGAAGCTTGAGGATGTCCGCGTTGAGCGTCGTCCGTATGTGTATAGCTACAAGGACGGTGACGACTTCATCTTCATGAATCAGGAGACATTCGACCAGATTCCTATCGCAAAGGAGCTGGTTAACGGTATCGAGTATATGAAGGACGGCGATGAGGTGACAGTGGTAAGCGATGCTTCCACCGACACTGTGCTCTTTGCCGAAATGCCGGTGAAGACTGTGCTACGCATCACCTACTGCGAGCCAGGACTCAAGGGCGACACTGCAACCAACGCTACAAAGCCTGCAACTGTTGAGACAGCCATGGGCGAGATTACAGTGCGCGTGCCTCTGTTCATCAACGAGGGTGAGCTTATTGAGGTTGACACCCGCGACGGCTCATACGTTAACCGTATTAAGGAGTAAATGAAGAGTGAAGAATTCTTCATTTAAAAATTATGAATTATTCAATAATAGTTCCAGTTTACAACCGCCCCGATGAGGTGGACGAACTGCTTGAAAGCCTGACACGTCAGACTTTCAAGCAGTTTGAGGTTATTATAGTGGAGGACGGTTCTAAAAACGACTGCCGCAGTGTGGTGGAGAAATATTCCGGCGCACTCGACATACATTATTATTATAAGGACAATTCCGGTCCCGGACAAAGCCGCAATTACGGTGCCGAGCGCTCTAAGGGCGACTATCTCATAGTGCTGGACAGCGACGTGGTGCTGCCCGAAGGCTATCTCCAGGCTGTGGAAGATGAGCTTAAAGCCAATCCATGCGATGCCTTCGGAGGTCCCGACAGTGCCCATCCCTCATTTACCGATGTTCAGAAAGCCATAAGTTATTCCATGACCAGCTTTTTCACCACCGGCGGCATACGTGGCGGAAAGAAGAAGCTTGACAAGTTCTATCCGCGGTCGTTCAACATGGGCATACGCCGCGACATATATCAGCAGCTTGGCGGATTCTCAAAGATGCGCTTCGGTGAAGACATCGACTTCAGCATACGCATATTCAAGGCTGGCTGCTCATGCCGCCTGTTTCCCGAGGCATGGGTATGGCACAAGCGCCGCACCGACATGCGCAAATTCTTCCGTCAGGTCTACAACAGCGGCATTGCGCGCATCAACCTTCACAAGCGCCATCCCGGCTCAATGAAGTTAGTGCATCTGCTGCCCATGGTGTTCACTGTGGGAGTGATTTGCATGATACTTGTCTCGGCAGTGGGACGAGTGCTGATGGAATACGACGACGTTGACCGCTGGTACTGGCTGTGCGCCGCGCCGTGGCTGCCTATAATCGCCTACTGCCTGCTGATATTCACCGACAGCAGCCTACAGAACAAAAGCATTAAAATAGGACTGCTCAGCATCGCAGCCGCCTTTACCCAGCTTATGGGCTACGGATTTGGATTCATCGAGGCATGGTGGAAACGTTGCGTGCTCGGCAAAGACGAGTTTCAGGCATTCGAGAAAACTTTCTATAAGTAATGGTGAAAGAATTCCGATACCACTTTGTATTCATTCCGCCACACCCTTTTCTAAAAAGCAAGAAAAGAGCCGTATCTAACGCTATCTGCGGTAATGATACGGCTCTTAAAATCTTTAGTAGTTACAATTATTTAACAACAGTATATTTATTTTTGAGCGTCATTGGCATCACTTTTGCCTTTGCGGCAGAGATTGCCTTAGGCGCTTTCTTGCCAGCAGACATGTTTTCCATGTCGTACTCAATAATGGCAACATCGGTGAAGAATGCCAGTGTACCTACAAAACCATTGTTTGACGGTGTTTCGCTGCTGAATGCTCCCAAAGAGAACACATCACTTGCATGACCGTCCCATTTGCCGTCATCCTTGAACTCACCAGCCACGTAGCTGTATGTACCATCCTCGTCGGTCTCTGTATATTGCTTTATGCTGGCAGTCATTGTCACAGATGGATTCCATGTGATGTATCCCTCTGCAGCATCACCTATGAGCGAGAATACATTATAGGTAGCATACACACCCATGCTCTGTCCGGCGCTTACTGTCATAGTGAGGTCTTCCTTGCTGAAGGTCACAGGCATTGACCAGCCGAACTGCGGGAACACAAGATTGTACTGGTCACCGTCTTTGGTGATTGCAGTGAGGAAACTCACCTCTGCATCGTCCGGGTCTTCCGCATCTGGATCATTGCCTCCTAAGACATAATATTTTCCAACAACGTCCTTGTCGATATCACCCTGAGTTACCTCTATCTTACCCTCAAATGATCCTGCTTTATATGAGATATTGGCAGTACGGATTTGTCCGCTGTTATTTTCAGCCATGGCAATTGCCAGCTTACCGTCTGCCTGCTCAGCCTTCAGCCATGAAGCTGAAGTTGACAATGTTACAGGGATGCTGCAGGTAAAACTGTAAGAAACAGTGTGGGCTTTGTCATCGTAAATGATGCTCTCTGGAGCGTCTGTCTTCAGTACTGCACCAGTCTGGGTTGCAGTTACGGTGGAAGTCTTGCTTCCTGATTTCAGGACGATAGAGGCAGAACGGCCGCTTAAAGAGGTGTTTACACTGGCAGTTACCTTTACCCTCTGACCTTCAACGACAATTTGCAGCCATGAGCTGGTGGTCTCGGCTGTAATCGCTCCAGCCTCATTCACCTGAATGTATCCCTCACCTCCTACAGCATCGAAAACGACATCCGAAGTCTCGATTTCAATAGGTTCAGCGGCGTTATAGGTGAAATCGTCGTCACCGCAGGACGTGATAGAAATCACGCCTGCAAGTAATATCATAAAACTTAAAATTTTCTTCATACTTTTCATCTTATTGATACATGATTATTATTATTCCGCTTTCTCAAATGTGAGCGGGTTAGGATACATGGTCAAATAGCCTTGCCCAGAGCCGCTTGAAGGCTGTTCCGTAGAGAATACATATTCCATCACGCTGCTGTACTCGGCACCACTGAATGTCACAGTGAGCGGACCTTCGGTGCTGTTGGTTCCGGTCAAGGTGTTCTCACCCCAGGATATATATGAGCCGTCTGTAGCAATAAGCCAGCTGTACATATCTCTAAATGTTCCCATGTATTGTGGAGTAGTGATGACAAATGAACCTGTGGAATATTTGTACTGTGCCTGAACGACACCGCCAACATAGCTCATGCCAGTGATAGAATATGTCTTACCGTCATCATTACAACTTACATTGATAGTCAGTTCTTCACCGCATTTGTATGTTCCTGCCAGCTCCTCATAAGATTTCCAGCCATCAGGCAGAGAGCCCTCCATTACCAATGATGCATCAGCAGTGCTGGTCATCGTGCAGGCTTGAATGTCATAGGTAAACTCGTCGAGCTCATAACCGCCGACAGTCACAGGTTCATACAGCTTTATACCCTTGTCGGTAACGATATATGCCGCATCGGCAGTCTCCTCGCCTGCAGTGATTGATGCCTGCTGATTGTCGGTGTCAAGCACAATGGTAAGGTCACCCTTCTTATAAGTGCTGAGCTCTATCGACTCTGCAATTGTGCGTGCCTTGTTCAGATACTCATCAGCTGATACAGTGTTGCGATACATATACATCACGTTGCCCGAGCGACTGCCCTTTAGGGTGATTACGTTCTCATCGTCGCTTATGTCCATGATGATAAACATAAAGTCACCGTCGTAAGCCTCATAACCGCCAGCGCCAGACGAACCGCTTGGTGTTGCGAAGAGGTGGGTGTACTCATTGTATGTGTCGAACATCAGCACAGGACCATCCTCGTTGTTCAGCACGTAAGTGGTTGTAATAGGAGTGTTGGTATATTGTCCGTCAGCCCCATCCTCGCCATAGCCATAGATATAGCGAGCCTCGACATTATCATCGTCAAACTTCAGGACATACGGAAATCCTCCATACGACTGGTTTCTGTCTGGATAATAATTAAGCACCCAGCCATTCTCCGCGCTCGAAAGTACCTTTCTTGCATTTTCCAGATACTCGGTGACGCGTGCCGATGCTGATTTATCGAACATGTCCTCCTGGTCTTTCAGGCATGATGTCATGAGCATCATTGGAAGTGCCAGAAGGAAATAGATGAATATATTTTTCTTGTTCATATCTTTACTTTTTTATTTAATCAATAGTTGTGTCGGTAAGACTGATACGACCATTTACCACATCATTCTGACGACGGAGAATACAGTCGCGAAGCTCGTTAATGTCAATGCCCCATGTGTCGTGCATGTATGCTCTTACGATGTCGAGCTTCTGCTCAATGAGCACACGGCCGGTCTGTGTCTGCTCCTGATCGCCGTCCCACATTGTTTCGGCAGCCTTCATCTGCTTTTCCCACCATTCTGCGCTGTTGGTGACATACATTGACAGCATTTCGGCAAAGTCCTCGCGAGGCTCTGTGGCGGCGTAAGGTGTGATGAAGCCACGGTTGAGATAATTGCTCACGTATGGATCAGAGAACTGGCTGTCTGAAACGTATGACGCCGGTGTCACCTCCCTGAATGCCGTGGGGTAGTCGCGCGTCTGGTTCAGAATGTGTGTGAACTCGTGATGAATGGTCTTGATATAATACTCATTCAGTCCGTCGGCTATGCTCACGCCTGGCTCGTATGTACCGTTCAGCACATCTGGCAGGTAGTTGATACCCGAGAGAAGAATTTTGCGGCCTCCCTCGGCTGTACCCAGAATGAAGCTTCCGTTGTTACGATACTCCCATTCGCCAATGAGATAGAACATCTTAGGGAAGTTGGCACGTGTGAAGCCCACTCCTGCCACCTCGTCGTATGTCTCCATACAGAGGTATTTCAGCAGATGCGCCATTGTGATTGAGGCATTCATTTCTGCAGGCACAGTGTAATAGTTGAGGTCGCTCTCAATCTCCTCATAACGGTATTTGAAATCTATGTTATAAGGATTTCTGAAGTTTACCTCTAACCATTTGTCAAACTCGTTCTGCTTGTAGTTGCTTGTTGTAATCACGCTTGTTGGGTCCAGATCATCATCCTCGCATGAGGTGAAGCCCAGTGCAATCAGCATGACAGGCAAAATATATAATATTTTCTTTTTCATAATTGTTTCGTTTTATTCTTTGGTTACAGGAATATAAAACTGAGAAGAATTTTCTTTTGAAGGACGTGGGTTAGGAGTATATCCTGCCTCAAATACCTTCTGAGGAATCTGTATTGCGCGGCGTGGGTCATCAACGGTGAGCCAGTCGGTGATTTTCGCAGGCTCGCCTGCTGCATCCATCAAGCGGCGTGGAATCTCAATACCCCAACGCTTAATGTCAAACCAGCGCTTACCCTCGTGCAGTGTCTCATAGCGGCGCATTGCAAGCACAGCCTGAATCAAGCTCTCCTGCTCAGAACCCTCGGCGTCGATAGAGAACTTAGGATTGAGGTGTTTCTTCAGCGATGACTCTATGCCGGCCTTTGGTGCGCCTTTCTTGTCGTATGCGTATGGAATTGAGTTCATGAAGTCAGCAATGCCCTCAGCTGTCACTGTAAAGCCGGTGTTCTTAGCTGTGGTGCTAACATTGCGTACCCATGTAGTCAGATCCTCGCAAGCCTTATCATACTCTTTCTTCATGATGTATGCCTCAGCACGGTTGAGTAGCACCTCATCGCCTGTGAAAGCGGCATATACTGTACGGCGGTATCCGATTCCTGCAACAGGGTCGGTGTATTCAAACATATATGGCATGCGCCACTGTGACCAGGCGTTCATGTTGGAACCAGAATATCTCTTCACGCGATAGGCAAAAGAGGTGTATCCGCCACCCCAAATAGCTGCCAGTGGAGAGATGGTTTCATTTTCTCCCATATACTTGCTGTGAGAATAGCGGTGACCTACTGAGAATCCTCCAAAATACAGTCCCTGTGCAGAGTATGATGTCAGCAACAGCAGGTTACAGTTCAGAGTAGCATCTATCACATGATTGGTAGTTGGTTCCTGCTGATATGTAGCTCCATTGGGAAGTGTGTTCAGGTAAGCCCAGTCGCGCAGCATGGTGCCAGGATTTGTGCCAAGCACTTTGTTGGCATACTCAATGGCCTTGTCGTATTTCTCGTAATACAAATAGAAACGTGTTGCGAAAGCGTATGCGGCATTCTTGTTGAAATGGTATTTGGGCACAGTGTAATAGCTGTCACCGACATTTGGCAACGCTGCCTCAAGGTCTGCCTCGATGTGGGCATAGTTCTCCTGCACAGTCTCGCGCTGATACTGAGGGTTGAGCTCCTTCTCCGTTTCTGTCACGTATGATATACCCAGCGAGTTGGGATCGTTGGCATCATAGTGTTTTGCAAAGATGTTCACCAGCATGAAGTGAGCATACGCACGGCAGAGCAGTGCCTCAGCCTGAGCCTCTTTCAGCGATGTGGTGCTTGCGCCACCCATCGACTCGATGCCTTCAAGAGCCATGTTGGCGGTCTCGATGCACTGGTAGAGATCCATCCAGTAGCTCTCAGGATCCTGGTTGTCGCTCTCTGTCACATCTGTCCATGTGTAGATCTCATCAAGGAAACGCTCTGTGTTAGGGTTGTTCTCGCCCATGTCGTCCACATTGTCCGAGGCATATTCGGTAAATGCCATGTGATCATGATCAGGATAGGCGGACACTAACAGCTTCTGTATCTTTGTCTCGGTGTTTGCCTCTGTACGGTTATCTGGAAGCTCGTCGAGGAAATCGTCACAGGAGGTGAGACCAAGTCCCAATGCAATGATTGATAATCCTATATATTTTTTCATTTTGTTCTGTTTTATAATTTCTTATTATTCCTTTATATTTATAAAGACTACATGCCCAAGCGCAGTGTCAATGTGAACTGCTTTGGCATAGGAACAGCGACACCTCCTGTGTTGAAGAACTCAGGGTCCTGACCGTTGAGCTTCTTGTCGGCATAAATCAGGAACAGGTTTGTTGCCTGAAGTTTCAGTGACAGGTTGTTCAGCTTCAGAGGCTCGATGAGAGTCTTAGGGAACTCGTATGCCAATGAGATTTCTTTCATGCGGATGAAGTCACCTTTGGCGATACGCTCTGTAGAGTAGTTGTATGCGTTGTATGCATAGCTCAAGTTACTGTCGTTGCGGTTTTGGCGTGAGGAAGCTATGACTGGAATATTCGTAGTCTTCTCGTCGCCAGGCACAGTCCAGCGGTTTTTGAACTCTTTTGGAGTTGCTATAAGGTCGTTGTACTCGTTCTTGAATACCGGGTCAAGACGAATCACGTTACCGAATGAATAAGTGATGAACACGTTCAGCGTGAGGTTCTTGTATTTGAATACGTTACCCCATGAACCTACGTCTGTAGGGTCAACGGAGCCGCTATACTCCAGGAAGCTGAGCTTCTCCTTGTCCTGTGTCTGGAAGTAGATGCCGGTGGTGGTTATGTTGCCGTCCTGGTCAAGGAATGTCGGCAGTCCCTCATTGTTCAATCCGCGGAAAGGAATTGAGAACAGTGAGCGCACGGGATAGCCTTCAAGTGCGAAACCTGTTCCGCTCACGAGGTCGATTACGCGCTGGTTGTTCTCAAGCTCTGTAACCTCGTTGTGGGTGTGAGAATATATGAGGTTGGTAGTCCAGCTGAAGTCCTTGGTCTTAACAGGATTTACCGACAGCGACATCTCCACACCGTTAGACTTCATTGATGCTACATTACCATACTTCATACCGCCCATCTGCGTGTTTACGATACCTATAAGGTCGTAGTTGTTACGCTTATACCAGTCCATCTCGAAATTGATGCGGTTGTTCCAGAATCCAAGCTGGAGACCGATGTTGAACTCATGTTTCTTCTCAAAAGTAAGTTCACCGTTGGCACGGTCTTTCTCCTGCAGGCCGCTCTCCTTTAGTCCGGCAAATGGGCGCCATGGAGTATACGAGCTGATTACAGGCAGTGAGTTCGTCACCCACGACGGACCGCTTTCAGCTGTCAGTGAGTAAGATGCCTTCAGTGTGGCGTGTGTCATGACATTTTTGAATGTCTTTTCAAACCAAGGCTCCTCATGAGCGTTCCATGCACCGGAAACGTTCCATGTAGGCAACCAGCGTGCCGAACTGCTCTTACCAAGTTTGTTGGTTCCCTCATAGCGTATAGTACCGTTAATGGTGTAACGGCCCTTCCACGAATAAGTGGCTGTGCCGAAGAATGCGGCGCGGCGCTCGTGGGTGTTGCTTATCTCAAAGTATTGTGAGTTGTCCTCTGCACCTTTCTTGAACACCTGATATGCATAATTGGCAATCTCACCCAGGGAGTACTGCATACCCCAGCCTCTGAACCAGTCATAGGTACGGTCGATGCTGTTAACCTCCATACCTCCATACAGGTTTACGATATGATCTTGGGCATACACATCATTATATGAAGCGGTGGCACGGAAGTCCCATGCGTTCATTTTGTTGCTTGTCTTGTTATAGATACCACCGTAAGGCAATACAGTCACAGGCAGTGCGAATATATCATCCGGGTCGGTATAGAGGAACGGGTTGTTATCGCGGATGGTAGTTGTAGGCATCGCACGATAAGCCATTGCCTGGTTTGAGTCATCAAGAATATGGTGGTTCTGTGTTGACTGGTTGTATTTGTATGCAGCCAGCACACCGAGCTCAACCTTTGTTATTGGCTTGTACTTCAACTCACCCTGTACACGCATGTCGAACACATCAAGGTCGATGTAGTTGTTCTCGAGCTCGTGCATGATGTTGAACGGCGCATAGTTGCGTACATAGAATGTGTTAGGGTCAAGAGCGCGCGATGTGTTCAGGGCGTATGAGTATGGGTTGATGTCGAATGAGCGGTGAATCTCACCGGTAACGGCATCAGTCTCAGATGACAATGTACCCGGAGCCTCCTGCTTACGGTAGCTTGAGTTGGCAATCATGCTGAAGGTAAGCTTCTTCGAGATATTGAAAGTGTTGTTCAGATTTGCTGTGTAGCGGCTTATCTGTGACTGCTTTGTCCATCCTGGGTCAAACATTGCAGAAACAGATGCGTATGTCTGTGATTTCTCTGTACCAGTGGAAATGCTCACAGAGTGGTTGTGCTGGATAGAATTTGAGAACAGTTCGTCAAACCAGTCTGTATTGCGGTATTCTGCCTGGCGCAGATATTCGGCACGTGCCTCAGCTGTATTGGCGAGCGCAAATGTGCCGGTTGCGGGATTGTAGGTGTTGATCAACTCATACATCTTACCATACACACCGCTTGATGCTGCATTTGAAATTTCGGCATAGTTAAGATAACCTTTCTGCTGCATCTCCTGATACACGCTCATCTGATCCTGAGAGTTCATGATATTGAAGGTGGAGTAGCTTGGCTTCAGGCGCATGGTGTACTCACCAGTGTAGTTGATGCGGGCCTGACCGCTCTTACCCTTCTTGGTGGTGATTACAATCACACCTGCCATGGCGCGGGCACCATAGATAGATGTGGCACTACCATCCTTCAGAATGTCGAATGTCTCAATATCGTCAGAGTTAAGACCAGCAATGGCTGAAGAGATAAGGGTGTTGGCGTCACCTGATGAAAGCTCATCAGCCGACACGTCGGTAACATCCTCCATAATCACACCGTCAACAACCCACAAAGGCTTTGAGTTTCCATATATACTTGTAGCGCCACGCACACGAATCTTTGGTGCGGTACCGAAAGTACCAGAAACGTTCTGTACGCTCACACCGGCAGCACGGCCTTCAAGCGAACGGCTGATATCTGCAACACCATCCAACTTGCTGTCTTCTGCGCTGATTTTTGTTGAAGCACCTGTAAACAGTCGCTTGTCCATCTTCTGCATACCAGTGACTACAACGTCACCGAGCACTTGTCCATCGGCGACAAGAGTCACCTTCATTCCGTCCTTTGCCGCAACAGTCTGGGTAGTCATGCCCACATAGCTCACCTGGAGCTTCTTGCCGTCGGGGACACTTATTGAGAAATGTCCGTCGATGTCGGTTGTGGTACCTGTCTTAGAGCCTACAACCTTGATTGTGGCGCCAATGACAGGCTGACCGTCCTCCTGAGAAATTACGGTACCTTTAACTGTCTTTTGGGCAAATGCCGTGCATACTACGAGCACGAGGCACGCCAAAAGCGTCATGAGTCT
>Ga0129317_1000900_pt1 | contig 25775 bp, 22 predicted proteins | sample Cm1ome_FD_94430 | JGI IMG/M metagenome (GOLD analysis project Ga0129317, IMG submission 94430) | Eastern black-and-white colobus group fecal microbial communities from Wisconsin, USA - Cm1105 metagenome | ecosystem: Host-associated > Mammals > Digestive system > Large intestine > Fecal | place... | reverse complement strand
TGGCTTTTATGATTTAGCCACAGCCTATCAGTCTGTGCACGTCAACTATTGAAAGCGCCGTATACCGAACGGTACGTACGGTGCTGTGAGAGGACGGCGGTTAGTCACCGCCTCCTACTCGATAAAGAGATTACTTTAAAGAGAGCCAATCTGCTATTGACAAAACTTAGTATCAGTCATATAATCCACACTACCTACAATGTTAGTCGGTATTAAACGGGGCACGGAAATTAAAAATAGCTGGAATAATAAACTGCAATTTTTACCTGCTGTTAAAATATCAAAATTTAAAGGAGATTGATTTAATGATTCCAACACCTGAAGAAGCATGGGAACTGCTCTGTGAATATAATCAGGGAGAATTTCACAGAAAACACGGACGTATTGTCGGTGACGTTTTGCGCTGGTATGCAATTGAGCTTGGATATGAAGATGAGGCAGACTTTTGGGAGGCCGTAGGCATTCTCCATGATCTTGATTTTGAGCAGTGGCCGGAACAGCACTGCATTAAGGAAGAGGAGCTTTTAAAAGAAAAAGGAATTGATGATAAGCTCATACATGCTGTTGTAAGCCATGGATATATGCTTACTGTTGATACAAAGCCTGAAGCGGAAATGGAAAAGGTGCTTTATGCGGCAGATGAACTTACAGGACTTATAGGTGCTGTGGCACTGATGAGACCGTCTAAGAGTGTCAGTGACATGGAAGTTAAGTCAGTGAAGAAAAAGTATAAGGATAAAAAGTTTGCCGCCGGATGTTCAAGAGAGGTTATTGAACGCGGAGCAGAAATGCTGAATTGGGATCTTGATACACTGATAAGTAAAACTATCGAAGCTATGAGATCAAGTGAGGCCGTGGATTAATATAAGTATTAAGAGAGGGTAAGGCTTTTGCCTTACCCTTACCCTCTCGTTGGAAGTAGTTTATATGATCACCTTAAAATTTTCACTTCAATAGTTCTTTATAAATGCGTTAGCACTCTGAATGTGAGAGTTCACATTATATTCACAAAATATTAGCACTCGACTATTGACTCTGCTAATAAAAGTGTTATAATGTGCAATGTAAACAGAAAGAGGGAAGAAAAGGAACGGGATGACAAGAGATGTTCCGAGACCTCAGAGTTTACAGAATTTGTTTTTAAGCTTTCTATAAGGAGGATTTAGATATGTTAATGCCTAGTATTTTTGGAACAAGAGATTTTGATAACTTTATGGATTTCACATTCCCTAGTGTAGATAAGGAACTCTACGGAAAGCACGCCGCACAGATGATGAAGACCGATGTCAGAGAGGTCGGAGATAATTATGAGGTCGATGTAGATCTTCCGGGATTCAAGAAGGATGAAATCGATATTCGCCTTGACAAAGGCACTCTCACTATTGCAGCAGCTAAGGGTCTTGATAAGGAAGAGGATGATAAGAACGGTAAGTTCTTAAGACGTGAGCGTTACACAGGTGCTATGAGCAGAAGCTTCTACATCGGTGAAGGCTTCACTGTAAAGGATATCAAGGCTAAATATGAAAACGGTATCCTCTCACTTACAGTGCCTAAGAAGGCACAGCCTAAGGTTGAAGAGGTTCAGAAGGTTGCAATAGAGGGTTGATATATAAACTCAATTCACTCCATTCTCCCCTGTAATTCAGGAAGAAGGGCCGGCAGGAAAAAACCTGCCGGTTTTTTCTTGTTTTGCTGTCTTTTAAGCCTTCAAAATAAGACAGTAAATAATTAATTCAATCGGTTAAGAAAGATAATTCACACAAAGTGTCAAAATCGAACACAAAATGAACATATAAATATATAAAATAGAGACAGAATAAAAAAAGAACATTATCTTTCTTTAACTTAAGGAGGTTTACATAATGAAAAAGGTACTTGCAGTTATAGCAGCTGCGTTTATCTTCGGTGGAGTTGCCGGCGGTACGATACTCGGAATCAACTATCTCGGCAATCACAACATGACACAGCAGACTACGGAAGCGGATACTTCTGAAAACACTCAGGAAGAGACAAAAAAGGCTCCGTCCACAAATATTGCAAAAAGCTCAAACAACAGCTCATCTGATGAAAACTACAGACTAGATGTTTCAGACATTGTAGAGGGAGCTATGCCAAGTGTTGTAAGCATTACCAATACGATGGTAGTAGAACAGCAGGGCTACAGCAGCCTGTTTGACTATCTTTACGGCTCAGGCAAAACTCAGGAATATGAGGTTCCTGCATCAGGTTCAGGAGTTATTCTTGAGAAAACAAACGATGAGCTTCTTATAGTTACAAACAATCACGTTATCGAGGATTCTAAGGAGCTTACAGTTACATTTATTGACGGATCAAGTGCAGACGCTAATGTAAAAGGCTATGATTCAACGATTGACCTTGCAGTAGTTGCAGTGCCTCTTTCATCAATATCGGACGATACAATGAAGAGCATTAAGGTTGCAACATATCATGACAGTGATGACTTAAAGGTAGGTCAGGGCGTTATCGCTATAGGAAACGCATTAGGCTATGGTCAGACCGTTACAGTCGGATATATTTCAGCACTTAACAGAGAGATAACAGCAGAGAATACAACATATTCAGATCTTATCCAGACAGATGCTGCTATTAACCCGGGCAACTCTGGCGGAGCACTTATCAATATGAACGGAGAAGTGATCGGAATAAATGTTGCAAAGCTTTCCAGCACACAGGTTGAAGGCTTTGGCTACAGCATCCCTATCTATAAGGTCATGGATGTTATAGAAAACCTTTCTGCAGCCAAGACAAAGGTTGAGGTTGCTGAAGAGAACAGAGGACGCCTCGGCATTTACATGAACACAATTTCAAAGGATAATGCAACTGCACTCGGCATTCCTGCAGGAGTGATCATAAAAGGCTTCTCTGATGAATATGTAGATTCATACGGACTTGAGTCAGTACAGGAATCACCTGCACGTCAGGCCGGACTTTTAAAGAACGATATAATAACAAAGTTTGACGGACAGGGAGTAAGCAGTGCCGAAGACCTTTCAAAGCTTGTAGCATACTATGAGAAGGGCTCAAAGGTATCTGTAACATATGAAAGACTCGAAAACGGCAGCTACAAAGAGCATACTGCAGAAGTAACACTCGGAAGCCGCAACGATAAAGTAATATCACCGGTAAATGCAGACGAAGTACCTGCAAATGCCGGAAGACAGGGAAGAAGCGGAATACAGACACCTGAAAACAAAAACGGCAGCAACGGAAACCAGCCGCTCGAGCCAAGAGTAGGCGGCGGAGCACCGCAGCCGTATGACGACGATGAAAATGAAAACGAAATAGAAGACAATGAAGACGATTCGAAAGACAGCTCAAAGGGCAGCAGCTCAGACAGCGACGACATGTACGAACTCTTCAGAGAATTTTTGGAACAATATCAATGATTAGTTCCGGATAACAAAAAGGTTGGGCGGAGAGAATGCTTGCATTCGATGACGTCCAACTTTTTTTGTTAGACGGATAAACAAGGATGAGCAAGGAAGCGCGAAGCGCGAATTGCGAATCATTGTTTAAGGAATGCGGGAGTACGAAGTACGGAGCATTCCGAACTAATCAGAAAAAGAGCAAAGCAGAGAGGATAAACAAGGATGAGCAAAAAAGTGCGGAGCACGATTTGCGAATCGTTGTTTAAGGAATGCGGGAGTACGAAGTACGGAGCATTCCGAACTAATCAGAAAAAAAGGTTAAGCAAAGACGGATAAACAAGGATGAGCAAGGAAGCGCGAAGCGCGAATTGCGAATCGTTGTTTAAGGAATGCGGGAGTACGAAGTACGGAGCATTCCGAACTAATCAGAAAAAGAGCAAAGCAGAGAGGATAAACAAGGATGAGCAAAAAAGTGCGGAGCACGATTTGCGGTTCACATTATTTCTTGAAATTGATATAATCACCTCGGAGGTGCTTATGCTTCAAAATAAAACAAACCTAAAACCTGAAGACCTTGATGACAAGGCATTAACAGAATTTATCATAGACATGCTCCACCGCATGCATGTGCATGAAACATTGTGGTTCAGAGAGGTCGAGCATCAATTAGGACTTGAAAGAGCTCTTAATGTCATGGACATTGCCTGGAGCAAAACCAAGGCCATATGTGAAAAAAGATACGAAAAAGAATTTTCCGGCGTATTTGATCAGTATATACTTACTGCGGGACATACTGGCAGTATAGATATGCTTTCAAAAGACGATAAGCTTAGGCTTTGCACCTGCATAGCAAAAAACTGGCTTGCACAGGATGGAGTCTGGTTCCAGGCTGTAGAAAATATTTACGGCATGAATGATGCAAAACGATGTAATGATTCTACCTGGGCGAGATTTTCACCTTTTGAGGCATGGTCAGTTAAAAGATTTTTAGAGCTTCCTGATGCACCAGGACTTAACGGACTTGAAACTGCACTTAATTTCCGTATGTACGGAATGCTCAATATTCAGTCGAGCAGATATATAGATAACAATACACTTATATTTGAAATGAATGAGTGCAGAGTTCAGACAGCAAGAATCAGAAAAGGACTTGCAGATTATCCGTGCAAAAGCGCAGGTCTTGTTGAGTATTCAAGATTTGCTGAATGCATTGACAGCCGCATAGGAACAGAATGCATAGGCTGTCCGCCGGATGAGCATCCTTGTGAATGGGCATGCGCGTGGAAATTTGTGCTTAATAGTTAATTACAAGAGGTTATAAATGCAAAATCAGTTTACTAGAACACAGCTGCTCTTAGGGAAAACTGCAATTGATAAGCTTTCAGGCTGCAGAGTCGCAGTGTTCGGTATCGGAGGAGTGGGCGGCTTTGTATGTGAGGCTTTGGTAAGAAGCGGTGTAGGAGCCTTTGATCTTATCGACAGCGATAAGGTCAGCCTTTCAAACATTAATAGGCAGATAATCGCATTAACATCTACGATCGGTCAATACAAGGTAGATGTTATGCATGAACGTATGTTGGATATTAACCCGGATGTTAAGGTGAGGACCTATAAAACCTTTGTCCTTCCGGAAAATGCTGACGATTTTCCGTTTGAGGAGTATGATTATATAGTAGATGCCGTGGATACTGTTACCGCTAAGGTGACATTGGTCATGAAGGCTAATGAATACAACGTACCGATAATCAGCTGTATGGGAGCAGGCAATAAGCTTGACGGAACACAATTTAAGGTATCAGATATTTATAAAACAAAATATTGTCCGCTTGCAAAGGTCATGCGCCATGAAATGAAAAAGCGCGGCATTAAAAAGCTTAAGGTCGTGTATTCGGAGGAGACAGCCTTAAAGCCTTTACATGATGCATCAACAAGTGAAGCAGCTAAAAATGAAGCAGAACAGATGTCTGATGCAGAGGAAAAACATGTGGAAAAGCATGACGTTCCGGGAAGCATCGCTTTTGTTCCGTCGGTGGCAGGCCTTATAATAGGCGGCGAGGTAATAAAAGATCTCACAAGAGCTGAGTTTGCAGCCGTAAGAGGCCTTACCTGAGAAAAAGGATTAACAGAGAATAAAATGGGAATTAATGTAACACGTTCCTCAATGCCTGATTTTGAGGAATACTGCAATGAAATCAGATCGCTCTGGGACAGCCACTGGCTGACCAATATGGGTGAAAAACATATAGAGCTTGAAGAAAAGCTTAAGGATTATCTCGGTGTTGAAAATATTACTCTTTTTACAAACGGACATCTGGCCTTAGAGGATCTTATAGCTTCATTCGGATTTCCGGAAAATGCAGAGGTCATAACGACCGCATTTACATTTGCGTCAACTACGCATGCGATAGTAAGAAATAAATTAGTACCGGTCTTTTGCGATATTAATGCTGAGGATTATACTATAGATGAATCTAAGATAGAGGCTCTTATAACAGATCGTACCGCAGCTATCATTCCGGTTCATGTATATGGAAATATGTGCCACACGGAGGCTATAGACCGAATTGCTAAAAAGCATGGACTCAAGGTCATATATGATGCTGCGCATACCTTCGGAGTTAAATATAACGGAAGGGCAGCTGCTGCATACGGAGATGCCGCAATACTGAGCTTTCATGCCACTAAGGTTTTTAATACCATAGAGGGAGGAGCTGCAGTATATCACGATGAGCAAAGAGGAGCTGTTCTTGATGATCTCAAAAACTTCGGAATAAGAAACCCGGAGACCTGCTGTTATGTTGGCGGCAATGCCAAAATGAATGAATTTCAGGCAGCTATGGGTATCTGCAATCTCAGGCATATAGATGAAGAGATATTAAAGCGCAGGTCTGTCTGCATGAGATATTATGAGCGTCTTGCAGATAAAGAAGGAATTAAGCTTGTCAGCTGCGATTTTGATGATAATGATTTAACCAGACGTAATTATGCATATCTTCCTGTTGTATTCGAAAAAGGAATGCGAAAAAGAGATGATATCTGGGAAAAGCTAAAAAAAGAAGGTATAATCGCGAGAAAATACTTCTATCCGCTGACATGTGATTTTGAATGTTATGAGAAATATGGTTTTGCAGGAATCAGTGATCTGCCGGTTTCAAGGCGCATCGCTGACAGTGTGCTGACATTACCGGTATATGCAGATCTTGAACTTACCAATGTGGACAGGATATGTGATATTATTATTTAAGGTATAAATTAACTTTTATTTATCAAAGGGGAGGAAAATATGAGAACGATCACTCTCGGAAAAACAGGGATAAGCGTACCGCAGAATGCATTCGGAGCACTTCCGATTCAAAGAATATCCAAGGATGAGGCTGTTAAGCTTTTAAGAGAAGCTTATGACGGAGGAATGAGACTTTTCGATACTGCCAGAGCGTATTCTGACAGTGAGGAAAAGGTTGGTGAGGCCTTCAAGGGCATGCGTGATAAGGTTATTATTACAACAAAGACCGCAGCAAAGACACCTGAGGATTTTTGGAAGGATCTGGAAACCTCATTAAAAATGCTTCAGACTGATTATATAGATGTGTATCAGTTCCACTGCGTTCCTCAGTGCTTTAAGCCCGGAGACGGCACAGGTATGTATGAATGCATGCTTGAGGCAAAGAAGCAGGGAAAGATAAGACATATCGGAATTACAGCTCACAAGATAGGTATTGCGGAAGAAATCGTTGAAAGCGGACTTTATGAGACTCTGCAGTTCCCATTCAGCTATCTTTCAAGCGAAAGAGAGGAAAAGCTTGTAAGATCCTGTAAAGAAGCAAATATGGGATATCTTTGCATGAAGGCTCTTGCAGGCGGACTTATCAATAACTTTAAGGCGGCTTCAGCATATCTTTATCAGTTCGACAATGTTCTGCCTATCTGGGGAGTTCAGAAGGAATCAGAGCTTAAGGAATGGCTCAGTCTCTTTGACAAGACCTATGAGATGGATGATGAAATAGCTGCATTCGTTGAGAAGGAAAAGAAAGAGCTTTCAGGAGAATTCTGCAGAGGCTGCGGATATTGTTCACCGTGCACCGTAGGCATTTCGATAAGAGACTGCGCACGTATGTCTCTTATGGTAAGACGTGCTCCTTCGGATGTATGGCTCAATGAAGAAAATCAGGCACTTATGGCTAAGATTCCTGACTGTATAAACTGTGGTGCCTGTCTTAAGCGTTGTCCTTACGGACTTAACATTCCGGTCCTTTTAAAGAAAAACTATGCCGATTATCAGGAGATACTTGCAGGCAGAGTAAGTGCCGGTTCAGAAGGACGTACTTTCGTCAAATAAATTATTTCAGGGAGCAGAGTAGTATAACGTGGATAAAAAGAATACCTTTATAAAAAAAGCCGGAGGCGTAGTCTCCGGCGCTCTGCTTATCATGGCAATATTTTGGTTCATCACTAATTTCAGTGTTCTGAAAAATGCCGAAAGCAGAACCTGTTCGCCAATAACCTCGGATGAAGCCGTGATCCTTGAAAATACAGACGGATCCGCATATATCGGTTTTCATAATGAAACCGGAGTCTATATTAATAAGCTGAGATTTGATATCGAAGCACGCTCAGAAAGGCCGGCAGCTGTAGATATCATTGTCCGCTGTCTTGAGAATGATTCAGATATTAAGGAATACGTATTTAAGGACATCAATCCGCTTTATGTAAGACATGAGACGGTAAATATTAATAAGGCAAATATCACTGAGATAGAAATAAAAAACGCAGATAACGCTAAGATCAATTCGGAAACTGCAGCTAAAGAGACAGCTGCGCAGTTTACCGTAAGAGGCTTTGAGGCGGATAACCGTTTAATGACCAATGGCTATGTGCTATTATTTGCGGCACTCTTTGGAGCTGCGTTTTCCTCAGTCATTTTATTTAAAGGGGTATTTTTTAAAAAGCCGGAATATGCACTTTTAATTATAGGCATTTCGATGGGACTCTCGATGCTTTCGGGCCTTCCTTCAACAAAGGTCGGCTATGACGAGGAAACACATATGCAGAGTGTGTTTGCGATAGCTGCTATTCCTTCCGGCGAGCTGCATTTTAATGACGCTGCACTTAATCAGGTGCTTATAACTGAATACAATAATCCAGGAGCGCTGCCGGGATCCGAGGAGGAATCAAAGGAGCTTTATAAAACCTTATCAGCTGAATGTGATTACAGAACGGGCGATAATACTCCTACTTTCAAGCTTATTCCAAGCCGTGTTCCTGCATATCTTATGATGGCTGCAGGCGTTAAGGCTGCAAAGCTGTTTCATCCGGGCTGGAGCACGCTCATATTTGTGATGAGACTTTCAAATCTAATCATGTATACAGCTATGATGTTTGCTGCGGTAAGGCTTGTACCGAAGGCAAAATGGCTGATGCTGTTCATAGCACTGCTCCCGCAAAATATATTTATGGCATGTACCTGTTCATATGATCCGTTTGTGATCGGATGTATAAGTATAGCTTACGCACTGATGCTTAAGGGGCGCCGATATATAATCCCTATGGCAGTGTTTTTTATATTGGGCTGTCTTCCGAAGGCGGTCTATGCACCGGTACTGCTTATAGGCATTGCTGTGAGTCTTTTTGCGGAGTCCGACGAAAAAAAGTCTGCTGTTAATGCAGAAAGCGAAAATGAATGCACCGACTGCCATGAGCTTAAGCGAAGGGCAGAGGCGAAAAAACGTGCCGAAAAGAAAAAGCGTATAGGAATAATACTTCTCGGGGCGTTTGTATTTGTTGGCTTTATAGCACTTTTTATACTGCCTACGGTCATAGCTCCTGAGGATACCGGGGATCTAAGAGGCGGCGAAGTGTCCGCATTGAGACAGGTTAAATTCATACTTTCAGAGCCGTTGACCTATACAGCTATCCTGCTGAGACAGATGAAGTCGTGGTTCAGACAGTGCTGGTTCGGAGCGGACTGCATGACCTTTATGGGGCATATAGTAAGCGGTTACAGCGAGTTTAAGGGCTATTATGTTCCTTATCTGATAATGCTTACGGCGGGGATCGTGCTTTCACATGACAGGAAGCATTTTACGGAAAATGATGTTGAAGGGGAGAGCTTTTTATCACTGCCTCTCAGAATGTTTACTCTGCTCATGGTATTTGCCGCAAGTGCATTGGTATGGACGGCTATGTATGTGGCATTCACCGTACCGGGAGCACCGGAGATAGCGGGAGTTCAGGGAAGGTATTTTATTCCGCTGATGTTCCCGGCATATTTATCGCTTTGCGGAGCAGGTGATATCTTAAGCCCTTCAAACGGCGGCTTTATTGCAAGAAAAACGGCATTATGCTATTATCTATTGGAGCTTTTTATACTTGCACTTACTGTGTGGCGCTGTGTTATTGCGGCGTTCTGCAGATAGTACAGGCATTAAATAAATAGGCATTGCCGCAGCGAGGACTGATTAAATTGATATTTCAATGTGTCAGTGCATTTAAATATGCAGCCCGGAGCAATAAAAATGCGGCATAAAGGAGATAAAATGGGACAGATCAAGGTTACTGAATGTAAAAAAGACGGTAAAACTATAAAGGGCTTATATATCATTGAGCCTACTGTACATAAGGACGAAAGAGGCTATTTTGTAGAGACCTACAATCAGAAGGATTTCGAAGAGGCCGGCCTTAATATGGTATTTGTGCAGGATAATCAGTCATGCTCAGTAAAGGGAGTGCTGAGAGGTCTGCATTATCAGAAGCAGTTTCCTCAGGGCAAGCTTGTAAGAGCAATAAGAGGAAGCGTATTCGATGTTGCAGTAGACCTTCGCACAGGCTCTGATACTTACGGAATGTGGTACGGAGTTGAGCTTACGGAAGAGAATAAGAAGCAGTTCTATATTTCAGAGGGCTTTGCGCACGGCTTCCTTGTACTCAGCGACATCGCAGAGTTTGCCTACAAGGTAACTGATTTCTATCATCCGGGCGATGAGGGCGGACTCATCTATAATGACAGTGAAATAGGTGTAGAGTGGCCTATATCCGAGGGTATGCAGCTTATACTTTCTGACAAGGACACAAAGTGGGGAGGACTCTCCGAGACCTTCAAATTCGAAGGAATGAAATAAGATGCACTTATTCAGGAAATTGTTCGGCGATATTTATCAAAGACGCAGGATGATAGCGGAGCTTGCGGGCTCGGACTTTAAAAAGAGATTTGCGGGTTCATACTTCGGTATAGTGTGGATGTTTGTAAACCCTGTAGTTACGGTACTTATTTTCTTCTTTATATTTCAGCTTGGAATGAAATCTGTGCCGCCTGTTCCAGGAGTGCCTTATGTTATATGGCTGATACCCGGACTCGTTCCGTGGTTTTTTATTAATGAATGTACGCAGGGCATAACAAACTGTCTTAATGAGTACAACTATCTTGTAAAGAAGGTGGTCTTTCCTGTAGAGCTTCTTCCGGTCATCAAGGCTGGCTCATGCCTCTTAGTGCACGGCTGCTTTTTAGTGATAATGTTTGCTGTATTTGTGATAGGCGGCAGAATGCCTATGCTCACATGGATACAGGTCGTATATTATTCATTTGCAGCGTTTATGCTGTCACTCGGTCTCGGCTATTTTACCGCTGCTGTAAATGTATTCTTCAGAGATATGACACAGATAGTATCACTGTGTCTGCAGTTCGGAATGTGGCTTGCGCCTATAATGTACTGGGACGGTATGTTCACGACGGATCATCCGTGGATGGCACCGCTGTTCAAGATAAATCCGGTTTATTATATAGTTACAGGCTACAGAGACTCTATGCTTACAGGTCATTTCTTTTGGGAAAGACCGATGAACACAGTGTATTTTTGGGCAGTTACTTTTATTATTTTTTATCTGGGGCTCAAGATATTCACAAAACTGCGTCCGCATTTCTCGGACGTTCTGTAAAGGAGCTTTAAATGAGATCAATAATAGTATTGCTTCTGTTCATATTGTTTTTCGTGCTGTTCCTGCCGGTACTTCTGATTTTAATGCTTATCAGCAAAACGAATCAGAAAGCGGCGATGGATGCAGCCTTCAGCATAGTTCAGAAATTTATAAAGCTTGAGCTTTTAGTATCCGGGACAAGGCTTCATGCAGAAGGGGTAGAGAATATTCCGGATGAGCCTGTGCTTTTCGTTGGAAATCACCGCTCATACTATGACGTGCTTTGCTGTATAAGCTGTATGAAGCATAACACGGCATTTGTAGGGAAAAAGGAGATCAAAAGGATCCCTGTCATGGCTCAGTGGATGGAGCTTATGGGAGGCGTATTCATTGACAGACATAATATCAAGGAAGGTCTTAAAGCCATACTCGAAGCTATCGAGGTGGTTAAAGGCGGAACCTCCGTATTCATTTTCCCGGAAGGAACCAGAAACAGAGCAGAAAATAAGGATGTTTTAGCAGAATTTAAGGAGGGAAGCCTTAAGATAGCTCAAAAGGCAGGCTGTATGATAATTCCTGTAGCGATAAAGAATACAGAATACTGCTATGAAATGCACAAGCCTTTTGTAAAGGCAGCCGATGTCAGAGTGAGCTTCCTTAAGCCGTTTTATGTAAGTGATATTCCTGAGGAACAAAGGAAAAAACCGGCTGCATATACAAGACAGCTGATAGAAGAGGATCTGAAACGTCCTATGTGATCTTTATTTCCTTATATTAATTTCTATAAGGAAAATGCGGTAATATTAAGGCTTTCGGCACTATATCGGTCACAAAGGCGCTATGTATTTTTAAAGGATTCTTTAGACAAAAGAAAAAAAAACAACGGCATAATGTAATATACTTATATAGAAATGAGAAATATTATATTATGCAGAAGGAGACACTATGCCTGAAATAAATATTTTGGTAGTTGACGATGAAAATGAGATAGCAGATCTTGTCGAAATTTATCTTGTATCAGACGGCTACAATGTTAAGAAGGCTTCAAGTGCCGAGGAAGGCTTAAGAATACTTGAGGAAGAAGATATTCATCTGGTGCTTCTTGATATTATGATGCCGGGCATGGACGGAATAACCATGTGTAGAAAGATAAGAGAGACTTCTAATGTGCCGATTATTATGCTGTCGGCTAAATCTGCCGATATAGATAAGATCATGGGACTCGGAACAGGAGCCGATGATTATGTTACAAAGCCGTTCAATCCGCTTGAGCTTACAGCAAGAGTAAAGTCACAGCTCAGACGCTATACTCAGCTTAATCCTAATAACTCAGGATCCGGCAATGACGGCAACGAGATACATATAAGAGGACTTTCTATCAATAAGGATAATCATAAGGTCCTCATTGACGGAGAGGAAATAAAGCTTACGCCGATAGAGTTCGATATACTTTATCTGCTTTCTTCAAATCCCGGCAAGGTATTCTCTACTGATGAGATATTTGAAAAAGTATGGAATGAAAAGGTATATGAAGCAAATAATACCGTCATGGTACATATCAGACGTCTCAGAGGCAAGATGAAGGAGGATCAGCGCCAGGATAAGATAATCTCAACGGTCTGGGGAGTCGGATACAAGATTGAAAAATAAGGATATTGCAAAGCGCTATAAGACGCGCTTCATAATCGATATCATAGTTGCCGCGTTCATTACGTGCCTTATCGAAAGCCTGCTCATATTTAATATAGGCAGGCTTATGTCTGTGTTTGGAGCAGAGTCGGAGAATGCACAGGTGGATGCGGTTCTTTACGTTCTTACGGCGACGGCTATTTTCGGTACGACCTTTTATCTTTTGCAGAGGAGATCGATAAATTATATCGGTGAGCTGTCACAGGCTATGGAAAAGCTTTCTTCGGGAAAGCTTGACACCAGAGTCGAAATAAGAGGCGACGATGAATTTTCAGAGATGGCAGAGGATCTCAATACAATGGGAGAGGAGCTTAAGAAACTTCTTTCCATCGAAAGGGATGCTGAAAAATCCAAGACTGATCTTATAACCAATATTGCTCATGACTTAAGAACTCCGCTCACATCAATAATAGGCTATCTTGATCTTCTTTCAGGAAGCAGTGCCGACAGACTTACTGCAGAGCAGAAGGCAAGGTATCTTTCTATCGCTGTCAATAAATCAAAGCGACTTGAACAGCTTATAAATGACCTGTTTGATTTTACAAAGCTCAGCTACGGAAAGATAACTATGAAGGTCAGCTATGTCGATATAGTCAAGCTTTTAGAGCAGCTTTTGGAGGAATCATACCCGAGCTTTGTAGAAAAGGGCCTGAGCTATGAGCTTAAGAGCAATGTGTCTACGCTTGAAATAGCTGCGGACGGAGGGCTTATTGCCAGACTCTTCGATAATCTTATCGGAAATGCCATAAAGTACGGAGCTGACGGTAAAAAGGTCATCGTAAGAATTAATGCAGAGCCTGAGAATGATGCCGTAGAGGTCAAGGTGATCAACTATGGCTTCGTTATAGATGAGAAGGATCAGCCGCTCATTTTTGACAAATTCTACAGAGCTGACAGAGCACGTTCTACTCAGACAGGAGGAACCGGACTCGGACTTGCTATTGCAAAGGATATAGTTAATATGCACGGCGGAAGCATTGGCGTTACATCAGACCTTAACGGGACAGTATTTACGGTAAGGCTCAAGATACATTTTGATAAAAATGCGGAAAACTTTAAGAGAGCTTGAGCTTAAGGAGATCAGAGGCATTTGAAGTTTTATGGTATAAAAAGAAAGATAATTATGGCTGCAGCGGTTATGACATGTGCATTAACTGCTGCTTTTTCCGCACATGCGGAAACTTTATCAGAAAATGCCGAGGCCTTAGTTTCCGGTGAAGAAAAAAACGATGACGATGCACAGGCAGAGGATATAATCCTTTCACTTGATAATGAAACCGTTGAGGAAGGCGAAGGAAGAGACAGCGGCGTAAGCATTGAATTTACGGATGAAGAGAGTGAGACGGCCGAAGAAGCAACCGGAGTTATAAGCATGAGCTTGAGCTATGGCTTCCACAATATAGCAAAATCGGGCCGTATGCTTCCTTTTTATGTTGATATTAATAATGATACGGATGAGGATATCGTAGGAAAGCTGGTAATAGAGGTTCAGGGAAGTACTGAGACCGATATTAATAAATTTGAGAATGCGGCTGTGTACTATTCTTTCAATGTATATCTTCCTAAAAATCAGCTCACAAAGCTCAAAAATACAATATCGATATCTGAAAGCGGAAGCGGTGCAAAGCTTACGCTATATGACTCAGATGGAAATGTCCTGTGCGAGGACAGCACCGATGTAATACTTCAGCCGGGTTCAGGGGCTGAGCTTCTCATAGGTATTTTGTCAGATTCACCGGAAAAACTTGAGTATTTTAAAAATATCAATATACCGGGAACTTCTCTTAGAACACGCACCGTTGAGCTTGATCCCGACAACATGCCGGAGACGGCATCGGGGCTTGAACAGCTTGATATAGTTCTGATTTCGGGTTTTGAGCCTGACGAGATAAGCGATGAGGCACAGAATGCACTGAAAAACTGGACAGAGGCCGGTGGAGTACTGCTCATCGGAACAGGAAACAGAATGGAGGCTGCAAGAGAATTGGGCCGTGGACTCAAGGATCTTTCAATCGGTAATGCCTCAGGACGAAAAGTCAACATGGGACTTAAGTATTCTAAGACCAATCCTGACGATGCAGAGCTTGAGCTTGATGTATGCAGCATATTTGCGGCAGACGGCATTCAGGTAATGCAGTCCGATGACATTGCCATGCTTACGACTATTCAGAAGGGAAGCGGTATTGTAGGCCTGGCAGCTTATGATTTTTGTGACATATCTGACTTTTGTTCTGAAGAGATAGAATACACAGAGGACATCCTGAAGGGGCTTATGGGCTCTTCAAGACTTACACAGCTTGCAAATTCTGCCGGAGACAATGATGAGCTTTATCAGAAAGCAGATGAGCTTGTTGGAATCGCAGATCCCGACAGACTTCCGAATGCTGCCGTATATATACTTTTCTGTCTGTTTTATCTCGGTCTTATCGGAGCTGGAATTTATTTTTATTTAAGAAGAAGAGGACTTTCAGTCTTTTATCATGCCTTTGTACCGATAGCTGCATTTATGTCAGCTATACTTTTATGGCTCATAAGTTCAGGTCTCAGAAATGACGGCATAAGCTTTGATTATGCAGTGATGAGAGAGCTTCATGACGGCTATGCATCGGATAACGGATTCATGAAGGTTTCAGCTTCCTCGTTAAATGGCTATTCACTCAGCGTTCCTTCTGATTATGAAATACACCCTATAGTACACGGAGCAGGAGAGGAAGCGAACAGCCTTAGTCTTGACTATTATCTTAAAAAAGATGCAGACATGCAGTCAGATGCATCCATATATATAGATAATTCAGAAAACTCAGCAACAGTAAAGCTTGACGGCATGAAACCTTTTGCCGGCATACTGACAGAGTATTCAGCAAGGATAAGCAAAGATGAGATAAATGGCAGTATAGATTCAAAGCTTAGCTGCTTTAATGAGAACATTTCCGGAAGCATTTCCAATAATACAGATTATGATCTTAAAGGTGCTGTGCTCATGATGTACGGCAGAATGGTAAAGCTTGGGGATATAGATTCCGGAGAAGAAATAAAGCTCGATGGCAGAAAAATTACAGAAAGCCCTATAGGTGACGGAAAGCTGCTTGCTGCAAAGGTTTCTGATATCGGAGCATATGACAGAGGAAGTGTCGGTCATGTCAGAGCACTGAGACGAGACAGATTGTTTTCATGGTACATGGATAATACTCTTTGCGGGTACTTTTCAGGGGCAAGGATCATAGCCTTTGCAGACGGAGTGGATCTTGTAAGCAAGGTAAGCTCCGAAAGCCATATAGAAAGCCATGGTCTTATGCTTATCAGTACCCAGGCAGACGTAGCCTTTGAAAAGGGTGAATACACCTGGTCAGGCTGCCTTGAAACAGAGCCGAAGGTCGTTTCGGGTGATTATAATGCTGCTGAGAATACCGCAGACGGAACCTGCGTGATCGAATATGCGTTAGGAAATGATATGACGATTTCAGAGCTTATTTTCAAATCTCTTGATGTAGGCTTTGAAAATGAGGATATGGGCATATTTATGGGAGCAGTGTCATTCTACAATTATCAGAGCGGGGGATATGACCTGATAGGCAGTGACATTTATGACGGTATAGCTCAGAACAGACTGACACCTTATCTTTCACCGGGCAATACAGTTACTGTCAGATACACCGTGGATGATGCAGCGATAGGAAAGAGAAGGCTTTATCTTCCTGTACCGTATGCTGTCGGAGCAAAGAGGCACTGATTATGCTGAAATTAGATAATATAAAAAAATTCTACGGCCATTTTTGTGCGCTGGACGGGCTTGATCTCAGCATCAGCGACGGATCATTGTTCGGGTTTGTAGGGCCAAACGGTGCAGGAAAAACTACAGCAATAAAAATAATGACCGGAATAATATATCCGGATGAGGGAAGCGTCACTCTGAACGGTATGAATCCAGAGCAGGACGGCAAAAATTATCGCAGCATGATAGGCTATGTTCCTGATGCCTTCGGTATATACAATAACCTGAAGGTCAGAGAATACATGGAATTTTTTGCAGCCTGCGTTGGCATTGACGGTATGGAGGCAAGAAAGAAAACTGAGCAGCTGCTTAATTATGTAGAGCTTTCGGATAAGGCGGATTTTTATGTGGAAGCACTGTCGAGAGGAATGAAGCAGAAGCTGGCACTTGCAAGAGCACTTATAAATGATCCTCCGATGCTGATCATGGATGAGCCTACATCAGGTCTTGATCCGAGGACACGCTATGAATTTAAGCAGATAGTCGGAGAGCTTTCGGACAGAGGCAAAACTATCATAATCAGCTCACACATACTCAGTGATATTTCAGAGCTTTGTACGGATATAGGCATTATAGATCAGGGAAGTCTCGTGATGTCCGGAAGACTTATGGATGTAATGAAGCTGGTTACTGCAGAAAACCCGATAATAATATCAATGTCTAAAAAAACGACTCAGGCGATACGCTTTCTTAAAGAGGATGCAAGTGTTAAATCACTTGCCATAAAGGGCAATGATTTGATGATCAACTTTGCCGGCGGGGCAAAGGATGAGGCCGCGCTTTTAAAACGAATGATAGATGCAGGACTTCCTGTAAGAAGCTTTTCGAGAGAAAAGGGTTCACTTGAGTCAATGTTCATGCAGCTTACTGGTCACGGAGAGGAGCACACGATAACAAGCTATGATATCGCTGAGTCCAATAGTTAAAAAGGATATAGAGGTCAGAAGCCGAAGCTATACGCTGCCGGCAATGATAACGGCTGCAAATGCTGTTTTGTTTCTTATAGGACTGATGGGGATCTTCGGCCTTGTTGCCAGGATGAGACAGAGCTTTGATACACTTTACAGAAGCTTTCTGACGGTATACACGATAGTGGCATTGACCGAATTTATCATAACACTTTTTACAGCGCCGTTATTTACGGCAGCCTCAATATCGGGAGAGCGTGAGACGGGAACCTTTGATCTCCTGCTCACAACTAATCTTACACCGGCGGAAATAGTTACTGAAAAGCTTATATCGGCAATGCTCAGTATGGGAATGATCATAATGTCTAGCTTTCCGGCCCTTTTAATACCGCTTATGTTCGGTGGGGTTGGCATCATAGATACCTTTGGACTGCTGATACTGTTTCTCCCGGGAGCTTTTCTGATGCTTTCCATAGGGATGTTTACAAGCTCCATATGCTCGAGTGTGACCAAAAGTATTGCATTATCCTATGTTATCGCGTTTATTCTTACGGTCGGATTTGCGGTATTTCCGCTTATGACGAGAGTATTCTCTTCCGAAACGGGAAATGAGTTTGCGTATCTTCTTACCCTGGATCCGTTTCTGCCGGTGATTTCAGTACTCAGCAGACAGGTGGGAGAGCCTGATTTTCCGGAGCTGATATTCCGAGGCCTAAAGCTTGCACCTGACAATGCATTTATGGAGAATACCGTTTTTATAAGTATTCTTTTACAGCTTTGTGCAGCATTTGGCTTTATTACGCTTGCTGTAATGAATGTAATGCCGGGCAGGTATCGGGAAAAGAACAGGAAGATCAGAGAACGTTAATTTTTTAACTGTAAAAAACAAGAGCCATGCGCTATAATGGCTCACAGCGGACGAAACAGTTAAAAGTCCGATATAATAATAAGAGACAGGACGATATGAAGAGAATAATACTTACCGGAGGCGGTACTGCAGGACATGTCACACCTAACCTGGCACTTCTTCCGGAGCTTTATAAAAACGGCTTTGAAGTACTTTATGTAGGAAGCCTTAACGGAATAGAAAAAGAGCTTGCGGCAAAAGAAGGTATAGAATATAAGGGTATCTCGTCAGGAAAGCTGCGCAGATATTTTGATTTAAAAAATTTTACCGATCCATTCAGAGTTATAAAGGGATATTTTCAGGCAAAGAAGATCATTAAAAATTTCAAGCCTGATATAGTATTTTCAAAGGGAGGCTTTGTGGCAGTGCCTGTTACTATGGCCGCCAACAGTCTGAAGGTCCCGGTCATCGCTCATGAGTCTGACATGACACCGGGACTTGCAAACAAGCTTTCTGCACCGTTTGCAACAAAGATCTGCTGCAATTTTCCGGAGACTCTCAAATACCTTCCTGAGGGAAAGGGCGTACTCAGCGGTTCTCCTATCAGAAAGGAAATACTTGAGGGAAGCAGAGAAAAGGGTCTTGAGCTCCTTGGCTTTGACGGCAGCAGACCGGTGCTGCTTATTATAGGCGGCTCACTTGGTGCTCAGCACATAAATGAGGCAGTAAGACGTATTTTAGATAAGATCCTGGAAAGCTTTGACATTGTCCATATCTGCGGAAAAGGCAATGTTGATGAGGCGCTTATCGGTAAGGCGGGCTACAGACAGTTTGAATATGTAAGTGACGAGCTTAAGGATTTCTTTGCTGCGGCGGACATCTTTATTTCCAGAGCCGGAGCTAATGCTATCTGCGAGCTTCTGGCACTTAAAAAGCCGAATCTTCTGATTCCGCTTCCTGCAGGTGCAAGCAGAGGCGATCAGATCTTAAATGCCGAATCCTTTGAAAAGCAGGGCTTTTCTATGGTGCTTAAAGAAGAAAATATGAATGACAGCTCACTTTCAGACTCACTTAACAAGCTCTGGGACGAAAGAGAGCATTACATTGAGGCTATGAAGGCATCTCCTACCTCAAACGGAGTAGATGTCATCATCAGACTTATCGGAGAAACAGTCGGATGAATATCATAAAGGCTGCGCACATTTTCTATGATTATGTGCTTAGAGATGAAAATGACAATATAGTAGAGACTACGCATGCACTCACAGATTTTGACCTTGAGGTTGAAAAGGGCTCCTTTGTTTGCCTGCTCGGACATAACGGCTGCGGTAAATCCACATTTGCGAGACTTATCAATGCATTAAATCTTCCAAAGGAAGGAACCCTGCTTGTTGACGGCATGGATACAAAGGACGGAAGACTGACGCTCAACATAAGAGAAAAGGCAGGCATGGTATTCCAGAACCCGGATAACCAGATAATCTCAAATGTCGTAGAGGAGGACGTTGCCTTCGGACCCGAGAACATCGGAGTGCCGAGAGAGGAAATAATAAAGCGTGTTGATGAGGCAATTGATGCGGTCGGTATGAGTGCATACAGATACAAATCTCCGAATCAGCTTTCAGGAGGTCAGAAGCAGAGAGTTGCCATAGCCGGCATCATGGCTATGAGACCTGAGTGCATAGTTTTTGATGAGCCGACTGCCATGCTTGATCCTGACGGAAGAAAAGAAGTATTGGAGATAGCTCACAGATTAAACCGTGAGGAAGGCATTACTGTGGTTCTCATAACTCACTATATGGAAGAAGCTGTTAATGCAGACAGGATCGTAGTTATGGAAAAGGGAAGGATTGCCCTTGATAAAAACGGTCAGAAGATGGACGGATCACCTCGTGAGATATTCTCAAAGGTCGATGACTTAAGAGCACTTGCACTCACAGTGCCTGTAATAACAGAACTTGCACATGAACTCAGAACGGAAGGTATCCCTATACCGGAGGGAATCCTTACCAGAACAGAGCTGGTGGAGGCACTTAAGCCTTACTTTTAAATTATTTGGGAAATAAATATGCTGAGAGATATTACAATAGGACAGTTTTATCCTGTCGACTCGGCGATACATCGTCTTGACCCGCGAACCAAGCTGGCAGGAACGTTTGTATTCCTTGTCTCATTATTCATGACAAAGAGTGTTATAGGCTATTTATTAGCTACGGCAGCTCTTGTCTGCTGCATACGCTTAAGCCGTGTGCCGTTTAAATTCATAACTAAGGGCCTTAAGGCTATATTGGCAGTACTGCTTATATCGGTATCCTTCAACCTGTTTCTTACACAGGGAGAAATAATATTTCGCATAGGCTTTCTTAAGGTAACAAAGGAAGGCCTTAAGATCGCAGGCTTCATGGCGATAAGACTTATTTATCTTGTTATAGGCTCATCTGTCATGACGCTTACGACTACACCAACACAGCTTACAGACGGACTGGAAAAAAGCCTTGGGTTCTTAAATAAGCTGAATATTCCTGTACATGAAATAGCGATGATGATGGCTATTGCGCTCAGATTCATTCCAATACTTATAGAAGAAACAGATAAGATAATGAAGGCCCAGCAGGCAAGAGGCGCGGATTTTGAATCAGGCAATATCATAAGGCGTGCGAAGGCACTTGTGCCGATACTTGTACCGCTTTTCGTTTCAGCCTTCAGAAGAGCCGCTGACCTTGCCAATGCAATGGAGGCAAGATGCTACCACGGCGGCGCAGGCAGAACAAAGATGAGACCTTTGGAATACTCTGCAGCAGATAAAAAGGCATATATAATAATGCTTATATATATACTTATCATAGCAGCTGCTGATTTTATCGGATTTTAACGGGAGGTAAGCATGAGTATCAGAGCAGAACATCTTACACATCTTTACAGTCCCGGAACTGCATTCGAATCCTTTGCGCTTAATGACGTATCCTTCGAGATACCGAGCGGCAGCTTTGTAGCTGTAATTGGTCATACGGGATCCGGCAAATCCACACTTGTGCAGCATTTAAACGGACTTTATAAGCCTACTTCGGGAACGGTATATTTTAACGGAGAAGACATTTTCGCAGAGGGCTACGATCTTAAAAAGCTTCGCACCAAGGTCGGTCTTGTTTTCCAGTATCCTGAATACCAGCTTTTTGAGGAAAATGTCATAAAGGACGTAATGTTCGGCCCTTTAAATATGGGGCTTTCTAAAGAAGAGGCTGAGGAAAAAGCAAAGAAAGCACTTCGTCAGGTAAGGATGAGCGAGGATCTCTTTGAAAGAAGCCCGTTCGATCTTTCCGGCGGTCAGAAAAGAAGAGTAGCTATAGCAGGGGTCCTCGCAATGGATCCTGAGGTGCTTATACTTGACGAGCCAACAGCCGGACTTGACCCGAGAGGCAGAAACTACATACTCGGAATGCTTGAGGAGCTTCATAGGGAAAGAGGCATTACGATCATCCTTGTTTCACACAGTATGGATGATGTAGCGGAATGTGCAGATCTTCTGATGGTGCTTAAGGATGCAGAGCTTAAATTCTTTGACAAGCCAAAGGAAGTCTTTAAAAATGTTGACGAATTGGAGTCCTACGGTCTGGCTGTGCCTGAAATAACCTATCTTGCAAAGGAGCTTATTGAGGCAGGCTTAGACATGGATCCGACAGTATCTACAGTAGAAGAAGCAAAAAAAGAGCTTCTTAGAGTGCTGAAAAGAAAATAAATTACAGTATATAGCGGATAGTTGAATAATTATCCGCTGTATTTATTTTGTATAACAGAGATGAACTGAGCATTGGAAAGGCATGAGGGAATAGGATGCGCAGAATACGTATAAAAACAGCATACGACGGCACGAATTACTGCGGCTTTCAGATACAGCCTGGGATGCCTACCATAGAAGGTGAGCTTAACAGAGCGCTTTCGGAGCTTACTCATGAAGACATTCACATAATAGGTGCAAGCAGGACTGACAGCGGCGTACATGCTCTTTGTAATGTTGCTGTCTTTGATACTGAATCAAGAATACCTGCAGACAGGCTTTCATTAGCTATCTCACCGTTTCTTCCGGGAGATATCAGGGTGACAGAGGCTGATGAGGTGAGTGAGGACTGGCATCCAAGGAAGCAGGCATGCATTAAAACATACGAATACTTTATATCCTGCGGAGACTTTGAGGATCCTTTGACCAGACTCTATTCTTCATTTTCAAAGCGTGATCTGGATATAGAGAAAATGCGTAAGGCAGCAGGATATTTGATAGGAGAGCATGATTTTACATCCTTTGCAAACCCTTCATCTCAGGTCCTTATGGATGGAGGAAGTGCCGTAAGAACTATATATTCCATAGAAATAGAAAAAAAGGAAAAAGGCTATTTGGAGGGACTCTCTGAAGTGCGCATAGCAGTCACCGGGAACGGTTTTCTCTATAACATGGTCAGGATCATAGCAGGAACATTAATAAGCGTAGGAAACGGGCTGTGGGAGCCGGAAAGAGTCGGTGATGCTCTTGCGGCAAGAGACCGCACTAAAGCAGGACCTACAGCAGAGGCGAAGGGTTTAAGACTTTCAGGGATAGAATACACAGGAAAAGAAAAATAAATATTATGATCATGGTGAAAGCCCCATCGTTTGGGGCTTTTCATTATGTCAAGGGGTTTGACAACAAAATAATCAAACAAATATATCAAAATAAAGGTACAATATTTTGTAATAAGGCATCATTGACAACAACATATTGTGCGGCTACAATGGATTAGCACCAAAAGTGCAAATATAGAGAATTAATTAGTTTATAAATGGTAATGCATGAAGGTGCATACAGGAGGGGCCATGAAAGTTATAAAGAGAAACGGAACAGAAGCGGTATTTGATGAAGATAAGATAGTCAAAGCCGTTGAGAAGGCCAATAACGGCGGAGATGCACCTGAGCTTTCACAGAGTCAGATAAATGAGATAGCAGACTATATTTCATATAAGTGTCAGAAAATGGGAAGAGCTGTATCCGTTGAGGAAATACAGGATATGGTTGAGAACCAGATCATGGCCACAGGTGCCTTTGAGGTAGCAAGACGCTACGTGCGCTACCGTTACAAGAGAACACTTGTCAGAAAGGCTAATACAACAGACTCAAGAATACTTACACTTATAGAAGGAAACAACGAAGAGCTTCTCCAGGAAAACTCCAATAAGGATCCGATAGTTAATTCCGTACAGCGTGACTATATGGCCGGAGAGGTAAGCCGTGATCTCACTAAGCGTATGCTTCTTCCTGAAGACATAGTTAAGGCTGACGAAGAGGGAATTATACATTTCCATGACTCCGATTACTTTGCACAGCATATGCATAACTGTGATCTTATAAATCTGGAGGACATGCTTCAGAATGGAACTGTAATAAGTGAGACCGGTATCGACAAGCCGCACAGCTTCTCCACAGCCTGCAACATTGCAATGCAGATCGTAGCACAGGTAGCCAGCAACCAGTACGGCGGACAGAGCATCAGCCTTTCACACCTTGCACCTTTTGTACAGGTATCCAGAGAGAACATTCTGAAGGATGTTAAAAAGGAAATAGAGATTCTCGGCATAGAGACAGACGATGAGCATATTCAGAAGATAGTTGAAGGCAGACTCAGAAAAGAGGTCGAAAAGGGTGTTCAGACCATACAGTATCAGGTCATTACTCTTATGACCACCAACGGACAGGCTCCGTTCCTGACTGTATTCATGTATCTTAACGAGGCAAAGAACGAAAGAGAGAAGAAAGACCTTGCCGTAATTATAGAGGAGGCATTAAAGCAGCGTATAAAGGGTGTTAAGAATGAAAACGGAGTGTTTGTGACTCCTGCATTCCCTAAGCTTATATATGTGCTTGAAGAGGACAACGTAAGACCCGGCACAGAATTCTATTACCTTACAGAGCTTGCAGCAAAATGTACTGCAAAGCGTATGGTGCCGGATTATATTTCCGAGAAGAAGATGAAGGAAATGAAGGAAGGCAACTGCTTCCCTGTTATGGGCTGCCGCAGCTGTCTGAATCCTTGGAAGGACGAGAACGGAAACTATAAGTTCTACGGACGCTTCAATCAGGGCGTTGTTACTATAAATCTCCCTGATGTGGCTCTTTCTTCAGGCAAGGATATGGATCTTTTCTGGAAGATCTTTGATGAGAGACTTGAGCTTTGCTACAAGGGACTTATGTGCCGTCACAACAGACTTAAGGGAACATACTCAGATGTTGCGCCTATACTCTGGCAGAACGGCGCGATAGCGAGACTTAAGAAGGGTGAGACCATAGATAAGCTCTTATTCGGCGGATACTCAACTCTTTCACTCGGCTATGCGGGACTTTATGAGTGTGTCAAGTATATGACCGGAAAGTCACATACAGATCCTGAGGCAACACCGTTTGCACTTGATGTTATGAAATACATGAACAAGAAGTGTGATGAGTGGACAGCCAAGGAGAACATCAAGTTCAGCATTTACGGAACACCTATTGAAAGCACAACCTATAAGTTCGCAAAATGCTTACAGAGACGTTTCGGAATTATACCTGGAGTGACAGATAAGGGCTACATAACCAACAGCTATCATGTCCATGTTACTGAGCATATAGATGCATTCGAGAAGCTTAAGTTTGAGTCACAGTTCCAGTCGCTTTCATCGGGCGGAGCTATCAGCTATGTAGAGGTTCCGAACCTTGAGAACAACATTCCTGCAGTGCTCAGTGTCATGGAATTCATCTATGACAATATCATGTATGCAGAGCTTAATACCAAGAGCGATTTCTGTCAGGAATGCGGCTATACCGGCGAAATAAGGATAGTCGAAGAGGACGGAAAGCTTGTATGGGAGTGCCCTAACTGCGGAAACCGCGATCAGCACAAGATGAATGTTGCAAGACGTACCTGCGGATATATCGGAACTCAGTTCTGGAATCAGGGACGCACTCAGGAGATAAGAGACAGAGTTATACACATGTCTACACCTCAGCTTGATGCAGATATGAATGTAAATGCCTCAAAGTAAGCTTTAGATTCATCAGGTATAGCTTTAAGTATTTAAATTACAGATATAAGAGACATTTAAACGGGCTGCCATGAAAAATGGCGGCCTGTTCGCTTTGTGCGCCTAGCGGCGCACGTTTCTAATGGGTTAAAGTCCCGAATCCACCCGGTAGTGGGAAGGATATAGCCGAAAGCAAGGGTGTTCATCGTGAGGTGGAATCTGAAGGAAGCTGGATG
>Ga0129317_1000898_pt1 | contig 25881 bp, 24 predicted proteins | sample Cm1ome_FD_94430 | JGI IMG/M metagenome (GOLD analysis project Ga0129317, IMG submission 94430) | Eastern black-and-white colobus group fecal microbial communities from Wisconsin, USA - Cm1105 metagenome | ecosystem: Host-associated > Mammals > Digestive system > Large intestine > Fecal | place... | reverse complement strand
GCTGTTTAAGGGCAGATAAAATCGAGCAACGCTTATTTTTATCTGCCAGAGGCAAGAAAGGGTAAGCGGAAAAAACCTTGGCACCTATGTCAAGAGTGCAAACCTTATGTAAAAACGTGAAAAGGGGCTAACTAACATGCCAACATTTTCTTGAATAAGTCGGAATCATAGTATATAATAATAGTGTTAATTGATTGAAAACGGGTGAGTACCTACCGCATGCAAGGCTAATGTTTTGTATGTGGTTTTTTTAATATATATGACTGGTGCATACGAGGGAAATATGTTTGAGGAAATGTTTGATATAGATATATCGGTTGAACGGGTCATTGCTTTTGTTGGAGCTGGTGGAAAGACTACTTTGATCCGAAAAATGGCAAAAGAATTGCAGGAAAATGGGAAAAAGGTTATTGTGACAACAACAACGCATATGTATAAACCGGATGATTCATGGGACGGGATAGAGATTGCATGTGTTTCGTGTGAATCAGAGCCGGGGAAGGTGCAGGGGCTTCCCCGGGAGGAATATTTGCAGTTGAAAAATAAATGTGATGTGTTGTTGGTTGAAGCTGATGGTTCAAGACATAAGCCGCTGAAAGTACCGGCGACGCATGAGCCGGTAATTCCGGAAGATGCAGATGTGGTAATTGGAATGGCAGGCGAAGCTGCTGTTGGGCTTTCGCTGGAGGAAGGATGTCACAGGCCGGAGTTGGCTGCAAAACTGTTGGGTGTCCCATTGAATCATAAAATTGAGAAAAATGATTTAATAAAAATATTAAAAAACAAACAAGGGCAGAAAAAAAATGTAGCTGTAAAGTATAGAATGGTGATTGTAGAAAAGAATGGAAATTACTCCTATATTAAAGAAGATGATAAAAAAATAGCGTTCATTTTGTTGGCGGCGGGGAATAGCTGCCGGTTTGGTGGAAATAAGCTTTTATATGAAATTGATGGAAAGCCTATGTATCGCTATGTAGTGGATGAAATTCAGAACATAGAGGAGCAGAATATTTTTTATAAGAAGATCGTGGTGAGCCAGTATTCGGAGATTCTTGAAGATTTGGGGCAGAAAGGCTATTTTCTAATTTGGAATGGAGAAAGCAAGAATGGCATTTCACGGTCGATCCAATTAGGAATTGATGCGGCGCGGGAAGCAGATGCATGGTTTTTTATGGTAGCTGATCAGCCATATATAAAAGGTGAGACAATACTAAGACTGGTGGAAGAGTGGAAAAAGAGTAATAAAAAAATAGGTTGCGTCAGTTTTGGAGGAAGAAGTGGAAATCCTGTTGTTTTTGTAAAAGAATTTTATGAGGAATTTATGCATTTGACAGGTGATACCGGGGGAAAAACAATTCTAAAAAGACATTTGGAGGACGTCTTCTTTATGGAGGTGTTGGATGAACGAGAATTGGAAGATATTGACAGAAAATAGGAAGATAACGTTCGGGATATTTTGATGGTTTAAAGAAAAGGGAGGAAGAAAAATGCAGGCGATTGATATTGTAAAGGAACAGATGAAAGCGTATGAAGCACATAAAAATTTTGCAGTAGTCACAATTATAGATGCTGCCGGTTCTACACCGAGAAGAAATGGAAAAATGATCGTTTTCGAAGGCGGAGCTACGAAAGGGACGATTGGCGGCGGCGCAGTAGAACTGATGGCTGTTCGTGATGCTGAAAATTGTATAAAAGACGGAAAAAATAAAAGTCGCACTTATAAATTGACTCCGGAGATGGGAATGGTATGCGGAGGCGTTGTAAATGTGTTAATTGAAACATTTATAAACCCGCCACTGCTTGTTATGTGTGGAGCAGGACATGTGGGCGGAGCAGTGCTTAAACTGGCATCCTTTCTGGGATTTGAGACACTTCTGGTGGATGACAGAGAAGAGCAGTATATTGCGGATAAAATCGCGTTGGCGGATCGGTTTGCCGCCGCATCTGATTTTGAAAAAACTTTGAAAGAAATGGATATTCCTGAGCAGACATATGTGGTTATCGCCACACACGGACATCGTGCCGATGGGGAAGCACTTTTGGGAATTTTGCAAAAAGAGGTTGCTTATATTGGAATGATCGGAAGTGTGAAAAAGATACAGACAGAATTTGAGCTGATGCGAAGTAAAGGCATTTCACAGAAGGCGCTGGATACAGTTTATACACCGATTGGCCTGGATCTTGGAGGAGAAACTCCGGAGGAAATTGCATTTTCTATCATGGCGGAGATCATGAAAGTAAAGAATGGTAAAAGTGCAAAGCATTTAAAAGAAGTAAGGTTTTAGTAAAGAAGAGGTACGGATGAAAATATTGATAAAAGGTGCAGGAGATCTGGCGACAGGAATTGCATATGAGTTATGGAAGTCCGGGGCGAGGATTATTATGACAGATATTGCAGTTCCGCTTACAGTCAGGAGGATGGTTGCTTTTTCGAGAGCTGTGTATGAGGAAAGATGTCAAGTGGAAGGGGTGGAAGCCTGTCTTGTTCATAATCTGGAAGAGGCGCTGCGGGAGACAGATGTCGGAAATATTGCGGTGATTGTGGATGAAAAGGCAGAAATCATAAAAGTATATCAACCAGATGTTGTGGTAGATGCGATTATGGCAAAAAAAAATACTGGGACCACACTGGATGATGCCCCTTTAGTCATAGGAATTGGACCGGGATTTTGTGCAGGAAAAGATTGTCACTATGTGATAGAGACAAAGCGGGGAGAGCATCTGGGAGAAATCATTCAACAGGGATGCGCGATTCCCAATACAGGCATTCCCGGAAATATAGGCGGATTTACCGTAGAAAGGTTGCTTCGGGCTTCTGAAAATGGAAAGATGAAACTGATAGCGAAGATTGGAGATGTGGTTGAGAAGGGGCAGATTGTCGCATTTACAGGTGAAATTCCTGTGTTTGCAGGTCTGACAGGAATTGTCAGAGGAATGCTTCAAGAAGGCGTAACAGTTACAAAGGGAATGAAAATCGGCGATATCGACGCTCGCGTTGAAAATGGTCTCTGCTATACCATATCTGATAAAGCACGTCGAATCGGTTCCAGTGTGGTAGAAGCGGTTGTATTGAGCGGATTATAAACATAATGAAAATGGGCGGTCATGTGCCGCCCATTTTCATTGATTCTTATTTCCGCGAAGGCACAAGGCGAGCGGAAATGCTTGTATTTCCATTCGCCGCCGCACGCGAACGAGTGAAACGCGCTTTGCGAGTTTGGAAGATCAAATATCAGAGTTCTTCTAAAGAATGGAAGGTGTAACCCATTTCTTCCCATTTCGTGAGTAATTCATCAAGGATTTCGGCATTTGTGGCTGATGTACTGTGAAGCAGAACGATGGCACCGGGGTGAATGCGAGTGAGAAGCTTGTCGAAAGCCTCTTCTTTGGTCGGCTGGTCATCGACATACCAATCTACATAGGCCAGACTCCAGAAAAAAGTTTCATATCCCATATCTTTTGCCATTTTTAAGTTGCTTTCACTATATTTTCCCTGTGGAGGACGATAAAATTTTGTCATCTCCTGTCCTGTGATTTCTTGATATAAAGATTCTACGGAGGTCAATTCTTCGGAGAAAGCATTTACGTCAGAAAGTTGTGACATGTCTTTGTGATGATAGGTGTGGTTTCCGACGATATGACCATCTGCGAGCATGCGCCGAACCAGATCCGGGCTGCTTTCCAGATATGTACCGACAACGAAGAAGGTGGCCGGTGCATTGTGCTTCTTGAGGGCATCTAAAATAGGCTCCGTGTTTCCATTTTCATATCCGGCATCAAAGGTCAGGTATATTTTTTTCTCATCGGTATCTTCGGCGTAGTGGGCATCGAAAGCAGAAAGTTCTTCAAAAGTTGCGTTGGCGACAGGTGGCTCCCCTTCTTCCTGGAAACTAAGTCCCCAGTTCCCCTCGGTTGAAGCTTCGACTGCCTGTGGAAAAAGTTGCTCTTTGATGTACGCGGTAAAAGTTCCTGCAAGAAATGCAAAGACGAAGATAAAAGAAAAGCGTAGAATGGATTTGATATAAGTTTTTTTCATATTAAAAAATCCGTTTTTTTAAATATATGAGTAGAAAAATGTAAAAATGAAAAAATCGCAAATAGTGATTGACAAGATAATGGGTTTCATGTTATAAATATATGGTGACTTGAGAAAGTCGAAATAGAATATAGGGGATTGGTCAAATGGTATGATAGGAGTCTCCAAAACTTTTGGCGGGGGTTCGATTCCCTCATCCCCTGGTTGTGTAGTGTCAGAAACCTTGGTTTTTCAAGGCTTCTGGCATTTTTATTTACGCGAAGGCACAAGGCGAGCGGAAATGCTTGCATTTCCATTCGCCGCCACACGCGAACGAGTAAAACTCGCAAAGCGTGTTTTATCTCGTTTTGAGCAAAATGACAATGTAGTCAGGATGTAGTCAAACGAGAATCATTCCTAAAATGATATGGCGTTTTCGAGTTGAATGGTTTTAGAGACCGTTTCAAGGTAGAAATAAATTTGATTAAGAAACTCATTTTACAAGTGTCACGATGATTAGTTGTAATCAGATTCCATCCTTATGTGTGAATGAGGAGAAAAAAATCTAATATAATGGCCTTATATTAGATTTTCTTATCATATTACCACGCAAATTAAATTGACTTGCACGGTGTAGATTTTTATAATAGAGATAAGGCGAAAAAAGTGAAAGGACCAGGTGAAAGATGGAGTATCGTAGACTTGGAAAAACGGACTTGATGGTCAGTGAAATTGGCTTTGGTGCAGAATGGATGGAGCGCCATACTGCCGGGGAATGCAAAGCTGTGCTTCATCGGGCGGAGGAGTTAGGAATCAACATTTTAGATTGTTGGATGTCTGAACCTAATGTACGTACAAGCCTTGGAATGGCGCTGAAAGGTCGGCGGGAACGCTGGTATATTCAAGGACATATCGGCGCTACCTGGCAGAATGGACAATATGTACGCACCCGTGATGTGGAACAATGTAAAATTGCCTTTGAGGATTTGCTTTCAAGACTGCAAACTGATTATATCGATCTGGGAATGATTCATTTTATTGACCAGGAGAGTGATTGGAATGCGGCTATGAACGGTCCTTATATTACATATGTAAAGGAACTGAAAGCACAGGGGAAAATACATCATATCGGCATGAGTACCCACAATCCGGCTATGGCGAAAAAGGCGGCGGAAAGCGGAATTATTGAGATGATTCTTTTTAGTATTAACCCGGCGTTTGATTTGTTGCCACCAACAGATAATATTGATAATTATTTTGCAGAGGAATACAAAGCAGAGCTTGGCGGTATTGATCCGGCTCGTGTGGAACTTTATAAACTGTGTGAACAGCATGATGTCGGCATTACGGTGATGAAGCCATTTGCAGGAGGACGACTGTTCGATGAAAAGCGTTCACCTTTTGGGGTTGCGCTTACACCGGTACAGTGTATTCACTATTGTCTGACCCGCCCTGCTGTTGCTGCGGTCATGGCAGGTTATGACACCCCGGAACACGTGGAACAGGCGGTGGCTTATGAAACTGCTTCCAGGGAAGAAAAAGATTATGCCAGTGTTTTGGCGAGCGCACCGAAGCATACGTTCGTTCAGGGCGAGTGTACTTATTGTGGTCACTGTAAGCCGTGTCCGAAAAATATTGATATTGCTATGGTAAATAAATTTTATGATTTAGCTACCATGCAAGATGAGGTACCGGCTACCGTGAGAGCGCATTATGAGGCTTTGGAACACCATGCAGACGAGTGCATCGGATGTAAGGGCTGTGAGAGTCGTTGTCCTTTTGGGGTGAAGATTGCAGAACGTATGAAGAAAACAGCAGCGTTGTTTGAAGCACAATCATAGTATTTGTGTAGAAATAAAAAGTAAGGTTTATGCTATGGAAAGGAAGTGTAAAATGGAAAGAATTAAGAAAAATTTTGGATTTGGCTGTATGCGTCTTCCGATGAATGGGGAAGAGGTAGATATCGAACAGACCTGTAAGATGGTGGATACCTTTTTAGAAAATGGGTTTAATTATTTTGATACGGCACATGGTTATATCAGCGAGAAAAGTGAGCCGGCAGTGAAGGCTTGTTTGACCAGCCGTTATCCCCGTGAAAGCTACATCTTGACCGATAAGCTGACAGCTTCTTATTTCAAAACACAGGAGGATATTCGCCCGTTTTTTGAAAGCCAGTTGGAAGCTTGTGGTGTGGAGTATTTTGATTTTTATTTAATGCACTCTCAGACGGCAACTAATTTTAAACAGTTTAAAGAGTGCCGTGCTTATGAGACTGCACTGGAGCTGAAAGAAGAAGGGAAAATCCGTCATCTTGGAATTTCGTTCCACGATACAGCATCGGTATTAGAGCAAATTTTAACAGAGTATCCGCAGATCGAAGTTGTACAGATTCAGCTTAACTATGTAGATTTTGAAGATCCGGCGGTACAGAGCAGAAAATGTTATGAAGTATGTCGGAAATTTGGAAAACCGGTCATTGTTATGGAACCTGTAAAAGGTGGAAATCTTGTAAATCTGCCGGAGAAGGCCAAGACTATTTTGGAAGAACTGAACGGCGGAAGTCCTGCAAGTTATGCTATTCGTTATGCAGCCGGATTCGATGGAATCATGATGGTTCTTTCAGGAATGAGTTCTATAGAGCAGATGGAAGACAATATCAGTTACATGAAAGACTTTGAGCCTTTGAACGAACGGGAACAGGCTGCAATCGCGGAGGTTTGTGAAGTCTTTCATTCGATGAATCTCATCCCTTGTACTGCCTGCAGATATTGTGTGGATGGCTGCCCGAAGAAGATTTCCATTCCTGATTTATTTGCGGTTATGAACACCCAGCAGATTTATCATGATTGGAATGCAGGTTTTTATTATCAGATACATACAAAAACAGGTGGAAAAGCATCAGATTGTATTAAGTGTGGTAAATGTGAAAATGTCTGCCCTCAGCATTTGAAAATTCGCGACTTACTCGCCGATGTCGCAAAGGAATTTGATAAAGAACAATAAGAAAAAGATTATATTGAAAATTAATCAGTAAAAAAATTTGCAATAAAAAGGAGATTATATTATGTCAAACACAGCTATTTTACGTTCAGCAGAGAAACCTCATCTTTCTGTCAAAGTACAGACACTTGCAACTGTTGCTGCCATTGTGGGAGCCGTAGTTGTTCCACAGTTCTTCCATGTACTTGGCGCGATTTCAGGACTTGGAACAGCGCTTGGTGAAACATTCCTGCCAATGCATCTGCCGATTATCCTTGTCGGACTTCTGGCCGGACCTTATGCAGGAGCTATTGCCGGACTTTTTGGACCACTTGTGAGCTTTGCACTTTCAGGAATGCCTGGAATCCATATGCTTCCATTTATGATGATTGAGCTCTGTGCTTATGGTCTTTTTGCAGGTCTGCTTCGCAATGTGAAAATGTCTACAATTGCAAAGGTTGTTATTGTACAGATTGCAGGTCGTGTAGTGCGTGGCGCAGCGATTTTATTTGCAGTGTATGCGCTCGGCAACCAGAGTATTCAGGTGGCTGCTATTTGGATGAGCGTTGCTACCGGTATTTTTGGACTTGTACTTCAGTGGGCACTGCTTCCATTGATTGTTTACCGTGTGGAGAACTTGAAAAAAGATGAAAGATAATTGGATAAATGCAATAAATATCTTAAATGATGGCAATTATACTTGTGTTTTGTGTAGAGGAGATGCCATCTATACAAGCACGCAGCGCGGAGTCAAGCCACTGCTTGACTGGCTTGATGACGGAATTGATGTAAAAGGATTCTCAGCAGCCGATAAAGTTGTCGGTAAAGCGGCAGCATTTCTCTATGTTCTGCTTGGTGTGAAAGAAGTATATGCGCGTGTTATGAGTGAAAGTGCCATTGATACGTTTGTAAAAAACGGAATTTTGCCGCAGTATGATCTTTCAGTCAAAAGTATTATTAACCGTGCCGGGACGGGAAACTGTCCGATGGAAGAGGCAGTTAAAAATACTGATATTCCGGAAGAGGCGCTCACATTGATCAAACGGCGTTTGGCTGAATTGAACAGATAGAGTTTATCAGAATAATTGTAGCGTATTGTAAAAACACCGGTAACACTTTAGTGTAGTGTTATCGGTGTTTTTTTTGCAAATTAATTATAAAGAAAAAAATAGAATTTCCCTCTTCCCTTTTTACCCATAATAGGTTATCATATGTTATGCAGATACAAAATCTTGTGAAATAGCAAAAAAGTGTTTCAACATTTAGTATACATAGAAAAGGAGATAAGTATGGATTTTGGAGTGAAAACAAAGGTTATCAAACGAAATGGCGAAGAAGTTAATTTTGACTTATCTAAAATCGTGAATGCCATTCAGAAAGCGAATGCGGGAACGGATTATATTCATCAGATGAATGAGTACCAGATCCGGGCGATTGCGGAAACAATTGCGCAGAAAGCGGTAGAATCTACACACGCAATGCATGTGGAAGATATTCAGGATATGGTAGAAACCGGGATTATGGAGATGCGTGGCTATGAGGTAGCACAGAAATATGTCCGTTACCGTTATAAGAGAGAATTAAAGAGAAAGACGAACACTACGGACAATGGTATTCTGGCACTTATCGAGCATTTGAATGAAGAAGTAAAGCAGGAGAATTCAAATAAGAATCCGGTTATCAATTCTACACAGCGTGATTACATGGCTGGTGAGGTAAGTAAGGATTTGACAAAGCGTGTGCTTCTTCCGGATGAAATCGTGCATGCGCATGAAGAAGGGATTATTCATTTCCATGATATGGATTATTTTGCACAGAAGGAACATAACTGTGATCTGATCAATCTGGAAGATATGCTTCAGAATGGCACTGTGATCAGTGAAACCATGATTGAGACACCAAAGAGTTTCTTTACGGCATGTAATGTAACCACTCAGATTGTTGCACAGGTGGCAAGTAATCAGTACGGCGGACAGTCATTTACATTGTCACACCTGGTTCCTTTTGTCGATGTAAGCCGTAAGAAAATTTACAAAAATGTAATTGAAGAGAGAACAGAATTAGGAGAATCTCTGGATCCTGAAATCATCGGTAAAATTACTGAACGTCGTTTGAAAGATGAGATTCGCAGCGGTATTCAGACGATCCAGTATCAGCTCATCACATTGATGACATGTAATGGACAGGCTCCATTTGTAACGATGTTTATGTATCTGGATGAGGTTCCGGAGGGACAGGCAAGAGATGATCTTGCGATGATTATTGAAGAAGTTCTTATTCAGCGTATGCAGGGTGTTAAGAATGAGAAAGGTGTCTGGATCACACCAGCATTTCCGAAGCTCATCTATGTATTGGATGAAGATAATATTACAGAAGATTCCCAATACTGGTATTTGACAGAACTTGCTGCAAAATGTACGGCAAAGCGTATGGTTCCTGACTATATTTCCGCAAAAGTCATGCGCGAACTGAAGGGCGGAAATGTTTATACATGTATGGGATGCCGTTCCTTCCTCACGGTAGAAGACAAACAGAAGAATCCGGATGGAACAAATAAGTTCTATGGAAGATTTAATCAGGGAGTTGTGACGATCAATCTCGTGGATGTTGCATGTTCTTCCAATGGAGATATGGACAGATTCTGGGAAATTCTGGATGCAAGACTGGAACTCTGTCACAGAGCACTCAGATGCAGACATGAACGCCTGCTTGGAACTGTTTCAGATGTTGCTCCGATTCTCTGGCAGCATGGGGCGCTTGCACGTCTGAAAAAAGGTGAAACAATTGATAAGTTATTATATGATGGATACTCAACGATTTCATTGGGTTATACCGGTCTTTATGAAATGTGTATGAGAATGCTTGGAAAATCACACACAGATCCGGATGCAAAGCCATTTGCACTTGCTGTTATGCAGCGTCTCAATGATAAATGTGCTCAGTGGAAAGCTGCGGAAAACATCAGTTATTCTGTATACGGAACACCGATGGAATCTACAACATATCGTTTCGCAAAATGCCTACAGAAACGTTTTGGAATTATTCCGGGCGTAACGGATAAGAATTATATTACAAACAGCTATCATGTTCATGTGACGGAAGAAATTGATGCATTCAGTAAATTGAAATTTGAATCAGAATTCCAGAAGCTTTCACCGGGTGGTGCCATCAGTTATGTGGAAGTTCCGAATATGCAGAACAATATTCCGGCAGTACTTAAAGTGATGCAGTTTATTTATAACAATATTATGTATGCAGAACTTAACACAAAGAGTGATTTCTGTGAAGAATGTGGTTATGATGGAGAAATCGAAATCAAAGAAGACGAATCCGGTAAGCTGATTTGGAGATGTCCAAACTGTGGAAATACGGATCAGGATAAACTGTTTGTGGCAAGAAGAACTTGTGGATATATCGGAACGCAGTTCTGGAATCAGGGACGTACACAGGAAATCAAAGACCGCGTCCTTCATTTATCAAATGGAACTATTTGCAAAGAATAATTTTTTGAAAACATTGCCTGGAAAGAAATATGTTTTCTGAGAGGAGAAACTGATGCATGTAGGAGAAATTTTAAGGGCAGACAGTGCAAATGGAGAGGGAATACGTGTGACGATCTTCGTTTCCGGATGTACAAATCGGTGTCCGGGATGTTTCCAGCCGGAAACATGGGATTTTCACTATGGAAAGCTCTATGATGAGGAGATAGAAAAAATACTTTTTGATGAGCTGTCACAGCCATATTATGATGGATTGACGATTTTGGGCGGGGAACCGTTCGAACCGTCCAATCAGGAAGGGATCATTGAGATTATCCGGCGTGTGAGAAGAGAACTTCCGGATAAAAATATCTGGATTTATACAGGATTCCTTTATGATGTAGATCTGGCACCGGGAGGATGCAGGTATACAGAAGTGACAGACGAGATTCTCGATAATATTGATATTCTGGTGGATGGAAGATTTGAGGAGGATAAAAAGAACCTTCGTCTGAACTTCCGGGGAAGTGAGAACCAGAGAATTATTGATATGAAGCGGACAAGGGCAGAAGGTAAAGTGGTGCTGTCGCCGCTGAATAATTAAATATGGATTTTGAAAAGATTCCAGACTAAGATCAGTTTGGAATCTTTTTATTTACGCGAAGGCACAAGGCGAGCGGAAATGCTTGCATTTCCATTCGCCGCCGCACGCGAATGAGGTAAAACTCACAAATCGTGTTTCATCTCGTTATAAAGAGATATAGACATTGATAATATACAAAAAAAAGGATATAATTATATCAGGAAAATGATATTTACAACGAACAATAGGAAAGGATGAAGAAAATGATTATTAAGGCTTCAGCAACACTTAGAAATGATTACGCTTCTATTTCCAATCTTGCAAGGAAAACAAGTGAACCGATTTATATAACCAAAAATGGTGAGGGTGATGGTGTATTTATGAATATTGATGCCTTTGAAAAAAGAGAGCAGGCATTAGAGCTTCGTGCAAAAATTATGCAGGCAGAAGAAGAAAGATTAAGTGGAGCAAAAACAAAAAGTATATCTGAAGCAAGAAAGGAATTGAGAGAGCGTGCAGGAACGTTATAAAGTAGAGATTCTTCCGACTGCATGGGAGGATTTGAAAAAGATTGAAGATTACTACTTACTTCAGTTTGGTTTAGAATCTGCCATGAAAGTTACAGATCAGATTTTAAACAGTATTGAGCGTTTAGAAACATTTCCAGATTCAGGGTCTATGATGCCGGACAAATGGTTGAGTCGAAAAGGGTATCGGATGGTGATATCTGAAAGATTTGTTTCTATATATCGGCAGATAGAAAATATTATTTATATTTATCATATTGCAGATACACAGACAGAATATACAAAGCTGTTTTCATAAAAAAATTCTATGAATCTATGAATCGGAGACTTTATTCTTACTATCATGGTTAGACATTTTGAGTGATATAAGGTATGATTTGAGTAAGAAGAAGGTGGTGATAGGATGGATGCAGTTGAATTTGGAAAGAAGATTATGATACTTCGAAAGCAAAAAGGGATGACACAGGCAAAGCTTGCAGAGCAGATTAGTGTGAGTAATAAGACGATCTCACGCTGGGAAAGGGGGGAAGGGTTTCCAGAAATTTCGTTGTTAAGACCACTTGCGAAGGCATTGGGAACAACGGTAGATGAACTGCTTGGTGATGAGGAGGCATCTTCGGAAGAACATACGGGAAAAAAAACGCAACATTGTTTCTTTGGTTTCTTAGGAAAGGAATCGTCTTATGAGGAAGTGCCAATAAATGTAGTGGATTTGAAAACGGTTGTGATAGATTTTCTAAAAAGTGGTAAGTTGTTCTTTTTAATGTATATTATTATTATGACGGGAATTCTTTTGTCGGCAGGATCATCCTATAGCGATATCATGAATGACGTAGAGTGTCAGATTGCAAGAGTGCTTGTATGTAAATATATATTGTTTTTGGGAGTTACAGTAATTGGAATGCTGGGATTACAAATTTGGCAGTGGAAAAAAGGCTATCTTGATTTTATTTCGGCAATTGGGAACAGCATTGCCCTTGTAGTTTTCGCAGTTGGATATTTCCTCTCATACAGAGATCGGAGAAAGGTGGGATTCTGGAAATGTGAGTTTTTTTCAGTGAATCGGATTCTGATGTTAAGGGTGACAAAAATCGTACTGGTGTTGGTTGTTGTGATTTATATCATTATGGCAGTGAAAAATTGGAAAAGTAAGGTGAGTAAGTTAAGGAGTTTTTGGGATTCACTCATTATATTTAATAAGATTTCTTTTGCGTGTTTGGGATGTTGTACCCTTTTGTTGTTTGGAAGTTTATGCTGGAACATCAGATTTTTTGCAGAAGAAGGTTTATTGATGTTTGATATGATATCAATGAATATGATCGCTCCATATATCTGTAATCTGGGTGTGTTCAGCAGTATATTGGGTCTTGTTCTGGGACTTTTGGGGGGATATAAAAGACAGACAAAAGGATGTATCTTTTTTGCAATTATATGTTATGTGGGAAGATTTGTATTTGTGTGGGTGGCAGTAATATTGTCAGGTTTTCTTAGAAGTGCCTTTTGGGGCTAAAGATATGGGGAGTGAACCGGTTTATGTGATTAAAAATAATGAAATAAGGTTTTTATTGACAAATGAAAAATGAAGTTGTAAACTTTATAACGATAATAGAACATGGCAAGGGGAGCTGGCAGCAGTCGGCTGAGAGTAAGATTTATGCATCTTAGACCCGTAACCTGATCTGGATAATGCCAGCGTAGGTAGAGCAAGTGATAATGAAAGTTGTATTTTGAACCTCGCAGGATGTATCCTGCGGGGTTTTTGTTGCCGTGCATCCGAAGGGAAGCTCCGTGGGAGGTTCCTGTAGGTATAGGCGACGAGCCAAAGTCTTAAGCTTGCTTAAGACCTTGGCGACCGCATACAATCCCGGAACGTGCCTTTTGGCGCTTCCGGTGATTAGATTACATAAAACCTGTTCGCCTGGCAATGAAATTTCTATTGAAAAAAGGAGGAAGAAAAATGAATGCAAGTGTAGCAATTCAGACACTGCCACAGGCAGAAAATGACGAGGAGTTAATCCGTATTGTAGATGAGGTGATTGCGTATATCAAGAGTACGGGACTTAATTATTATGTTGGTCCTTTCGAGACAGCAATCGAAGGTGACTATGATGAGCTGATGGATATAGTAAAAGAGTGTCAGCATATTGCCATCCGTGCAGGTGCACCATCCGTTGCAGCGTATATTAAAGTTACTTACAAACCAGAGGGAGATGTACTTACCATTGAAAAGAAAGTCACAAAACACCACCAGTAAGATTTGGCCGGCACTGGCTATCTGTGTATTATTAGCAATTTGGCAGTTTGTCAGTGGAACGGGAATTGTGGAAAAATATCTGCTTCCGTCACCACTTGATGTAATCAAGGCTTTTATTTCTGAGTTTTCAATTTTGATGGAAAATGCGAAAGTCACACTTCTGGAAGCTTTTGTCGGTCTCGGTATAGGCATTTTGGTGGGATTTGTGATGGCGGTCATTATGGATCGATTTGACCGGCTGTACCAGGCATTTTACCCGCTGATCGTCTTGACCCAGACGATACCAACGGTTGCAATTGCACCACTTCTGGTGCTGTGGTTTGGATATGAAATGCTCCCGAAAGTCATTTTGATCGTCTTGACAACATTTTTCCCGATCACTGTCAGTCTGTTAAATGGATTTCGTGCTGCAGATAAGGATACTATGAATCTTATGCGTTCTATGGGGGCATCGAAGATGCAGATTTTCTGGTATGTAAAATTCCCGGAATCTTTGGATCAGTTTTTTGCAAGTCTTAGAATTTCTGCTTCCTATGCAGTTGTCGGAGCTGTGATCTCAGAATGGCTGGGCGGATATCATGGACTTGGTGTTTATATGACGCGAGTAAAAAAATCATTTTCTTTTGATAAGATGTTTGCAGTGATTTTTTTGATTTCAGCAATCAGTCTTCTGCTCATGTGGGGAGTAGATATTTTGCAGAAAAAATGTATGCCGTGGAAGGAGAGAGCATAGATGAAAAGACGTTTATTAAGTATGATATTAGTGATATCTATGGCAGCCACTATGTTAGGATGTGCTTCTGAGAAAAAGGAAGCCGAAACAAAAGTGGATGAAAATGGAGAAAAAGAACTGGAAGAAATTACATTTGTTCTGGATTGGACACCGAATACCAATCATACGGGAATTTATGTAGCCGATGCCAAAGGATATTTTGAGGAAGCCGGAATTAAGATTAACATTGTTCAGCCGCCGGAAGACGGCGCAGAGATTCTGGTCGCATCACAAAAGGCACAGTTTGGTGTGTCATTTCAGGACAGTATGTTCCCTGCGTTAGTAGGGGAAGATGCACTTCCGATTGAGGCAGTGGCAGCGATTCTCCAGCATAATACATCCGGAATTATTTCCAGAGCCGGGGAAGGTATGGACAGACCAAAGGGAATGGAAGGTAAAAAGTATGCTACCTGGGATCTTGATCTGGAGAAAGCAACGATCAAAGATGTAGTAGAAGCCGACGGCGGAGACTATGATAAGATAGAAATGATTCCAAGCACCGTTACGGATGAAGTTTCTGCACTTCAGAGTAAATCTGTGGATGCAATCTGGATTTTCTATGGATGGGCCGGTATTGCGACAGAGGTGGCAGGACTCGAGACAGATTATTTTGCATTTAAAGACATTAATGAAGCGCTGGATTTTTATACACCGGTTATCATTGGAAACTCACAGTGGATGGAAGAGCATGAAGAACTGACAAAGGCTTTCCTTTCCGCAGTGAAGAAGGGATATGAATTTGCAATTGAAAATCCGGAAGAAGCCGGAGAAATCTTATGTGAAGCAGCGCCGGAACTTGATAAAGAACTGGTACAGGCAAGTCAGGAATATATGAAAGACCAGTATCAGGCAGATGCCAAGAGTTGGGGATATATAGATCCTAAGCGTTGGAATGCATATTATAACTGGATCAATGAAAATGGACTTTCCGAGGAAAAAATTCAGGAAAATACAGGATTTACAAACGAATATCTGGAGAATTAATATATGGCAGAACTGAAAGTCACAGATGTGACGGTTGTTTATGATGACAGGAAAATAATAGAAAATGTATCACTGGAGCTTCATGAAGGGGAATTAGTAAGTCTTCTTGGAGCCAGCGGCGGTGGAAAGACAACGCTTTTTAATGTAATCTCTGGTCTGTTGGAACCGGAAAATGGTACGGTAGAGTTAAATGGTGAAGAGATTACTGGACATCCCGGTCGTGTGAGTTACATGCTTCAGAAAGATTTGCTTCTTCCATACAGGACAATTGAGGATAATGTGGCACTTCCGCTCCTAATCAAGGGGGAAAAGAAAGAATATGCACGGGAAAAGGTGAGAACACATTTTGCGGAGTTCGGGCTGGAAGGAACAGAAAAGAAGTATCCACATCAGCTTTCGGGAGGAATGCGCCAGAGAGCGGCACTTCTTCGGACTTACATGTTCTCGAATGAAATTGCGCTTTTGGATGAACCGTTTTCTGCGCTTGACACTATGACAAAGAGTGAGATGCACAGGTGGTATTTGGATGTAATGGACAAGATTAAAATGTCAACACTCTTTATCACACATGATATAGACGAGGCGATTCTCCTGTCTGATAGAATTTATCTGCTCACGGGAACTCCCGGACAGATTGCCAAGGAAGTTGTAATTGAGGAGCCGAAACCAAGAAAGCCGGATTTTAATTTGACAGAAGAATTTTTAAACTATAAAAAGAAAATATTAAGTTTACTTTGATGTAATGCCGTTCTGATTGTTTTTACCAGAACGGCATTTTGTATGGTTGAAATATCGATTGGTATTTTGTATAATGAGAACAACTATGTTACAATTCACAGTTGATATGAATATGCGGATAAGCGTGTCATGTTTGTGGAGAGCTGTGAATGAGCGATGTGGTTGGGAAAAAGGAGGATGATGGGAAATGATCCGTAGAGCATCGATAGAAGATCTGCCAGAACTTCTGGATATTTATAATTACGAAGTGGAACATGGCGTGGCGACATTCGATGAGGTGAAGCAAACCTGGGAGCAGAGGAAGGAATGGTTTGATGCACATCAGGGAAAATATCTTCTTATTATAAAAGAAATTGATGGAAAAGTAGCAGGTTATGCGAGCATATCGAAATTGTTTCCGAAGCCTGCCTATGACATATCGGGAGAAGTGAGTGTGTATGTTGCGAAAGCGTTCCGTGGTCAGGGAATTGGAAAGGAACTTTTGAACGAACTGTTGGAGATGACGAAAAGAGAAAGGAATTTTGATTCCCTGTTTTCTCTGATTACCGGCACGAATGAAGTGAGTATTCACATGCATGAAAAGCTTGGCTTTGAATATGCAGGAATTTTGAAAAATTCTGGTATGAAATTTGGAGAACACTACGATGTGAAAATATATAGATTTGCATTGAAATAAAAAAGTTTACAAATGGAGGAGAGAAGAATGATTTTATTTAACAGTGATTATACGGAAGGCGCACATCCAAGAATTCTTGAGCGTTTGACAGAAACCAATCTGGAACAGACTGTAGGCTATGGGGAAGATGATTATTGTGAAGCGGCAAGAGATGCAATTCGTGAAGCGTGCGAGGCACCGGGAGCAGATGTACATTTTCTTGTGGGAGGAACTCAGGCGAATTTTACCGTTATTTCGTCTGCGCTTCGCTCTTTTCAGGGTGTGCTCTGTGCAGACAGCGGACACATCAATGTGCATGAGACCGGGGCGGTAGAAGCAACCGGGCATAAGGTGATTGCCCTTCCTGGAACAGATGGAAAGATTACGGCAAAGCAGGTAAAAGACGCATATGAGCTGCATTGGAATGATGGATCGCATGAACATCTTGCGCAGCCGAAGATGGTGTATATCTCCCATCCGACAGAGCTTGGCACACTTTATACGAAGGCAGAATTGGAAGCGCTGCATGAGGTGTGCAGAGAATGTGGATTGTATCTTTTCCTGGATGGAGCCAGAATGGGATATGGTCTCATGGCACCGGGAACAGATGTTACACTTTCAGATGTTGCAAGATGCTGTGACGTATTTTATATAGGTGGAACGAAGGTTGGAGCGCTGTTTGGAGAAGCAGTAGTGATTACTAATCCGGCGCTGAAACCGGATTTCCGTTATTGCATCAAGCAGCATGGCGGAATGCTTGCGAAAGGAAGACTTCTGGGACTTCAGTTCTTGGAACTGTTTAAAGATGGTCTATATTATGAAATATCGAAACATGCGATTGACATGGCAATGCTGTTAAAGGATGGATTAACAAAGAAAGGATATACTTTCTTTGTGGATAGTGTAACGAACCAGCAGTTCATTATTATAGATGATATGAAATTAGAGGAAATCACACAAAAATATGGTGTCACTTATCAGGAAAGATATGACGAGACAAGAAGTGTGATTCGCCTGTGTACAAGTTGGGCGACAAAAGAGGAGAATGTAAGAGCCTTTCTTGAAGATATGTAAATTTGTAAAAAGGGAAAAGGCTTTGTTTGAAGTCTTTTCCCTTTAAAATTCTAGATTATTTTAATGATAAAGCGGTTTATTTTCATATCTTGGTTCTGAAGTTGCCTGAATAGAAAGTTTTTTGAACAATGCTCTGTCATTATTGGCAATCATGACAGAAGTATGTGCCTGACAGCTTTTCAGTTTAGGAACTTGATGTAGTGCACGTTCAGCAATAGGGTCTGAGGCTGCGCTGATAGAAAGTGCAATCAGAACTTCGTCAAGGTGAAGGCGAGGATTTTTACTTCCAAGGTATTCTGTCTTTACTTTCTGAATTGGTTCGATGGCCTCCGGGGAAATTACTTTCACCTGATGGTCGATGCCGGCAATTTCTTTTAATGCATTCAACAAAAGAGCTGCGGAAGCACCGAGAAGCTTGGAAGTTTTACCTGTGACGATTTTACCGTCAGGAAGTTCCATTGCAGCAGCCGGAGCGTTTGTCTCTTCGGCTTTTGCGAGTGCAGCATCCACAACTTTACGGTCATGAACGGTGATACCAGCCTGATTCATAAGCAATTCGATTTTGCAGGCTTCCTCTCTCGAACATGCACCTGCGAGCACACGTTCCATGGTTTGATAATATCTGCGGATGATCTCTTGTCTGGAAGCTTCACGGCAGACTTCATCATCACAGATACAATTTCCAGCCATGTTGACCCCCATGTCGGTTGGTGATTTATAAGGACTTTCTCCGTAAATGCGTTCGAACATTGTGGAAAGAACCGGGAAAATCTCTACATCACGGTTATAATTTACTGTGGTTACGCCATAGGCCTCTAAATGAAATGGGTCAATCATATTTACGTCATTTAGATCGGCTGTGGCGGCTTCATATGCAAGGTTTACCGGGTGTTTCAATGAAATATTCCAGATAGGGAATGTTTCGAATTTTGCATAGCCGGCACGGATTCCCCGTTTATGTTCATGATAAAGCTGAGAAAGGCATGTTGCCATCTTTCCACTTCCCGGGCCAGGTGCGGTGATGACTACAAGCGGGCGGCTCGTCTCAATATAATCATTGCGTCCGAAGCCTTCGTCGCTGACGATAAATGGAATGTTGGACGGATATCCATCGATTACATAGTGGATATAGACTTTGATACCCAGTTTCTCCAGACGGGCTTTGAATAGATTTGCGCTGTTCTGTCCAGAATATTGAGTGATCACAACGCTTCCGACAAAGAGTCCATGTGCTTCAAATTCATCCTTCAGGCGCAGCACATCTGTGTCATAGGTAATTCCCAGATCACCACGTACTTTATTTCCTTCGATGTCATGTGCACTGATGACGATGACGATTTCAGCTGCGTCAGAAAGTTCTTTTAACAGACGGAGCTTGCTGTCCGGGCAAAAGCCAGGAAGTACTCTCGATGCATGGAAATCGTCGAAAAGTTTTCCACCAAACTCTAAGTACAATTTGTTGTCAAACTGGTTTATTCTCTCGCGAATATGTTCTGACTGCATTTTCAAGTATTTTTCGTTATCAAATCCGATTTTCATAATGCTACCTCATCCTTCTCTGCAATATCTCTAAATTCTAAAAATACATAGATTAGTATACTATAAAAGGCATGGAATTTACAATCTTTTCATAATGTTTTTATTGATTTATAAATTATAGAAACTTATAATAGAGGAGTATTACGTTGAGGAGGAAATATATGGATAATCAATACAGTAGAAATAATCCTAATAATAAGAAGAATCCAAATACCCCTAATAACAAGAAACCGGGGTGGGGAACCCTGATGTTTGTGGGAATGCTCTCGTTGATTCTTGTGATTGCAATGTACAATCTGGGGCGGGATACCGACGGACAGAAGATCACCTATAATAAATTTCTTGAAATGATAGATAATGGTGAAGTTGAGAAAGTAGTTCTGGAGTCAGATAAGATTGTTATTACGCCGAAAGAACAGAAAGATGTATCCACTGATAATGTTCTGGAATTGTTCTCCGGTAAAGTAGAATATTATACGGGGCTTGTAAATGATGATACTCTTCCGGAAAGACTGGAGAAGGCGGGAGTGGAATTTGAGCAGGAAATCAAAGATTCTACAGGTCTTGCCATGATAAGTATTTTGCTGAATTTTATTTTGCCGATAGGCTTCCTGTTACTTATCGGTTACTTTCTGTCAAGGAGTATGTCAAAAGGCGGCGGAGGCATCATGGGAGTTGGAAAAAGCAATGCCAAGATGTATGTAGAGGAATCTACCGGCGTTACCTTTAAAGATGTGGCCGGACAGGATGAAGCAAAAGAATCCTTGCAGGAAGTGGTGGATTTTCTTCATAATCCTGGAAAATATACGGGAATTGGCGCGAAGCTTCCTAAGGGAGCACTTCTCGTGGGTCCTCCGGGAACCGGTAAAACATTGCTTGCCAAAGCTGTCGCTGGGGAAGCGAATGTTCCGTTTTTCTCGCTTTCGGGATCGGCATTTGTGGAAATGTATGTCGGGGTAGGAGCATCGCGAGTGCGTGATCTTTTCAAACAGGCACAGCAGATGGCACCGTGTATTATCTTTATTGATGAGATTGATGCTATTGGTAAGAGTCGAGAATCACATTTAGGTGGAAATGACGAAAGAGAACAGACGCTTAACCAGCTTCTTGCAGAGATGGATGGATTTGACACGAATAAAGGACTTCTGCTTCTTGCAGCGACGAACAGACCGGAGATTCTTGACCCGGCGCTTCTTCGTCCGGGACGTTTCGACCGTCGGATTATCGTTGATAAACCGGATTTGAGAGGTCGTGTGGATGTACTGAAAGTTCACTCAAAGGATGTAAGAATGGATGAGACCGTTAATTTGGAAGAAATTGCACTTGCAACTTCCGGAGCGGTTGGATCAGACCTTGCAAATATGATCAATGAGGCTGCCATTAATGCAGTAAAACATGGAAGAAAGGTTGTTTCACAGTCCGATCTTTTTGAGGCTGTGGAACAGGTATTAGTAGGAAAAGAAAAGAAAGATCGCATCATGAGCAAGAAAGAGCGGCGCATTGTTTCTTACCACGAAGTAGGGCATGCTCTTGTAAGTGCACTTCAGAAGAATTCGGAACCGGTTCAGAAGATTACGATTGTTCCGAGAACCATGGGAGCGCTGGGGTATGTAATGCACACACCGGAGGAAGAGAAATTCCTCAATACCAAGGCAGAGCTGGATGCAATGCTGGTCGGAATGCTTGGTGGACGTGCAGCAGAAGAGCTGGTGTTTGATACTGTTACTACAGGAGCTTCCAACGATATTGAGCAGGCAACGAGAGTTGCGCGCGCAATGGTAACCCAGTATGGTATGTCCGAAAAATTTGGTCTGATAGGTCTGGAATCTGTTCAGAACCGTTATTTGGATGGGCGTCCGGTGATGAATTGTGGTGAGTCTACAGCATCTGAAATCGATCAGGAAGTTATGAAAATGCTTAAAGAGGCATATGAAGAAGCAAAACGTCTTCTTTCAGAACACCGTGAAACGATGGATAAGATCGCAGAATTTCTGATTGAAAAAGAAACGATTACCGGTAAGGAATTTATGAAAATTTACAGAGAATGTGAAGGAATTCCGGAACCGGAAGAAGAGAAGAAAGAAGAATCCGATTCTTCAGATACATCAAATATAGAAGAGGAATCCGAAGAACCGGAAAATATAAAAGCTCCGGAATCGAAGAAAGAACTCCAGGTAGATGCAGATGGATTTATTCTTCCGCAGGATATGGATGAAGTTTAAAGAGATGAAGGCAGAAGTGGAATGTTTCCGCTTCTGCCTTTTGAGCATTTGCATGGTTAACGCAGGGAGAAGAGTTCGATTTGATAGATCTGTTTGTTGGATTAAAGCAGAGTTTATGGTAAACTATATGTAGCAGAAATGAAGAAAGAGAACATATATGTATGGAAAATAAAACATTTATCATAGAAGAGGAATTGAAAAAACTTCCGGGAAAACCGGGGGTTTATCTTATGCATGATGAAAAGGATGAAATCATTTATGTCGGTAAAGCAATCAGCCTGAAGAATCGTGTCCGCCAATATTTTCAGAGTAGCAGAAATAAAGGGGTAAAGATTGAGCAGATGGTGACCCATATCGCCAGATTCGAATATATTGTGACAGATTCTGAGCTGGAAGCATTGGTGCTTGAATGTAATCTGATTAAAGAGCATCGACCGAAATATAATACGATGTTGATGGATGATAAGACTTATCCATTTATCAGGGTCTCAGTCAACGAAGCGTTTCCGAGAATCACTATGGCAAGACAGATGAAGAAGGACAAAGCAAAATATTTTGGCCCGTTTACCAGTGCAAATGCGGTGAAGGATTCTATTGAGTTGGTGCGGAAACTTTATAAGATCCGAAGCTGTAATCGAAATCTTCCGAAAGATATCGGAAAGGAAAGACCTTGCCTGTATTACCATATCAAGCAGTGCGAAGCTCCTTGTCAGGGCTATATTTCTCAGGAGAAATATGGAGAAGCAATCGATGAGGTCATTCGATTTTTAAATGGAAATCATGATAAAGTGATGCGCGATCTGGAAGAGAAGATGATGGAAGCTTCTGATAATCTGGAATTTGAAAAGGCTATTGAATACAGAGAACTGATGAACAGCGTAAAGGCTATTTCTGAAAAGCAGAAAATTACTTATACCAGTGATGAAGACCGAGATGTGATTGCGCTTGTGAAAGAACAGAATGATGCAATTGTTCAGGTATTTTTTATTCGTAATGGAAAACTGATCGGACGGGATCATTTTTACTTGAAGGTCGTAGAAGGAGATGAGGAAAAAGATATTCTTGAGAGCTTTATTAAACAATTCTATGCAGGTACTCCATACATTCCGGCAGAATTGATGTTACAGATGGAAATAGATGAACCGAAGGTTATTGAGGAATGGCTGGGACAAAAGCGAGGACGCAGAGTGCACATCAAAGTACCAAAAAAGGGTGAAAAGGAGCGTTTGGTAGAACTTGCACGTAAAAATGCGCAGATGGTTCTTTCGAAAGATAAAGAACGAATCAAACGAGAAGAAGGAAGAACAATAGGAGCAGTGAAAGAAATAGAAAAATTGCTTAATTTAGAAAATATTGTTCGTATGGAAGCGTTTGATATTTCAAATACCAATGGTTTTGATTCGGTGGGATCCATGGTTGTCTATGAAAAAGGAAAGCCGAAACGAAATGATTATCGCAAATTTAAGATCAAAGGTGTACGGGGTGCAGATGATTATGCAAGTATGGCAGAAGTTCTCACAAGAAGATTTACGCATGGACTGAGAGAACTGGAAGAAGGAAAAGAGATGGGAGGCTTTCAAGTATTTCCGGACTTGATTATGATGGATGGCGGAAAGGGGCAGGTAAATATTGTCCTGGAAGTTCTTCAGAAACTGAATTTGCATATTCCGGTCTGTGGAATGGTAAAAGATGATCATCACCGGACGAGGGGACTTTATTATAATAATATAGAAATTCCGATCGATAAGAATTCTGAAGCGTTTCACCTGATCACAAGGGTGCAGGACGAGGCGCATCGTTTCGCAATTGAATTTCACCGAAAGTCCAGAAGTCAGGGGCAGGTGCATTCGATTTTGGATGATATTCCGGGAATTGGTCCGGCCAGAAGAAAATCTTTGATGAAGCATTTTGAGACATTGGAGGAGATTAAGGCGGCTGAGATAGAAGATTTAAAAAAAATTCCATCAATGGATGAAAAAGCTGCAAGAAACGTGTATAATTTCTTTAGAAAATAAAACAGGAATTTTAGGAGGAAAGGAAATGGGAGTACAATTACAAAAAGTAGTAGAAAAAATGGATCTTAGAAATCTGACTCCGGATGTTGATATAAATGATCGGTTTGTGAATACTCCGGATGTGAATCGTCCGGCACTGCAGTTGACCGGCTATTTCGAGCATTTTGAATCGGAGCGTCTGCAGATTATAGGAAATGTAGAATATACGTATTTGATGAAACTTTCAGAAGAACAAAGGGAAGAAATTTATGACAGTATTTTATCATATTCAATTCCTGCATTTATATATTGCAGAAATCATATGCCAGAAGAAATGTTTCTTAAGAAAGCGATTCAGAGAGGAATTCCAATTTATATTACGGAAAAAGCAACTTCTGCATTTTCGGCAGAATTGATTCGATGGCTGAATGTACAGTTGGCACCTTGCATTTCTATTCATGGAGTCCTTGTTGATGTTTATGGTGTTGGAGTATTGATTCGCGGAGAAAGCGGAATTGGAAAGAGTGAGTCAGCGCTGGAGCTTGTGAAGCGAGGTCATCGTCTTGTGGCAGATGATGTGGTTGAGATTCGTAAAGTAAGTGATGAGACGCTTGTGGGGACAGCGTCAGAAATTACACGTCATTTTATTGAACTTCGTGGAATTGGCATTATAGATGTAAAAGCGTTATTTGGTGTTCAGAGCGTCAAAAAAACGCAGAACATCGATATGGTAATACGACTGGAAGACTGGGATAAGGAAAAGGAATATGACCGTCTGGGACTCAACGAAGAATATGAAGAATATCTCGGAAACCGGGTTGTAAGTTACAAGATCCCTGTTCGTCCGGGAAGAAATACTGCAATTATTGTAGAATGTGCAGCGATGAATCACAGACAAAAACAGATGGGATATAATGCAGTGGAAGAATTATATCGCCGTGTACAGGAAAATATGAGTAGAAAGTAGGGGAATAGAGATGAAGTATTGTTTTGGTGTTGATGTGGGTGGAACAACGGTAAAGATGGGCCTTTTTCAGGAAGACGGAGTTTTGAAAGATAAGTGGGAAATTGTTACCAGAACGGAAGATGCAGGAGAACATATTCTTCCGGATGTTGCGGCAGCAATTAAAGCAAAATTGGAAGAAACCGAGATTGCGAAAGAATATATTATTGGTATTGGGATTGGTATTCCTGCTCCAATCAAGGAAGATGGAATTGTATATAACACAGCGAATCTTGGATGGAGATATAAAGAAGTTAAAAAAGAATTAGAAGAGTTGACAGGAATTCCGGTTGCTACAGGAAATGATGCCAATGTTGCGGCATTGGGTGAAATGTGGCTTGGTGGTGGAAAAGGTCATAAAAATATGGTTATGGTAACGCTTGGAACCGGAGTAGGAGGCGGAGTTATTATAGAAGGAAAATGTCTTGTGGGTGGTCATGGAGCAGGCGGAGAAATCGGTCATCTGTGTGTAGATTATCAGGAAACAGAAGTATGTGGATGCGGAAAAACGGGTTGTCTGGAACAGTATGCTTCGGCAACCGGAATTGCAAGGCTTGCAAGAAGAAGGCTTGCGAAAGATGAGAAGCCAAGTATTCTTCGAGAAAAAACTGACAATACAGCTAAAGATGTTTTTGATGCGGTGAAAGCTGGTGATGAGGTGGCTGAGGAAATTGCAGTAGAATTTGGAGGGTATCTTGGACATGGGCTTGCCAATTTTGCAGTAGCCTGTGACCCGACAGTCTTCGTGATTGGCGGTGGAGTGTCAAAAGCCGGAGAAATTCTTCTCAAATACATCGAGAAGCCATATATGGAAAAGGCATTCTTCGCTAATAAAGATGTTCAGTTCAAACTTGCTACTCTGGGAAATGATGCAGGAATCTGCGGAGCGGCTAAATTAGTATTATAGTAGATATAAAAAGGGCATATCAAAATTGATATGCCTCTTTTTATATAGGCGAGGAATTCTCAACTGCGTCTGATTATGATGTTGTTTCAGAATTATCCGTACCACCACTATTGTCAGAATCGCCATTGTCGTCAGGATCTTCGGTATCGCCCTCAT
>Ga0129317_1000895_pt1 | contig 25959 bp, 29 predicted proteins | sample Cm1ome_FD_94430 | JGI IMG/M metagenome (GOLD analysis project Ga0129317, IMG submission 94430) | Eastern black-and-white colobus group fecal microbial communities from Wisconsin, USA - Cm1105 metagenome | ecosystem: Host-associated > Mammals > Digestive system > Large intestine > Fecal | place... | reverse complement strand
GCGGATCTGCATCCATGTGAAGTCACGTTGTTCAAATGTGATGAGACTGGTAGAAACTATTATGTTGATACTGCCAATTTGCTAGATACTTTGCACAGGTCTGACCTATGCAGAACGCAATTTCTTATGAGTCCGAAAAAAGGTCCGGAATATCTCAAGGAAAAAGCTATTTGTAATCACCAGCTCATAATCAAGGGTAATTGGAAAGAAGAGGTTGATGAGTTTTTCAAGATGTTAAAAGAATATCGAGTATAACGAATTAACTCTGTCAAGAATTATTGGATTACCAATGTGATGCGCCGTGTAGGGTTGTTGCCATGAACAAAATGTTCATGACACAACCTTTTCAAAATTGAAAACCAAGAGAAGAACTGTGGCGACGGGGTGAAAGTTAGTTTTTTCAAGTTTTGTGTATATGTTTTTTGATTCCTTTACCCCTCTTCAAAGACTCTAGATTTGTTGTTTTGCTTCTGGCGAGTTCTTTTTGCTCTTTTATCATTTTGTTGCTTGGAGACAACTTGCCATTGTTTATATAAATGCCGTGTATCTTGATAGATCCCTTCTTCTTGTTGCTAAATGTTTTGGTGTCAGATGCTTTGTATCCATTTTTGAATAAGGTTTTTCTTACCGTTTGTTTGAAGGAAAAAGGTATAGGCTTTCTACTTGAAAAAGCTAGATCATCAACGTATATGGTTGCAGTAATTCCCATATCTTTACTTGTTTGTATGAGAGATTCGAACATATCTATGTTTGCAAGAAATGCAAGAAGAGTACTGCATGATGCTCCTGTAATTAGGTGGTTTTGTAGGAGTCTCTACCAATGACGAGGTTTTTGGCTTCTGAATTTATATGAATCTCATCAATGTTGCCCGTCGTTGTTTTGCTTGTTGCTGGGATGTTTTCAGAGTTCTTTTTGCCGACCCATTGACTAATCATATGTTGCTGTGCTATAACTAATGTAGTTAACCAATTGGCTAATGGACTCTTGCTGCAGCGAATTGAAATGGTGGCATCAATTGCGGATAACATATGCTAACAAGAAAGTAGAGCGATGTTTTGAAGACTACAAAGAAATGCAAAGAAGAATTCCTTTGGAATGGGTGCGTGTGGTTAAAAAGCATATGGATCGGCTGAAGGCCGCTGAGACGTTTGGTGATTTTTTGAGATTGAATTTGGGGCACCCAGAAGCATTGAAAGGTAGACACCTAGGAAAGTATTCTGTGCATGTGACGGGAAACGTTAGGCTTGTCTTAATGCCCAATGAAACTGGAGATGCTGTAATGATTTGTGAAGAGATAAGTGTAGAAGGAGTTGTTGACTATCATGGCAGTAAAGAATCCTGGTATATCCACTGATTTATTGATTCATCCTGGCGAGACGATTTCCGATTTGTTGGAAGAACGTGGTATGTCTCAGAAAGAACTTGCTCTACGAACCGGTGTATCTGAAGCGTTTCTAAGTGATGTAATCAACGGAAAGAAAAATGTCTCATCTGGATTGGCTGCAGGGCTTGAGTATGCGTTTGGAGTACCTAGTTCGTTTTGGCTTAACCTTCAGGCAAATTATGATGCAGAACTCTTGGCTCTCAAGGAAGAGGAGAGTATAGACGAAGAAGAGACCTCTGTTTTAAAGAAGATTCACGATATAGCAACCTATCTGATAAAGGAATCCTATATCAAGGATGGATTGACGCAGGTTCGGACAATAATAGAATTAAGAAAGTTTTTTCATATAAGAAAACTTACAGGACTTAAAATGTTGGCATCTACAGGTGCTTTTCGAATGTCGGAAAAGACTGCGGTTGATTTCGATATTCTTGGTGCTTGGTTGTGTCTTTGCAAAAACAGGGCGTCTGAAAAAAAGCTGGATTCTGATTTCAAATTAGAGAATATAGACGACCTCATAATCAGGATTAAGAAAATCATGTTAGACTCGACCTGCGATCTCCAAAAAAACTTAACGGTTTTATTTGCACAATATGGAGTAGACTTCAGTATTGTCAAGAATTTTCGAGGCGCACCCGTGCATGGTTACATTGCTCGGAAAGAAGATGATACTTATCAGATGGTTCTTACGTTACGAGGGGCTTTTGCAGATATCTTCTGGTTTTCTCTTTTTCATGAACTTGGACATATTGTAAATGGTGATATTCCAAAAATTGGGAGTTATATAGATGCTCAGAATTCCAAAGATGAGAAGCGGGAATCAAAAGCTGACTTGTTTGCGAGTCGATCTTTGCTTGATCAAGCAAGCTATGAACGTTTTCTTGAGAGGGGAAATTTCTCTTATTCTTGTATCTGCGACTACGCTAAAACCCAATGCGTGCCACCATATATGGTTATAGGAAGGTTGCAGAAAGAGGGTGTTATCCCATGGAAGAGATATCAAAGATACAAGCCAAGATATAAATGGGCAGAGGCATGATTCATGGTGCAAGTGTTGGTTTTTGTAAGACGGAAATGGGGATAGAGGTAGGGTATGGCAAAAGGCAAAAAAGACAAAACTCTAGGAAATGAAACAGAGCATTCAGACGAGTATAAGTTGTATTTGCGAGAAGGAATTCAAATTGCACTGACTTTGATTTCAAAAGCTTATTTTGATTTATATCCAGCTTGTTGTGAAATCGAAAAATGCTCATCTAAGGATGAATTGTTTTCTAAATACAGGGCAGCTCTAAGTATTGCTTAGACGTTAATCGACAACTACAGGTTTGTGCTTAATATGCTTGGTCGTTTGCCTGAGGAGAATAGAAATGACATTCTGTTGAAAGAACTTAAACTTCAAGCATATCCGTTGATTGCTGCACGGAATTATCACTATCACTACGAAGCTGCAAACAAATTTGATTCATTTGGGCAGGGTACTGCATTTGGTAATCTTTCTTGGAAAAGTCCAGATTCTGCGAATGAATGCGTTATAGCGGTGCCTTGTTTTTCTTCAAAAGCAACAGAAAGTATGAGTTTGGTTTTTGACAGAGAAGACAATATTTTCACTTCAAAAGTTGCATTGAGTATACATGACAATGTTGTTGATTTCGTTTTATTGTTTGATTTGCTGGAAAAGTATATTTCAAGTATTTAAACAGAGGAGACGGGGTATTCGTAAACACAGAACTTACTTGCTTTCGATTGTGCTGCAATGAAAACCGCGTGATACTGAAAGCGTGATTCTAAATTCTTCTTGTTGGAAACATGTTTGTCAGTGTCTCTCAAAGGAGCGTTGTTCAAATGCTTTCGAGTTTCGTTTGCTGAAATACTATTGGATGTTGGTTCAAGGATATCGGTTTTGTTTTTGCTTTAGTTACCAAGTATAGTCGTGTTTTGGATGCGGTTGCGTGGCTGGGTGTAGGGAAGTGAACATCTCCTTTCAGGGAATGCCGAGCCTTAATTCGAGGACATTATGGTCAATTCAACAGCTCGTGCGCCTTGGTCTCGCTTGGCTCTCTTGAGGTGGTATTCGCGATAGTCGGCAACTTCGTAGTCGATGAGCTTGATGTGCTCGAAGGAGCGTCCTAAAAGTATCACAATCTGTTCTTCCCTAGACCGAGTCTCATTGCATTGTTTAGGTCTTTCAAAGAGATTGTGTTGTTCACGAAATTTTCTACAAATGAAAAATAGGAGTCATTGGTACGATAACCAATCATCACGTTCAGTCCTTCAAGATCCAAACGATATTTGTTTGAATAGCCATCATTTTTAATAGGACAGGCCCTGTCTTTTGAAAGTTCGTTGTTCTCTGTGCACTGACTGCGAAATCAAAACGAAATTTCGATTGTTTTATTTCGTTTCAAGGGTTATTATTTCGTTATGGTTTCGTTTGGAGGTTCGCAGTGGATTATCTATCTTGTGTCGATGCTGCAAAAGCAATGGGGGTTTCTGTTCCTGATTGTATTTAAGAAAATGTTTCCACCAAGATTGTGAAGATAATCCAGAGCTATGTTGGAGTCGCGAACAAGATGGTGTGGAGGAAGTTCTAAGATAAGTGTTGGAAATAGATTGGAATATGGTGAGTGCTATTAGTACTTCTGTTGGTGCCGTTGCTACAACTGGTGCTTGTATAATTGCTTTATGGCAAACGCGACTTGCGAACAAAAAGGAGGCACGAGTCACAGTCTTGGAAGATTCCGTTTTTGTTGATTCTTGTGGTGAAATTCAAGATGATATCGTGTACATTGGGCTTTGCATAACCAATATTGGAAATAAAGCCGTAATAGTAAAGAATGCGGGATTCTCCATTTCAGGCGATAAACTTTACTATTCTGTTATTCCACATTTTTGTTCTGATGGAAACAATGTAGCTTTTTCTGAACATGTTGTTGCACCAGAACAAAGTATAGCTTTCTTTTTTGCTAAAGAACGACTTTTGGAACAGGTGAAAGAAAAAAATAAGAAGGGTCGAAAGGTCTCTTTTTTCTTTTCAGATACGTCTGGAAAGAAATACTCTGCGAAGTCTTTAAGGATAGAGCTGTTATGATGTTTTAAATGAGCTCCTGTAAATATTGACATCCCATTTGAAAATTGGCGGGTTGGGGATACTACTCCTCGGAATCTGTGCCTTGGACCCACTTTGTTTTAAGTGCTTCCTAACCATGTACGATTGTAGCGTTTCGAGAAAAGAAGTTATTTTGGTAAAGGCATCATCCGTCTTGATTCCTAGCCAATTAAGACGAATAGATTTTTCCATGTTCTTTCGATAGAGTTTGTCTTACAACGCCAAGTTTTGCAATGGATAGAAACTGTGGCATTGGGAGTTAAGGATGAACATCCCTATTATTCTGGTGTGTTGTTGCAGATGTCGGAGAGGTTGTTTGTAAAGGATGTTTGTGGCATCTTTTTGAATCAGATTGCATTTGGAGATATTGCATGTCTAATTCAGAAGGAACCTGTTTCGGTGGATTTTGGGACGGAAGTGCATCCTTACATCAAGGAACTTTCAAATGAGTTGTATTGTGATAGACATTTCGTCCCTGCTGCGAAGGAAGCTGTGGAAATGGTTGCGGCATGCTTCCATGATAAATGCAGAGAGTTGAACCCTAAGTCTGAAGTTCCCTCTTCAATGGCTGGTGTCATTACTTCTATATTGGGGGAAGATGGTTTGTTTTAGTTTTGTGATGTCTCGACAGAGTGGGGTAGAAATTATAGGCGAGGTATTTAGGCACTTGCTGAAGGTTTGATGGCCGCATATAGAAATTCCTCTATGCATGAAAACGTTCATTTTGAGGGACATGAAGTGATTGAACAAATTATGATCGCTAGTCGATTGATGTATGTATTGGATACGAAGTTTCAATGCTGATTTGTTCCTGCTAATAACGCTGCTCGTTTTTGAGTTTATGCCTGCAGTTACCAGAAATTTTAATCAAAAGAAATAAGGGACCATCGCTATCATGCGACAGTCCCTTCTGATTTTAAGTTAGATTTTGCCTGATTTGTTATTTGTTGGATCGTTTAAAACATATGTCTGGCCATGTTTTTGTGTTGGAGGCATTGGTTCGCCCTTCACAGCGGTAACTTCATGATTTGTTTTTCCTCCGCGAGGTCCTACAACTCCATACTGTCCAGAAGCTGGTGCTTTTTGACCTGGTCTAAGTTTCATGTCCGATACTCCTTATTTTTAATATATACCTACTGGCTAAGGCATTTCTATCTATAACACTAAATCTATTGTATGTCAATATTATTTACTCAATATGTAGTGATACTTCTCTGGAACATAGTTCGTTAATTATAGTTGTTTTTTCTGGATTTTAGGTGATTCAAAATTCGAATTTGAGGTTTTGGACTTAATGCTTTAACGCTTCTTGTATGAAGTATGATTTATTGTTTCGCTTTGATTTCGTCTGGAGATTTGCAGTGGGTTTTATCTATCTTGTGTTGATTTTTCAGGCTTAAGGCCAATGCGAGACCATGTATCAAATAGATTGAAGGTGAAATCGTTACAAAGTTTCTTATGATTGCACTTGATCGAATTGGTGTTTTCTTCTTTGGCAAGGGTATTAGAGTTGAAGAATAAGGTATTGCTTAGTCCTGCCTATATGGCTCATTTACAATCAGTTTGATTTCGGTTTCTGCGGTCAATATGTCGGCCTTGAGATATTTCTCTGCATCTGAGTATCTCCCTTGTTTCCATGCTTCTATGAACAGGTCGTGATTGTGGTTTGTTGATGGTGACATTATATTGGGGATTGTTGTGTACATTTGCGCATATGCGCGAGTATACAATTCAAGTGTTCTTTTGAGGAAATCCTTGAGGAGTTCGTCACCTGAAAGAGATGCAAGAGCAAGATGAAAATCAAGGTTGTTCCTGTTTGCATCCCAGACATTTTTCTTCCTTTCGTTTTTTCTTTTGGATTCATGCGAGTCGAATATTGCTGATATCTTTTCCTTATCATACAGTTTTGCTATTTCTTTAAAGTTCGAGATTTCTAGCAAGAGTCTCATCTTCGTGATTTCATGCAATGTCTTTATGGTTATTTGTGTGACCTGATACCCGCATCGCGGAATGCTTTTCAATACATTGTCTTTGCATAGCTCAAGAAGAGCCTCTCTGACAGGGGACTTGCTGACACAGAATTCTTGGATGATCATCTTTTCTGTTAGGATGGAGTCTGGCGCAAACTCGCCTTTTATTATTTTGTCCATAACTCCTGTGTAGACCTGTTGTTTAAGAGATGTTTCACTTCTGTTCATTGGAATCCCCTTATAAACGAATGTTACTTGAAAAAAAAATGATTGACAAGAGTGGAATCGATGATAATATTATTACTGATAATATCAGAGTGAATATTAATTGGCTTTGGTTCGAGGTTGAAAGAAATGCTGGAAAAAGAAGGAACTGAATATAAAGCTTTAATCTCATTGTTGAATAATGAATTGCAGGTTTCATTTGGATGTACTGAGCCAGCTGCTGTTGCTTATGCAGTTTCACTTGCGGTTCTTCATCTTCATGGCGATGTCGTCGAAAGTATTGGAATTAGGTGTAGCAGTAATATTATCAAGAATGTAAAGAGCGTGGTTGTTCCAAATACAGGAGGTCTTAAAGGGATTGAAGTTGCTGTCGCAGCAGGTGCAGTTGCAAAACGGCCAGACTTGAAGCTTGAGATTCTTGGTTCTTTGGATGAATCCTCTTTGCCTAAAATTGACTTGTTTTTGGAAAGATGCAGTATTGAAGTGGGATTGGCTGATAGTGACTTGTCCTTTGATATCCATGTAATCGCAAAAGGTTCCATTCATTGTTCTGAAATCAGATTGGCAGGATTTCATACCAACGTGATTTTGATAAAGGAAGATGGGGTAATTTTGTATGAAACAAATTGGGCTGAAAAACCAGATTGTGATTATGGACATCTTTCCGTATGCACAATAGTTGACTTTGCCAAAAGCGTTGAAATATGTGATGTGAGTGATTTGCTTGATAAACAGATCTCCTTCAATTATGAGATATCAAATGTTGGTTTAAATGGTGAGAATTGGGGTGCAAATGTTGGCTCTACACTCCTTTCTTTCGATGATTCGCTCAATACAAGGCTTAAAGCGCAGGCCGCAGCTGGTTCCGATGCAAGGATGTCTGGTTGTGAGCTTCCTGTGGTTATCAACTCAGGCAGTGGAAATCAAGGTATAACGGTCTCTGTTCCCGTCATTTATTACGCAAAGAACATTGGTTGTTCCAAAGAGCTGCTTTACAGGGCTTTGGTTCTTTCCAATCTCCTTGCGATATATCAACGTCATGGAATTGGATGCCTTTCCGCTTATTGCGGAGTAATAAACGCAGGTGTTGCCGCTGTATGTGGAATTGCTTTTTTAGATGGTTTTGGCATTGATGCAATTGAATCGATTGTTACCAATGGGTTGGCAATTGCATCTGGAGTTGTTTGTGATGGAGCAAAGCCTTCTTGTGCATCCAAAATTGCAATTGGTGTGGATTCTGGTCTTATTGCCTACGAAATGTTTCGGAGAAACAAGAGTTTTAATTCAGGTGATGGTTTGGTTATGAAGAATGCGGATCTCACTGTCGCTGCTATTGCAAGGCTTGGGAGAGTAGGCATGCGCAGTACGGACAGGGAAATCATGGAAATAATGCTAAATGGTTGAGTTGCGGCTTGTGCCGAGCTAATAAAGTTTTTCTGAAAAGGGAGGAAAACATGAAAAGGACTTTTTTGATTGTGCTGATGGTCTCGCTGGTTGCGATGCATGTATTTGCTGGCGGCGGTTCGGAAGCAAAGGTGGAGAGTGTAGTTCAAAGTGATACATTGAAGATTGCACTTGAAAGCAACATTGGAGGTCTTGATCCAAAGACAACCGTTGATCGCTATAGCGGAAACGTATATGGGAACATATATGAACCACTCTTGACTTATGATGAAAGTGACAATATCGTGTGCAACACGATTTGTGAGTCGTTTTCTCAGTTGGATGCCATCACTTACAATTTCAAATTGAAGAAAGGTGTGAAATTTCATAATGGTGATGAAATGAAGGCCAGTGATGTGAAGTTTTCATTGGAGAGAGGAATAGGTACATCAATGAACTATCTAGTTGGGAGTATAGACCACGTGGAGGTTGTTGATGACTATGAACTCAATATAGTTCTCACTGCTTCCAATGGTGCTTTTCTTGCAGGCCTTACTGCTTTTCAAACTGGAATCCTAAGTGAAAAGGCTGTCATTGAGTCAGGTCAAAACTATCAGTTGAATCCAATTGGAACGGGACCATACAAATTCGTGTCTTGGGAGCAGGGTGTTTGTGTAACATTGACCAGAAATGATGATTATCATGGTGAAAAGCCCTTCTACCAGAACATCATTTTCTATGAAATATCGGACAGCACTTCAAGGGCGAACCAGTTGGAGGTTGGTGAAGTGGATATTGCACCTCTTGCCGCAATTGATGTTGCACGATTTGAAGGAATTCAAGGTTTCAATATTGTCAAGGCAAATACTTATGGGCTTATCTACATTGGAATGAACTATAGGAGTGAAAATGTTGCCGACCAAAGAGTTCGTGATGCTATTGCTTATGCCATAGATACTTTGGCAATTACGAATGCAACATTCCTTGGAAATGCAAAAGTTGCAACTGCCATTCTTAGCCCAAATGTCACATTTTCGATTGCCGATGAAACAAAGCCAAATGAATACAATCCCGAGAAGGCAAAAGAACTTTTGCATGACTGTGGATATTCGGATTCCAACAAGCTCCATGTCCGTTTGGTAATTGATACAAGAAGTGATGTGACAAGTGTTGGCACAATGCTAAAAGAATACCTAAACCAGGTTGGAATAGATGTTGAGATTGTAACTGGAGACAAAACAACTCAGTCTGGAACTTATTACGCTAAAGGAAATTATGATATTTTCGTTGGAACGTGGTATTGTGCAACACCAGATGCAAACTCCCAGATTGTAACGACATTGCATTCTAGTTGCAATGGTGCAACTGGCGGATACTGCTGGTACAACGACCCTGACATGGATGCAAAGATTGAGGCTGCTCGTTCTGCAACAGATTCAAAAACTCGTGCAGAGCTCTACAAGGAAATTCAACTTACGGTCCAGAATGGCAAATGGTGGATTCCAGTTCTCTACTACGTTGACAACTGGTGCGGAAAGGAATCAATTGATTTTGCTAGTGTTCTTAAGCCAACTGGTTATCATGAATGGTGGAAGACCAAGGCTTTCATTTGATTGTGAATTGGTATGCTGGTTCCCTTTACCAAAGGGATCCAGCCTTTGATTTTGGTTCTTGAGGATATAAAAGTGTTCAAATACATTGTGCGGAGGATTTTGTTTCTCATCCCTACATTGCTGCTTGTTTCTTTCTTTGTGTTTTGTATTATCAAGGCTGCACCTGGAGACCCTGCTCAACTTGCTTTGGGGGAGGGGGCAACTGAAGAGAATATTGAAGCTAAACGTATTGAGCTTGGTCTTGATAGGCCTTTTATTGTTCAGTATTTGGATTGGCTTTACAATATTGTTTTTCATTTTGATTTTGGAAACTCATATCGATCGAACATTAGCGTCTCATACCAGATAAAAAGCTACTTTCCAAACACTCTCAAATTATCTGGGTTCTCTGTTCTATTGGGGATGTTCATTGGTGTCCCGCTTGGTATGATAGCTGCAGTAAAACAGTACTCCCCCTTTGACAGTGTCGTTATGTCTTTTGCAATGGTGGGTATGTCTGTGCCGGCTTTTGTCCTAGCGCTTGCAATGATATTGCTATTTTCTGTCACATTGCATTGGCTTCCTTCTTCTGGATTCAACAGTTTTTCCCAAATGATAATGCCAATTGTGGCGTTAGGAATGCAGCCATGTGCTATTTGTGCAAGAATGACTCGTTCAAGTATGCTTGAAGTTGTAAGACAGGATTACATAAGGACTGTTAGGGCAAAAGGTCTGTCCGAGTCAAAAATTGTTGTCGTGCATGCACTCAGGAATGCTCTTACGCCAATCCTTACAACTGTTGGCCTCCAATTTGGAGCCTTGATTGGCGGAGCTTTCGTAACTGAGACGATATTTCTTATTCCGGGTTTTGGACGATTGCTGGTAACTGCTGTAACCAATCGTGATTATCCTCTTGTCATGGGAGGGGTAACTGTAGTTGCGATGGTTGTTGCCCTTACGAATTTGGCTATTGATATTGCTTATGCCTTCATTGATCCCCGAGTCCGATCAGAGTTCAAGAAAGGTTCTGGGCTTTTTTCTCACATAAGAATGAAAAAAGAGATTATGAGAAGTTTGGAGGAAGCTCATGAAAAATAGCAATTCTGTTTTTTTTGAAACTTGGGTACGGTTGAAGAAAAACAAAGTAGCTTTTGCAAGTCTTTGGATTCTTCTTTTTCTTATTGTTGTTGCCGTTTTTGCAGGCCTGATTGCTCCTTATCCGTATTCTATGCAGAATCCCTCCAATATACTGCAGAAACCTTCGTTGAAGCATATCTTTGGGACAGACCAGTATGGACGTGACATTTTCAGTCGTGTCGTATATGGTGCTAGGATTTCCTTGTCAGTCGGATTTATTGCAGTTGGAGTTGCATTGCTTGCTGGAGGTTTCTTTGGTGCCATTGCTGGGTTTTATGGAGGCTGGCTTGACAATGTGATAATGCGGTGTATGGATATATTGCTTTCGATACCATCGGTTTTGCTTGCTTTGGCCATTGTGGCTGCTTTTGGTACCAGTCTTCCAAATCTAATGTTGGCTACGGGAGTATCTACAATCCCTGGGTATGCGCGACTTGTAAGAGCAACAATTCTTACGATAAAAAACCAGGAGTATGTTGAGGCTGCGCGTGCTGTTGGAACCAATGATTTTGAAATCATCACAAGACAAATTCTTCCGAACTGTATGGCTCCCATACTTGTCCAGGCCACTTTTGGTGTGGCGACTGCTATTCTTACCATTGCAGGGTTGAGTTTTGTAGGTCTTGGATTACAGCCTCCAATTCCAGAATGGGGATCTATGCTTTCCGATGCGAGGGCCTATATAAGAGGATACTCTTATATGCTTGTATCCCCTGCTGTTGCGATTGCAATTACAGTTTTTTGTCTCAATTCGCTGGGCGATGGGTTGCGTGATGCGCTCGATCCAAAGCTTAGGGACTAACGAATGGAGGTTTTATATGAGTGAGGTTTTACTCGATATCCGGGGATTGTCTGTTGATTATAGGTCGTCGGGAAAAGATATCCATGCGGTCAGAGATTTAAGTTTGTATGTCAAATCTGGTGAGACGTTGGGACTTGTTGGAGAGACTGGAGCTGGAAAAACTACAACGGCATTAAGTATCCTTGGGATTCTTCCAGAAGTATCGGCAAGGGTAAGGAAAGGTGAAGTCTTGTTTTGTGATGATGACCTGCTTTTAAAGAAAGCCAAGGAAATGCGTAGTATTCGTGGACAAGACATTGCAATGATTTTTCAAGATCCGATGACTAGTTTGGATCCTGTTATGACTGTTGGGTCTCAGATTGTGGAGATGATTCGGCTTCATTCAGCCGTATCAAAAAAAGAGGCAAGGTCTATAGCAGAAGGCATGCTCGAACTGGTTGGTATAAAGAAAGAGCGTTTTGATGATTACCCTCATCAGTTTTCAGGAGGTATGAAACAGAGGGTTGGGATTGCAATTGCACTTTCCTGTAATCCAAAGCTGTTGATTGCAGATGAGCCTACAACCGCTCTTGATGTGACAATTCAGGCCCAGGTTTTGGAGCTCATGAAGGATTTGAAGAGAAAATATGACACTGCTTTGATTCTTATAACGCATGACTTGGGTGTTGTTGCAGAAATATGTAGCAAGGTCGCAATCATGTATGCAGGAGAAATTATTGAGTACGGTACTGTCGAGGAGGTTTTCAACAACCACAGGCATCCATATACAGATGGGCTTTTCAACTCTATACCTGACATTGATTCAGATCAATCGCAGTTGAGTGTTATTGAAGGACTTGCTCCAGATCCAACAAATATTCCAACTGGTTGTTCGTTTCACCCTAGATGTCCATACGCAATGGAACAATGCAGCGAGGAAGTTCCTCCTGTTTTTTATGTGAATGATTCGCATTATGTGCGTTGCCATAAATGTGGTTTTACAACCAAGGAGGCCGTTGAATGAGTAACTCTTTGTTGGATGTCAGAAACTTGAAGAAGTATTTTCCAACCAAGGATGGGCTTCTTTATGCAGTGGATGATATAAATTTTTCTTTGAGCCAAGGTGAAACTCTTGGCTTGGTTGGAGAATCTGGGTGTGGAAAGTCCACAACCGGAAGGGCGATTCTTAGGTTGAGTGAACCAACTGCGGGGGAAGTCTTCTATAAAGGGGAGAATGTTCTTAAATGTGGCAAGCAAAGGATGAAGGAGCTTAGAAGTGAGCTCCAGATTGTTTTCCAGGATCCTTATTCATCTTTGAATCCTAGGATGTCTGTATGTCAACTTATTGAAAACTCGTTGGCTGTTAATGGGATTGGCGATTCTTCCGAGAGGCTTGAAAGAGTCAAGGAAATTATGGCGGTTGTTGGCCTTGAACAACGGCTTTTGAATTCGTATCCGCATGAGTTGGATGGTGGCCGTAGACAAAGGGTTGGCATTGCAAGGGCCTTGGTTTTGAATCCTTCGTTTATCGTTATGGATGAACCTGTGTCAGCACTGGATGTATGCATTCAGGCTCAGATTCTGAATCTTTTAATGAAATTACAGGATGAAAAAGGTTATGCATATTTGTTTATTTCACATAATTTGAGTGTAGTTAAACACATAAGTGATAGGATTGCTGTTATGTATCTAGGAAGGATTGTCGAGATTTCCAACTATCAAACACTTTTCAAAAATCCCAAACATCCTTATACAAAAGCCCTGCTTTCCGCAATTCCAATACCCAAATTGGGTAGAAAAAGAAACAGGATTGTCCTTAAGGGGGATGTTCCAAGTCCTATTAATCCTCCTTCTGGGTGTAGGTTTAAAGGAAGATGTCCATACGCCAATGAAAGATGCAATGCAGAAGAGCCAAAACTTAAATCTTGTGGCGATTCTTTTGTTGCATGTCACTTGTACGAATGATTCGGTTCTTGATTGTCGAAGGAGCGTTAGATGAAAAAAGAAGAAATAAGAAAGTACATTGCTGGGGAGTCAAACATAATAGGGGTTCCTTGTGGTTTATGGATGCATTTTCCTGCTTCATGTGCAATAGGTGAAGCGTCAACCATGGCTCATTTAGAGTACTATTCGAAGACGAATGTAAGTGTTATGAAACTTATGAATGAACATCCAATGAAGTTTTCAATCAAAATTGAATGTGCTGACGATTGGGGGCTTCTTGACGTTCAATCAATAGATGAATGTGTTTATGATGACTTCATATCGGAAATAAAAGAGTTTAGAAAAAGGATTGGAGGCGATGCTTTTCTGATAGTTACGATACATGGAGTTCTTGTTTCTGCCTGTCATGCGACGGATGGAATGGGGCACTTTCCTGATTTGAAGAATACAGTGACGATGCATCTTAAGGAAAAACCTGAAGTTGTAACGAAAGGATTGAAGTCTATAGGAGCGGTCTTAGAAAAACTTTGTTCTCGCTGTTTTGATGCTGGTGCTGATGGAATATATTATGCGGCGCTGGGTGGTGAGGAGAATCGTTTTACTGAGTCGATGTATAGGACTTACGTTTCTCCAATAGAGAAAAGAATCTTGGAATCCTGCAAAAAGAAAGGTTTCGTATTTCTTCACGTGTGTAAGGACAATCCTAGGCTTTCTATGTTTTCTGATTATCCTTGTGATGTGGTGAACTGGGATGAACATAGGGGTTCGTATTCAATTGAAGATGGAATGAAGTTGTTTCCAGGGAAAGTTATTCTTGGAGGGTTTGACAACAAGAGGGGCGTTCTTTTCAGTGGGAGTGATGATGATGTCATTCGGCATATCAAGGATGTTTTCAAATGCGTAGGAAGAGGACGAATCATGATTGGAGCGGATTGTACTTTGCCAAGCGATTTCAGCATTGAACGAATTAGTATGATTTCAAATTACTGTTCGAACATATAGGAGGATATGATATGGATTATTTGTTTGAGAATGTGAATGTTTTTGACGGTGAACACGAGAGTCTTATCAAAAACACCTGTGTTTATGTTTCCAATGGAAAAATCAAAAAGATTGGAAAGCCTGTGGATTTCGCTGATGTCGAAAGGGTTGATTGCAGTGGAATGACAATGCTTCCTGGTCTTGTTGATTGTCATGCCAATATCGTTGGTCTCATAACTGCAGAACAAAAGTTTGGGGTGACGCCAAAAACAATCGCTTCTTCTACAATGCGAGGCATCTTCGAGGGGCAGAACTGCATTGAAAATGGAGTTACAACGATTCGTGTGGATACGGCGGGTCATCATGGAACATATTCACTTCGGGATGCATTTGACTCAAATATGTTTGTGGGCCCTCACATGATTATGCCTGGTCGCGCAATATGCACAACCTGTGGTCATGGTTGGAATTTTGGTAACCATGTTGCTGATGGGCCTTGGGAGGTTAGAAAAGCCGTCAGGGAAGAGATAATGGCCGGAGCTGATTGGATAAAGCTTATGATTACAGGTGGTGCCGGAACATCTACAGAGAGAATGGAAGATCAGCAGATGAGTCAAGCCGAAATCGAAGCTGGTGTTGATGAAGCTCATGCAAGGGGCAAAAAGTGCTTTGCTCATCTCACTGTTTCGAAGGCAATTCGTGAGGCTGTTGCTGCAGGGCTGGATTCTGTTGAACATGGGATTCTAATGGATGAAGAGACTGCTTTCTTTGTTGCAGAGAAGGGATCATATCTTACTCCTACGCTTGGTGTTTATCGTAGGCTGGTTGAGAGGGGAGAGAAGGGTTTGGTTCCTGATTATATGTACAAAAAATCCTTGGCGGTGACAAAACAGCATGCGCAATCGTTCCATTATGCTTTGAAGGCTGGAATAAGGATTGTTGCCGGTACCGACTCAGGGCAGGATTGGTTTCCACTCGGCTATAGCATGATGAGGGAACTTGAGATCATGAATGAGGAAGGAATGCCTGCCTGGCAAGTCCTCAAGAGTGCAACATCCAACGCTTCGGATCTTCTCGATAAACCGGAAATCGGAAGAATAAAGGAAGGTTTAAATGCTGATATCCTGATTGTTTCTGGTAATCCGGTTGCGAATATATCCGATATCAGAAATACAAGATATGTATTGAAAGATGGTGTAATCAAAGCCAGAGGAGAGAAAAGACTGGACGAACGCATATAGTTTGGATTGAAACCTAGTCCGAGCATTAGGTTTTTGGTTATGGTTTTAAGGCAAGAAGGATTCTACGTTGAGTTTGGATGATTTCTTGCCTTTGTTGCCTGTTGTTGAGATGTTTTCAAAAAAGACTCTTCAGGACATCTGTTTATGTCCCGACCAAAGTGCTTTTTCTTAAAGATTGGTTTTTCAGTGACATCAACGAAAACTGTAACTATCATCGACTTAGTACCAAAAAACATTGGGTTGTTTCTTGTAAAACCAGCATTACGATGGCGTTCATTTTTCTCCAACAAGGTGATCTTTTCACTGAGTTTGAGCCTTGCGGTATTAAAACGAAATCCTGGTTGTTTCATTTCGTTTCAAAGGAGATTCCTTCGTTACGTTTTCGTTTTGAGATTTTCTTGGATGTTGTTTCAAGGGTATCGGTCTTTGTTCTGATTGAGATGCCAAGTATAGTTTTGATTTTAATGTGGTTGTGCAGCGTGGTGGAGATAAGGGTGGGCTTGTCACGAAGTTTCCTATGACTGCGCTTGTTTGGATTGGTTTTTCTTTTGATTGTCTGTTTCAACCTTGCAGTGCTGTCGAAGGTGTTTTCGTCTAGATTGTTGGTTTCTAATAGGCACGAATGCACCATTATGGGTTCTGCGTGTGGAAGGGAAGGAACACCTCGTTCATTTGGTTATAGTTTAACCGTGTCATGTCCAGTTTTGTGGATTGCGCCTTTGTGTAGGAAAATGTATCTGTACACATATCCCAATCTAGAAAAAGGGGTTTGGACTTGCCCAGACATTATTGACAAAAAGTGCGAGAATTATGAGAACCTCCGTTGGTTGTCCAAATTTTTGGGGTCAGTTCAGACAGGTGTATCCAAAGAGTCTTATCATCCGATTTGCTGAACGACATGCCAGCTCCAAAAGTACAACACTTTTGTTTTTTCGTTGCAAGAACTAAATGTCCACAAAACCTTTTAAACTCCTGCAGATTATTAGCAAGTTCTCAGTTTTGTTGTTTCCTCTGCAAGGTTTGATATCTTGATTTGTGGAATATCCCTCATGTATGTGTATAGAATGTCTCCGATAGGGGCTGTCCACTTAATGTCAATTGCGGTTTTATTACAAATTGCGACAATCGTTGCAACCTGTGCCGCATTGCAGTCCACATCCCATCCGAACATTGCACTGATGTTCATTGTTCTGTCGAAATCTCCGTTTCCAAAGTACATTGATATGACTTCACTACATGCATTGGGATATGCATGTATCCAATTGTATTCTCCATATCTTTCCAAACACTTTTTCTGTGCAGACCGCCAGTCCTTGCATTCTTCGCACTGGGTGTGTGCAAAGTTGACAACATCATAGTATTCGCTGTCAGAAGGTATCGCTTCTATCCCAATTCGAAGCACTCTTCTTACATCATTCTCAACATATGCCGCTGCAGTCATCACGGCATTGAAGATTTCACCTAGGATTCCATTGTTGTGATGAGAGACCTGTCCATCTAAAAAAGCAAGTCGTGCCGCTTCGAAGGTGTTTCCTGGAGCGACCATCCCACATACGGCTCCTCTCATCTGAGCACCAATCCACTCTCTGTATGGGTTGTTATGTTTCCCACTTTTCGGAGGAAATACTCCAAGTCTAAGGTTTTGGAGAGCAATCTCCTCCGCACTCCATCCTGTTGGTATTAGAGCAACCCACTGTTCTGCAATATCTGTGGATGTGACGGATCTTCCGTGTTCCTTCAACGCCTTTAGGAAAGCAATCTCATATGTTATATCGTCATTGTATGTGTTTGGTTTTCTCACATATCCCGTTATGTTTCCAAAAACCTTTTCTATGTTCTCAGTTGTGTAGCCTTCCAATGCCGTTCCCAATGCTCCTCCGGCGATTTGTGCTTGCCACCCAATAAGGTTAAGCCTTGTCAATTCTTCATCATTTTCCTTGAATTCCTTTATTGGAAGTCTTGCATTCGCTGCATAGTCTTCGAAATCTTCATACTGTTTGAATGTCCAATACCGATGGTTTGAAATCTTTGGAGCTTCATTCAATAGTCTGAAAAGTCTGGCAGACAGTTTGCAAAGCGTTGCGTTGTCGTTCTCTTCCAAGGCATTTAGTCCTTCTTCAATGCATTCCTCTGCCTTTGATACGTCATAACCCATATGCTCATAGTCTTGGATTGCACCTATGATGCTATGTTCAAGGGCATTGGATCCTGGGACATGGCTATGCCATCTCATTCGAACGTATTCGTTCTGACTTTTCCCTATTTCACTGCAGAGATCCCATCCCTGTTCGTCTTCTTCAAGTACTACGGGGATTCCTTTTTTCATCGTCTCACTTTCAAGTTGCCATGCCTTCATTTCAAAGCCTCTCCTCTTCTATTTTTCATCCCTTTACGGCATCAGCAGTTATGTTTTCAATAAGAGTTTTTCTTGCTACGGCAAACAAAACAATCATTGGTATTGTTGCAACCACTGCCGCCGCCATTTGTTGGCTCCAGTTTCCAAGTCCTTCAACGTTCTTGTAGCTGGCTACAGTCAAGGACAGGGTCTGATAGTTCTTGTCTGAGATTATCATCATTGGCCAATAGTAGTCGTTCCAATATCCTATCAAGGAGAACACCCCTACAGTCGTCACCGCAGGGAAACATATTGGCCAGTATATTCCAAAGATTCTGGTGAACAGATTCGCACCATCAAGGCATGCGGCTTCTTCGATTTCATTTGGGACTGTCAAAACGAACTGTCTTACAAGAAACATTCCAAATGCGGGGGACAGGCGAGGGAGGATCAGTCCGGCAAATGTGTTCAGCCAACCAAACTTGCTTATTAAGATATAGCTTGGAAGCATTAGAACCTGTGGCGGAATCATCAATGAGCCTAATAGAAAAGCGAAAAGAAAGGCTTTCCCTTGGAATTGGAGTTTGGCGACCGCATACCCCGCAAGGAAAGCGATGACCACATCAAGACAAACGCCCACAACAAGAATAAGAAATGAGTTCTTTATGGAGTTTATGAACGTCTTCGTGAAGACAGATGCGTAGTTTTCCCATTTCCATATTTTGGGGAACACCTGCAGCTGTGCGGTGAAGACTTCTTCAGTGGATTTCAGTGAGGAGAATAGCATCCATATATATGGAAAAACCACAATGAGCGCCATTATGATTAATGAGAAGTCAAAGGCTTTGAGACATCTCTTCCCAAAAGATTTTATTCTAATAATGGACATTCTTTTCTCCTAGTTTCTGCTGCAGCATGTAAATTCCCAAGAGGATAATGAAAATGACCCAAGAAGCGGCCGCTCCAATACCCGCATCCCAGAACTGGAATGATCTTTGATAAACGTAGTAGAGAATGACGTTCGTACTTCCCTGAGGTTTCCCTTTGGTCATTATCGCTACTATGTCGAACATCTTGAAAGAATTGATTATCAGCATGAAGAGGACATAGTACAATACTGGAGAAAGGAGAGGAATCGTTATCTTGTAGAAAACCAATCTCTTTGGAGCCCCATCAATTTCCGCTGCTTCATAATAGATTTTGGGAATGTTTTGGAGTCCTGCGACAAAAAGCAGGGTCATGAAGCCAATGTTCTGCCAAACTCCAATTATCGCTAAAGTTGGGAGAGCAAGGTCGCAGCTGTTCAGCCACTGTGGCATTGCATCGCTTGAGACTCCAAGTTTGGCCAGAAATGCATTTATAGGACCGATTTGTGGATTGAACAGGTAAGACCAAACCAGAGATATGACTGATATCGATGTCACAGAAGGGATGAAGAATAGAGATTGGTAAACTCCTTTTCCCTTGTGTGACAGTTTATTGATTCTGTTTGCAATGAAAAGACTCAAGCAAAGAGTCATGGGTATGAAAATCAAGGAGTAAACAAGGGTTCTCGTCAAAGAGTATCCAAACCCATTTGCCGGATCGAAGAGCCTCATGTAGTTTGCCAATCCCACATTTGTCTTAATGGGACTGATCATGTCCCAGTCCTTGAAACTTAGGAAGAAAACGTAAGCAGAGGGAATGTATGTAAAAACCGATACTATCAATAAAGCTGGTAGAATCAGAGCCAATGCCATCTTTGTTTGAGCCTTCTTCGAATATCCTACTATCATTTGCTACTCCAAATCATCCTTGAACTACATGAAGCCGTTCCACCATGTCTTCCACTCCATGTTCGTTCCATACCTTGAATTTATCAATCAGCGAAGGTCCCAGCGAGGGGTCCTCTCCATGGCAATCACTGCCTTCCGTATTGAGCAATCCCAGCGAATCGGCCCAAGATTTGAAACGTAGGCTTTGTTGCTCGCTATGGGAAGGACAGTGACTTTCTACTCCATCCAATCCCCATGCTTTGTATTTCTCGAAAAGACAGAAGTCATGATCCAAAAAACCAAGTTTCTGCATTGTTGGATCGTTCTCGAAGCCAGGATGAGCCAAAACAGCTATTCCTCCCGCATGGTGTATTAGGTCAATCGCACTCTTTACATCGCAGTCGAAGAAACTATTCCAGTTCAAACCAATTTCCGCCAAAGCGCCATAGTATATTTCCAGAGTTTTTGGAAAGGAAAATGACGTGTTTCTTGAAACTGCTCTGATTAGCCGTAGATAGTGGCAGGTGTGAATGGAATCCGCACCTAGTTCCGATTCTTCGATATGTATATGCCATTTGCTGTCTATGGTCTTTATCATTCTGTGAGTTATCTCGTATTCCCTTTCGTCAAGGCTTCTTATCAGCCTTGCCAACCCGGAATCCGTAGGATCTACGAAATATCCTAGTATATGGACGGTTTTCTCCATGTGTACTGTCGTAAGTTCTATTCCCGGTATGTACAATATGTCTGGAGCCGACGATTTTGCTCTATGAACCTGTTCTTCGGATATGAAATCATGGTCTGTGATGGTACCTGCCTCATACCCGCAACTGCGAATCATGTTCATCCGTTCTTCAATCGAAACAACGCCATCTGAACAGTTTGTATGTGTATGTGCATCGATTCTCATAATGAATTGACCTCTTAGATGTATTCAAAACCTCTTGAAGCATTCTAGTAGTCCGTTTTGAAACATACTTCCTTGTTTGAAAAATAGGGCCGCAACAAAAGCCTGCATTCCGACCAAGTGTTACAGCCCTATGTTACATCTTCATCAAATGGTGTCTATTTGAGAAGCGGGATGATTTTCTCAGCTGCATCATCAAGAGCCTTTGAAGGGTCGCTGATTCCCAGCATTGCTCCTTCAATTGCTTCCATAATGATTTGGTTTATCTGGAGTACGTTTCTCCATGGCCATTGTGTCGGTTGTGTAACATTGCTGATTTGATCTATAGCAACTTTGTAGTTGTCGAATCCATCAAGCCAAGATCCCAGTGCATCAAGAGAGCTTTGTCGTGTTGGTAGGTAGCCTGAATTCTTGGCCCATTCAGCATTCATCTCCGGACTTGTCAGATATGCTACAAACTTTGCTGCCGCCTCTCTTTCCTTGTCGGAATTCCCAAAAAGATAAATTGAGTTTCCACCAATTGGAGCTTTTATCCGATTGGCCAGGCTTCCCGTTGGAATTGGTGCGGAAATAATTTCAGGGTTGGATTCGTGGTAGGTCACCGTTCCATAGCTGGATACCACGAACATTGCAGCCTGTTTTGCTCCAAAGGTCTGGAGTGTTTCAAAAAAATCAGCGTTGTACAGGAAGTATTTGCCTTTCGTGCCATCGGCCCAATCCGATAGAAGAGCCTTTGCCTTATCTGAATTAACTGCAAGTTTTTCATTCGTATCTATGAAAGATCCACCTGCGGAATCGAGTAGACATTCGAAAGCCCATGGATCGTCAAGAGCAAATGCTGCACCATAGATTCCAAGCCTGTCGTGAATTATCTTCGATGTCTCGACGAACTCCTCCCATGTTTTTGGTGCTTTGCTTGGATCAAGTCCAGCTGCTTCAAAGACATCTGAGTGATAGAACACAACGGGTACAGAAAGGGCGAATGGGATACCGTAGACTTTTCCGCCAAAGGTCGTTACCTCAAGTGCTGCAGTGAAGAAGTCGTCAAAGAATGTCTTGTCAAGATACTCGTCATAGGTGTAAGCCTTTCCGCTATTGAGAACATAGCGGTCATATCCATATCCTATGGAAACCAAGGAAGGAAGTGTTTTTCCCGCAACGGAACGCTGAAGCGACTCTATTATGGTCGCATAGTCAGTCATAGGTTGAGAAACAACCTTGATGTCTGGGTTCTCGGCGTTAAATTTTTCGATGACCGTTGCAAGATACTCTCCGGACCACGAACCTTCCCCATATGGATTCCAGAAAGTAACAACGGTTTTGTTTTCAGCTTCTTTCTCACCGCTTGCAAAGCATAAAGAAGCGACAACGGCTACAAGAATAAGAATGATGCCTAGTCTCTTCATTTTTGTCCTCCTCGTTTTAAAAAAGAAATGAAAGTTTTCTTTCATTTTCATTCATATTCAATCATATAAATAGTAAAATGCATAAGTTGTATCTGTCAACGTTATTTAAATAAAAAATGATAAAAACTTTACTTGTCGGTTTTTATTCACGCAGACCATATAAACCAAATAAAATGATGAGTTGAACGAATTTTATCATTTATTGTCAAAATAAGTTGAATTTAACTCGTTCATTGGATAGTCTATAGTACATGCGTGACAAACAACCAAAGATTATTCCAGCGGAAAGAAGAGAGAAGATAGAACGGATTCTTCAAGGACGGCAGTTCGTGAGTTCGTCGGAATTGTGCAACCTTATTGATGCTTCGGAATCAACAGTCAGAAGGGATCTGGAGCAGCTCGAAGATCAGGGTATTCTTGAACGAGTCCATGGAGGAGCCATCCTAACCCAACACGTCAATACCGAGAGCCTATACAAGCACAGCAGATTGAAAAATGAGAACGAAAAACAACGGATCGCTGAACGGGCGTGTTCGATGATAGAGGAGAATGATGTTGTTTTCCTCAACCATGGAACCACGACTTCTATGATTGCTCAAGTGCTTGCCAAAAACAACGTCTTTAAGAATGTAACCGTGATATCTTCTAACTTGGGTGTCATGAATGCACTGTTTGAGTCCGATATAAACTTCATATGCTTGGGAGGTGCTCTCAGGACAAAGTCGCTTTCTTTAACGGGTGCAATGACGATTGAGAATCTTGCTTGTTTTATATCCAATAAATGCTTCATAGGGGTGGATGGAATTGACGTTAGATACGGATGTACCTATTTCACCGTGCAGGATGCGGATGTGACAAAACAAATGGCAAGGAACACACATGGACAAATTCATGTTGTAGCCGACCACGAAAAATGGGGTACTGTTTCTCCATATAGTGCAGTGCCGTTTTCTCGTATAAGTTCGTTTATCACCGGCGTTGAGTTGAATGAAAACATTTCTTCTGTGTTCGAAGAAAACGGAGTTTCCCTGCTTAGGGTTTGAATGTGCGGAGAAAAGGCATATGAACGTTTATGATTTTGATGAGACGATATTTGAAGGTGATTGTGAAGATAGGTTCTTCAAATATCTCAGTGGTCTTGCCGGCTTCAGGTTCTCTAGGGTTCGATATCTTTTGTTAGAGTTGATTTCAAAGAAGATGAAACTTATGAGTAGAACCACTGCACGACAGATTCAATACTCTTTTTTGAAAAGAATACCCGACATTGATTCCGTCTTGGAGTCATATTGGGATTCCTCCCAGAGATTCATGAAAAAATGGTATTTCGATGTTCAAAAGCCTGATGATGTAATCGCTAGCGGTACACCGGGTTTCCTTTTGGCTCCCATGATAAGAAGATTGAAGATTACAGGTTGCATTTCAACCAAGATGGACAAACATTCAGGCAAGATTGATGGTTTCTTTGCAGTTGGACGATACAAGCTTGAGTATTTTGAAGAGCAATTTGATTCATCTGAGATAGACAAGTTTTATTCTGACTCATATTTGGATCATTTCCTAGCTGAAAAGGCGAAAAAGGCGTACTTCATCCATGGAAAGAATCATGACCAATTCTCAGACTGGAATGATTATTTCAGGACACACAGGCATAAATGCCGGATATAAGGTTTTATAATAGGGCATATCCGACAGGAGCGTTCACATGGAAAGCAAGTACATACTCCAAGGTCCCAGCATGAGCAATTTTGTCTATCACATTGGATGTAATATTCAGTTTTCCAGATCCTCCATTTCCAGAAATTTCTGAAGTGTTATGTGCTGAACTGTACTAGTGGAAATGTCTACCGGGTCTGTGGTGATGAGGATTTTCCTTCGAGAGTTGTCCAATGTGTTGAATAACGCCATTTCTCGTTCATATGTACTGTCTTCTGCAACGGAGTAGGCTACTTGGACAAGGTATTCCTTTGCTTTCTTTAGTGCGATGAAATCAATCTCTTGTTTTTCCTTTCTGAAGACAGAGACTTCATAGCCCATGTAAATCAATTCGTTATAGACAATTTTTTTCCAAATTGTGTGTAAGGTCATATCTATTTGCGGGTTGGCGAATGGAGTTGAACGACACATCTTCATCGTAGATTTTCACGAAGAAAGCCAGTTCTCGTTTGGCTTTTGTTGAGTACTGGGGTACTTTGCGTATGACATATGCTTCTTCAAGGTAATCAAGGTATTTCATTACGGTGTTGATTGAACATGTCAGTTGTTCTGATTTTAGGTGTTTTAGAACCGAATTGGCACTGAATATCCGTGCGTTTGATAGAAGGACATAGTTGGTCAGCCGCTTGAAGAGATCGGTTTTCCTGATGGAGTAGCGGTTCATTATGTCATTTACGATAATCGTTTGGTTCAGGTCGTTCAGATATTGGATGATCGATGCATCATCCGGCATCTATATGACTTTAGGGAATCCTCCGAAGACAAGGTAGTTCGTTATCGAGTAGTCTTTATGAAGTTCTTTGGCATATTCAAGGATTTCCTTGTAAACGAATGGCCTGATGCAGAAAGAGACATATCTCCCGCTGAGTTCTTTTGTGAATTCCTTTGCCAGAAGTTTAGAGTTGCTTCCTGCAATGAAGATGGAAGTGTTCTTCAATCTAAGTTAACGACAGGCAAAGTTCCATCCGTCAATGATTTGGACTTCATCAAGGAATACATACAGTTTTTTGCCTTCTGGGATTTTGGATTCTACATATTCCAATAGGGATTCTGCATTGGTGATCTTGGTTGAGTATTCGAGTTGCTCGAAATTAATCATCAGTATTTCCTTTCCTTGGGATTTGAGCTCCATTGCCATTTGGGAAAGGATGACTGACTTTCCGCATCGGCGGATTCCCGTAATTACCTTTATTAAATCGCTTTCATAGAAAGGCCGGATCTTGCTGATATAGTGTTCGCGGTTTATCATACTTTACTTGAACTGAAAACTATTGATAAAGTCAAGAAAAGTTTTCAGTATTAATGAAAACTATATGGGAATACGCGAAAGGTTTTCATTAAATGTTTCAGTTCTGTGATTCGGTTATGTCTCACTTCAAGGTTTTGGCAAGACGTAGCACGATCCTTTTTTTTACTTTCGTGTTCGGGTAAAGATAAATGCTGGCTCAAGGATATCGGTCTTTGTTTTGATTCGGCTTTCAAGTATAGTCGTGTTTGGGAGCAGTCGTGTGGCTAGAGTGGAGAATTGGGATATCTTCATGAGGTCTTCGATGATTAAGCTTGTTTTGATTTTCTGATTATCCGCTTCAGCCTTGCGTTGTTGTCGAAGATGCTTTCATCCAGGTTGTTGATTTCCAATAGGTTGCGGATGCACCATTCCGGGTCCTGTGTGTGGAAGGGGAGGTATACTTCGTTCATTTGTCTGTAGTTGAACCATGTCATGACAAGTTTGGTGGATTGCTCCCTTGTGTAGGAAATGTATCTGTACATGTATCCCATCCAGAAAAGTGAGTTCTGAGAGTACTTCGTCTTTCCGTATGTGGTGTCTCCGAACTGTTCTGTTATGCTGCGGATACCCTCGGTTGGATCCAGAGATACGATTGCAGAATTGTTTGCATCGAGCTTCGCTACAAGGCGTGAGTGGAGGAACCTTCTTAGGAAGATTCCTGTTGAGCAGTTCAGTTCGTATGATTTCTCGAACAGCTTTCCTTGGTATTCTGCGAGCAGCAGTCCGGTGTGGTCGAATTCTTTCATTTAAGTATTTCCTCTATGTACAAGCCGTCCTTGAACTCCCTCTTTGCAAGTTTGAGCTTTGTGTC
>Ga0129317_1000888_pt1 | contig 26079 bp, 23 predicted proteins | sample Cm1ome_FD_94430 | JGI IMG/M metagenome (GOLD analysis project Ga0129317, IMG submission 94430) | Eastern black-and-white colobus group fecal microbial communities from Wisconsin, USA - Cm1105 metagenome | ecosystem: Host-associated > Mammals > Digestive system > Large intestine > Fecal | place... | reverse complement strand
GTGTTCGAACCACACCAGACCACAAATCTGGCAGGGCGCATCTTCAAAATGTCGCCTCTCGCTGGGCAAAACTGAAATTTTGAAAAATCGAGTTTTTGCAACTTTTTCATTCTAAAAGTGGCGCATTATATGTGAAAACGCCGCACTTTCGTGCGGCGTTTTCGGCGTTGCATCTTTCATCAACACATTTTGGTGGAGACTACTGGACTCGAACCAGTGACCTCCTGCGTGTGAAGATACGTCGGGGGCGGAAAGAACGGGCTATCCCGTCCTTTCCGCCCCTTTTGACTCAAAATCACTTACTGTCCGCTCCTTTAGTTCCGTTGCCCGCTGCCTGCTCCAATTCCTGTCTGGGTCACGGTTTGGGTCAAGAGGCAGGACAGTTTTATAAGCGGTTCATTTGCTGAGATTTTGCGCCAACTCCAGTACTGTCCCATAGGAATATGGGCCCGCGGCCAATACAGAGCCTCCTTGCAGAAAATCCAAGGGCTGGCCGCCAATCTGCGTAATGCGCCCGCCGGCCTCCTCCAAAATCAGGGCCGCGGCACAGTAATCCCAGGGTTCCAGATGATATTCGAAGAATACATTGCACCGTGCGGATGCCACATAGCAGATGTCCAACGCGGCGGAACCGGAGCTGCGCAGATCCAGAGCCTGGTCGAATATGGCCCGCAGAAGGCGGAAAGTCAAGTCCGTTAACGCCCGGTCGTAAGAGGACGTGCCAAACAACACAACGCTCTGGGACAGCGGCTTCTCAGAAGCCCGCAGAGGATGGCCGTTCCAGAAAGCGCCTTTTCCCCGCTGGGCATAGAAAAGGTCATCCTGATAGGGGTCATATACCACGCCCAGTTTCGGACTGCCATCTTGCAGGAGCCCAATGGAGACACAGCTGTGGCGGTAGCCGTTGATAAAGTTCTGCGTGCCGTCAATAGGGTCCACGACAAAGCAGGCCCCGGCGGGTACCGCGTCATGGCGCGCATCTTCCTCTCCGATAAAAGAGGCACCGGGACAGAGCTCCCGCAGACGGGCATAAATCAGCTTCTGAACACGGACATCGCAGTCTGTGACGAAATTGCCGACGCCGTCCTTGGCGGTCACACTGACTTGGCTCGTATCCAGAAGTATCCGTCCGGCCTCTTGGGCAATGGCGATGATCTTGTTTAGCATCGTATCCCTCCCTGTTATTCTTTCGCATTGGTGTGCGTGCGGAATTCGTTTGGCGTTATTCCCATGATCCGCTTGAAAATCACACTGAAATACCGCTGGTCGTTGTATCCGCAGCGGACAGCCACTTCATATACTTTATTTTTAGAATCCTGAAGCATTTTGCAGGCCTCCGTGATGCGATAGTGTGTCAGATACTCGCCGATGGTGGCCTGCATCGTATCCTTGAACACCTTGCTCAAGTGGCTCTCACTGATGGACAGAGCCGTGGCAATGGAACGGACGTTGATGTCCTCCGCGTAATGCTGAGCGATATAGTCAATGGCCTGCTGGGTATACTCGCTTTTGATACCGGCGTCGTTATCGAGATAACGTTTGAAGACCTTGACCTTGCTGTCCTCCACCGCGTCCAGACGCCGCTGGAGTCCTTCCAGTCGGCGACGCTCATCCACCTTGGCACAGGCGGCACGGATCGCGCGGTATGTATCCTCGTCATCCAGGGGTTTGACCAGATATTCCACGGCCCCCAGTTTCAGGGCTTTTTTGGCGTAGTCAAAGTCATCATAGCCGGATATGATCACCACGCTGGCCTGACTGCCATCCAATCTGGCCCGCTCCACCATCTCCAGCCCCGAAAGGCCCGGCATCCGAATATCCGTGATGATGATATCGGGTTTGATGCGCTCAATGAGCTCCAGGCCCTCCAGCCCGTCACCGGCGGAGCCTACCACCTGACAGTCCATGGACTGCCAGTCCAGCGTATAGATCATTCCCGTGCGCAAAAGCTGGGAATCCTCAACGATCACCACTCGGTACATCACATCCGCCTCCTTTGATTCGCGGCATCTGAGCGATTACTTTTGTATACTGGCCCGGAACGCTTTCCACACGCAGTCCATACTGCTCGCCGAAATATAATTGGAGCCTGCGGTGGACGTTGGCCATGCCGATGCTCTCCCGGCTTTGGCCGTCGGACGGTGTGCGTTCAGAAAAGAAAATTTCTTCCAGCTTTTCGGGAGGGATCCCTTCCCCGTCATCGCAGACCTCAATCAGCATGACCTCATCCGTACAGACGCTGCTGATCACCAGCTTTCCCGTGCCGACCTTCGTCTCAATTCCATGGACCACAGCGTTTTCCACCAGCGGCTGAATGACCAGATTGGGGACCAGACAGTCCAGCAAATCTTCAGAGACCGTGTTAAAAAATGAAAATTTCCCCGGATATCGAATCTGCTGGATAGCTACATAGCTCTCCACAACTTTCATTTCTTCCCGCAGCAGGATCATATCCTGCTTGAAATTCATGCCGCTGCGCAGAAGGATACCAAGCTTTGAAATCACCGTATCGATCTCCGCATTCATTCCGAGACGGGCCATGTATTTGACGGAATCCAGCGTGTTATAGAGAAAATGAGGGGATATCTGCGCCTGAAGATTTTTCAGCTCCGCCAACCGCAGGCGGTCCTGCCGCTCCATGTTCATTTGGAACTGCTCAATCAGCTGTGAGAGCATGTGGTTGAAGCTGTGGGCCATCATACCAAACTCGTCGTCCCATAGTTCCGGTACGGTAATGTCGGCGGCGCCGCCCTCGATTTGCTCCATGGTATCGCAGATGATATGGATGGGCTGCACGATCCGTCGGGCCAGACTTTGTGCCGCAAACAGGCTGAATATGAAACCGATCACGCATACCAGCAGCACCAGAACCATCAGTTCCCGGTTGCTGGACACCACAAGGCCCACCGATACCATGCTGGCTAATTCAAGATCTGAGGAGCCGGTCTGCACACAGACCATCAAATGAGGATCATTATGAAAGTCGGAGGTGATGCATTTGCCCTGGGATTCCGCCAGAGGCTGCCGAAGCTCCAGGGGAAGAAAACTGGCCTCGGACGAGTTGACCTGATCCAAAAGCAGATAGTGGTTTGGGTCCATCAGGATATATTTGACCGGGAGATGCTGCCCGTATGTTTCCAACATTTGTGCCAGCCCATTTTCCGCGATACACAGCATGGCATATCCGGTAATGGAGTCGTTCCTCCATACCGGCACGGCGATGGTAAGTCCCCTGTCGCCGCTGCCGTAGGTGCCTGGATAGATGATGCTGGCTTGCTTTTCCTGCAACGCCCGAAGAATGCCCCAATAGGTGTGGGCGGTATCGGGCGTTCCGGTGTGGTCAGAGGTGGAATACAGAATTTCACCGCTCAGATCCACTAACTGCACATCCAGCCACCTGGATCGGCCGGCAAGGATCAAATAGCTCTTTTGGTTCACCTGGATCAGTTCGTCCGTCTCCGGCTCCTGACCGGAGAAAATATGCGCGACTTCGTTGGACTGGGCGAACAGCTCCAGACTGGCCATGCAATTATCCATTTCGCGGGAGAGTCCTTCAGCGGCGGTACTGGTGGTGGAAAGAAGGTCGCTTTTGACGCTGTTAAGAGACAGCTGCCGGACAAAGAAGACCGAGACGCAGCCCAAGGTCAGAATGGGGATCAACGCGACCAGCAGGAAATAGCGGAAGAGGCGGACATAAATGCCTCCGCTGCGGACCTCCTTCACAATGGACCACCCCTTTCAGATGATACCCTATTTTACCACAAAAAGCGGGGTCGTGCAGGACATTTTTGCCCGGCGGCCCCGCTTTTACGATAGGAGAGGCATCAGACGATGGATACTTTTCCCTTGCTGACGACATTGGCAACCACCAGCATGATCGCTGCACTCAGCGTCAGAATCGTTGCCATGGCGGCGGCAGTACCGAAGCTGTTGCGCGCCACCTCGTTGTAAATAGCAACAGCGATGGTGGAGGTCTTGCCGGAATAGAGCATGATGCTGGAGGAAAGCTCGTTGATAGTTTCGATCCAGCTCAGAATGGCACCGGAGATCACGCCGGGCAGCATCATGGGCAGGGTGATCTTGAAAAAGGTCTTGCCAGGGGAAACACCCAGATTGATGGAGGCCTCCTCCACGAAGGGGTCCATCTGGTGCAGGAAGCCCACTGCCGACCGGACGGTGTAGGGAATTTTTCGTACCGAGTAGGACAGGATCATGATAAAGGCGGTGCCGGCCAGGAAGAAGGGCTTTCGGTTGAAGGCGATGATGTAGCTCAAGCCCATGATAGCGCCGGGGATAACGTAGGGGAACATCATGACCACATCGGTGATCTGGGTCAGAGCACTGCGCTTACGCACCGTCACATAGGCGGTGAGGGAGCCGATGACGACCATGATGATGATGGCAAACACGGAGAACACATAGGTGTTCTTAATGCTGCGGACCATGCGAGTGAAGATCATACGGTAGCTGTCCAAGCTCCAGCCCTCCACAAAGTAAGGGCCGTTGCAGTTACGGAAAGAGGTGACGATGACCACCAGCTGGGGCAGCATACAGACGAACACAACGATCAGTACCGGAATCATCACGGCAACTCTTGCCCCCGCCTTCAGATGAACCGTCTGGGGCGGGCGCATGGCGCTCATGTTGTAGTTGCGGCGGTTAATGTAGACATTTTGGAAAATCAGCACCGCCGTGGCCAAACCGATCACCACCATGCTGACGGCGGCGGCGAAGTTGGAGCTGGTTCCAATTTCGCTCATGTACTGTTCATAGACCAGTGTGGCCAGCACTTTGTAGTTCTGCCCGATGAGCATAGGAGTGCCGAAGTCGGAGATACAGGAGGTGAACACCATCACGGAACCAGCCAGAATGGAGGGCAGGACCACCGGAATGGTAATATCCCGCAGACGCTGCCACTTGGAGGACCCCAGGTTTTCAGCGGCCTCCTCCAGGGAGGAGTCGATGCTACCCATGGCGCCGGATGTAAATAGATAGACATAGGGAAACATCTTAATGGTGAAAATGGAGATAATGCCCCACTTGCCGTAGATGGTGGGCAATGTAATGTGAAAGACATTCAGCATAAACTCCGTCACCAGACCGGAGCGGCCAAACAGCATGATCCAGGCATAAGCCCCGATGAAAGGCGGAGACATGAGGGACAGAATGATCACGATGTTGATGAGCTTCTTGGCCCGAATATCATAACGGGTCAGCACATAGGCCATGAACACACCGATGATAATGGAAAAAATGGTGGTGATAGCGGAGACAAACAGGCTGTTTTTCAGAACATCCAGATAGTATTTCGTCGTAAAAAACTTGAGAAAATTGGCAAGTGTCACATGGCCTTCAGCATTGGTCACGCTTCGAATTACAACGGTGGAAATGGGGTACAGGATCGTCAGACAGATAAAGAGGAGAATTGCAACCTTTACAATGCTCCAAAAGTCCAACTGTTTCTTTTTGACCACAGTGAACACTCCTTCCTCACTGACCCCAGACCGTGAGGAGGGCGCCGTTTTCGTCGTAAGCGCCCACGCGCATGGGATCAAACTGAATATGTACCGATTCCCCGTCAGGGCGGATGCGGGAGGTGTCCTTGGTGTATTCATTCAGTTGCAGGACCTGACCGCCCTCAATTTCGATCTCATACTCGATAAAGTCGCCCAGGAAGGTGGAGAAAAGCACCTTGCCGGGGATGCCTGTCTCGCTGAACAGGAGCTGCTCCGGTCGCGCGGAGATCACAGCCTCCCCGTGGAAGGGGCCGGCAAGCTGCATCGGGACGGAAAATTCCGGTGTGACAACGGCGTTGACAGGGCCGGCAGTGTTACTGTCGATGGTGCAGTTGATGAAGTTGGAAACGCCAATGAAGCCCGCCACGAACTGATTCTCCGGGTGGGTGTAGATCTCGGAGGGGACATTCACCTGCATCACCTGCCCGTCCTTCATGACGGCGATGCGGTCGGAAATGGCCAACGCTTCCTCCTGGTCGTGGGTCACATAGATGGTCGTGATGCCCAGCCTGCGCTGGAGCTTTTTGATAACGGTACGCATCTGCACCCGGAGCTTGGCGTCCAGATTGCTCAGAGGCTCATCCATCAGCAGAACGCCCGGCTCAATAATGAAGGCACGGGCCAGAGCCACACGCTGCTGTTGGCCGCCGGAAAGGTTGCTGGGTTTGCGATCCGCCAGCTGGGCGATCTGCACCAGCTCCAGAGCCTCTTTTACCTTGGGGCCGATCTCGGCCTTTGGGACCTTTTTGGCCTTTAAGCCGTAAGCTACGTTCTCCGCCACGGTCATGTGGGGGAAAATAGCGTAGTTTTGAAAAACCATGCCGATGTCCCGTTTGTGGGCGGGGACATCGTTGATGACCCGATCATCAAAACGGATCTCGCCGCCGTCAATGGAGTTAAAACCGGCGATCATCCGCAGCAGAGTGGTCTTACCGCAGCCGGAAGGCCCCAGCAGCGTGAAGAACTCACCCGGCTGAATGTCCAGAGAGACACCTTTCAGCGCCTTAAAGTCCCCATAGAATTTTACAGCATTGTCAATAACAACCCTCTGACTCACGGTCACTCACCCTTTATCTAAAAATTTAATCAGCCGCTTGGCGCGCGGCAGTCTGAAAAGGCACGGGATGCAGGAGCCAACAGAACATGAAAGCTCCTGCATCCCGTAAACTACGCAAAGTTCAAGATGAAGTTTCCTATGGATATCCTTAGCCGGCGGAGATCACATTGACGGCAATCTCATCCCAGCGGCTGACCACGTCGGCCTTGTTGCCGGCCCACTCGAAATCATAGTCGATGCAGCCAATCTCCTCCAGAGAGGGCAGGCCCGCGGGCTGGTCAACATCGGTGCGCACGGTGCGGCGGCCGAACTGGTCACTCATGATCTGCTGGCATTCCTTGCTCAGCAGGAAGTCCATAAAGATTTTGGCGTTCTCGGGGTTGGGGCAATCCTTGACCATGGCAAAGCCATCCGGAGCGTTGGAAGTTCCGTTCTCCAAATAGACCATGCCGGTCTTTTCGGGATCAGCGGAGACATAGACATAAGCCAACTGCTCCAGAGTCAGGCCCAGAGGATACTCGCCGTCGGCAACGCCCTTGTAGACAGAGGAGGAGCCGCCGGAAATGATGATGTTCTTGGCCAGCTTTTCCACATAAGCCCAACCCTCATCATAGTTCTTGTTCTTAGAGGTGGACATGATGGCGGTGCAGAGGATGGTATAGGCGGAACTGGAGGAGCCGGGGTTTGCAGAAGCGATCTTGCCCTCCCACTGGGGGTCCAGCAGGTCTTCCCAGGTCTTGGGCACATTGTCCTCGCTGACCAGATCCTTATTGTACATCAGCACAGAGGGCTGCTGGGATTCCGCAGTCCACAGATGGTCGGGGTCATTGATGGACTGGGGGATTGCATCGGCATAAGAGGATTCAAAGGGCTGGAAATAGTCCTTATATGCTTCCAGAGAGTCGGTGGTGGGGCCCCAGACCACATCGCACTGGGGATTTTCAGCCTCAGCGGCCACGCGCTGCAGGGCGTCGCCGCCGCCCAGGGAAACAGCCAGAACTTCTATGTCATACAGCTCTTGGAACTCCTGGATGACGGTGTTGTACTGGTCGGCGTTGTGGGCCACATACACAGTCACAACACCGGAGGGTTCGGTGGCGGCAGCGGATTCTTCGCTTCCGCTGTCAGCGGCAGGCTTGGGAGCGGAGGAAGAGCCGCAGGCGGCAAGAGACAAGGCCATGGCACCGGCCAGGAGCAGAGCGGTCAGTTTCTTTTTCATAGTGTACCTCCTTCAAATTCCGAACTTCCAATTTTGTAGGATGGGGCAGTGTGTTCTGCTACCCTACATTAAGGGTATAGCAGATTGAACGAAATGAATAGCACAGAATCCGCTTTTTTTGTTTGATTTTTCCTTATCTATTCATCCGATAACGGTTAGACGAACCGTGCGCTGCCGGGCGCGGACCTGATCAAAGTCCGCGAAATAGATGCGGCCGAACTCTCCCAATACCAGCTCCCCGTTCTCAATGGGCACGGTGACGGAGCGGCCCAGCAGGACGCTGCGCAGGTGGGCGTCTGTGTTCAGGCTCCACCAGAACTCCTCGCCGCGCTCCCGCTTGGCGATCTCCACATGCTTGGGGCCGGGGTGCAGATACTGCCCCTCTGTCTCGCAGGTCGGGATGATCTTGGACAGGACGTTTACCAAATCCTGCAGTACCAGCTGCTCCCCATAAAAGTTCACATCATCGGACTGCTCTTGAATGAGAACACTGCAGGTGGTGTGCTGGGAATACACCACGGCAATGCCGTCCTTGATATCTCCTTCAGCAACCAGCTTGCGAACCTCGTCTGTCACATCGTGAAATGTGGGGCGGGTGTCGGACTGAATCGTAAATGTGCGGTGATACGTTGCCATAGTGATCCATCTTCCTTTCAAAATAGAGTCTACATCCTTGGGCTTGATGATTTTATGATAGCATCCGGACAGAGGCCGGACAACGAAAGGATTCATCTATTTTGTTTGAAATTCTCTGATGTTCAATGGCGTATACAGTGCAAAACGCTGAATTGTCCCCCTATTTTGCGATTTTGTCCCGTTGTTCCAAAGTCCATTTCAACATACAATAAAATCACCAGACTGGCGAAGTCTATCAATAAAGAAGGAGCGTGGATGAAATGAGTAAACCGAAGATCGGCCTTTTGGGTTTGATGACAGACGGATATGAGGTGACCTTCCCCGGGATCGTGGCACGGCAGGAGGCTTATGCCAGAGAACTCGTGGAAACGCTGAGCCCGGTGGTGGATGTCGACTTCCCCGGCGCCGGGCTGAACCGGGAGAGCATTGAGGAAAAAGTCCGTTATTTTAATCAGCAGGACCTGGACGGTATTCTCATCGTACTGTTGGCTTACAGTCAGGGCTCCTACCTGCTGCGTGCCCTGCAGAACAACCGGCTGCCTCTGGCGCTGGCGGTGATCCAGCCTGACAGTGAAGTTCTGGACGACTTTGTGGAGTTGGATCTGACCGTGAACCAGGGCATCCACGGTGCCCAGGATAACAGCAATGTCATCGTGCGCAACGGCTTCAAGTGCCAGTTCTTCGCCGGAGAGCGTCACTCCCAGCGGCTTTTGGACTTTGTTGAGGACTTTGGATATGCCGCGCGTACTTACCGCAAACTGCGGGGCATGAAGGTCGGCGTCATCGGCAGAATGCCCGGTATGGGCGATATCCTCAACGATGACATGGCTTTCTTCTCCAGTATCGGCCCGGAAATCTGCCATGACACCATCGGCAGCGTCTATACCCGCATGGAGACCATCACGAAGGCGGAGATCGACGCGCAGATTGAAAAGGATCACGCCACCTTCCAAATGGATCCAAAGCTCAGCTACGAGAGTCACGCGGAGGCGGTGAAAATGTACCTGGGCTTCAAGAAATACCTGGAGGAGAAGGGCTTTGGTGCCTTCACCGCCCACTTTGACGTCTTCGGTGATGACGGAAAGCGGTTCCATCAGCTTCCCCTGTATGCCGCGTCCCAGCTCATGGCTGACGGCTACGGTTACGCCGCCGAGGGCGACTTCATCTGCGCCTCCATGGTGGCCGCCGCCCACTCCCTGGGCGAAGGCGGAGGCAACTTCACGGAGATGTATATGATGGACTTCGCCAAGAAAGCCATCATTTTCTGCCATGCCGGCGAGGGCAACTGGGCAACGCACCGCACGGATATCCAGCCCCGGCTAATCGACCGCTATCTGGGTGAGGGCGGTCTGGAGAATCCGCCCACCATCATGTTCGCCCCCAGAGTGGGCCCGTCCACCCTGACCTCCCTGGCACCCATGGAGGGAAAGAAATTCCGCCTGGTCACCGCCAAGGGAGAGATCCTGCCCAAGTCCGACCTGACCGGCTGCGAGATGCCCTATATCTTCTGGCGGCCTGACTGCGGCGTGGAGACCTGCGTGGAAAACTGGCTGCGCAACGGCGGCACCCATCACGAGGTCATCAGTCTGGGCGATGTCCGCCGCCGCTGGAAGATGCTGTGCGACATGTGGGGCGTGGAATACGCCGAGGTGTGACCATGGAGCTGCTGCTGACATTCGACCTGGGGACCACCTCTGTCAAAACATGCCTGTTTGACAGAGAACTCCATCTTTTGGGCAGCTCCACGCTGGAATATCAGGTTCTGACACCCGGCCCCGGCTTGGTGGAGCTGCCTGCCCAGGTCTATTGGGACAGTGTACGGACAGGCACAAAGCTGGCCGCGGAAGACGGCGGTTTGGACCTGCGGGATGTGCGGGCGGTCTCGGTCTCCACTCAGGGCGAGACGCTGATCCCCGTAGACCGCCAGGGCAGCGCACTTTACAATGCCGTGGTATGGTTGGACGAGCGGGCCGGCAAGGAGGCCGAACATCTCAGCTGCCTCTTTCCGCCGGCGGACTTCTACTTCCACACCGGCGTTCCGGAGTGCACCGGCTACTGCCCGGTGAGTAAGCTGCTCTGGTTCAAGGAGCAGCGCCCTGAAATCTATCAGGCGGCATACAAGTTCCTGCTACTGGAGGACTTCATCCTCCTCCGCCTTACCGGACGGTTCGTTACGGAAAAGTCTCTGCTGTGCACCACGGGTTACTTTGATATCGGGACGGACACGCTGTGGGACGATATGTTCCGGGCTGCGGAACTTGACATGGAAAAAATTCCGGAAATTCTGGAATGCGGTACGGTCGTGGGACAACTTCTGCCCGACACAGCGGCGGAGCTGGGCATTCCCGCAGACGCCGTGGCGGTGACCGCCGCCATGGACCAGACGGCGGCGGCCGTCGGCGCCGGAAATCTCGAGAGCGGCATCATTACGGAGACCACCGGCACGGCCCTCTGTATTGGAGCTACGGCAGAGCACCCGGACATGACTCACCCCGCCCGAATCTGTGTGTACCGCCACATCCGGCCGGGAAAATATCTGCTTCTTCCCACTTGTATGACTGCGGGCATGGTGCTCAAGTGGTTCAAGGACGCTTTCTGCGAGGAAGAGTCCCAAAAAGCCAGTGAGCAGGGGCGTTCAGTTTATGCCCTGCTGGATGACATCGTGGAGAATACCAGCCCCGGCGCCAACGGCCTGACGCTGCTGCCCTATTTTACCGGGGTCATTCAACCTGATAACGATCCCAAGGCCCGTGGCGTCTTTTTCGGCGTTGGTCTGGATACGGGGAAACCAGAATTTCTCCGCGCCATCTTCGAGGGGATCGCCTATATGCTGCGAGAGAATGTGGCGCTGATTGAGCAGGTGGACGGGCAGAGCGTCACGGCGATCCGCTCCCTGGGCGGCGGTAGCCGCAGCCGTGTGTGGCGGCAGATCAAAGCTGATGTATGCGGCGTCGAGATCGCCTCCATGGAGGAATCCGAGTGCACCTCTCTCGGCGCGGCCATTCTCAGTGCTCTGGCGCTGGGATATTACCCCGACGCGGCTGCCGCCGCAGCCATGGGCAACCGGGTCAAGACAGTTCTGCGCCCGAATGAGGATCTGCGCCCGGAATACGATGCCGGCTTTGCGCGGTATCAGCGCGTGTGGCAGCAGGCAAAACCCATCTTTGACAAGGAGTGAGAAGATGTTTGACAAGCGGGATTATGTCGGCTGCCCGGATCAGCTCTTTGGCATCCGGGAAGGGCGTCTCAGCGGCGGAAAAGCCGAGGGTGTTCGCTTCGTGGAACTGGATAATGGCACGGGACTGAATCTGACCCTGCTCCCGGATCGCTGCCTAGATATTTATCAGGTCCGTTTCCGGGGAAAGAGTCTCAATTACCTGACGCCCGGCGGCGTTGTGGCCCCGTCCTACTACTCCCCCTTCGGCGAGGGCTGGAGCGAGAGCTTTTTCGGCGGATTTCTCTATACCTGCGGCCTGACCAACATCGGGTTGAAAAGCGACGAGGGGTGGGAGACTGAGAAGGAGCACGGCTGCATCACCAATTCCCCCGCCCGCCATGTGAATATCGGTTGCTCCGGGGACGGTATGTCTGTGGCTGTGTCCGGTGTTATGCACGAGGGTATGTTGGGAGGCGCCAATCTTCAGCTGGAGCGGAAGATCGAGATGGCTTACGGCAGCAATCAGATATCCGTAACAGATACGGTGCGCAACAATAGCTGCCGTCTCTCGCCTCTGATGCTGCTCTATCACTGCAATCTGGGCTATCCCCTGCTCAGCGAGCACGCTGTCCTGGAGCTTCCCCACGAGGGCAATGTCCGCCCCCGCACGCCCCACGCCGCGGAGTATCTTGAAAGCTGGCAGACCATCGAGCCGCCGCAGGATGAATACGAGGAGCGTTGCTACTACTTCCACCCCAAGGCGGATGATAACGGATGGGCCCACGTGTTACTGCGCAATCCCGAGACTCATCTGGCATTGACAATCTCCTTTGATACCAGCACCCTAGACCATTTTCTCCAGTGGAAAAACTTTGTTAAAGGAGAGTACATCATGGGCCTAGAGCCCTGCAACGCGACGCTGGACGGTCGCGGACAGGCCAGGGAAAACGGTTCGCTGAAAATTCTTCAGCCCGGGGAGGAGCGGGCTCATCGCCTGCGCTTTACGGTTTCCGAAGCGTAACACACAAGGCATGGCGGCATTGCGCCGCCGAGGAGAAATGCAGATATGAAACCTAAACTTAGAACACCTTTTTTTGAGATCGGTTTTAAAAACTATGTCTATGGCGACACTGTTTTGGAGTATGCTAAGGCCGCGGACGCCGCTGCGAAAAAATATGATATCGATGTGCTGCTGACGACTCCGGTGGTGGATATTCGGCGGATCGCGGAGAACACCAGCCGGGTAATCATTCTGGCCGCCTACATGGATACGCTGTACCCCGGCCGGGGAATGGCGGATATTCTGCCGGAGAGTCTGAAGGCCGCCGGTGCCTGCGGTGTAGTGGTCAACCACTGTGAAAAGCCCATGAGCCTGCCTGCCATCGCTGAAACGATTCGCCGGGCCCATGAGTTGGACTTCCTGGTGTTTGCCTGCGCTGATTCTATCGCGGAGACAAAGGCAATCGCCCAGCTGGGGCCGGATATCATCAATCCCGAACCCACGGAACTGATTGGCGGCACGGGAGCAAGCGATATCGGTTATGTGCGCCAGTCCATTGAAGCGGTCAAGGGCATTGATCCCGGTATCCTCGTAGAGCAGGCCGCCGGTATCACCAGCGGGCAGCAGGTGTATGATTTTATCATGGCTGGGTCTGAGGGAGCTGGTGCCGCCTCAGGTATTATGAAAGCCAAAGACCCTGTTGCTATGATCGACGAGATGGTGGCCGCCACACGCCGGGCCGTCGATGATCTTCAAAACATAAAATAAGGAGAGGAGCACACATATGGTCTACCGGGAAGCCTTTCAGGTGCAGTCCAATGATAAGATTTGCACGTTCCACAATGTTACGCAGCAGGTGCGTGATATTGTGAAAAAGACGGGGATGCAGAACGGAACTGTGGTAGTTTACTCGCACCATACCACTTGTGCCGTCATCACACAGGAGTGCGCGTTTGACATGTCCATGACCGGCCTTGAGACGCTGCAGCAGGATTTGGTGGATGTGTTTGAAAAGCTGGTGCCCACTTGCAGTCGTGAGGGCATCTACCTCCATCCCGGCCCCAAGGCGCTGGCTTTTGCCGCTGAGCACGGAGAGGATGCCAGAGGCTGCCACAACACAGACGCCCATCTGATCTCCTCCATCCTGGGCCGCAGCGAGACCCTTGTGGTGGCAGATGGTGAAGTGGATCTCGGAGAGTTTGGATTTGTCTATTTCGTGGACTTCGATAAGACCCGGGCCCGGAAACGCACAGTCCAGGTCGTGGCAATGGGAGAATAAAAATGATTTGCTGTTCCAGAAATCATAGAAGCGTCACAGCATCGTGAACGCGAAATGATAAAATGCAAAGAGTGTTCTCTCTGCCTGCTATCAGGCAGAGAGAACACTCTTTTAGATGGAAAAATACACGGCAAGAAGTAAAGAAGTTATTGAATCATGATGTGAAGTTGATGCCCTGCGGCAGCATGGATTCGAGTCAAGATTTGCGCCGCTGAAAACAAAGAAGAACCTATGAGCACAGAAAGGAATGACGAGCGTTGATTCACGCCTTGCTTGGCCGTGTGGGACGTTGTGTGCCCTCGGAGGGGGAATGGTGGCACCCGTACACCCTCAAGCTACATCCAAAGCGGCGTAGACGGTTTGTGGGAGAAACCCTGCTGCCAGTAAAATACCCAGGGGGGCCATCACTCCGCTCACAATAGATGGAGTACCCCCTCTTCACCAAATAGTGGGGAATCTATCAACAAGACGAAGGATAACAAGGAAAAGCCTGAGAATTGGTCTGCATCCTGCTTCACTCTGTGAACTGCTGTGCGCGGTTTTGCCGTGGACGGCGAAACTGGACGTCGACCAGGGCTGTGAGGAGGATTTGGGCTGGTTTTCGAAGACTTACGAGGGACGAAAAGAGCAGCAGGATAAAGAACAGGCGTCAAGCGCGACGCCCTGTTCGGTCACTTCTGCCCGCAGTGCGGACAGTTACGGGGATTTTCGGGGAGTTCCAAAGTGGGGTCAAAATCAAAGGGATGATATCACTTCTACGGTCGTTATCCCCGAGAGCTTACTCCTACAAGAAAAAAGTAGGGGTCATGCCCCGGAAAAGATGCTATTGTGAACAAAAACGTATCTTCCGCTCTGCCGAACGCCAGAGCGGAAGATACGTTTTTTGCAGGCAAATGCCCTCAAGAATTGCGTCGCAAAACAAAGAATAAGCGCCGACGCAATTCAAAACCCAATTGATAATTTTCTGATAACTCTGCCCAGTTGGGATGGCTATTAAGGTCGGGGGATGGTATTGTGTGTCGCTGACAAGGAGGCGATACGATGTACGAATACATGAGAGGACTGCACCAGCAATTCTTCAAAGAGCCGGATTTTCCGGAGCTGCGGCAGGAACTTCATGAGCTCCACCGGGAGATGACAGAGGGCAGGCCTAAGGAGGAGCGCCGCAAGCTGTTGAAGCTGGTGGACTTGGAAGCGGAGCTGCGGGATGAGATCTCCCTCGCCAGTTTCGCCGCAGGTTTCCGTCTGGCCTGGGGAATTATTGCAGAACTGAATACAGAACCACCCTATTCCTTCGCCGAGGAAGAAGAACGCCGAATGGGGCGGCTCGCAGAGCAGAGGAGGGATGACTGATGGCGAAGAAACGAGCCAATGGTGAGGGCAGTATCCGCAAGCGGAAAGATGGCCGCTGGGAGGGCAGGTACACGGCGGGACACGACCCGGCAACAGGCAAGACCATCTACAAAAACGTCCTTGGCAAGACCCAGGGCGAGGTCAAGGAAAAGCTGAAGAAGGCAATCGCAGACAGCCAGCAGTTGGATGTTACCAGAGCAACTACCTACACGGTCAAGACTTGGATCAAACTGTGGTATGAGGTCTACGCCGAACCTCGGCTCCGGGAAAAGACAAAGGACTACTACCTGAATTACATCGACAACCACATCATCCCCCAACTGGGAGATATCAGGCTGGACAAACTGACCACCATCCAAATCCAGAAATTCTACAATGACCTTCAGAAGAATGGCAGAATACAGCGGTACAAGCATATTGAGCTAAAGGAGAAAGGCCTGAGTGTGCGGGTAGTCCATGGCATCCACACCCTGCTGAACAACTGCCTGGAACAGGCGGTCAAGGAAAGACTGCTCCTTGTGAACCCTGCAAGGGGCTGTAAACTGCCCAAGATGGAGAAGAAGGAGATGAAAGTGCTTCCGCAGGAGAAAATCGGACCATACCTAATGGAAGCAGAGAAGCGTGGCCTGCTGGCAGCGTACTATCTGGAGCTGACTACCGGCCTGCGGCGTGGCGAGCTCCTCGCCCTTCTCTGGACTGACCTGGACGTTGAAGCAAGGACCATCTCCGTGACCAAGCAAGTGAACCGTATCAAAGGGGAACTGGTAGTGAGCCAGCCCAAGACACAAAATTCAGTGAGAACGCTGGCAATCCCGCAGCAAGCGGTGGATCTGCTGGTGGAGGAACACAAAAAGCATCCAGGAAATTCGTATATGTTCCCGTCGCCCAAGACGGGCACCATGTTTGACCCGGATTCCTTCCGGCACACCCATGACAAAATCCTGAAAGCCATCGGAGCAGAGCATATCCGGTTCCATGATCTCAGACACACCTTCGCAACGTTATCCCTGAAAAACGGCGTGGACGTCAAAACGCTATCCGGCGCCCTGGGCCACTACTCGGCAGGCTTCACCCTCAGCACCTATACCCACGCCACAGCGGAGATGAAACGGGATGCGGCGGACACCATCGGAAACGTCATCAGTCAGGCAATGTGAGATGTGCCAAAAAACAAGCCGAAACTTGTACATCTGAAAAACACGAAAAAATCGCAAAAATCAGCACCGGGCAGGGAAAATTCCGCCTGGTGCTGCCTAATCCTTTCCGCTCCTTTCCGCTCGTTTCCGCTTATGGGTCACGGTTTGGGTCATGGAAAAAGCGAAAAAATTCAAGCGAATATTTCAAGCATAAAAGCAAAGAAAAGTTCCTGATTTCTTGCGAAATCAGGAACTTTTTGGTGGAGACTACTGGACTCGAACCAGTGACCTCCTGCGTGTGAAAATACGTCGGGGGCGGAAAGAACGAGCTATCCTGTCCTTTCCGCCCCTTTTGGCTCAAAATGATTTGCTGTCCGCTCCGTTGTTTCCGTTGTTTCCTGCCTGCTCCGATTCCAGTCTGGGTCACGGTTTGGGTCAAGCGCTCAAATAGCCTCTCGCAGAGGATCTTCGACAGCCGGACAATGATCGTACAATTCACAGGGATCAAGGTCGATGCAGGTGCAGGGGTCTCTGGTACCATCCAGATCCCAAGCGACAGCATCGTTCAATACAGTCAGACAATTCCGAAAGTTTTCCCCATCCTGGAGCGGAGCAAATACGCCGCCTTTTTCCAATAACGGCTTTGCATCCAACAATCGAATGGAGCCATCCAGAAAATAGACATAGACTGTAAAATCGATTCCCGCGACAACCTGGACGACTTTGGGGATCATTAAAACACACTCCCTTCTCTCAAACAAGCGGGGCAATGCGGTTGAGGGGCTTGGCATCCTTGGAAAGCTCCCAGTTCTGCATGAGTTCGTCACGATGTAACTCGCACCATGCCAGAATCAATTTCAACTGGCGGGAAGGTAAGGCACCCCGAATCACATAACCACCCTGAATGTCTACCAATGCTTTGTTCCCGGCGTACTCTGCATGGAAGTGCGGCGGATTGTGGTCGCTATAAAACATTGTGATACGAATTCCATAAAACAAACTGACTTCGGGCATACCGTAAGCACCTCCCAATTCGAATTTAGTATACCATAAGGATAAGAGAAATAAAAGGTTTTTCTCTGCTTTGATTAGAAACGTTATAACTTTATTGCGGTTATTTAGGGAAAAGACTACAGACTATATTTTTACAAATGGGCAATGATCCCGCCCCTTTTCGCAATTCTGCTGATTTCAGCTTGTTTTACCGTGATTCTGACATATAATTTGTGATCTTCTCAAAATAGTCAGTCATTCAGTATGCCCTATATAGAATACAGATTCATCCCGTATGCTGCAAGGCGGTCATAGTTCTTGTAAAACAGGGAATACCCGCCGATATTGTGCTGCACATCGTCAATCCGCACCCGGAATCCATCATGGCGGACCATGAAGGTATTGACGATTCGCTGCGGGTTCTCCATGTACATGGCGACCTCCGGATAGAAGTATCCGTTCAGCATCCGGTCGGCCCTTCGGTAGATGGTCTTCAGGAACATTTCCTGGTCAAAGCCGTCCACAGCAGCCCCTTGCTGGACCAGCCGGTCATACACCTCGAAGGTCGCCATCAGCAGCTCAAGATAGGTGTGGTATGTCGTGTCCCGGTCATAAATCTCCTGCAGGTTCTGCTGGGCATTCCGCAGGGCGAATGCGTAGTAAGCCGGTTCGTCAGTGACGTATTTGGTGATCTCGTTCATGGTGTATGCCACCCAATGGTCCTTATACTGGGTATAGTCCGCCGCAATAAAATGGTCCACAGCGGCCCGGGCGGCATCCAGCCAGGTTTGCTCCCCGGTGAGGCCGTACAGCCGGCACAGGGCAAAGGTCGCCTCGCCGTCATAGTACACCGTGCGGTAGGCCTCTTTCTGGGAGAGATCGCCGTTCAACACATGCACGTACTCGCCGGTCTTCCGGTCCATCATGGTGAGAATGCCCTTTCCCAGCCGGCAGCACACGTCCCGGTAGGTATCGCACTGGAACACATCCATGTACTCCGTCAGCGCGATCACCGCCACACCGCAGCCGCCCAGTTTGATCTCGTCATCCTTTTCCTCATAGAGGTAGGCCCTGTCGCCGTCATCAATCACATGGGTCAGCAGATACCCGATGGTGCTGTCGATGGTATCGGCCAACTCCTGGCTGGGGTCCATCCGGTAGCGGCACAGCAGGGACCAAATAGTACTGGCATGGCGGACGATGTTGTAATTTTCGATCTCATTGTCAAAGCGCGGATAATAGCCATAGACAAAGGAGCCATCCTCCTTAACCTGGTCCACCAGGAAATCGGAGGCATTCCGGATCAGCTCCTTCACGTAGTCCGCGTCAATCACGTCCACCTTTCTCCGACCGTAATCCAGGCCGCTGCCGCTGAGAAAGTGAACCTGGCTCTCCGCGTCGCAGAGCCAGCCAAAGCATCGGAATACCCGGCATGTCTCAGGCAGGGCGCTCAGCTGGTCTCTTCCGGCCTTCTTGAGATAGGTGTTCAGATAGTTCAGATCAATGCCGCCGTTCTCATAGTCGAAGATCTTGGCGCCGTTCAGCTCCGCCTCCAACAAGGCAGTGTCATAGCTCTCGTCAAAGGCTACGCCATAGCGGAAAAACTCAGAGCGGGCACTCTTCACCGCACTGCCCAGCTCCTCCATGGAAACGGCTTCGGAGAGATAGACCACGTCCGCCTTGAGCCACACCGGTTCCAGGCCGCTTTTGCGCAGGGCGGCCTCGGTCTTGCCGTCGGCGTCCTCCCAGGCGGAGAATGGGTCCGGACCGGTGCCGGTATAAACACTGGCCCGCTGGGTGGTGTCACAGACGGACAGAAACACGGCGTAACCGGCGCCGCCGACGGGGTTGATCCCGTATTCCAGGAGATTCTGGTCACTCAGAGCCTCCGCCCGCAGCAGGTCAGCCTTTTCCCGGTACGCATCCGTGTTGTGGAAGCCCCGGAGCACCCACACCAGCGCCACCGCCAGCAGGCATACCACCGCGCACCCGCACAAAAGCAGGACCCACTTTCCGGAACGGCCACCGGAGGTGTCCGCTTGTTTTCTTGTTCCCATGCCATTGCCTCCTTGTGAAAAAAGGCCCCTGGGGCCGAGGACCGGCCCCAGGGATCACCTCGGTATCCTATGATTGGTCAGAAGCTCAGTCTTCCTCGTCCCGGCGCTTCTTCTCCAGGACGGCCATACCGGCCAGACCGCTGCCGGACAGCAGGCTCAGCGCGTACCAGAGGATGGACGCGTCTCCGGTCTTGGGAACGGCGTTGCCAAGGGGAATGTCCTCGTCCGGAATACCGGTGTCGTTGCCGCCGTTGCCGTCTTTCCCGCCCAGAGGCGTGCCGCCGTCGGGAATGTTGGTGTCGTCATCGGAGTCGGAATCGGCGTCAGCATCGGCGTCAGCATCAGCGTCGGCGTCCGCGTCCGCATCAGCGTCGGCGTCCGCGTCGGCATCAGCGTCGGCGTCCGCGTCGGCGTCATCATCGTCATCATCGTCATCGTCGCTGAAGTCCGGGTAGGTACGGACCCACTCGCTCTCCCATTTCCGATCCAACTGCTCCTCAACGACAAGCGTGGTCACAATCTCCTTGTTCACCTGTGTCGTGGTGGTGGTATCGATCCGCTCTGTGACCTCTGTATCAGTCTTTTCCTCAGTCTTTTCTTCCTGGCTCACCTTGATCTTCGCCGTGGGATCCTTCACGTTGAAGTTCAGATTCACATTCAGGTTGACTGCCCGGCTACCGGATGCAAGGCCCACAAAGGTCTGAGAGGACAAGTCGCCGCGCACCTCAGATGTGTAAAGATACACACCCTCTGCCAGGTTCTGAGTGCCGGCCAGATTCAGCGTGATATTGACACCTTCCGCCAGCTGCAGGCCCTCAATGGTATAGGTCCCGTTGGTATCCGGCGTGATCATTCCATATCCCTCGCTGTCTTCACCGGACAGCCGCTTGGTGGCGATCACTTTACCGTCCTGGAGGACCTGCACCAGCAGGTTGTTGTTGAGCTGGCTGGGGATCACGGCCAGCGTAAAGGACACATCGGTGTTATAGACATCCGGCTCCGTGCTGGTATTATCCGCATTGACCTTATCCTTTACCGTAATGCTGGCGCCCGTGATGTGGTCCTCGGTGATAAGCGTGGTATCCGGCGTCGGGTCCGCCGTCTGGGTGATCAGGTAGTTGTAGAGCTTCTGAACGGTGTCATTGGAGTAGTCTTTGTTAAATGTCTCGTTGGTGTTGAAATAGGAACCCACAATGTCATTGTCGTTCAGTTTTTCGCTGCCGCTGTTGCCGAATTTCCAGATGGCGGCCTGCGTGGCGGTCAGCGCCTCGCCCGCGGTCAGGGCATTGATCTCAGCCTCGGTAAGGCCCGTCTTCTCATACCCTGCATCTTTTAGCATATCTTTCACCGCGTCCAGGCTGCCCGCACCGCTGTTGGTGCCCCAGTAGCCGTTTTCCGCGATGGCGCGGATGTGCGTGGCATACTCTTTATTGTAGTAGGTGGCATCCTCCACGTTCACCATGTCATAGCGCCAGGATCCCTTGGGATTGACTTCAAAGTCGGCGCAGTAGACATAATGCTTGCCGCCGTTTTTATCCACCAGCACAAACTGGTGGGGCTGATACGTGCAGCTAGGATCCTTCGCAGTGGCAACACGGATCATGCTTTCAATACCGTACTCGCCGACCCACTGATAGGGCCAATTTTCAAAGTCAGTGGTTTTCGTACTGTTTTTTCGATTATACAGCTCATTGGTCGTATCGAATGTGCCATCGCCCTTGTTCTTCACATCAGGCACGAGAGAATTCATATTGACGGTGCCATGACCCGTACCCGCGGTCACAGTACCCATGCTGGCGGTGACTTCCCGGTCCGTGGCGCTGATGACCTCGCCGGAAACCGTGGTACCCTTGGTATAGACGGTGGTGGTCGTGGTGGTCACCTTATCCTTTTCCACCGTGGTGATGGTGGTGGGGGTCGTCACAGTGGTGGTCGTGGTGGTCTTGCTGCCCCAGACGGACTCGCTGGCGCTGGAGAGCTGTCTGCCGAGGAAGTCGGTGACCACGGTGGTGGTCTTGTAGCCGATGACCTTGCCGCTGTCCTCGCCCTCACCATAGATATCCTCCACCGTGACCGTGGTGGTTTGCCCAGTGGTTCTGTCGGTGGACGTGCTGGCAGCAGGCTTCTCGGGCAGCTTGATCTCAGTGACGCTCTCTTCCTTTTTCTCAGGCTGGCCCTTCTGGCTGGTCGTACCTGTTTCGCTGTCCGTAACAGCCTCGTGGGTGTCCTCGGAGGAGGAATCGGCGCTTACGGTGGTCGTGGTGGTCGTGTAGCCGATGACCTTGCCACTGCTGTCCTTGACCTCCTGCACGACCGTCTCGATCTGCTCGCCGTTGGGGCCGGTGGTCTTCGTTGTCCCCGGCGTGGCAGGCGTCAGGTTGCTGGACAGATTCATGGATTCACTCTCTGTCTTGCTCTTTCCGGGCGTCAGATTGACCGTGATATCATCGTAATCCGTGCCGTACTCCAAAGGAAGATCATTCTCTGTGGAGTTTTCGGCCGGATTGCCTTTCTGCGCATATTCGCCCTGCTGGCCACCCACAACAGAGGATGTCCCGGAGGTCGTGCCGGAGGACGGCGTTCCGGTCTGCTTTTCATCGGTGACGGTGGTGTCAGTCACAGTGGTATGCTCCTCGCCCTCCACCGTGCCGGACTTCTCGACCACTCTGCCGGTTTCGCTGGTGACCTTGGTATCTGTGGTGGTCTCGTTGCCCTTGACATGCGTGACCGTGCTTTCCGCGTCCGTGTCGGCGTCACCCTCGGAATCGTCACCTTCTCCGGTGCCCGCTTCCTCGTCCTTGAGCGGCGTGGTGCCCTCCCATTTCTTTTCCGTAGTGACGGTCGTGGTGGTCTTGCCGGTCTCCGGGTCCGTCGTGGTCGTGGTATCCGTGGTGGTCGTGACCTTCGGGTCCTCGGCCGTTCCGCTGCCGCTCTCCTCAGCGAAGGCGCTGACACTGAGGATGCTCATGCACATGCTCAGTGCCAACACGCAGGATAGCAGCTTTTTGAGTCGTCTTTTTGCCATTTTATCAATCTTCCTTTCATAGCTAAGATTACAGATTGAAATTCTGGCAGCCGGGCCAGCGTGGCAGGCGGCGCGGTTCCCGCCTGCTTTAGCCCCCTGGCTTTGCGTCCCGCCCTTTCGGACGGTTTGCCCTTTCAGATTTATTCATGCGCGGCTCCCCGCGCCTGGATCACAATACGCTTTCTGTCTTGCCTACAAGACAGAACATTGGCTAGCCAATGTTTGTTTTCTTCTCTTGTCTTCCGGATACCGCACTGTCCATCAACAGCAGCAGCTCCAACACACTGCGGAAGGACTCCTCACGGCGTCCTTCCAACCAGGTTACCGAGCCCTGCCAGCTGGCATTCTGCCGGAACAGGACCTTCAAATGGAACGTGCCGTATGCTCCGCTGGGCGGGCTGCCCATGGGCGGGGCGGCTACCTTGGGCTCCGGGAGCTGACAGAATACCCGGTTTGCCCGGAAGGACTGGGGGAACTTCATCTCGTCCAGCATGGATTCCATCTTTTTCAGGAATTCTATGGTGCTGTGGAAGCTGTCTCCATCCGGGATATACGCGTTATACATCCGCCCGGACAGTATGCCATTCTCATAGTTATCGATGCAGACGATTGTGGTGCGGTACTGGTTTTCCCACTTGGAACCATCCAACTATTCCACCTCCCTCCTGTTGACAGAAAGTATTATAGCACGCATCGGTTACAAAAACAGTAACAAGTAAGCAATTATCGTTCAAAACATCTTCGGCATTTAGCACAAATTTTCACTTCCATTTTTTACATTGCCAGTGCTTTCACCGTTGGCGCTTTGTACCCGCCTTTAGGTGGGGTTACCCACCCTTGGGTGGGGCAAGCAGAGCGTTTGGCTTGCCGCGAGCGGCAGCCAAACGCATTTTGCGGGCAGAAGCCCACACCCACTTTCTGTAGCCGAAGGGCCAGGGGGCAAGGAGAAAAGCCGTTTAAAATGATATGCTGTTGACAAAGATGAGTGAGATACGGCCAAGCCCGGAAAACGAGTGGGCCAGAGAAGGAATCCGCGGCTTTGTTCCCGCCTGTAAGGCGCTGTGTGCCCTCCTTTCGGCAAAAGAGGGTAAACACCCATCCCCCGGCACCAAAACGCGGTGTACAGGCCTTTGTGGCCCATGTCCAAAAACATCTGCGAGTTCAGTAAAATTGATAATTTTCTGATAACTCCCGCAAAACCATATGGCTTTCCGTCAGAAACTCTGGTATGGTGTTGCTCCGCCAAACAGGCGGGCAGCACCATACCAGAGTTTTATGCAAAGGAGGCCACTCAAATGGGGGATAGGAAAAGAGATGAAGTCATCGCCTTCCGGGTAACGGCGGCGGAGAGAACGCAAATCAACAGAAATATTCGAAAATCCGGGCTGAGCCACCGGGAATATCTGCTCAACGTTGCCCTGGGGCAGACCATCCAAGTGGTGGAGGAGCTGAAGCCCATTCTGTCGGAGCTGCGAGCCTGCGGCAGAAACCTGAACCAACTGACCATGCTGGCCCATGAAGGGCGCATCCAAACGGTGGACCTGCGGGAAACAGCCAACATGCTGGGGAAAACCTACGAGGCGGTCAATGCCCTCCTGACGGCAAAGGACCAGGTGATCTCCCATGGCAACGTGTAGCTTCATCAAAGAGTCCAAGCAGACAGCCGGGGCAATGAAAGGTGTCATGCGCTATGTTTCCCAGGACAAAAAAACCTTGGATAAGGATGGAACCCGCTACCTCACGGGCGTGAACTGCGTGGCCGATATTGCCTACCAGAGCTTCATGGCTACCAAGAATCTGTATGGCAAGGCGCATAACACATTCTTTTACCAATACGTCCAATCCTTTTCACCGCAGGAGCGGATCACCCCGGCGGAGGCTCACAGGATCGCGCTGGAGCTGGCGGAGAAGTTCTTTCCGGGATGTGAGGTTCTGGTGGCGACACACCTGGACACGGAGCACCTTCACTCCCACTTCATCATCAACTCCGTCCGGCCGGATACTGGGCGAAAGCTTCACTTCACGCCCAGAACTCTGGAACGGATGCGGGTGGTCAGCGACCAGATCTGCCGGGAGCATGGACTGTCCACGCTGAAGCCATACCGGCAGGAACGGGGCGAGAAGGGCATAAAGACGGGAGAATACCGGGCCGCTGTCCGGGGAGAAAGCTGGAAATTCCAGCTGATCACCACCGTGGAGGCCGTCATGGAAAGGGTGGGGAGCCGGAAGGACTTCATCCGGGAGATGCGGCGACGGGGCTACGATGTGCGCTGGGAGGCGGGGAGAAAGAGCATCACCTACACCACACCCACGGGAATGAAGTGCAGAGATGATAAGCTGCACGAACAGAAATTCAGAAAGGAGAAGATGGAAGATGAGTTCAGAATACGGCAGCGAGCAGCGGAACAGCGCTGTTTCCATGCTGAAGCAGCGGGCGCAGACGCCTCCGACCTTGACGGAGCAGCAGCCCAACGTCCTCTATACGATGCCCATGCAGACGGTAGAGCGGCTGGAAAATGTCCTGCGGAACACGTTGGTACTACAGGAGAATATATGCTCGTCAATGACGGCGCTGGCAACGAAAGAAAGCCTGAAGGATCTGGCAACAGCGGAAGATCTGCTGGATTGGATGGGCAAAACACAGGCGCTCAACCAGGAGATGTATCAGTCGATGCTGCAGATCCTGGGGGAAATGCGGGAGGAGAACCGACAGGCTGGGAAGAAGCACGACGAGTTTATGAGGACACTCTCCGACTGGGAGCAGAAATTCCGGGCGGATGGGGAGGAAATATTGGATACTTTCCGCCTCTGGACGCCACTGACGTTCATCGGTTCAGCGATGGTGTCCACGGTGTTCACCATTCTGATGCGGATACTGCTGAGGTAACAGAGAAGATCGTTCAGCTGCTGTCGAGATTGGAGGGCGGGACCAACGGTGATGTGGCAGACAGCACCACACGGCATCATCGCGGTGACAGAAGAGCCCTGGCCAAAGAAAGGGAAAAGAAAATCGCTATGGGACACAAGCCCAATGACCATGAAGAGCAAAAAATGGTATAAAGCAGCAATTACAGCACCGGAGGACCCGGTGCTGTAATCGGTTTGCAGACAGCACACAGCGGCTCAAGAGTTGCGTCGCAAAAGGTAGAAAAGCAACCGATTCTAAGTAGCCGAAAATGAGCGCACTAAAATCAGCCCACCGTTCCGTGGGCAAAAAATACTGGTCTCCGTTGCTACACCGGTGTTGGTTCGGTAATCAGATAGCCTTGCCGCTGAAGGATAAAGATGGCCTCGTTCACCGTGACTTCTCTGTTCGCTGGAGGCTTGTCTATGCGGCGATAAAGCTCTGCGTTATACGGTTCATTCTTTTTGAGGATGTTATAGATAGCGGTCAGCAGCATTCTGGCAATGGCAATGATCGCTTTGTTATGACCACGCCGTTTCTTGAGACTTAAATAACGGGCACGGATTTCTGGATTGTTCTTCGCCTTGACAGCACTAAGCGCACACTGTACCAGCAGCGGTTTCATATATCTTCCACCTCTGCCAATCCTAGTGGTTTTCTTCTTCCCGGCGCTCTCCTGATTCTGCGGTGTAAGACCAGCCCAGGAGCATAGATGCTTCGAGCTGGGAAACACGGACATGTCCACG
>Ga0129317_1000887_pt1 | contig 26085 bp, 14 predicted proteins | sample Cm1ome_FD_94430 | JGI IMG/M metagenome (GOLD analysis project Ga0129317, IMG submission 94430) | Eastern black-and-white colobus group fecal microbial communities from Wisconsin, USA - Cm1105 metagenome | ecosystem: Host-associated > Mammals > Digestive system > Large intestine > Fecal | place... | reverse complement strand
CGACAAGCCCATGCTGCAGGCTATCGGCAACGCCGCACTGCAGGATGAATACCGCAACATCCTCAAGGCATTCTATTCGGTGCTGAAGACCCAGGACCGCTACATACGCTTCGCATTCCTCACTGGCGTTACAAAGTTCGGGAAGGTGAGCGTGTTCAGCGACCTCAACAACCTTGACGACATATCCATGGATGAGCGGTATATCGAGATATGCGGAATCACGGAACAGGAGATTCATGACCGTTTCGACGATGACGTGGCTGCGCTCGGACAGAAATACAACATTACCAAGGAGGAATGCTATGCAAGGCTGAAAAAGAGATACAACGGCTATCATTTTGAGACAAACACAATAGGTATATACAATCCATTCAGTCTGCTGAACACTCTCAACAAGCTGAAGTTCGGTGACTACTGGTTTGAGACGGGCACTCCGTCGTTCCTCGTTCAGGTGCTGCAGAACGCTGACTACGACCTTAACGACCTGCAGAACGAGCCCGTGTCTGCCGACCTTATAAACAGCGTAGACTCAATGGCGCGCAATCCCATTCCAGTGATATACCAGAGCGGTTATCTCACGATAAAGGGATATGACGAGCGATTCAAGAGATATAATCTCGGTTTTCCCAACGAGGAGGTTGAAAACGGTTTCATAAAATATCTGCTGCCGCTATATACTCCTGTGGAGGAACATAAGACGGAGTTTTATATCATTAATTTTATTGATGACATAGAGCATGGTCGCGTCGACTCCTTCCTTGAGCGCCTTCAGACTCTGTTTGCCGACGGCGACTACAGGATAACTGGAAAGATGGAGAAGTACTTCCAAAACTCGATGTACCTCATCTTTAAGATGATGGGCTTCTATGTTGATGTGGAGCGCACTACCAGCCGCGGGCGCATTGACATTATAATGAAGACCAAGGACTACATCTATGTGATGGAACTGAAGCTCGACGGCACAGCCGAAGATGCCCTTAGGCAGATAGAGGACAAGGGCTATGCCGAGCCATTCCGCAACGACCCGCGACAGCTATACATGATAGGTGTAAACTTCTCGTCAGAGACACGTGGCATTGAGAAGTGGAAAATCAAAACATTATAATTGATAACAATGAATCTTTACGAAGTATAATTAGCAAAAAAAACAGTTTTTGCTAATTATATTTCGTAATTTCAATAAAAAGTATTACCTTTGCTACGAACTCAACGATGCCAACCGCAAACGTGAGCTTGGCGGTTTTGCCGCACTGCAGGCTTCCGTAAAGAGCAAGACCGTCATCACTTTCAATCAAAAGGAACAGGAAGACGATATACAAATGATACCGCTATGGGAATGGGTGTTGGAAAACTGAAAGATAAAGTAAAACACAATAAAGACGGGAGGTAAACACTATAGTCAGCGTTTTACCTCCCGTAAAATTTTATATATCAGCTGTTTTATAATTTGCTTATTTGTTCACATACTTCTTGCCATTCTTGATAACCAAGCCTTTGGCGTTGGCATTCACACGCTGACTAGCGATGATATGATGGTGGGATAGAACTTTAAAACTCAGACAAAAAATTTGCAGGTGCAATAACCTTTATTGATGATTTTGCGAAATCTTTAATATTACGTGTTATTATTATTTCTGCTCCAGATTTCAATGCGGAAAAATACTGCATAGCATCTTCAAAGTCATCGAAATCAGAAGCTATGGAGTCATCCACCACAGACTCGTCACAATAGGATATTCTTGTAAGTTTTCTTAGGTTTGACAGTAATGTACGTAACTCTTTTTTACCGTGTTTACGCAATAAATATGAAGCTGTGGCATAAGTAATTGGTGAAATATAAATTTCAATCTCACCATAGTATGCTTTCGTAAAAATGTCCATGGCATCCTTATAAAAACCTTCCCTTTTGTCAAGAAGATCTATCACGACATTCGTGTCAGCGAAAACTCTTTTCATTTATATTTATTAATTAAATGTTCGTGATATGCCACTCTGCCATTTATGTCGTTGTCATCGATAGGGGCGCCCTTGCCTAATAGACTTAGAACAACATCTGGATATTTCTCTTTCATCTCATGCTCTTTGTCAGATGAGACAAATGTTATAAGAAATCTCTCTATAACGTCAGACAGATTCATTCCTTTTGCCCTGGTGATCTGCAAAGCTTGATTAACAAGTCCTTTATTTAAACTTATGCTCGTTGTTTCCATAATATTCTTTATATTTATTACGTTCTACGCCACAAAGTTACGAATAAGCATAGAAAGAACAAAATAAAAATATTTTTTTTATGTTTTTTTATTTATTGCAGAACAAAAAACGATTCTCATATAGTCATTACCCTCTTTAAACCTTAAAAGGCTGAACACCACTATGGAGTCCAGCCTTTAAGGTTTTATTTTTTGCCATTACAGGCAAAACTTGTGATTACTTGTTCACATACTTCTTGCCATTCTTGATAACCAGACCTTCACGCGCTGACCTGCGAGATTGTAAGCTGGAGCATTGGCATCGTTAACGTCAGCCATAAAAAATATTAATTATAAACTATAAAAACAATTTTTCTCACCGCTTTTTCTTTTATAATGGATAAAAATGCTAACTTTGCAGAAAATTTCACTTATAAAAGATATGAAGATAATAACGCGACAGAGTTATCTTGACAAGATAGAGAAATATTTGGGCAAGGAATGCATCATTGTGCTTGTGGGGCAACGCCGAATAGGCAAGAGTTGCATTCTCCGTCTTTTCAGGGAGTTAAAGTCCGCCGAAAACGATGTAAATGTGATATACGTTGACAAGGAAAAGCGTGAGTTCGATTCAATAAAAAACTATCAGGACTTAAATGCTTATATTGACAGCCATTACATTGCCGGTAAACACAACTATATACTTGTGGACGAGATTCAGGAAATTGAGCAATTTGAGCGCACAGTGAGAAGCTATCGCACAGAACCGGATACAGATGTGATAATAACCGGCAGCAACTCCAATATGCTCAGCGGCGAATTGAGCACCATCATCGGCGGACGTTACAAGGAAATTTATATACAAGCACTGAGCTATAGCGAGTTTATGCAGTTTCATCAGCTTGATGACAACGATGAGACGCTCGCATTGTATATACAGTATGGAGGGCTGCCTGGACTTGCAAAGGTTGGACTTGACGAGACTGATGCCCGAGAATATCAGCGCGACATTTACAACACCGTGCTGCTGAAAGACGTTGTGCGGCGCAACAACATACGTAATGTGGCGTTTCTGGAAAACCTCGTGAAGTTCATAGCAGACAATACAGGCAAACTTATTTCCCCCAACAGCATATCAAAATATATGAAAGCTCAGGGAGAGAACATCACGCCAACAGCCGTGTCAAACTATATCAGAGCTTTATGCGAGGCATACATGATTCACAAAATCAACCGTTACGACATACACGGCAAAAGACTGTTTGAGAGCAACGACAAATACTATTTTGATGATAACGGCATACGTAACACACTTGCCGGTGGCACCCGTGAGGGCGACGTAGAGAAGGTGATAGAGAATGTTATTTACAGTCATTTGCTGCGTCTGGGATACACTGTTACCGTGGGACAGCTGCAAGCCGGCGAGATTGACTTTGTTTGCGAGAAGCCTGAGGGGAAACGCATATACGTACAGGCATCATACATCATTGCCGATGAAGCCACAAAAGCCCGGGAGTTTGGCAACCTGCGCAGCATCAAGGACCACTATCCCAAATATGTTATCTCAATGACACCGCTCGTAACCAAGGCTGATGACAACGGCATCACACATCTACATCTGAGACGATTCCTGAAGAGCGGTTTGGAATGATTTGCATTATAAAATGTGCAAAAGAAAAACAGGAGGCAAACACTAAAGTTAGCGTTTACCTCCTGTAATTTTTATTTGTCAGCCTATTTTATAGGCAGCATTACTTGTTTACATACTTCTTGCCGTTCTTGATAACCAAGCCCTTGGCGTTAGCGTTTACACGCTGACCGGCGAGGTTGTAAGCAGGAGCATTGGCATCGTTAACGTCAGCATTGATGTCGGCAATGCCTGTGCCACCCTCAACAGGAGTAATCTCAATAGAAGAGATGAGGATGTTACCTGTTCCTGAGAACTTCTTGAATGTGTATGTACCTGCGTTCAGACCAAATTTGATCACATTTCCATCAAGAGTCTCGAGAACATTACCGTCAGCATCAGTACGGTTGTACTGAGCAAGGATATCGTCACTACCGTAAGTCGTGTCGTTTTTCGTGTTGTTTATAGTAACCTTGCACTGGCGGTCATTCGCATCTTCAGCATCAATATTCTTGCAAGCATTCTTAGAGCATACGACCTTTACCTCAACAGAGTCGCCCTCTGCCACCTGGAATGTGATGTTGGTGCTGTTCATCTTGATGTAAGCCTCCTGACCCTCAGGAACCTGATATTTGCCAAGACCGGCGGCCGTAGCTACAGCACCAAACTCAAGGTTCTTCACAAAGAAGTCCATCTTGTCAGCGCCATTTAGCACACCATTCTCAATCTTATAGATTGTTCCTGTGGTAGAACCTGCAGTTGCCTCTTCGTCAACAACAGCGTTACCAGAAACTGTGATAGTTTTCTTTGCCTTGATTGGATTCAGAACATATGCATCTTTCGATGTAGACTTGGTTGTGAATGTAGCGTATGAGCCATTTACAATCTGTGAGTAAGCAGATACTGTAGCTGACTCAGTAAGAGTTACAGAGTTGCCCTCTGTCTCAGCACCCTCACCAATCTTATAATAGTTCTTTGCACCCTCATACTCAGAGCTGATTGTTACATTTGCACCGTCAACTGTGATTGTAGGAGCATTGAACGAGAATGATACAATACCCTCGTTGTCTGCACCCTCACAAATACCGAAGTCTGTAAATGCCTGGAACTTAACACTCATGTCCTTATAGCACTTGATAGGCTCGGTGTATTTGGGGCTTTCAGCTGTCGGCATAGTACCATCTGTAGTGTAGGTTACGTATGTGTCCATTTTTTCACCGAATATCTCATACTGGTTAGGCTTACATGTCACCTCACGGAAATAAAGACCATTCTCAAAAGTCTGAGGACCAACCTTTACAGAAGGAGTACCTGGAGCCTCGTTTGCCTCAACGATGATATAGCTGAGGAACATATCACCACCCTGTGAGCCAATATACACAGTCATATCGTCAGGTGCGGTCCACTCAATTCGTGCCATCTTGTTTTCACCCTTCGTGATTTCGCCCTTTGAAATCTCTTCTGCCAACTTTGCGTCTTTTGCAAATTTGGGATAACGCTCTCCACCATTATCATTATAGAAAATGATAAGTTTTGACTGTGCTGTAATTTTCATTGCAATAACGTCCTGAGCATTCTTCAAGCGCAATGAGTTGAAATGCTCACCATACTCAGCATATTTGGCAGCAACTTCAGCTGTTACAAGTCCATTGTTACCTTCCTCGGCCAGGTTTACCTTACCTTTATTGGTAGCCACAGAGCCTCCTGTCACATCGAGGAAGAAGCCGTCACCGAAAAGATTACCCTTACCGGGGCGTGCCGTACCATTGTTGTTCCATTCGTCAGCAACCAGCACATAGCTGTGCTTACAAACAGCCACGTCATCAATAGTGGCAGCATTCACGGATGCTGTCATACCCATGAGGGCGCAAACTAAAGTAAATAACTTTTTCATAATTTGAAATTGTTTAATAAATTAATAAATAAGTGAATTAATAATATCTTGTTTTATATGTTCCCGTGGTGTGGAATTGTCCGCACCACGGAAACATTAAGATGTTATGCCGGCTTCTGTCCCTTTACGAGATAGGTCTGCACAGGTGTGTCGCCGAAATGCGCGATGGTGATAACCTCGCGGCTTTCCGAAACAGCCACGGCTGTGAAGAGCACGACCTTCGACACCTTGCCCTTGTCGTCCTTCACTTCCTTGAGTATCTCTATCTTTCCTGTGACTGGCGAATAGGTATACTCATACTGAGGCAGTGTCTCTGTGTTTGAGTCATCAAGCCATGTTGCGGTGTTTTTGATTGAAGCCGGAATAATTCCCTCGCTCATCTTTACCACCACGTAGGTGTCATCTACAAAATCGAGACTCTCCACATACCCCTGAATTTCCTCACCATTGGTATTGAATTTCAATCCTGAGCCACGCACCCAATAGGTGTTTGCCACAGTTTCGGGGTGAGCTATTTTCAGAGTGTCGTTATATTCTCCTGCCCATGCCGGATTCTGAGTGTTGGCATCCTCAAACTCGTTGGCATCTTCACAAGCCACAAAACTGAAGCCCATCACAATGGCGGCAACGGCAAGAACAGATTTCTTAAATGCTTTCATAATTTTTCCGTTTTCTATTTTTTTGAAAGTTTTTATTTGTTACGCCACCTTGCAGCACCAACTTTATTGCGGACAATATCGTTGTCGAGACTCTTGTAGTAGAGGTTGACATTATATTCTGAAGCAGTTCCGTCAAGTGCATCGGCACGGTGCATGTTTCTGTCGTTGGCAGTGGCGGCCTTATGAGGAGGACACGGGCTTGTGAACAATTCCGTAGATGACACATCAGCAACTTCCACCTCAAGTGTTCCGTTGAGTATCGCCAGCTTGTTGTTCACCAGTTTACCGAAACTGTTACTCGTTGAATTCCAAGGACTACCGCTGAAGATAGAACCATTTGTGAGGTTGTCGTTGGTCGACCAGTTATTGTTGAAGTTCAATGTTACAATGCCCTGAATACCCTCAGAGTTTGTTTGAGTGTCGCGGATATCGGAGCCCCAGCATCCCAGCACGCGCTGATCGCCAAGCTGTTTTGTGAGCACAATGAGGTTGTTCTCTACGTTATACACCGAACCGTTGGGCAGGTTTCTCATCTTGAAGATGGCACCGTTGGCACGGGTGTTGAAGTTCACGAGCGTGTTGTTTGAGAATGTGATGTTCCACGGTCCTCCTGTCCATCCTGACTGTCCAGACTCCTCACTGAAGAATGCAGGGAACGGACTGTCATAGAATGTGTTCTCTGTCACCTTGAAATCCTTGTAGAGGTTTGAGGCGGGATTGTTTCCCGAACCGGCAATCCAGCAATAACCACCGGCACCCTGATTGTAGTAACCGCAGTCAAAGAACTGGTTGTTCTTTATCACCACATGATTCCACACCTTATAGTTTGCACCCTGCTCGCGCACAAATCCACGGACAAGGCGTTTGAAGGTACAGTTTTCAATCACGAGACTGTCGAGAGTCACAGCCATACCGTTGGAGAACATATTGAAGAAGTAGTTTCCGGCAGCAGTCCCCACACCTGCGGCGTTGTCACCATAGTTGAGCGCCTTAGGATTGTCGAAGTCTATGTCGCAGAAAGCAAGTTTCTTCATATAGATTTCACCACCCTCACCAGCCTCTGGCTGACGACCGAACACAAACATAGAGTATGGTCCCTGCCACTGCTCGCCGTTTGTTGCCTGATCGTAGAACGAATTCTTGCCTATACCGCAAATCACCTTTGCACGGAGTCCCTGAGCTACATCTTCAGGCTTTGTGGCAAGCACGAAGCCCTTACATGTGATGTCGTTACCGTCCATGTAGTATGTTTTGCCGCCCTCAAGATAGAAGGTCTGTCCTTCGGCATAGTTGGTGTTTGAGATGAAGTCGAGCAATGTGGGACTGATAGGAGCGGCATTGTAGTCGGCAGCCAGCGCGAATGTGTCGGCACGGTTTGTGCCGTAGCGTGCCATAAGCTCATCGTGTGCGAGAAGTATAGGCTCGCCTGGAGTACCGTCAGAACGTGAGGTACAGGTGTTATACTTTGAGTCAACATCAATCTTCACTGTCGGGTCAACCACATCGATCACATACACAGAGTTTGCCGAAAGTCCGTCAATGTCGATGTATCCCCTCTCACGGTCCTGGTCGGTAATCTCATATTTCGCCCACTTAGCCCCGACAGAAGAGTTGGGGTTGTTTGGCGACGGTTTCACTGTGAGGTACTTGTATCCGAACTCACCGTCAGGAGCGATATTGAAGTTAGTATAATAACTCTCCAGCTTGTCCTTGTCATCAGATGTGATACCTGTGAAAACCGCAAGAATATCTTTCATTGTGAATGTCTCCATCGCATTTATGTTTTCCATCACCTCGTCTGTCATGTTGGTAAACTCGGCGATGAAGTCCTTCACATTGGGATTGATACAAACGTGCATTGTGGTCTCAGTTGTCTGTGCCTGATTCACATACACGGCAAACGGTGTCTCATAGCGGTCGTTGGTCTTGATGCCCATATACTCCTGCCACTGTCGTCCGTTACCGTGACCGTACCAGTTTGATGCATGTGAGAAGTCTGTCACGTTGTCGTCACGATCCGACAAGGCACGTATTGCAAAGCGGTAGTCTGTGGAGTACTGCAGGTCCTTGACAAGCAGGTCGAGCACATCTGGTCCCACGATAGTGTCAAGCAGAAGATCACTTGTGCCCTGTATCGAAGCCCATGCGTCCTTACCTCCACTCACTTTTGGCTGCAATGCCATCTGTATCTGGTATCCTGCGCACCCGAATTCCTTTTTCACACCATACCAATACAGGTGAATTGTGTTACCATGAGGATATGCGCCATCCAAACCACAGTTGTAAGGATAGTCAGTTCCTTTGCCTCGTGTGTAGTCAGTTATGAACATGGTCATAAACTGTCTGTCGAGGTTGGTTGCCACAGCATCGTCATCATCCTTGCATGATACCATCAATGCTGATGTGCCCGCTGTGAGCAAAAGCAACATATTACGAAATATAGTCTTCATGTTTCTTGTTTCTGTTTTGGGAATTAATAACCATAGTAATTCTTGTATGCACCAGCCGAGAGTTGGATTGCGGAATTAGGATACGGCAGTATGTAGCGCACCACAGGCAGTTCCTCAGCTGTTGGGACAGTCGACGGGAACAGAGTCTGCACACCGTCCTTTATGAGCCAGATGTTACCTCCGTCATCGGAACGGATATATCCGTAGAACGAGTATTTGCACTGGTCTTTAGGAGTACCTGTCTCAGTATCGCCCCACTCATAGAAGTCGGCATAGTTCCATGCCTGAGCCTGGAAGCCGAAGTTGGTGATATAGCTCTTCACCGGCTGTGTTGCCGGCTTGTAGGCATTGTAGATGCGCAGGCTCTTCATTGTCTGGTTAGGGTATGTCTGAACCACGGTTCCATTGTCCAGCACATTGCCATAGAGCTGTGCGGCACACACACGAAGACCGAGAGGGGTGATTGGCTCGCTCAGATTATATGCATGATAATAGATACGGGTTGGCATATTGTCGATGTAGTTCAATCCGTCGTGCTCATTGATGGCGTCCTCAAAGCCTGTTGGACTTCCTGCATTCTGCATTGCCACCGAATAGTAGCGGAGGAAGCAGTAGACCAATTCCTCAGCGTATGTGTTGGTGCGCACGAGGTCACGCCAGCGCATGTTCTCGCCGGCAAACTCCCACTTGCGCTCATCAAGCACAGCCTTCTGGAAATTTTCCTTTGATGCTGAAGCCTCACTGATAAACTCGGCATCGCCATTAAGGAAGGCACGGCCGTGAACTTTTGCAAGACAGTCTATAGCCTTTGCCGAAGGCTCGCCGGTAATCTCGTTGTCGGCCTCAGCATACATCAGGAGCACGTCTGCATAACGCATATATGGATAATTGATACCAGTGCTTCCGCTCTTGTCGTTGCCAAGAGCCATGCTCTCGCTTGTCCAAAGCTTAGACCACTTGTTGTTGTGAACACTGTAGTCCTGACGGATATACACAGAGTCCTGCAGCACACCGTCGGCATTTTGGAAGTAAGAGTAATACCACATACCGTTCACAAACTCACGGCGTACATCGTTGTCCCTGAAGAGGAAACGGTAGAAAGCGTTGAGACGGACACTCCCGTCACACTTTCCCCACACTCCGACAGTCTTACCCTCGCTGTCAGAGTATGACGGACCTTGTACATAACCTGTGTTTCCCGTTGACTCCTTTGCGAAAGGCAGTTCGAAAATCACGTCGTCATTGTTCACAACCTGATAGTTGCACTCCTTTACAAACACATCCTGATATGACTGTGTGAGCGAGTGTGTGCCGGCTGTAATCACAGAGTCGGCATAATCCCTTGCAGTCTTGTAATAGTCAAGATAGTTTGCGGGGCGCTCCATCTTTCCGTAGTTTGTGGTGCGGTCCTTGTCGGGGCGCAGAGAGTAGCCGCCGGCTGTCAGTGCCACACGTGCCACCAATGCCTGTGCAAACTCCTTTGAGCAGTGCTCCACAGTGACAGAGTTGCTTGATGACATATAAGGAGCGATGGCTTTCAAGTCTTTGATGATAGAGTCCTGTATATCATTACGGTCGGCAATGGGGATAACAAAATCATTGCCGAGTTCTGATGACGGAGCGAATGTAAACGGCACATCTCCGAACATCACCACGAGGTCATGGTAAGCCATGGCGCGCAGACACTTCGCCTCACCCATCCACTGCATGAACTCATTGTCAGTCTCATCGTAGAGAGGACTGTTCTCCATAGATCTTATGAATCTGTTGGCATACTCGATAAGATTGTATGAAGCGGTCCAATACTTGTTGATATCGCTTCCCTGATCATCGCAGTCGAAGCGCGAGTAAGAGGTGTGTGAGTGTGCCGAGGCAGGACTTATCTGTATGTCAACATCGCTGTTGAGGATAAAGGTTTTCTGATAGGCATTACCATAGAGATCACCCACAAGAGCCTGCGCGTAGACACCGTTGAGCGCACGCTCCATCTCACTCTTCTGGCTGAACACGAACTCCTCAGTGTATGATGACGGCGCATCAACATCCAGAAAATCGTTGCAGGCAGTAAGCGAGAGTAACGCCATTCCTGTATATAAAATATTTTTAAGTCTCATGTTTTCTGTTTTTATGATTGATGTGACATTTTTTAGAATGTGATGTTTGTACCGAACACAAAGCCGCGGCTGCGTGGATAGCGGTTGTAGTCCATACCGCAGGTAAGTCCTGTCTGGATGTCAACCTCAGGGTCATATCCGCTATATCCCGTGATAATGAAGAGATTGGTGGCTGACACATAGAAGCGTGCCTTTGTCAGACCTATCTTCTTCATAATATTATTTGGAACGGTATAGCCGATGGTGATGTCGTTACAGCGCAGGAATGAGCCGTCCTCGATGAAGTATGACTGTGTGACGTTTTTAGTCACGTCAGTAGGATTCCAAAGGGTTCTGCCCTCATTCGCCTGCTTGTAGATGCTGAGACCATTGTCCACATAATAGAGCTTGTAGAGAATGTCACCTTTTGTGCCGGTAAGTTCGCCGGTGAGGTCATTGTACTGCCAGCCATCCTTGAACTTTGAGAGCACATTATAGAATTTCTCCTTGTTTCCTTTCGACGATGACAGCGCATAAGCAGTGGCATTGTTGATGTCGAAGTCAAGCATATAGGTGAAGTTGGCGGTGAAGTCGAAGTTCTTCCACTGACCGCTAAGTCCGAAACCTCCCTGAACCTTCGGGTTGGTGTTGCCTATCACCGTGCGGTCATCCTCTGTGATTCGTCCGTCACCGTTGAGATCCTTGAACTTAATCTTACCGGGCATGGTTGCAATACCCGAGTTTGATGATCCTGACACATCGTTGATAACAGTCACATAACCGTCCTCACGCGGAGCGCAGTTCTTTGATGTACCATTGTCGGTTGCGCTTGATCCCCAAGGCATTGCCTGATAATTGTTGAGCGGATCAAAATAGAACTCGTCCATAGAGTATAGACCGTCGTAAACAAAACCGTAGATAAGTCCAACCTCATCGCCCACCTTCAGGCAATAGTCGTTGTAATCAGACCTCCAGCGGTCGTTATAATCCCAGACAACATCATCGGTGCCGTTGAGTTTGTCAATCTTCTTCTTGTTGAGACCAAGCGACAAATTGGCTGACAGCACATAGTCCTTGCCCTGAAGGATGTCACCGCTTATGGAAAGCTCGAAACCTTTGCTCGTCACCTGACCGATGTTCTGTATCTGGCTGGTATAACCGATTACAGGAGGAACGTTGGACTTATAAAGCAAGTCTTTTGTCGTGTACCAGTAGAACTCAGGACTGATGGTCAGTCGCCCGCCGAAGAGTGTGATGTCGGCTGCGATGTTGCGTGTGATTGTTGTCTCCCACTTGATTTCCCTATTTGTGAACTTTGCACCACCGAAATTACCGTAGAACTGCTCACCGAACTGTGTGGCCTCGCCAAAGCCCGGACCGCCGGTGGAGGCGATGGAATAGAGCGGACGCCACATGTCGTTGTCGATACGGTTGTTACCTGAGAGACCGAAAGCAGCACGGATTTTCAGCATGTCAATCCATTTTACATCTTTCAGGAATTTCTCCTCGGAAAGCACCCATGCACCGGAGATTGACGGGAAGTAGCCCCACTGGTTGCCCGGAGAGAACTTGGTTGAACCGTCGGCGCGGAATGTACCGCTCAGGAGATATTTGTGATTGAAGTTATAGTTCACCTGACCGAAGAACGACGCTGTGCGGTCGGGAGTGGACAGTGACGAGACGCCGCTGTTAGGAGCCGGTGTACCGAAGCCCATGTTGTTCCATGCGTCAGTGGCTGTGAAAGACTCCGGGAAATAACGGTTCGTCATGCTGGTGGATCGCTTCTGGGAGTGCTGGATTTCCTGTCCTAAGAGGAATGAGAGGTTGTGCACATCCTTCAGCGTCAGGTTATAGCTTGCCGTGTTTGTCCACATATAGCTGAGATTGTATGTATTCTCCAACTTAGCCACAGGCTGGTAATTATTTTTGATGCCTTCATCTGCCAAAGCTCCCCAGAAGCGGCTCTGGTCCGTCCACTTCAAGCCGATAGTACCTTCAGTGCGCAATGTCAGTCCCTTGATGGGCTTCCAGTCAAGAGAGATACCTGTGGTATAATTATATGAGTGCTTCACCAGCTGGTTGATGGCGATGTCGCTCTTAGGATTGGTGTATGTGAACATCTCCTCCTCGTTCGGATCAGCGTATGACGGGTCAATATATCCGAACTCGCGCAGACCGTTGGTAGGACGGTACTTCAACACGTCGATAAGACCGCCAGTACCGATGTTGTTACCGCCTGCACCCTCGTCACGACGGAACGTGAACTTTGGATTAATCTGCAATGTCAGCTGGTCGCTAATCTTCACGTTGGTCTTCATGTTGAGGTTGGTGCGGCGCACGCCTGAGCCAAGGATGATACCCTTGTCTTCGCTGTTGGTGAGCGACACGTTGAATTTCACCCTGTCAGAACCTCCACCCACGGTGACGTTGGTAGAGTAGCTGATAGGATTCTCGCCGATAACCTCATCCTGCCAGTCGTGTGATGGCAGTGTAGAGTACATGTCAAGGTCATATGGATTACCGAAGTTTGCCTTAAAGAACTTGGCGTTTGATGAGCGTGTACCGTTGCAGGCAAACCACTGATACTGATAGTTCACATAATCCTGTGCATCCATCAGGTCAAGTTTTTTGGAAAGGCTGCTCACCGACAAGTGACCGTTGAATGACACCTGAACCTTTCCCTCCTTTGCCGACTTGGTAGTTACGATAACAACACCGTTACCACCCTTGGCACCATAGATGGCGGTAAGGGAAGCATCCTTCAGCACATCGATTGAAGCGATGTCTGAAGACGGAATATCGTTGATGTTCTCCACCTGGAAACCATCAACAATGTAAAGAGGTTCATTACTCTGGGTTACAGACGTGCCCCCCCTGACACGAATGTTAACATCGGCGCCAGGCTGACCGTCGACTGTGGTCACCTGCACACCAGAGATCTTACCCTGCAGGGCAACGGCTGCTGATGACACTGGCACTGCGGCAAGCTTGGCACCGCTCACAGAACCCACCGAACCGGTAAGATCCTTGCGCGCCTTTGAGCCACCGTAACCAATTACCACAACCTCGTCGATAGCCTTGGTATCGTCACGCATGATGATGTTCAGCTTCTCAGCTGCCTTCACCTCCTGCGTCTCCATACCGATGTAGCTGATGACAAGAGTCTTGCCTTTGGCAACCTTCAATGTGAAGTTACCGTCCAAGTCGGTAACAGCAGCATTCTTCGCGTTGCCTTTCTCTACCACACTGGCACCAATCACCGACTCACCCTGAGAGTCAAGGATTGTACCTTTCACTGTAACAACCTGGGCAAAAGCTCCTAATGGCACCAATAGCATGAATGCCAACAGGGCAAGCATCTTGCCAAGTCGTTTCGCTGTCTTTTCCTTCATGATAGCATTTTTGTTTTGTTAATTGTTAATTAATTTAAAGTAGTTTTACCTAATTCTCTCTGTTTAATATTTTCTTGTTTCCCCCTTATAATATAAATAAGGTGTAAATGCGCACCTCGCCGCCCGAGGTGTTACCTGCATCCAAGTCCTTCAATATGCTTAATTCTGCATGTTTTGGTTTGCAATTTATGTTTAGTTGCTTTGTTCGGTTTGCAAAATTAGCGTAAATAATGTAAAAGGACGAAAGAATTAACGGAAAAGAACAATTTTCTAAACTTTTTTAACGTTACAAACGCTCTTTAATGTTTTTTTGCGGCTTTTTCCATAGCTTTCCACAAAAAATAAAGAAGTTTGGTCAATATTTATAGGTGACAAGATGCGGGAATGTGCCGAAACCCTGTGGAATTTCAGTTTGAGTGTGTACGGAATTATTGTAAAGTCCGACAGGAATAGAAAAAATGGCTCCAAATTTTATAAAATTTGGTGCTGAGTTGTGTTGTATTTGGAGCCAGATTTTATTAAATTTAGCGCCTGATAAGATAGAATCCAGCGCCTAATAAGATAGAATTCAGCGCCTGATGAAATAGAATCAGGCGCCTGATAAAAAGGAGGAAGCCGGAAAGAGAATATTTTAACCCTGCCTGAGCATGAAAAATGTGGGGATAAGGGATGTTTTTGTCCTCTTTTGCACACCTCGGGCGGCGAGGTGTGCAGCAAAAAAAGACCAAAATACACTAAAAGGGCAAACGTGCACCGATGCCTGCGGCGCCATATAATATAAATAAGGTGCAGATTGAGCAAGACGAGACTATTTATAAATTAAAAATTAACATTTAAACAACTACTTTATGTCTATTACAACAAACATTAGATTGATGCTTGTGTCATTGTTTGCAGTATTCGCAATGGCAGTTCAGGCACAGACAACAATCAGTGGAAACGTTAAGGACGGAACAGGCGAGGGCGTGATAGGCGCCACAGTTGCCGAACAGGGCAACACCAAGAACGCCACAGTGACCGACCTTGACGGTAATTTCACACTGAAGGTAAATGGCAACCACATCGTAGTGTCATACATCGGTATGAAGAACAAGACGGTGAACATTGCCGGTAAGAAAACCGTGAATGTCGTTCTTGAGGACGACAACACCACGCTGAACGACGTGGTGGTGATTGGTTACGGCTCAGTACGCAAGAAGGACCTTACCGGTTCGGTGGCTACAGTGAAAGGACAGGATCTTGTGAAGGTGCCTGTGGCAAACATCAGCGAGGCGCTTACCGGTAAGATGGCAGGTGTGAACATCACCACCACCGACGGTTCGCCCGATGCCGAGATTCTTATCCGTGTGCGCGGTGGCGGTTCAATCACAGGTGACAATGCGCCTTTGTATGTCGTGGACGGTTTCCAGACCAGCTCCATCAGCGACATCTCGCCTAATGATATCGAAGACATCACAGTGTTGAAGGATGCTTCGTCTACAGCCATCTACGGTTCGCAGGGTGCCAACGGTGTAATCCTCGTCACCACCAAGAATGCCAAGGGCGGCAAGACAACCATCAACTACAACGGCTTTGTGCAGACAAAGACAGTGTCGAAGCGCCTTGACCCGATGAACACTTACGACTATGTCATGAGCAACTATGAGTATTCGCTGATTCGCGGCGAGAGCGCGCTCAACTCGTTCTACCGTCAGTTTGGCGTTTACGATGACCTCTATCTCTACAAGAGCATCGAGCCTATCGACTGGCAGGAGGACATGTTCGGAGCCAACGTTCTGTCGCAGAGCCATAACCTCTCGCTGACCGGCGGTACGGAGAAGACAAAGTTCACACTCTCGGGCACATACGACTATAACGGCGGTCTGATGAAGAACAACGACTTTGGACGCTACGCTTTCCTCTTCAAGTTGAATCATGAGATAAACAAGAATCTCAAGTTCTCGCTCAATGCAAGAGTGAGCGACCAGATTGCCAACGGTCAGGGTACACAGGGCGGTACATACAAGATACGTACCGAGCAGGCTATCTACTCAGTGGCAACAAAGGGACTCTCGAGCTTCACCACTCCTGACTTCTCGAACATGTCGGACGACGAAATCAACGAATACCAGCGCGCCAACATGTCGCTGTCTGAGCAGTCAGAGCAGTACTGGCGTAAGCGTGAGAACCGTTCGTTCAACTTCAATGCCGCACTCGACTGGAAGACCCCTCTCAAAGGTCTGACAGCACATGTGGAAGGCGGTTATGCCTATGGTTTCAACGAGGTGAAGAACTGGTATGGCTCAACCACCACACAGGCTTCATACGTGGGAGGTCTGCCTCTTGCCGACTGGACAAAGACAAACACACGCACCATCCGTGAAAGTGCCACACTTACATACGACACACGACTGGGCGAGGCACACCACCTTAATGTGATGGTGGGTCAGGAAATCCGCTCAAGCCGCAGCGAGAACAACTCAATGAAGGGCAACAACTACAGCATGGCATACACCCCGGAGCAGGTGTTCGCCAACTTTGGCTCAGGTGTGATGCAGGAAATTAACAGCGTGGTGAATCCTAACGACAACAGCGTGTCAATGTTCGGACGTGTCAACTATGACTTCAAGGACCGCTACCTGCTCACTCTCACATTCCGTGAGGATGGCAGTTCAAAGTTCTCTCCCGGTCATCAGTGGGGCTTCTTCCCGGCTGCCGCAGCATCTTGGCGTATCATCGAAGAGCCTTGGATGGAAAGCGCAAAGAAATGGATGTCGAACTTAAAGCTCCGCGTGTCTTACGGTAAAGTGGGTAACAACAAGCTGCCAAGCTATATGTTCTCACAGCTCTACAACTTCAACAGCGGTTCAAAGCGCTACGGTGTAGGAGAGGCTCCAAACGTGCATACATCGGTGACCAACATTCTTGCCAACCCTAACCTCACATGGGAGAAGAGAACAACACGTAACATCGGTCTTGACTTCGGCTTCTTCAACGAGCGACTCACCGGTAACATCGATGTTTACTGGAACAGCACCGACGACCTGCTCATCAACCATGCCATCGCAGCACCGGGTTATACCTCTGTTTACGAGAACTCGGCATCTACAAGCAACAAGGGTGTTGAGCTGACCCTCAACGCTGCTATCGTGCAGAAGAAGAACTGGTCACTCAACGCATACTTCAACGTAGGCTTCGACAAGTCGAACGTGAAGAGTCTTGCAAACGGCATCGAGCAGATGACATTCCCATCGGGATGGGCAAGCACCGACAACAAGAACCAGCAGGACTACATCGTACGTATCGGCGACCCTATAGGACTTGTTTATGGATGGAAGAGCGCAGGATACTATACAACTGACGACTTCTCAGGCTATGATGCAGCCACAAACACCTACACGCTGAAGGACGGAGTGGCATCTACAGCATTGCTTGGCGGTGCAATCGGCATACGCCCGGGTACAATGAAGCTTCAGGACCTCAACGATGACGGCGTGGTGGATATGGAAGATGTTACTGTGATTGGTGATACAAATGCTGATTTTGCCGGCGGTTTCGGTTTCAGCGGCACTATCTATGACTTCGACTTCCAGGCAAACTTCACCTATACTGTAGGCAATGAGATTTACAACGCCAACAAGATTCAGACATCATCACGCTACCGCGCAGGTAACTATCCTAACATGCGCGATGACATGCGTCCGTCGAACGCTTACTCTTATGTGAACCCTGAGACCGGTGCACTGCTCACGAGCCTTGAGGACCTTGCATACTGGAACGAGGGCGGCAACGGCATGAAGCCAAAAGCAATGTGGAGCCCATTCTCTACAGGCGATGCAGTGGTCGTACCTACAGACTGGGCACTTGATGATGCTTCATTCCTGCGTCTGCAGAGCGTAACATTGGGATACACCCTGCCGGTGAAGATTACACGCAAAGTGGGCATCCAGCGTCTGCGCTTCTACGTTACAGCAGCCAACCTGTTCTGCATTACAAGCTATCCTGGCTACGACCCGGAGGTTAGTTCGTATGTGCGCAACAGCAGCTACTCTGGACTGACACCAGGTATCGACTTCTCTTCTTATCCCAAGAGCCGTGCATGGACATTTGGTGTAAACGTCACATTATAAAAGAGAAATTGTGAAAACAATAAAAAATCAGAAAACAAAGATTATGAAAATCAAGAATATATATATTGCATTGGCAACTGTAGGGGCTGCAGCACTCACTTCGTGCGACGACTTCCTCAACGTGGACGCGCCATCGCAGAACGACCAGTCGATGGTCTACTCCTCAACAGAATTTGCTACCGACGCCATCAACGGCGTATATGTATTGTTCGGCGAGGATCCATATTCATCACGTATGATGGGAGTATGGATGCAGAACACTGACGTGGAGGCTATGGCTCCAAGTTCTGGTCTTCCTACTGCCCACCGTTCATCGGTATGGTCACTGCAAGGCCCTGCTTTGGAGAGCTTCAACGATGTTTACAACGTATGGAACAACAACCTGCAGGCAATTGAGCGCGCCAATCAGGTAAGGGCTGGCGTTGACGCAAGCCCTATAGGCAACACCGAGGAACTGCAGCAGATCAAGGGCGAGGCAACCTGCCTGAAGGCTTACCGCTACTATCTGATGACCGGTATTTTCGGCGACGTGCCTTACTATGACGAGGCTGCAAAATGGGGTGATGTTATCGACAAGCCACGCACCGACCGCAACGTAATCTACAGCCGTGTGCTCCAGCAGCTTGTCGACATAGAGCCAAACATGAAGTTCTCTGATGTCAACACCGGAGGCATTGAGCGCATGAATCGCGACTTCGCAATGGGACTCATCGCACGTATCGCATTGTTCCGTGCAGGCTACGGCAAGACTGTTGACAACCAGATGAAGCGTGCCGACGACTATCTCGACGTGACCGCCGACTCACTGACCGTAACCTACACCGACATGAACGGTGTGGAAAAGACAGCTCAAACCTATACCCAGTATTATCAGATGGCAAAAGACTACTGCCAAAAGCTCATCCAGCTTAAGCCGCGCCAGCTGTATTCTAACTTCGACCAGTCGTTTGTAAATGAGATGAACTATGCTCCCGAGAACAATGCCGAGGTGCTCTATGAGGTTGCATTCGTGCAGAACTACGGAGGTGATGTGGGCTGGAGCCTCGGAGTGCCAAACACCGGTTCATGTGCCAAGGGTACCACCACGGCTCAGGTTGCAATGACTCCTACATATTACATGTCGTTTGCCGACAACGATACACGCCGCGACGTATGCTGCGCAAAATACAGCCATGCAAGCGACACCATAGCTCCGGCACGCGCCACTGCCATCTATGCAGGCAAGTGGGACCGTGCACTGGCTAACAAGGATCTTGGATCAGGCTCTTCAAAGGGTACGGGCATCAACTTCCCGCTGATGCGCTACTCTGACGTGCTGCTCATGCTGGCTGAGGCTGAGAACGAACTCAACGGTCCTACAGCCATCGCAAAGGAGGCGCTCACCACAGTGCGCAGCCGCGCATTTGCCGGGGCTGACGACTTTAATGAGCAGGTGAATCAATATGTAAACAACCTGACTTCAAAAGAGGATTTCTTCAATGCCATCGTCAATGAGCGTGCATGGGAGTTTGGCGGCGAGGGACTGCGCAAGTTCGACCTCATACGCTGGAACCTGTATGCCAAGAAGATTGAGGAGACACTGCGCACAATGATATGCTGGGGAATCTCAACAAACGAGGACCTGATGAACGAAGAGAGCGTTTTGCAGACATATCCAGAGGCTCGCAACTACACCACATGGGCAAGCCGTCTGTGGTGGGCAAAGCAAGGAAACGCCAACCGCAAGAGCGACCTTAAGTGGAAGAACGAGAAGTATCAGGTGGAGGAAGACGACGCAACTCTCACTGCCGAGGGATGGGGACGCGTGAACTGGGGCTCCGATCTCCTGAAGACCGTGAACACCTATACCTATAACGGCAAGGACTACACCGCATGCACAAAGGTCACAAATAGTGACGGCAGCGCCACATACACACTGGGCACTGAGCCTAATCAGGTGGTAGTGAACATTGAGGCTGGCGCACCATCGGGTGTCACACGCAGTCAGAAATATCTGGCAAGCGACTACGCCACACGCCTCTACCGCGGATACACTGGCGGAGCGCTGACAGGAAACGGCGTGGTGCCTTATCTTATTCCTATCAACATCACTACACTCAACGCATCTGACGCACTGTCAAACGACGGATACGGATTTGCCGCCACTGACATGGGCGAGGGCGTGAACGTAGAAATTGCAACTATCGTAAAGGAAAACTATTAAAACAGAGTACGAAATATGAAAAAGATATTTAAATCAGCACTGTTTATGCTGACAGTCACAACCGGACTGACACTGGCAAGCTGTAGCGATGACGATCTGCCTGCTGCTGATGCACTGTTCCGCCCTGTGCTCACCGAAGCCGACAACATCGAGCACGGACTTGATGAGAATCTGTCGCCATACATGGATATTACATGGGATCAGTATACCGACGCAACAGAATATGTGCTGTCGGCAGTGGCTAACGACGGCAGCGACAGCCAGACCATCACAACCGAGGCTACAGAATGTACATTCCGCAACCTGCAGTATGACAAGGAGTACAACGTAAGCATACGCTGCGTCAACTCGGTAACAGGACTGCAGTCGAAGGACTTCATAATCACCACCACAACCATGGACTACCCGACACACCTGTCGTCAATAGGAGCATCTGATGTGATTGACATTGCAGCCAAGGTATCATGGAGTGAAGTGGCTTACGATTCGTTGCAAGTAATCAAGGACAGCAATGACTCACTTGTGACAACGGTGAAGCTGACACCTGAGGACAACATTGCAAAGACTGTGACCGTTAGCGGACTCGCACCAAAGACCACTTATCGCGTTGCTGCATACACCAACGACAACTATCTCGGCAAGAAGCGCTTCACGACAACGGCTGAAGAGGACTTTGGCGACGTAGCTGTGGTTGACCTGCGTAACCTCGATGACGAGGAGAGCTACAAATACCTGACCACTGAGCACCTGCAGGAAATCGCAGACCAGTATCCAGACCAGAACGTTACCATCGTGCTGAAGGGTGGCAACCATTACCGTCTGCAGGGTCTGAACCTTCCACAGACAGCAGGCACAATCAAGTTCATCACAGGTCTCTCTTTGGCAGGATATGCCGTGTTCGACTGTGCAAGTGAGTTCGGAGTGCCAAACGGTGTAACCGTTGGCGGTCTCGAGTTGGAGAAAGTCAACTTCTACGACTATGAGGGAAACAAGACCTCAAGCAACTTCGGCGGTCATTATCTGATAAACCAGCAGAGCGACGGAAACTTGAAGAATCTCACATTCAAGAGCTGTCAGATAAAGTACAAGCGCGGCGTGGTTCGTGCACGCACAGCACTGACGGTCGACAACCTTACATTCGACGACTGTGTGCTCGACTCTATCGGAGGCTACGGAATCACAACAGCAGAGGATAATGCAAGCGTTAAAAACATCAAGGCTGTAAATTCTACATTCGCAAATTGCGAAAAATTGTTTGTGGCAACAAAGAACGTGGTACCGGAGAGTGTATCAATCGAGAGTTGTACATTCGTATATTGCAATAAGAAGAACAACATCTTCGACTTCGGCAAGGACTTCGGCAACCTTAAAGTGAAGAACTGCTTGTTCGGCAAAGGATGGGCAAACGATAACAACGGTTACAACAAGACAATTCCTGAGTGCACCGACGTTTACTTCACAAGCGACTATTCGTGGGCACTAAATGCTGACGGTATACCCAATAAACCTATCGGCGAGACAATAAAGGAAACAACCGATGAGCTGTTCCAGAATCCGGCGATAAGCGACTTTACCCTTAAGGTTAAAGGCTTTACTTTCGGTGACCCACGCTGGTATGAATAATTATAATTAACAAGAATGCGGCTGTCATAAACGGCAGCCGCATTTTTTAGATATAAACTAAACTTCTACAAATCATTAATTAAAAAACAAAACATTATGAAGAAAATTTTTACTCTTATCGCAGTTGCCATGATGGCAGTTAGTGGAGCAATGGCGCAGACTCAGAAAACGGAGATTTACATTTATGATGGCTCAAGTGTAGCTGACGGCAGTGGCACAAAGGTTGAACTGAATGCTATAACAATGACTTACACAATGGGAGAGACTGCAAGTGATCTTACATGGAAATCTAATGCAGGAACTGCTAAAGCAACCAATCTTGCCAATGAAGAAATTGAGTTCACTCACTACATACAGGCTAATGGCGCAAATGGTCGTACAGACCTCTTAAAAAATACCAATTGCGCATATTTTAAATTTGAGCCCAAGTATGACGGAACGCTTCAGATCATGGTGACCAATGTTGATACAGGCAAGGAAATATGTGCTGCTGAGCATAAGGACGGAGTGTCAACGCCACTTCCTGTTAAGGTCTTGTCTGGAAATGAATGGAAAGAAATTTCTGGAAATTCAAAGCTCTCAGACAATGGTGTTACAGAAAAATATGAAGGCTTTGTTAATATTGATGTTAAAGCTGGTGGTGTGTTTACTTATTGTCTTAATGGTTCAAAAGGTCGTATCATGGGCTTCTCTTATATCTATACAGAAACTGCCGACGGCATTGCCGACATCAATGCTGACGTTAACGATGCCAACGCTCCTGCTTACAACCTCGCCGGTCAGCGTGTGAATGCCAACGCCAAGGGCTTGATTATCAAGAACGGCAAGAAGTATGTGAACAAATAAGCTTACGATAAAACAGCTGACACATAAAATTTACGGGAGGTAAACGCTAACAATAGTATTTACCTCCCGTCTTTTGTGTTTTAAGATAGCTGCTGTGAATAAGATAATAATGAATTGAGCAGAGGTTATTAAATAAACTTCACCGTCCAGCGACCGCTGGACGGTGAGAGAAGTTAACTTAAAGGGGAAATAAACATAGCTTCGATGACCGTCCAGCGACCGCTGGACGAAGAAGTTAAAATGATTCCAAGCCACGACATTTTAGGAATCGCCTCAGATGCAGATGAGTTATACCGTTGTCATCAGCATTTGTTTCTTGTTTTCTACACTCTTTTTTCTGTAGTCTTTATCTTCCACTTCTCAATGCCCCGTGTCTCTGACGAGAAATTCACACCTATCATATATAGCTGCCGCTGGTCATTACGGAACGGCTCAGCATAGCCCTTATCCTCTATCTGCCTAAGGGCATCTTCGGCAGTGCCGTCAAGCTTCAGTTCCATCACATAAATGTAGTCCTTGGTCTTCATCACAATGTCAATGCGTCCGCGGCTGGTGGCGCGCTCCACATCAACATAGAAGCCCATCATCTTAAAGATGAGGTACATCGAGTTTTGGAAGTATTTCTCCATCTTGCCAGTTATCCTGTAGTCGCCGTCGGCAAACAGGGTCTGAAGGCGCTCAAGGAAAGAGTCAACGCGACCCTTGCGTATATCGGTTACGAAATTGGCGATATAAAACTCTGTCTTCCTCTCCTCCACTGGAGTGTACAGCGGCAGCAGATATTTTATGAAACCGTTTTCAACTTCCTTGTTGGGAAATCCAAGATTATACATACGAAACTCCTCGTCATATCCCTTTATCGTGAGATAGCCGCTCTGGTAAATCACGGGAATGGGATTGCGCGCCATTGAGTCAACACTGTTTATAAGGTCGGCTGACACAGGTTCATTCTGAAGGTCGTTCAGGTCGTAGTCGGCGTTCTGCAACACCTGAACGAGAAACGACGGAGTACCCGTCTCAAACCAGTAGTCGCGAAATTCTCTGTTCTTTAATGTGTTCAGCAGACTGAACGGATTGTACAGACCTACAGACTTCTGGCGGAAATGATAGCCGTCATAATTGATTTTCAGTTTCTCGTAGCATTGCTCCTTGGAAATATTCTCGTTCTCCGCAAGTTTTCCCACCTCATCGTCAAAAATCCTATGAATCTCCTGTTCTGTGATACCGCAGATTTCAATATAGTCTGCAAGCATTGAGATGTCCTCAAGATTATTGAGATCGCTGAACACACTCACCTTCCCGAACTTGGTCACTCCGGTGAGGAATGCGAAGCGTATGTAGCGGTCCTGGGTCTTCAGCACCGAATAGAATGCCTTGAGGATGTTGCGGTATTCATCCTGCAGCTCCGCATTGCCGATAGCCTGCAGCATGGGCTTGTCGTACTCGTCAACAAGTATAACAACGCGCTTGCCGGTATTCTCAAAGGCTCTGCGTATGATACCCTTGAAACGCAATTCCGGTGTCACCTCCGACGGGAATGTCCCGTAAACTCTTTCCCACTGGGCAAGCGCGTCGTTTAGAACATTAAGCAAGGCAGCAGGCGAATCGTATTTGGCTGTGTTAAGGTCAAGATGCAGAATAGGATATTCTGTCCAGTCCTTCTCAAGGTCAGCCATCGCCAACCCGCGGAACAGTTCGCGCTTGCCGCTGAAATATGCCTCCATGGTGGATATGAGCAGACTCTTGCCGAAGCGGCGGGGGCGGCTCAGGAAATAGTAGTTGCCGCTTGTTGCCAGCTTGTATATCAATGCTGTCTTGTCCACATACACATAGCCGTCATTAATCAGTTTCTCAAAATTCTGTATGCCAATGGGATATTTCATAATTCGCTGTCTTTATAATGTTTTTATCTTCCACTTCTCAATGCCCCGTGTCTCTGACGAGAAATTCACACCTATCATATATAGCTGCCGCTGGTCATTATGGAACGGCTCGGCATAGCCCTTGTCCTCTATCTGCCTAAGGGCATCTTCGGCAGTGCCATCGAGCTTCAGTTCCATTATGTAGATGTAGTCCTTGGTCTTCATCACAATATCAATGCGCCCGCGGCTGGTAGCGCGCTCCACATCAACATAGAAGCCCATCATCTTAAAGATGAGATACATCGAGTTTTGGAAGTATTTCTCCATCTTGCCAGTTATCCTGTAGTCGCCGTCGGCAAACAGAGTCTGAAGGCGCTCAAGGAAGGGGTCGACGCGACCCTTACGTATGTCGTTTACGAAATTGACGATATAAAACTCTGTCTTCCTCTCCTCCACTGGAGTGTACAGCGGCAGCAGATATTTTATGAAACCGTTTTCAACCTCCTTGTTGGGAAATCCAAGGTTATACATACGAAACTCCTCGTCATATCCCTTTATCGTGAGATAGCCGCTTTGGTAAATCACGGGAATGGGATTGCGCGCCATTGAGTCCACGCTGTTTATCAGGTCGGCTGACACAGGTTCATTCTGAAGGTCGTTCAGGTCGTAGTCGGCGTTCTGCAGCACCTGAACGAGGAACGACGGAGTGCCCGTCTCAAACCAATAGTCGCGGAATTCTCTGTTCTTTAATGTGTTCAGCAGACTGAACGGATTGTACAGACCTACGGACTTCTGACGGAAATGATAGCCGTCATAATTGATTTTCAGTTTCTCGTAGCATTGCTCCTTGGAAATATTCTCGTTCTCCGCCAGTTTTCCCACCTCATCGTCAAAAATCCTATGAATCTCCTGTTCTGTGATACCGCAGATTTCAATATAGTCTGCAAGCATCGAGATGTCCTCAAGATTATTGAGGTCGCTGAACACGCTCACCTTACCGAACTTGGTCACTCCGGTGAGGAATGCGAAGCGTATGTAGCGGTCCTGGGTCTTCAGCACCGAATAGAATGCCTTGAGGATGTTGCGGTATTCATCCTGCAGTGCGGCGTTGCCGATAGCCTGCAGCATGGGCTTGTCG
>Ga0129317_1000883_pt1 | contig 26226 bp, 5 predicted proteins | sample Cm1ome_FD_94430 | JGI IMG/M metagenome (GOLD analysis project Ga0129317, IMG submission 94430) | Eastern black-and-white colobus group fecal microbial communities from Wisconsin, USA - Cm1105 metagenome | ecosystem: Host-associated > Mammals > Digestive system > Large intestine > Fecal | place... | reverse complement strand
GTCACCAGCCCCTTCTCTTCATAGAAGCGAATGGCTTTGCTGGTCAGGCCGGTAATTTTTGCTACATCGCTAATGTTCATCGTTCGCGCAACGCCTCCTGTGCTTTGTTAAAGGGTTTCAACAGATAATCCAGCACGCTTTTTTTGCCGGTGCGGATATCGACCGTCGCCACCATACCGGGGAATATCGGAAACTGCTGTTTGCTTTTGTTTTCCAGATGGTTGCTGAAAGTGCGAATGTACACCCGATAGTAATAAACATCGCGCCGCACTTCATCCTGCACGGTGTCTGGTGATATCACCGCTACTTCTCCCGGCAGACCGCCGTAGATGGAGTAATCGTAGGCAGTTATTTTCACCAGCGATTTTTGCCCCGGATGGATAAACGCCACATCGCGCGGGGAGATTTTTGCCTCAATCAGCAGTTGCTCATCCAGCGGCACGATGGTCATCAGTTTACCACCGGGGGCGATGACGCCGCCAACCGTGGTGACGTCAATATCCTGAACAATGCCACGAACTGGCGCAGTAAAGTTGAGCCTGGTGAGGGAGTCTTCACGCCCACGGATCACCGAACGCTGGGTTTCCACTTCCGCATTGGCTTTCGCTAACTCTTCCCGCGCCTGAACGTAGTATTGCGTGCGCACGTCGCTGAGTTTGTTTTCCAGTTCATTGGCCTGGCGTTGCAGGCGCAGTACTTCGACGCTGCTCGCTGCCCCCTGTTTTACCAGCGGCTGGGTCATCGCCAGTTCGCGATTGACCAGACTGATCCCCTGCGTCAGCCCGGTGGTGGCTTTGTTCAACCCGTCGCGGCGAGTGTTGTACAACGCCGTTTCCGACTCGATAAGTTCGGGGAATTTATTCAGTTCGTCAGGGAAGACCAGCGGTTTATTACTCACTTCCGCCCGCAGCCGCGCCGAGGTTGCCAGCGCCGCGTACAGCCGCGACATCGCTTCCTGGACGTCGGATTCCGTTTTGGTGCGGTTAAGCTGCGCCAGCGGCTGGCCCTGTTCGACAATATCGCCAACTTTCACGTCGAGATGATACAGAATTCCGCCTTCCAGCGACTGCACCACCTGTTCGCGCCCGGAGGGTTCTACCGTGCCGCTGCCGGTGGTGACTTCATCAAGCTGGAAGTACCACGCCCAGCCGAGAAAACAGAGCAGCATCACAGCGGTAACGCGTACCGCCAGCGCCGAACGCGGCAGGCGGGGTTCAGTCAGACCACGGTTATATTGCAGTTGTCCGTTCATGCCGCAGACCCCTTATTCTTCTCCTGCAACACCACCCGTCGCGTCGTGGGTTCGCCCTGTTCACGCAAAATGGCCTCTTTCGCGCCGTCCATCACAATCCGCCCCTGATCCATCACGATTATCCTATCCACCAGTTGCAGCATCGCCGTGCGGTGAGTGGCGATAATCAGCGTGCGATGCCCAATCCACTGTTTCAGTTGTTCGATTAAATACGCTTCTGCCATTTCGTCCAGTGAGGCGCTGGGTTCGTCGAGCAGGACGATATTCGGCTGAGAGATGAGTAGCCGCGCCAGCAGCAGCGTTTGCCGCTGGCCGCCAGAGAGGCCAAATCCCCCTTCCTGAATCATGTAGTTGAGGCCGTTTTTCTGCTTCTGCACAAAGGGCAGCGCTCCGCTGAGGGTTAACGCGCGTTCGATATCTTCATCGCTGGCTTCCGGCATCCCCATGGTGAGGTTTTCCCGCAGCGAACCAAAGAACAGTCGCCCGGTCTGGCTGAGTAGCCCCATGTCTCGCCGCAGATCTGCCGGATCAAGCTGCCCGATACTGATGTTATCCAGCAACACCTGCCCCTGCTGGGCGATACGCATTCCGGCGAGCATTTGCAGTAGCGTCGATTTACCCGCGCCGTTGCGCCCGAGAATGGCGATTTTCTCACCAGCCTGAATGTTGAGTTTGCCAATCGCTACATCGGCAATCTTCTCTTCTTCGTCGTAATAAAACACCGCGTTGCTGAACTGATAATTACCGTGCAGCACCGCTTTATGCACCAGTTTGCCGTGTTCCGGCTGATCCACCGGGCGCTTCATCAGTTCATCAAGGCCGTTACGTGCTACTTTCGCCTGCTGCCAGCGCGAGAGCACGCCGGATATCTGCGACAGCGGCGCGATGGTGCGTGAAGCCAGGATCGTCGTCCCGACCAGTGCGCCGGTGGTCATGTCGCCGTTCATCACCATAAAGCAGCCCACCAACAGCACCACGACGTAGACGATGGATTGCACTTCCTGGGTCCAGGTGAGCAGCAGCCCGGTGAGAAAACGTTGCTTCATGCTGATGGACGAGGCCACGTCGTTAGTGTGATTCCACTGATTCTGAAAACGCTGTTCAGCGCGCAGCAGTTTAATATCTTCAATCGACTGCACGGCTTCCACCAGCGTAGCGTTGCGTACCGCTGACTCGCGCATTCCTTCGTTCGCCAGCCGCGCCAGCGGGCGTTGCACCAGCAGGCCGGGGATCACCAGCAACGGCAGCGCCAGCAAAACCACCAGCACCAGCCAGCCGCCGATCATCCACAAAATAAAGACAAACAGCAGGAAGAATGGCAGGTCCGCCACCGCGCCGATGGTGGTGGACGTAATAAGCTCCCGCACTGATTCCAGTTCGCGGATCTGCGAGATAAACGATCCGGTGGATTTCGATCGCACGTTGTTTTTCAGCCGTAATGCGTGACCAAAAACGCGATCCGAAATACGCAGATCCGCCCGCTTGCCGATCACATCAGAAAGATGCGTACGCACCATGCGCATACAGAACTCAAACAGGATCGCCATCATCACCCCGGCGAAAAGCACCCATAGCGTCGGATAGGACTGCGCCGGAACCACCCGATCGTAAACCTGCATCGAGAAAATCATCGCTGCCAGCGCCAGCACGTTCGCCACCAGTGACGCCAGCATAATATCGCCGTATCGCCGCCAGTCTTTCAGCGAGAGATTCCAGAACCAGTTCGCCTGATACGGGCGAATATAGTCATCCACCCGCGCGTCAGGGATGGCGCTGAGTGGGCGCAGTAGCGCCAGTTCAACGATTTTATCCTCGACATCCGCGACGTTAAGCGTGGTTTCCAGCCCTTCGTCACCGCTGAACTGAACGCTGATATTGTCATGATTGTCGCGACGGGTGATCACGCCAATCTGCTGATTATCAAACACCGCGATCAGCGGCAGACGCCAGGGGTTAAGCGAATCGGCGGAAAACTCCACCAACCGTAACCCCATTCCCAACTGCCGCGCCATGTCGGTGAGCAACTCTTCCCGCTTGCTGTCGCGCTCCCAGTTGACGGTTGCGCGCACATTCTCCTGAGAAAAATCAAGCCGATAATAGCGCGCCACGGCGATCATCGCCTCCAGCCAGGCTTCCACGGACTGGGCATTTTTTTTCATTATCTACACCACCATCAACTGATGATTCGCCAGCAAAGTGGCGAGGTCGGTGTGCACGCCCGTCAGCGTGACCACGTTAGTTGTCGCAAAAGTGCCGCCCGTGCCGTCGCGGTCGATCTGCACGATGGTGTCGCTGCCGCTCTGGGTGACTTTGACAAAGTCACCGATGTTTCCGGCCTGCGCATCCAGCGTCGCTACGCCGTTGACGTAGCTGGCTTTGCCGTTGCCGGTGTAGCCGCTGCCCTGTAACAGTTCGCGAATATCAATGCGATCGGTGTCGGCGGTGCCTTCCCATGTCCCTACCGTAAAGCCATTCACCACGTCTGAGCCGTTGCCGCCGGTGGCGTCGCTGGCGTTGAGCAGTTTATAGAGCAAGGTGTCATGGCCGCCGTTGCCGATGTTGAGCGTGTCGTTGCCGCCGCGCCCTTCAAGTTGGTTATCGCCGCTGCTGCCGGTCAGAATGTCGTTAAAATTCGATCCGGAAATGCCTTCGATATTGGTAAATGTCGAGGTGTTAAAACCGGTGGCCTGCGCGGTGGTGACGCTTAAATTCGCGGTCACGCCCACCGTCGAGAGGCGGAAATCAACCACATCCATGCCACCGTTCGCAAGCCACGTTCCGGTGCCGGAGCTGTACACCCAGCCGCCGGAACCGTCGTAAGTGTCGGTGCCTGCGGTGGCAAAGAAGGTGTCGTTATAGCCCGTACCAACGAACTTGCCGTTGTTGCTCGCGGTGCCCGCTTCAGCGCTGAGATCGTAAGCGTGAGTGGCATCGGTAGCCTGCAAACCACCCCAGCTGGTGTTGACCGTCTGGTCGATATTGCTGGCGGTGGTGCCGGTGGATTTGATCAGCACGGCGCTGTAGGTTTCTCCGGCATTCAGCCCGTAGAAGTTGACCAGCGCCGAGGTATCGTTAACCCCCATACCCGACTGCGGGTTGATGATTTGCGTGGCGACCAGCACTCCCGCCGAGTTGTACAGCTTCACGGTATTGCCATAATAGACGTTAATGCCGTTGGGATCGTTGATGCGCAAGTGTAGCGAAGTGCCGTAGCTCACCGTGTTGGTGTTGCGGATCAGGAACACGCTGCCCGACTGTTTGGTCACCAGCACATCCACCGCGCCGTCCCAGTCGTAGTCCATTGCCGCCACGCCGCTGGTGGTACCGCTCTGGCTGCCGCCGAGGGCCGATTGCGTCCAGTTGCTGGCACCACCAACGTTGGTGTTAAAGATACGATTGTCCAGTCTGGGCGATACGGGCGATATCCATCAGGCCGTCATGGTTCCAGTCCACCGCCAGGCTAAACTGGCTGGCGTAGGTGGTTGCCGTTGCGCCCACCGCCACCGGGCTACCCAGTACGCCGTTGGTGTTGAATAACAGCGAGCCGTAGTTAGCTCTTCCCTGGCTGGCGGGCAGGAAGAGATCCATATCGCCGTCACCATCGAAATCGGCCCAGGTCATGGAAACGCTGCTGCTCATAGCGCCACTGCCCGCCCCGCTCAGGAAGGTATTGGTGGTGTTCTGCCCCCAGACAAACGTCCCATTCCCCTGGTTGATGAGCGAAGACAGCGTGTAATAGTTGTTCAGGTTATAGGTGTGCTGAACCAGGTCGATCCTGCCGTCATTGTTCAGATCGACGCCAGAACCTTCGTTGAGCGAAAGATACCCCGTCACCGCCCCGCCCACCGTGGCGCTACCGCCGCTGTTCGACGTGGTGGAGTTGCCTACCAGCGTGCCTGCGTTGTTCCACAGGAAGGTGTTGGAGTCCGGCCCGCCAGCGTCACCAATCCAGAAGTCGAGATAGCCGTCGCCCTCTTTATCAAATGCCACAATCGAGCCGTACCACGTCAGGGTGCCGACGGTGACCTGAATAGCGCTGGAAAAGGTGCCATCGCCGTTATTGGTAAAGCCGTTAATATAGCCCGTACCGTAGTCATCACGGGTGATAAACAGATCGCCCGTGCCGTTACGGTCGTAATCGGCAATGGAGCTGGTGGCGTAGTTGTTGCCGCTCTGATACAGCGTCAGCGCGGTCTTCGACCAGGTGAGTGGGTCAGTCGATTGCATTACCTGCTGGTTTGCCAGCACCGTCCACATCCCGTGCGAGTCGAGGCCGTAGGTCAGCCCCCAGGCGGTGGTTTTGCTGGCGGTAGTCCAGGTCGGTGTGTAATCAATCGCCGCGTTAACCGTCACCGTGCCGTTGCTAATATTGGCGTTATTGCCGTTACCCGCCGAACTTTTTACCTGCGCAGTAACGGTATAGGCGGTCGCGGAAACTGTCAGCGCATCGGTATCCGGCAACTGTACATACCAGGTGTTGTGCGCCGGATCGACCACTACCGCGCCGCCCGGTTCAGAGGTGTAGGTTTTGCCGTTGATCACCACTTCAACATACTGCCCACTGGCAAGCGCGGCGGTGATCACCCCGCTGATAATCGGCGTAGTATCGCGCGTGGTCTGGCTGGTGATTTGCGCCAGCGTGGTCGGAATAGAGGTATCGACCGTCAGGACAAAATCACTGGAGGAGGTGATATTCCCCGCCAAATCCACCACTCGCGCGCTGTAGGTATAGGCACCGCTCACCAGCCCGCTGTCGCTGTAGGTCCAGTTCAGAGCGCCGACCATCGTCACCGCCCCTAACAGCAGCCCGTTACGGTAGAGGTAAACCACTTCACCGCTGGCAAGCGGCGCGGAAAGTACACCGTTCAGCAGCGGCGTAGTGTCGTCGGTGGCCTGCGAACTGCTTAATGTCCCCTGCCGCTGCCCGACATCATCGGTATACGACACAATCGTTGGTGTGGCGGTGGGGTTAATCGTATCGACCACCACCGTTTTCGACACCACCGGGCCGGTGTTCCCCGCCAGATCCAGCACCCGCACCTGATAAACGTAGCTGCCGTCGGTCAGCGTGCGGCTGTCGGTGTAAGTCCACTGTGTACCGTTGGTGGTGAGCGTTGTCCAGGTCGCGCCGCTATCAAGGCTAATCTGCGCCACTTCGCCGCTGGCAAGCCCCGCCCCCAGCGAACCGGTCAGCGTGAGCGTGGTGTCGCTGGTGATAAAGTCAGTTGCCGAACTCCCCGTGTCGGTGCTGATGCTGGCGATGGTGAGCACCTGCGCCGGGTTAACGGTATCGATCAGCGCCGACTGGCTGCTCGTTGCGCCAACGTTGCCCGCCAGATCGACCACCCGCACCTGCCAGGTGGTGGTGCCGTTGGTGAGGGTTCGTCCGTCAACGTAACTCCAGTTCAGGCTGTCTGCGGCGACGGTCACGTTCACCCAGGTTGCACCGTTGTCGGTACTGATTTGCGCGAACTCATTAGCGCCGAGCGCCGCGCCCAATACGCCGCGCACGGTAAGCGTGGTGTCGCTGGTAATAAAATCGCTGCTGCTGGTTCCGGTGTCATCGCTGATACCGGTAATGGTGATACTTTTCGCCGCTTCCGGGCTGGTGGTGTCGACCACCACGTTTTGCGTTGCGGTCTGCCCAACGTTCCCCGCCAGATCCACCACCCGCACCGTGTAGTTCCAGGTGCCGTCAGTAAGCGTGCGACCATCGGCATAGCTCCAGCTGGTGCCAACGACGGTTAACGTAGTCCAGGTGACGCCGCCGTCGAGGCTGATTTGCGCCCGTTCATCGGCGGCAAGCGCCGCGCCGAGCGTGCCGCGCACGGTCAGCGTGGTGTCGCGAGTAACAAAATCGCTGCTGCTTAACCCGGTGTCATCGCTGATGCCCGCAATGGCGATGGTTTTGCTCGCCAGCGGCGCGGTAGTGTCCACAGTGACAATCTGGCTGGCGGTCGCGCCGATATTTCCGGCGGTGTCGATCACCCGCACCTGGTAGTTGTAGTTGCCATCGGTCAGCGTACGCCCGTCAAGATAGCTCCAGGTCAAACCGCTTACCGAAAGATTCTGCCAGGTGGTGCCGCCATCAATGCTGATTTGCGCGAACTCACCGGCAGAAAGCGTCGCCCCCAGCGTGCCGCTCACCGCAAGCGTCGTGTCGCTGGTGACAAAATCGTTAGTGATCAAGCCCGTATCGGTGGTGATCGCGCTGATGGCGATGGTTTTCACCGCGGGATCTGGCGCGGTAGTGTCGATCACCACATTCTGGCTGTCGGTCGCGCCAACGTTGCCCGCTGCGTCAATCACCCGCACCTGATAGAGATAGTTGCCATCGGTCAGCGTGCGGCTGTCGTTATAGCGCCAGGTCGTGCCGGTAACGGTAAGCGTGGTCCAGGTTGTGCCGCCGTCGATACTTATTTGCGCCGTCTCGTTACTGGCAAGCGCGGCGGTGAGCGAGCCGTTGACCACCACCGGGCTGACGCTGGTGATAAAGTCGCTGGCGCTAAGCCCAGTGTCGGCTTGCAGGGAATCGATATTAATACCCATCGCCGGGGCGCTGAGATCGACAGTAATGGTGTGATTGCTGCTGCCGGTATTGCCAATGGCATTGCTCACCGAGGCGTTAATCACGTAAGCATTGCCGTCCGCCAGCGCGGTAACATCGGCGCTGCCTAGGGTGTAGCTCCAGCTACCGCCGGTCTGTACCGTGGTGGTGTAGGTTTTGCCGTTTAAGGTCAGGGTCAGCGTCTGTCCGACCGGCGCGGTGGTGGTGCCGCTGATCACCAGCGACGAGCCGTGTTCTGCTGCATTCACCACATCATCGCCCGCAAAGGTGTTGATGGTGACGGTGGGCACGTCGCCGTTCAGCGTCACGCCACGGCTGGCGCTGCCGGGGTTTCCGGCCTGATCGCTAACCGTCGCGCTGATGGTGTAGCTGCCGTCGCTTAATCCGGCAAACTGCTGCGCCGGAATAAATACCGACCAGCTTCCGCCGCTGCCGACCGTTGCGGTCCAGCTCTGACCATTAAAAGTGACGGTCACCGTCTGGCCTACTTCGGCGGTGGTGGTGCCGCTGATGGTCTGCCCGGCAAGCTGCTCGGCGTTGTTGATAATATCGTCACCCGCCACCGTGGCGATGGTGACCGTTGGCGCAACGGTATCGACGGTCAGGGCGTGCGTGGACTGTCCGGGGTTACCGGCGCGATCGTTCACGCTGGCGGTAATGGTCTGCGCGCCCTGCCCGAGCGCGGCCAGATCTGCCGCAGGCACGTTCAGCGCCCAGGTGCCATTGGCAGCAACCGTGGCGGTATAGGTTTTGCCGCCAAAGGTCACGGTGACCGTCTGCCCCACTTCCGCGCTGGTCGAGCCGTTAAGGGTTAACGGCTGCTGCTGTTCGGCAGCGTTGAGTCGGTCGTCCGTCGAAACGGTGTTAATACTGATAACCGGCGCGGTGAGATCCACCGCCACGCTGCGCGAGGCTGTGGCGCTGTTTCCGGCACTGTCCTGAGCGGAGGCGCTGACCGTGTAGCTGGTGCCATCCGCCAGTGCCGCAACGTCTGCCGCAGGCACGTTCACGCTCCAGCTCCCGTTGCTCTGAATGGTGGCGCTGTAACCTTTGCCGTTAAGCAACACGGTCACCACCGTACCTGCGGCAAAGTTCGTTCCGGTGCCGCTCAGGGTCAGCGCACTGCCCGCTTCGGCGGCGTTAATAAGGTTATCGCCGCTGATGGTGCTAACCGAGAGCGACACTGCCGCCGTGTTCACCTGCACGTTGTGCGTCTGCGTGCTGCTGTTGCCTGCGCTATCGGTAATGGTGGCGCTGATGGTCACCGTGCCATCCGCAAGGCCGGAAATCACGCTGGCAGGCACGCCGACGCTCCAGTTGCCGCTGGCATCGGTGCTGGTGACATACTGCTGCCCGGCGATGGTCACCACCAGGCGGTCGCCCGCCACCGCGCCCGTGGCGGTGCCGCTGATAATCTGCGCCTGAGTGTGTTCGACGTTGTTAATCACATCATCGCCCGCCACGGTGTTAAAACTGATGACGGGCGCGGTGGTATCGACGGTCACGCCTTTGCTGGCGCTGCCAGGGTTACCCGCCAGATCGCTGACCGTGGCGGTCAGGGTGTAGCCGTTATTAGCAAGTGCGGTTAAGTCGGTGGCGGGCAGCGTTAAACTCCAGCTGCCGTCTGCCTGCACCGTGGTCTGGTAGTTAGTGCCGTTAAGCGTGACGGTGAGCGTCTGCCCGGTTTCCGCCGTGCTGGTGCCGGACACCGTTACGCCCGCCGCCGCTTCGCTGGCGTTGATGATGTTATCGCTGGCAATGGTGTTGATGGTCACCGTTGGCGCGGCGCTATCGACGCTGTATTCGTGCGTTGCCGTGGCGCTGTTGCCGTTGACGTTAGTCACCCGCACCTGGGCGCTGGCATCGCCATCACGCAGCGCCGCCATATCCGCCGCCGGAACGGTGGTGCTCCAGCTACCGTTTGCCACCACAGTGGTGGTGTAGGTTTTGCCGCCAAAGGTAATGGTAACGGTTTGCCCCGCTTCGACGCCGGACGTGCTGCCGGAGAGCGTTAGCGCCGCGCCTTTTTCGGCGGCGTTAATCACATCATCAGGGGTAATAGCGTTAATGCTGATGGCAACGGTAGTGAGATCAACAGTCAGCGGATGGGTAATGCTGGTTTGCGTTCCGGCACTGTTCGCGCCGCTAACGGTAATGTTCAGCGTTCCCGCAGGCCAGTTACTGACATCCGCTGCCGGTACACCGACGCTCCAGCTGCCGTTCGCCAGCACCGTCGCGGCGTAAGTTTGGTTATTTATCACCACCGTCAGCGCCGTGCCCGCTGCAAAGCCGGAGCTGCTGCCGGTGATCACCTGCGCCTGAGCGTGTTCGATGATATTGACCACATCATCACCCGCGACGGTATCCACCCGCAGGCCGGGCAGGCTGGCATCGATGGTGATATCGCGCGTGCCGCTGCCGGTGTTGCCAACGGCGTTGGTCACCGAGGCATTAACCGTTAACTCACCGTTACCCAGCGCCTGCCAGTCGGCGGCTGGTACGCTGACACTCCAGCTTAAATCTGGCTGCACGGTAGCGGTGTAAGTTTTACCGCCCAGTTCAACGGTGACGGTGCTGCCCGCCGCCGCACCGGTTACCTGGCCGCTAATAGTTTGCGCGCTGCCTGCCTCTGAAGCGTTGATAATATCGTCCGTCGCCACCGGATTAATGGTGACGCCCGGCAGCGCGGTATTGACCTGTACGTTATGGCTGGCGGTGCTGCTGTTACCCTGAGCATTGGTGACGCTCGCCGTGACGCTGTAGGTGGCTTCACCCAGCGCACTGACCGCCGAGGCAGGCACGGTGACGCTCCAGTTGCCGGAGGCATCCGTGGTGGCGCTGTAGTTTTGTCCGTTCAGGGTGACGGTGATCGCCGTACCCGCAGGCTGATCGCTGGTGCCAGAAAGCGCCAGATCAGATCCTTTTTCCGTCGCGTTGATCACATCATCGCCCGCGATGGTGTTGATGCTAATCACTGGCGCGCTGAGGCTGACGGTCACGGTGCGGCTGGCGTCGTCGCTGTTGCCTGCCCGATCGCTGACGCTGGCGGTGATGGTCTGTGCGCCGCTACCCAGCGCCGCAACATCCGCCGCCGGTACGCCGACGCTCCAGTTACCGGAGGCATCCAGCGTGGTGGTGTAGGTTTTGCCGTTGAGCACAACGCTCACCACATCGCCCACTTCCCCGCCGCTACTGGTGCCGGAGATCACCAGCGCCTGCGCGTGTTCGGCGTCGTTGATAATGTCATCGCCCGCCACAGTGTTAATGGTGAGAACCGGCGCGGTGGTGTCTACCGCCAGATTATGGCTGGCGCTGCCGGGGTTACCCGCTTTGTCGTTGACGGTGGCGCTGACGGTGTAATTGCTTGCGGTGAGCGCGCCCAGGGCTGAAGTGGGAACGCTGACGCTCCAGCTACCGTCCGCCTGCACAGTGCCGCTGTAGGTTGCACCGTTAAGGGTGACGGTGACCGTCTGCCCGGTTTCGGCGGTGCAGGTGCCGCTGATGGTGAGCGGGCTTCCGGCCTCCGTGGCGTTAAGGATGTCATCGCTGGCGATGGTGTTTATGGTGAGCGTCGGCGCACTGGCGTCAACGCTGTACGCATGAGTCGCCGAGGCACTGTTACCGCTCGCGCTGCTGACGCTGGCCTGCACGTTCGCCGCGCCGTCTGGCAAGGTTGCCAGATCCGCCGCCGGAACCGTTACGCTCCAGCTTCCATTGGCGGCGACGCTTGCGGTGTAGGTTTTGCCGCCAAAAGTGACGGTAACGGTTTGCCCGCTTTCAATCCCGCTGGTGCTGCCGGAAAGGGTCAGGCCAGTGCCTTTCTCGGCGGCGTTAATTACGTCGTCGCTGGCAACGGTGTTGATGCTGATTGCCACCGCCGTTAAATCGACGGTGAACGGATTTCCGGCGCTGCTCTGGCCTGTCACGTCAACGGCTAACAGCCCCGCAGGCCAGGCGCTGACGTTTGCCGCCGGAATGCCAACGCTCCAGCTCCCGTCCGCCTGTACCGTGACGGAATACGCCACACTGTTGATGGTAACCGTCAGCACGGCGCCTGCATTCAGGCCGCTACTGCCGCCGGTGATCACCAGTGCCTGACCATGCTCGATGCTGTTGACAATATCATCGCCCGCCACGGTATCCACCCGCAGCCCCGGCAGGTTGGCATCAATGGTGATATCCCGCGTGCCGCTCCCGGTGTTGCCATTAGCGTTGGTGACCGAGGCAGTAATGGTCAAATCACCATTGCCCAACGCCTGGAGATCGGCTGTCGGAACGCTGACGCTCCAGCTTAAGTTGCTCTGTACCGTAGCGGTGTAAGTGTTCCCGCCCAGCGTCACGGTGACCGTATCGCCAGCGGCGGCGCGAGTCACCACCCCGCTGATGGTTTGATCGGCCCCCGCTTCGGCGGCGTTGATAATATCGTCGCCTGCCACGGTGTTGATGGTGACGTCCGGCAGGCCGCTGTCGACCAGTAAATTCGCCTGGCTGCTGGCGGTGTTGCCTGCTGCACTGGTGGCGCTGGCGCTGACCGTATAGTTGGCCTGACCTAATGCCGCCAGATCGCTCACCGGCACGGTTAAGGTCCAGTTGCCCGATGCGTCGGTGGTGGCGCTGTAGTTGTGGCCGTTGAGCGTGACGGTGACCTGCGCGCCCGTCGCCAGCCCCGTACTGCCGCCGCTGATGGTCAACGGCTGGCCTTTTTCATCGGCGTTCAGGATGTTATCGCCGCTGATGGCGTTAAAGGTAATGGTCGGCAGCCCGGTATTGACCGTCACCTGATGGGTAGCGCTGCCGCTGTTTCCTCCGGCATCGGTGACGCTGGCATTGATGGTCACCGTGCCATTCGCCAGTGCCGAGACGACGCTTGCCGGAACGCCGACGCTCCAGTTGCCGCTGGCATCCAGCACCGTGGTAAAGGTATTTGTGCCGATAGTCACCGTCACGGTGCTACCGGTTGCCGCTCCAGTGGCGGAGCCGCTGATGATCTGCGCCTGGGCGTGTTCCGTCGCGTTGATCACATCATCGCCTGCCACCGTGTTGATGGTGACGACCGGAACAGAAGTATCCACCGTCAGGTTGTGATTAACCGAGGCCGGGTTTCCGGCTTTGTCGCTCACCGCCGCGTTCACGGTGTAGTTGCTGGCGGTCAGGGCGCTTAAGTCGGCTGGCGGCACGCTGACGCTCCAGCTGCCGTCCGTCTGTACGGTGCCGGTATAGTTTGTGCCATTGAGGGTGACGGTCACCGTCTGCCCCGCTTCCGCCGTGCTGCTGCCAGTGATGGTCAGCGCCGCGCCGGCTTCGGCAGCGTTAAGAATATCGTCGCCCGCAATGGTGTTAATGGTCACCGTTGGCGCGGTGGCATCGACGCTGTAAGCGTGGGTAGTGGTGGCGCTGTTGCCGTTAACATTGCTGACGCTGGCCTGCGCGCTGGCATCGCCATCGCGCAGGGCCGCCATATCTGCCGCCGGAACCGAGGTGCTCCAGGAACCATTCGCAGCCACCGTGGCGCTGTAAGTTTTGCCGCCAAAGGTGACGGTGACCGTTTGTCCGGCCTCCACACCAGTAGTGCTGCCAGAGAGCGTTAACGCCGCGCCTTTTTCGGCAGCGTTAATCACGTCATCGGCAGTAATGGCGTTGATGCTGACCGCCACCGCCGTGAGATCGACAGTCACCGGATGCGTAACGCTCACCGGGTTTCCGGCGGTGGTGTTGCCGCTCGCCGTAATTGTGACCGATCCCGCAGGCCAGACGCTGACATCTGCCGCCGGAACGCCGACGCTCCAGGTGCCATCCGCCAGTACCGCCGCAACATAGGTTTGCCCGTTAATGGTCAGCGTAACGTTGCTGCCCGCTGCCAGATCGGAGCTGCTGCCGGTAATCACCAGCGCCTGATCGTGCTCGATAATGTTGACCACATCATCGCCCGCCACGGTGTCAATCCGCAGACCGGGCAGATTCGCGTCGATGGTGATTTCACGCGTGCCGTTACCGGTATTGCCTACGCTGTTCGTTACCGAAGCCGAAATGGTCAGCTCGCCGTTGCCCAGCGCCTGTAACGCCGGGGCCGGAACATCGACGCTCCAGCTTAAATTCGCCTGCACCGTGGCAGTGTAAGTCGCTCCGCCGAGCGTTATGGTAACGGTATCGCCCGCCGCTGCGCCCGTCACCTGCCCGCTGATGGTCTGGTCCGCACCGGCTTCGGCGGCGTTAATAATATCGTCCGTTGCCACAACGTTAATGGTGACGCCCGGCAGAGCGGTATTAACCTGCACGTTATGGCTGGCGGTACCACTGTTGCCATCAGAGTCAGTAGCGGCGGCGGTCACCGTGTAAGTGGCTTCACCGAGGGCGCTCACCCGTGACGCCGGAACGGTCACGCTCCAGTTACCGGATGCATCGGCAGTGGTGGTGTAATTTTGCCCGTTGAGCGTAACGGTAATCTGTGTGCCCGCAGGCTGGTTGCTGCTACCGGTAATCGCCAGATCCGCGCCTTTCTCCGTGGCGTTGATGATGTCATCGACGGCAATGGTGTTAATGGCGAGCACCGGAGCGCCGAGCGCCACGGTGACAGTGTGCGAGGCCGTGCCGCTGTTGCCTGCGGAGTCGGTGACCGTGGCGGTAATGGTTACATCGCCCTGCGCCAGTGCGGAAATCACGCTGGCAGGCACGCCGATGCTCCAGTTGCCATTGGCGTCCAGCACGGTGGTATAGGTGGTCGTGCCAATCGTCACGGAAACCGTATTACCGGTAGTCGCGCCCGTTGCCGAGCCGCTGATAATCTGCGCCTGTCCGTGTTCAGTGGCGTTGATGATGTCATCGCCCGCCACCGTGTTGATGGTGACGACCGGAGCGGCAAGGTCCACCGTCAGATTATGCGTTGCCGAAGCCGGGTTACCGGCTTTGTCGCTGACCGAGGCGTTAACGGTATACGAGCTGGCGGTAAGGTTAGCTAAATTCCCGGTCGGGACGCTGACGCTCCAGCTTCCGTCTGCCTGCACATTGCCGCTGTAATTAACGCCGTTAAGCGTCACGGTTACCGTCTGCCCGGCTTCCGCCGTGCTGGTGCCGCTGATGGTCAGCGCCGAACCTGCTTCGTTGGCATTGAGAATATCGTCGCTGGCGATGGTGTTGATGGTGACAGAGGGCGCAGTGGCATCGACGCTATAAGCATGCGTTGCCTGGGCGCTGTTCCCTGCGACATTGCTGACGCTGGCCTGGACGTTTGCTGCGCCGTCTGGCAAGGTTGCAACATCGGCGGCAGGGATCGTCAGCCCCCAGGTATTATCCGCGGCAACCGTGGTGGTGTAGCTTTTGCCGCCGAAGATAACGGTGATGGTTTGCCCCGCTTCCACATCGGAGGTGGTGCCGGAGAGCTGCAAATCGCTGCCTTTTTCGGCGGCGTTAATCACATCGTCAGTGGAAAGGGTGTTGATGGTGATCGCCACGGCTGCGAGATCGACGGTCACCGGATGGGTAATACTGGTTGTCGTTCCGGCGGTGTTGGTGCCAGAGACGGCAATATTGACCGTCCCCGCAGGCCAGTTTGTGACATCTGCCGCCGGAACACCAACGCTCCAGCTACCATCCGCTAAAACCGTTGCGCCGTAGGTGACGCTATTGATAACCACCGTCAACGCCGCGCCCGCCGCCAGTCCGCTACTGCTACCGGTGATCACCAACGCCTGAGTGTGCTCGATGCTGTTAATCACATCATCGCCTGCCACGGTATCGACGCGCAGACCTGGCAGGTTGGCATCTATCACGATATCGTGCGTCGCGGTGCCGGTATTATTTGCGGAATTGGTCACCGAGGCGCTGATGGTCAGTTCACCGTTACCCAGCGCCTGCAAAACGTTCGCCGGTACGCTGACGCTCCAGCTTAAATCTGACTGCACGGTGGCGTTATATTGATTGCCGCCAATGGTGACAATCACCGTATTCCCGGCAACCGCCGTTCCCGTGACCTGACCGCTGATGGTCTGCGCCACAACGATTTCAGCGGCGTTGATAATGTCATCGCCCGCAACGGTATTAATGATCACCCCAGGCAGGAGCGATTCGACATTCACCGTATGGGTGGTGCTGCCGCTGTTGCCCGCGCTGTCGGTGGCGCTGGCGCTAATCTGATACACCGCCTCACCCAGTGCGCCGACCGCCGAAGCAGGCACGGTAACGCTCCAGTTGCCGGAACTATCGGTGGTGGCGCTGTACGCCAGGCCGTTCAACATCACGGTGACCGTGGTGCCAGTCGCCAGACCGCTGGAGCCGCCGCTGATGGTCAGATCCTGGGTTTTCTCCGCATTATTAATAATGTCATCACCGGAGACGGTGTTGATGGTCAGCGTCGGGCCGCTGAGATCAACGGTCACATCGTGAGTCGTGCTGTCGCTGTTGCCCGCGCGATCGCTCAGGCTGGCGGTAATGGTTTGGCTTCCGGTTGCCAGCGCCGTCACATCCCCCGCCGGAATGCCCACACTCCAGTTACCGGAAGCGTCCAGCGTGGTGGTGTAGTTTTTACCGTTCAGCGTGACGGTTACCACATCGCCCGCCGCCGCGCCCGTACTGGTGCCGCTGACGACCAGCGCCTGACCATGTTCGATGGCGTTGATAATGTCATCGCCCGCGACGGTGTTAATGGTGAGATCCGGCGCAGTGATATCTACCGCCAGCGCGTGGTCGGCGCTTGCCGGGTTACCCGCTTTGTCGCTCACCGTGGCGGTCACGGTGTAACTGCTGGCGGTTAATCCGCTTAAATCCGCTGCCGGAACATTCACGCTCCAGGTGCCATCCGCCTGAACGGTGGTCTGGTACGTGTTGTTATTGAGCGTGACGGTGAGCGTCTGCCCGGCCTGCGCCGTGGTAGTGCCGCTGATGGTGATCCCCGCGCCAGCTTCGCTCACGTTAAGGATATCGTCGCTGGCGATGGTGTTGATGGTCACAAGCGGCGCGGTGGCATCAACGCTGTACGCGCGATCGGCCTGGGCGCTGTTGCCGTTAATATTACTGACGCTCGCCTGCACGTTGCCCGTGCCGTCCGGCAGCGAAGCGAGATCGGCAGGCGGCACATTCACCGTCCAGCTGCCGTTGGCTTCCACGGTAGTGGTGTAATTTTTGCCGCCAAAGGTGACGGTCACCGTTTGCCCGGCTTCGACACCGCTGGTGCTGCCGCTTACGACCAGCGTTTCGCCTTTTTCAACGGCGCTGATCACATCATCACCAGAGAGAGTGTTAATGGTGATGGCGACCCCAGCCAAATCGACGGTAACCGGATGGGTAATGGTGGAGGTTGTTCCGGCACTGTTGGTGCCGCTTACCGTAATATCCACCGTACCCGCTGGCCAGTTGCTGACGTCTGCCGCCGGAACGCCGAGGTTCCATGTGCCGTCGGCTAACACCGTCGAGGCGTAAGTGATGTTGTTGATAACGACCGTTAACGCCGTTCCCGCCGTTAATCCGCTGCTGCTCCCGGTGATCACCAGCGCCTGACTGTGCTCAAGGCTGTTAATCACATCATCGCCCGCCACGGTATCGACCCGCAGGCCAGGCAGATTGGCGTCGATTGTGATATCCCGCGAGCCGCTGCCGGTGTTGCCGACGCCATTGGTGACCGAGGCATTAACCGTCAGGTCGCCGTTGCCCAGCGCCTGAATATCCGCCGCCGGAACGTCCACACTCCAGCTTAAATTAGCCTGTACCGTGGCGGTGTAGGTGTTGCCGCCCAGCGTAACGGTAACCGTATCCCCCTGCGCTGCGCCCGTCACCTGCCCGCTGATAGTCTGCGCATTGCCCGCTTCGGCAGCATTGATAATGTCATCGGTCGCCACCGCGTTAATGGTAACGGCAGGCAAGGCGCTGTTGACCAGCACATTATGGCTGGCGGAATTGCTGTTGCCTGCCTTGTCGGTGACGTTTGCCATTACCGTGTAGCTGGCTTCGCCCAGCGCACCGACGGCAGAGGCTGGCACCGTGGCACTCCAGTTGCCGGAGGAATCCGTTGTAGCGGTGTAATTTTGCCCGTTAAGCGTCACCGTAATGGTGGTGCCCGCAGGCTGATTACTGGTGCCGGTGATTTGCAGGTCCGCGCCTTTTTCCGTGGCGTTAATCACGTTATCGTCGGCAATAGTGTTGATGCCAATGGTTGGCGCGGTGAGATTTACGGTGACCGTACGGCTGGCGTCATCGCTGTTGCCTGCCACATCAGTCACCGTGGCGGTGACAGTTTGCGAGCCGCTGCCAAGCGCAGTAACGTCTGCCGCCGGAACGCCGACGCTCCAGTTGCCGGAAGCGTCCAGCGTCGTGGTGTAGGTTTTACTGTTTAGCGTGACGGTGATGACATCGCCCGCTTCGCCGCCAGTGCTGGAACCGGAGATCACCAGCGCCTGTCCGTGTTCGGCGGCGTTAATGATGTCATCGCCGGAGACGGTGTTGATGGTCAGCACCGGCACGGTGAGATCCACCGCCAGCCCGTGAGTGGCGGACGCCGGGTTACCCGCTTTATCGCTTACCGAGGCGCTGACGGTGTACTGGCTGGCGGTCAGATTGCTGAGATCCGCCGTCGGTACGCTGACGCTCCAGCTCCCGTCCGCCTGGACGGTGCCGGTGTAAGTCACGCCATTAAGGGTGACGGTCACCGTCTGCCCCGCTTCGGCGGTACTGCTACCGCTGATGGTTAACGGATTGCCCGCCTCGGCAGCGTTCAGAATATCGTCGGTGGCGATGGTGTTAATGGCAAGCGTCGGGGCCGTGGCATCGACGCTGTAGGCGTGGGTTGCCGAAGCCGTGTTGCCGTTAATATTGCTGACGCTGGCCTGTACCGTGGCGTCGCCGTCGCGTAACGCGCTGAGATCGGCGGCGGGTACGGTGGTTGTCCAGCTACCATCGCCCGCTACGGTGGCGGTATAGGTTTTCCCGCCAAAGGTGACGGTGACCGTTTGCCCCGGCTCTACGCCGGAGGTGCTGCCGGAAAGGGTTAAATCTGCCCCTTTTTCGGCGGCGTTAATCACATCATCGCCGGAGACGGTGTTAATGGAAATCGCCACCGCTGCCAGATCGACGGTGACCGGATGGGTAATGGTAGATGTTGTTCCGGCTGTGTTAGTGCCACTTACCGTGATATTCACCGTACCCGCAGGCCAGTTGCCCACGTCCGCCGCCGGAACACCAACGCTCCATGTGCCATCGGCTAATACTGTCGCGCCGTAGGTGACGTTGTTTATCACCACCGCCAATGCCGCGCCAGCCGCCAGCCCGCTGCTGCTACCGGTTATCACCAGCGCCTGAGCGTGCTCAATGCTGTTGACCACATCATCGCCCGCCACGGTATCGACGCGCAGGCCAGGCAGGTTGGCGTCGATAGTAATATCTCGCGAACCGCTGCCGGTATTGCCAACGCCGTTGGTCACTGAGGCGTTAACCGTCAGGTCGCCATTACCGATGGCCTGAATATCCGCAGCCGGAACGTCCACGCTCCAGCTTAAATTGCCCTGCACGGTAGCCGTATAGGTTTTCCCGCCAAGCGTTACGGTAACCGTATCGCCCGCCGCCGCACCTGTCACCTGCCCGCTGATAGTCTGCGCCACGCCCGATTCGGCGGCGTTAATAATATCGTCGGTCGCCACTGGATTAATGATGACGCCAGGCAGCGCGGTATTAACCTGCACGTTATGGCTGACGGAATTGCTGTTGCCTGCGCTGTCGGTGACGTTCGCCGTCACCGTGTAGCTGGCTTCGCCCAGCGCACCGACGGCAGAGGCTGGCACCGTGGTGCTCCAGTTACCTGCGGCGTCCGTCGTGGCGGTGTAATTTTGCCCGTTAAACGTCAGCGTAATCGTGGTGCCCGCTGGCTGATTACTGGTGCCGGAGATTTGCAGATCCGCGCCTTTTTCGGTGGCGTTAATCACGTCATCGGTGGCGATGGTGTTGATGCCAATGGTCGGCGCGGTAAGGTTAACGGTGACCGTGTGCGTCTCGTTATCGCTGTTGCCAGCGGCATCGGTAACGGTCGCCGTCACGGTTTGCGGGCCGCTACCCAGCGCAGTGACATCCGCCGCCGGAACGCCGACGCTCCAGTTGCCGGAGGCATCCAACGTCGTGGTGTAGGTTTTACTGTTTAGCGTAACGGTGACGACATCCCCCGCTTCTCCACCGGTGCTGGAACCAGAAATCACCAGCGCCTGCCCGTGTTCGGCGGCGTTAATAATGTCATCGCCCGCAATGGTATTGATGGTGAGTACCGGGACGGTGAGATCCACCGCCAGATTATGCGTGGTGCTCGCCGGGTTGCCCGCTTTGTCATTGACCGTCGCGGTCAGGGTGTGGCTGCCATCCGTCAATGCCTCAAGATCTGCCGCCGGAATATTGATGCTCCAGCTGCCGTCGGCCTGTACCGTTGCCTGATAGGTCTGCACGGTCGGGCTATTGAGTGTTACCGTAACAATCTGCCCCGCTTCGGCGGTGGTGGTGCCGCTCACCGTCACACCCGCATCGGCTTCGCTGGCGTTGACGATATTGTCGCTGGCGACGGTATTGATAATGATGGTTGGCGCGCTGCTGTCGACGCTGTAGTTGTGCACCGCCGAGGCGCTATTGCCGTTGATATTGCTGACGCTGGCCTGCGCGGAGGCGCTGCCCTCTGGTAATGCTGCCAGAACGGCAGCGGGAACGGTGGCAGTCCAGCTACCATCGCTCGCTACGCTGGCAGTGTAATTTTTCCCGCCAAAGGTAACGGTGACGGTTTGACCGGGTTCTACGTTAGTGGTGGTGCCGGAAAGCGTTAAATTAGCGCCTTTTTCTGCGGCGTTAATCACATCGTCCGTGGCGATAGTGTTGATGGTGATAGCCGCCGGAGTGAGATCCACCGTTACCGGATGCGTAATGCTTATCGGATTTCCGGCGCTACTTTCCCCGGACACGGCAATATTAACCGTCCCCGCAGGCCAGGCGCTAACCTGCGCCGCCGTGACGCCCACGCTCCAGCTACCATCGGCCTGCACCGCAGTGGTGTATTCCACATTATTAATCGTAACGGTAAGCGGCGTGCTTTCAGCCAGCCCCGAGCTGCTGCCGGTGACCACCAGCGCCTGCCCGTGCTCGATGATATTGACCACATCATCGCCCGCCACCGTATCGACCCGCAGGCCGGGCAGATTGGCGTCGATGGTGATATCCCGCGTGCCGCTACCGGTATTGCCATTTTGATTGGTGACCGAGGCGCTCACCGTTAAATCGCCATTGCCCAACGCCTGAATATCTGCCGCCGGAACGCTCACGCTCCAGCTTAAATTGGCCTGCACGGTGGTGGTGTAAGTATTGCCGCCCAGCGTAATCGTTACCGTGTCGCCAACGGCGGCTCCAGTAACCTGCCCGCTGATGGTTTGCGCCACGCCCGCTTCGGCGGCGTTAATAATATCGTCGGTTGCCACCTGATTAATGGTCACACCGGGCAGCGCGCTGTCGACCAGCACGTTATGGCTGGCGGTGGCGCTGTTGCCGATACTGCTGGTCACCGCCGCCGTTACCGTGTAGTTGGCCTGGCCTAATGCGGTTACCGCCGATGCCGGAACCGTCACGCTCCAGTTGCCGGAGGCGTCGGTCGTCGCCGTATAATTTTGCCCGTTCAGCGTCACGGTGATGGCTGTACCCGCTGGCTGATCGCTGGTGCCGGCAATCTGGACATCGGCCCCTTTTTCGCTGGCATTAATCACATCATCGCCCGCAATGCTGTTAATGCCGATAAGGGGCGCTGCGGTATTGACCGTGACAGTCAGTGACTGGCTGCCCGTGTTTCCGGCTTTGTCGGTTACCGAGACGCTGACAGGATAACTGCCGTCCGCCAGCCCACTGACCACCGAGGCCGGAACGCCCAGACTCCAGTTGCCGGAACCATCCACCACCGTGGTGTAATCGGAATTATTTAACGTAACGGTGACAATATCGCCCGCCTGCGCGCCAGTAACCGTGCCACTGATGATTTGCGCCTGGGTGTGTTCCGGCGTGTTAATGACGTTATCGGTCGCCACCGGATTAATGGTTACCACCGGCGGCGTGGCATCCACCAGCGCCACGCGCGAAACGCTGCTCGGATTACCGGCGACATCGTTCACGCTGGCGGTGACCGTAGCGTTGCCGTCAGCCAGTGCGCCCACGTTGGCGGCGGGCACAGTCACGCTCCAGGTGCCGTCTGGCTGCACGACGCCCTGATACGTCTGCCCATTTAACGTAACGGTCACCGTCTGCCCCGGCTGAGCGTCGGTGGTGCCGGTGATGGGCAGATCCTGCCCGCTTTCGGCGGCGTTAATGATGTTATCAGCGGTCAGTGGATCAATGCTTAAGGCCGGGGCCTGGCTATCGACGGTAATGGTGCGGGAAGTGTTGCCGGTATTGCCGCTGAGATCCGTCACAGAAGCGGTAATCGCCACCGCGCCGTCAGGCAGATTTCCCATCGCGGCGGCAGGTACCGTCAGACTCCAGGAGCCATCGGCCTGCACGGTAGTGGTAAAACTCTGTCCAGCCAGGGTTACTGTGACGGTTTGTCCTGTCTCAGCCTGTTGAGTGCTACCGGTAAGGGTCAGTGGCGCACCTTTTTCTGCGCCACTGATAATGTCATCGCCGGAGACGGTGTTAATGGTGATCAACGGAGAAACACCGACCAGCGTGATTGCTCGAGACGCCGCGCCAGTATTTCCTGCAGCATCTGTCACGGTGACGAAAATCGTATTGGCTCCGCGATCCAGCGTGCGGGTTACCGCCGGGTCCAGCGCCACATTCCAGCTGCCATCTGCCAGCACGATGCCCGTCAGGACATGAGTGCCCAATTTCACCGTTACCGTATCGCCTGGAGAAGCACCGCTGACTTGTCCGGAGATGATCTGCGCGACGGCCTGCTCGGCATTATTAAGAATATCGTCGCCCGCCACGGTATTAACACTGACCACGGGTGCTGAGGTGTCTACCGTGAAATTCGCGCTGTGGCTGGTGGTGTTCCCTGCCCGATCGCTGACACTGGCATTGACAGCGTAATTACCCTCCGCCAGTGCCTGGACTTCCGTGGCAGGCAGCGTCACTTGCCAGGTTCCGTCGCTACCGACGGTTGCTGTATGGCTTTTCCCGTTGACGGTCAGTGTTACGGTTTGCCCCGCTTCTGCATTCGACGTGCCGCTCAGTACCAGCGAGGCGTTATGTTCCGCAGCACTGATAATGTTGTCCTGAGCGATGGTGTTGATGGCAAGCGTTGGCGGTTGGGTATCGACCGTTAGCAGCTGCGCGCCGGTGACCGTATTGCCTGTGGTGTCTTTCCCACTGACCAGTACCGCCTGATTCCCTTCGCCTAACGCCTGTGCATCGGCGGTCGGCACCTGCACGCTCCAGGCACCGTTAGCGCCTACGCTGGTGATGTAGGTTTTGCCGTTAAGTGTGACGGTGAGTTCTGTTCCCTGTGCCAGATGGCTACTGGTGCCAGAAAGCGTAAACCCGGCGGCCTGTTCGCTGGCGTTAATAATGTTATCGCCTGCGGTGGTGGCAACCTGCACGCTGGCCTGACTATTGTCGATGGTTAACGTTATCGAACCGGCGTCAGTGATGGTACTGCCGACAATTTGCACCACTGACCAGGTATGTTCACCTGCACTTTGCGTGGGTAACGAGACACTCCAGTGACCGTTGTTGTCTACCTGAGTACTGGCAATAGTATTGCCGTTACTGTCTTTAATCTGAATAGTCGCCCCCGCCTGCCCGCTACCGCTAAAGGTTGGAGTGGTGTCATCGGTGATGTCATTGGTGGCGAGAATGCCGCGCTGATCGCCCTGATTATCGGTAACTAAAAATGATGGTGTGGCGTTGCCAGGCTCAGCAGGTGGCGTAGGGTTATTAATCACTTCTGTTTTCGAGTCGCCATCGCCACCGCTTGCCAGCAGTGCACCAAGCGCGCCACCACCTACCGCCGCCCCCGCCAGCCAACCCCACGGGAAAGCGCTGGTCTGAGCAACGGTATCAAGAAATGGCGCAATGCTTTCAATCGCAGTGGTCTGGGCAGTCAGTTCTACGGGGGCTAATCCACCCGCAGCAGTATCGGCAAAGGTGATATGGGTTAGCTGTTGACCATCGGCAAACACCAGTTCCGATTGTTCAGCTGTATTCGCCGCTTGCAGGAAATAACCGTTGCAGCGGATCACCGTGCCGTCCTGCATATAGATCAGCAGGTCATTTCCTTCACGGACGTAACGCGCAACGGCAGAGGCCTGAGCATGAACCTGCACCACGGAAGGCTCATAAATAACAACCGTGACGTCGCCAGGATTAATCAGCGTTTGTTTGACGGATGTTTTACGCGAAATAACATCAATAATCAGGCTCATAATGGCATTCCTGATAAATGGCGCACATCCTTAGCGAGTCCATTTATCTAAATAAGACAAAGGTAATCACTTAACAACGGCCCACTAGTAATAATGGCAGGATTATTTCAAGTCGGGTAAGTCGTTGTATAAGCCCTGTTTAATTCCCGCTAATGGAATAAGGTTATTCACCGCAGCGGCATAATTTACGGCGGCGACCCAGCCATCATAATTGGCATTTATTTCAGCCGATTGCGCCTGAAAGACATCTTGCTCGACGGTTAATAGATCATTCAGACTGCGTTTACCCAATTTATATTCATTTTGGTACACATCTCGCGTTTTGTGCGCACTTTCGGATTGCGCTAAACCGGCTTCTTCACGACCCCGTGCGCCGGTCCAGTTCGCATATGCCACAGACGCTCGTTGCAGCACATCCAGTTTTGCCTGTTCGACCTGCGAGGCAGAGATTTTTTGTTGCCCTTCGGCCTGTTGCACTTGGGCAGAAACCGCGCCGCCCTGATACAGCGGCGCGTTAACGTTCAGTTGTAGCTGATCATCCCAATACGAGCGGTCGCTGGTCTGGTAGCGCGTTTTACCCCCCTGAATACTGAGCGTTGGCCAGTATTGCGCTTTCGTTTTTTCCACGCCGTACTGTGCTGACTGGCGTAAGTTTTCTGCCGCCAGCACCAGCGGGATGGACTGGTAATCAATATTCTTCAGCGATACCGGCTGCTCGGCTAATTCAGCAGGTGGCGCGGCTATCGCCTCCGGCTGTACGCCAGTGAGCACCGCCAGTTGCGCTTTGGCGCTCGCCATCTGCGCCTGATATTGCTCCAGCGTTGAGCGCATTCCGGCAATACGCGTCTGGGCCTGTAATTCATCCGACGATGAGTTCAGGCCTGCGTTAGCGCGCAATGCCGCCATGTTGTAGACGTTTTCCAGCGAGTGAATATTGCGTTGAGCCGCATCGCACAAAGCCTGATAACGACTGACTTCCATGTAGGCAGTCGCCGTTTTCTCTGCAACATCGGTTAAGGTTGCCATCAATTTAAAGCGGTAGCTGTCACGGGCGGCAGTTTGCAGATTGATATCGTTGTTAGTTTTACCAAAGTCATACACCAGCTGTGTCAGGGTTATGCCATACGAAACGTTGTTATCAAGCCTGCCGCTGGAGTCCGTTTGTCGGGACGGCCCCGCGTTGCCGGTTAATCCAACGTGCGGATACCAGGCACTTTTGGCTTCATCAATTTGCGCTTCGCCAATACCTATCTGCGCCACCTGTTGAGTGACGTCGGGATTTCGCGCAAAGGCGCGTAATATACTTTCCTGTAAGGATAATTGGGCAACTGGCGTTACCGCTGGGGCGTTCGCCCATTGTGGCAGCGGTGCAGCAATTGCAGCTTCTCCCATCACCATAAAACTTATAAAAAAAATAAGTCCATTATTTTTACGGTTTTTAAACTGGAATCGCGCCATAGATAAGTCACTTCCTTCCAGGTCATTATTTTAACTGGTTTTTATAACCAGTCTCATTTTATTAAGAAGGGTAATAACTTGTGCATCTCTTTTGTCGATCATTGATATGGGCAAAGAAATGCAGCTAAAAAGCTTATACGTTATTTATTTAGAATACACTACGACTTTTAGATTACCATCATACACATTAAGAATAATCCACGGTAATAAGTGATTAGCATCACAGATTTATCGCGTATATATCATTTTTTTGTGACTTATTTATTAAAGGAATAAGAAAGGTAATTTGAATTAAAGACAAAGGCGCAGTACAGGCAGTACTGCGCGCAGAGAGGTGTTATACGGTTTTATTGCGCTTCATGACCATTGCCACAATAAGGCTGAGTAAGATTGCACCAATAATCCATATCAACGCACGGCTGCCCTGGGACCACAGGCTGTAGATAAAGCCAACGATCACCAACAACATCACCAACGTACCAACGATAAGAATCGGCAACGAGGCGTGAATATCATGACGCAGGCGGATCGCCACCACAAACACCGCCAGATAGCAGATCAAAAAGGTGGCGCTGGCAACGCTGGCGAGTGAG
>Ga0129317_1000882_pt1 | contig 26242 bp, 21 predicted proteins | sample Cm1ome_FD_94430 | JGI IMG/M metagenome (GOLD analysis project Ga0129317, IMG submission 94430) | Eastern black-and-white colobus group fecal microbial communities from Wisconsin, USA - Cm1105 metagenome | ecosystem: Host-associated > Mammals > Digestive system > Large intestine > Fecal | place... | reverse complement strand
AATGTCATGATGTTGGGGTCAAAAGGTCTTTTGCCCCCTTTGATACCGGATTGCTCCGCACTGCGTACTCTCACAATCCTCAAAAACATTCGCAATCCGCTCATTTTTCTGCGAAAAATGGCTGCCTGAATTTTAAAGTCTGATGCTGGACATCACTCTCATAATGTGCTAGACTAAAACAAGTAAAGAAGCGGAGACTTCGAATAGTTGGAGAGACACGGAAAGGAGTACCGTATGTCTTTGACCAAAGACGATTTACAGGCAATTGCCGGTCTGTTTGCGCCCATTGAAGCGCGGATGGAAGCCGGTTTTACTGAGATATCAGAACGTCTCGGTAAGGTTGAGGGACGGCTTGACAGCGTTGAACAACGGCTCGACCGTGTTGAACAGCGACTCGACCGTGTTGAACAGCGGCTCGACCGTGTTGAACAGCGGCTCGACAAGCTGGAAAGTGACACAGCAGCTCTGAAAGCCGGTCAACTGTCCCTGAAAAAGGATATCAAAGTTCTGGAACAGAAAGTCCAGGATACATACGAACTTGCCCTGGAAGCCTGGGGGAAAAGTACGGAAAACAGAGCAATGATTCAGGAGCTGTAGCTGCCGTGAATCATACCACCATTCAGATAGGACAAAACCGTTTTGGTTTTGTCCTTTTTCTCATTACTTGTCCTCTTCTCATTGGCGGAGAGAGGGGGCGGTACATGGCAAACATCGTTTGCCTGTTCACCGCTTACCCATTCATCGTCTCCCCATTCCGGCGCTCCTCTCCTTCGTATTCTATCAGCTCCCTGCCGTATGGAAGCGATTTAATCCATTTTTTGAAGGAGACCGCCTGAACATTCCTGTCCACATGCTTTCTAATCTGTTTGTAAAGTTCCCGCAGTTTTGCGTAATTCGTATCCCACGTTACACATACGGCACCATCTCCCATTTTTCCGGCAGCGTCTTTCTTCCATTCCGCCTCCTCTCCCATGTCCGTCACTAAATCCACCGCCACATGTATCATCCGCAGGAACTCTGCCTCTTCACCACCTGCCCAAATAAGTCCCTGCATTAATTCCATGTCTCTTATACCAAGCACAAACTCACGGTTATAAAAATGGGAACACCGCTGCCGGATTGCACAATGCACACAGCCGATTCCATCGTCACCGCCTTTGCATAATCCGCTGTCGCTTCTTGCCCAGGTGTTTTGCAGATTGTGGCACCAGCGGAGGGCATGTTCAATTCCCCATACATCCGTATTAATAAATTCCACCAGTTTTACCTCCCGACCTATTTCCATCATACCTGTGTCTCATTCTTTTTTTACCAGTTCACAGTTCACAGGCAGCATGACGGAATATTTCGTCTTGAAGCCCGGGTGCTCTGCGCCGGCAAACTCCTCTCCCCGCTCTGTCCCGTATATAAAGTTGCCGACCGTATAGATGCGGTCATATTCCCAATACTCCCAGGCTCAACAAACCTTCTCTCCGGGCATTCCATTTTTAAAATTTCCCGGACAAATTCCAATGATCTTTTATCCATCTGTTCCTCCTTCGCAGATACGGGTTTTTCCCATCTCAAGCTATCAGTATTTAATGGAGCTTCCGGAAATACGCCGTCAGCTCCTTCACCATGTTTTTATAATTCTCTGCCTGGTTTGAACAGTACGCGGCATTCTTTTTGAAAAACTCTACAATCCATATGTCGAGATCCATATCCTTTTCAATAGAATAAGCGACCAGCGCCAGTAAAGACGGCCGGTTTGCCTCTTCAAGCAGTTTCGAAGAATGATCCACATTAAGCGATAAATCCTCCAAAATTTCCTGATACAAGCTGAAATCTTCCTGTGTTATACCTGGACTTACCGTATCTCGTAAAAACTCTAATATGCTCTTTTCTCCATCAACCGGCCCCGCTTCCTTTCCGGTGCCCAAATATTCATTCATGAGCTTCTCTAAATGATTAATCTTGTTTAGAACCACCGCTTTATCCTTTGTCGCTTTCCCATTTAAATCATCAAAGCTCTTTCCGTTAATCTCCCTACGGTGCAGGGAACGGGAAAATTCAGCCATAAATTCTATGAATCTGCTGTCGTCAAATCCCGTCTTTACGAATCTGGCAAACAGGCCGAACCACATAAAGGAATCTTTTGAATCAAACATGTTAAATGTTTCTTCCGTTCCAGCCCTTGTAATCCTCTCCACCAAATCCTCGAAGCTGTCAAAATCCTCCGCTGTTGCATTATCTTTAATGAATTCACACATATCCTCCTGCTTCTTCCAATCTCGGTCCCGTCCTTTCCTTTTACCGATGTCTGGTATGCGATCAGCCATCGTCTGATATTCTTAGTTATTTTAAAAGCATCCTTCGAAAAGGAGTAGGCTGTCGTACATCTTTGCTTGCCGTCCAAATCCCAGATGATGGCCAGTCCGTTCGCCACCTGTTCCGCAAACACCAGTGGGGGGATAGGATTCCCCTGTAAAATATCTGATATCAGATTTCCCTTCATGGCCGGGCTCCATTGCTCCGATTCGCGCTGTAACGGATGATCAAACCGGATGGTATGCCGTTCTATTTTTTTATTAATCGATGCTATGCAAAGCTTGTCCGGCTTGCTTTTCTCCAACGTCTGTGTCGATTTCTGCATAACTGTAACCTCCTCCAAATTGCTAACCCTGCCGGTATCCTGAAACAGAATACTCGTATAATCAAAAAACCGGGCCTGCCGGTAATACCTCTCATAATCTTTGTCCGACAGCTTTAATATCTTTTTGATATCCGATGCCGGTATGGACTCCATTTTCATCTCAAGAATCTGCCTTGTCCGGACCGGTATTCTGTCAAGGTATCTTACCACTTTATCGTCCCGGAATAAGCCGGTTTCTCTGTCAATCTCTTTTGTTATGTCAAACTCAGACTGAAGCGTATCGCCGATTGTCGCACCGCTCTCCCCGCCGATGGGAGTATCTATTGATATGGCAGTCATGTCAGCCCGCCGTTTGATACGGTTCCTTCGTGTTATCTCTGTTTTAATCCTGTTCGACAGACAGGAGTAAAGAAATCCATCGAAATCCCGGGCGGCGTCATACTGCTTTAACGCCCCGGCAAATACCGCATTGGCCAGACTGTAAAAATCATCATAATCTTTTTGGGATATGCCGCCAAAATCTCTCAGCAGTTTGTCTACTATCGCACGCAGCTTCTGAGCATTATCTTTATAGTACCCGTCTAAAATCTTATCTGTATTCATCTATACCATACCCTTGCATTTTTTCATTTACATCGTTCATATAGTCATTTTCTCTTTTTGATACTCTCCCTCCTTGTCTTTTTTCGGCATGATGCCTGATGCCGTTTAAGGGCAAGTTTTTTATTTCCATTTATTTACATCTACGATAATATCGAAGATTAATGTGATCGGGAATACAAAGGCATTGAATAATGGAACTATCGTAGATATCCTGACAAATTCAGCTTCTGCCATGGCCGCCGGAAATAACACCTTGGAGCAGACCATCGCCCTCGGCACAGCTGCCGCGGAAATCACCGGAAACGCCGGTGAAGCCGGGAATGCCGGTGAAGCCGGGAATGCACTGAAATCCGTTTCCATGCGCATCCGCGGAATTGACGAGGATACGGGACAGTTCAGTGAATCCTTAGATAATTTCAAAGAGACAATCTATGATTTAACAGGCGTTTCCGTCATGCAGGACGCCAATACATGTAAATCCACCTACGATATCTTAAAGCAAATATCAGACGTATGGAATACTCTTGCCGGCAAGGCGCAGGCCGAAACTCTGGAGGCCCTATTCGGGAAAGAACAGACAGACGCGGGGAATACTATCTTATCAAACTTTGATTCCGCTGAAAACGCAATGGTTTCCATGGCAAGAAGCGCCGGGAATGCAATGGAAGCAATGAATGGAATTTTCGATAGTGTTGATTATAAGTTAAACCGCTTAAAAGAAACAGGAGTTGGAATCGGCCAGAACCTGTTTGGCGGCGATGATATGAAGGCATCTATTGATATATTGAATAAATTCGCTGAGGCAGTGGATTTTCTGACTGGGAAACTTGGACTGTTTGGAACTGTCGGAGCCGGACTTGGAATCGGTGCATTTATACAGAACCTAGATTGGCTCAAATGCAGAGCTGCAAAAATTGCCTAGATTTTTTGGTTGGTCTAGTATAGAAAAGGATGTCATGGAAATGGTGTGACAGACAATTCTGTGCGAATAGGGTTCTATAAACAAAATAAATAAAGGAATAATTCGTTGAAACCACTATTCTGCTATCAACAGTGAATCGGATGAAACAAAAGTTCTTGCTGAAATGCAAGAATTCTGTGGTAACGCACGAGCCAACTCAATCACATTTTAAATGGCTATTATATAATCCGTTAGAGCAGCAATGGCGAAAGCCATGACGGGGTAAAAATATTTGGATTGAGAGGAGTAGAGAGGGCACCCTTCCTTGGAGTATGTCATACCTTAGTTGATATGCTCTTAACGAATGTCCCAACGCAGCGACACTTCACCCTGTCGTGAATAACTAAACAACTAAATCACACAAAATTGCTCCATTGGGGAAACAAAGCAACTATAGCAAAAAGAGTAACCCGTAGGTCACTCTTGCCTTTTTGTCTAAAAATCCGATTTGCAATTATTGCAGTGCCATTGTTTACCCACTTTTTCCATAGCAAATACACCGAACATAGCTACAGAACCGGCCTTAGATAATCCAGAAATTTTCTTTGTATTCTTAGAATGACAGTATGGGCATTCTGCGTTATTGCGATACAAATAATCTTCTCTCGCTTTTTGTTTAGTTTCTTCTTCTCTCGCTAGAAGGATTGGATTGTTTGCTTTCGTTCCATAATCCATCTTTAAATCGCACCAAATTAATTTTGCTGTCTGGTCATCACAGGATGTAAGTTCTTTAATATAAGAAATGCCTTTTTGTATATTATCATCAGCAATTACACCGAATAGTATTGTAGACTTTATACCATCTATGGTGTTTTCAAAATAATATTTAGCTTCCTCATAATTCATAAAAGTCACCAACCTTAATAAAAGTATTGTATTTAGTATACCATAAAGCGACTAACGAATCTAGGCAATTCATTAAATGCAATCCATGATATTACAAAAGCATTTACTTTTATGGAGAATATTGGCGGACTTGGAAACGCAAAGGCAGCAAATACTGTAGAAGGTTTAAAACAAGCGACTGCTGGATATTCAAAAGAAGTCCTAATAGCTGCAATAAACCAAAAAGTATTCACAGCGGAACAGGCAAGGGCCATTATGACAGCGAAAGCAGTCGAAGCAGCCGAAGCACAGCAGATAATTACAACAGCTGGATTAACTACAGCCGAAGCCACTGCCACTGGAGTTACTGCTGGATTTAAGGCGTCTATAAAATGTCTTGGAGTAGAATTAAAAGCACTATCATCAGCTCATCCAATCTTGCTAGGCATCACTGTAGCTATCGCCGCTATGGCCGGAGCATATAAAATAATAAATGTTTGTACTACTTCGTTCGAGGAGCTAAGCGAAAAAGCTGCAGAACTTAATTCTGAGATTGCGAATTCTCAATCAGAAATGGATAGTTACACTTCCAAGTTAGACGAAGTAGACCAGAAGATAAAAGATATTCAAAATTTAGGTACTTTGTCATTTACCGATAAACAGGAACTGGAAAATCTACAGAATCAGCGGCAAGAATTAGAGAATTTATACAATATAGAAAAAGCAAGACATAATTTAGCACAGAGTGATCTAGAGAAGAAGCTCCATGCTGTTAAAGCACGAAGAAAAGCTGACCTCCATTATGAATGATATCAGGGATATCAAGGAGTCGGGCAAGATGGATAACAAGGTTACCCGAGATAAATTTAATGTGCTGAGCCAAATGCTCCTGGAAATCGAACACAAGATGGATGATATGGAAGAACGGAGAAACAACGCCAGACGTGAAACCTTAAAGCAGCAATTATTTAATCTATATTATAAATACAAGGAACGCGCCGAAGCAACCGGAGAAATGGTTCTGTCACAATGTGAATACGAGCAGTTTTGGACGGCATTCCATGAATATGAATCGGAACCGCTGAATGGGGATGGATTGATTCACAGCGTCGTGGAAGTTTATATGAGGGGGTTTACTTCGGAAGACTAAAGCAGGGCAGTTGGGAGTTCAATCTTCTCAACTCCCTGTTTTTTTAACAGGAAAGTTCTCCTGTTAAACGATAACCTGTATGATCCGCGCGCAGGGCACCGCCATCAAAAAAGAGATGTAAAATAAGTACCTAATTAGGGGCTGTTTTTTTACAGCCCCGTTTTGTGTCATTAGTATAAAATAGATGCAGTGGGGATTATGCTCATTCGGCAGACACAGCTAATTTGTAAAGCGCAACAGATACCCATCAGAGTCTTGTATTAAAAATTGTACTTCTAAGATTTCTTCATTACCACATTTATAAGTTGCTTCTTGAAGTTCCCTGAACAGTTTTACATTACAATCGATTACTGCTTGATATTGTTTGCGAATATTGGGAGCGCGAATTGAAAAATTAATGCCTCGACCAAATGGATATTCTAATTTACTTATATTCCAACCTTCTTCGTGTATCTGCTCAAACATAAATTGACTTCCATTATACGATAAAAAAATAAATTTATCCTCTTCTCGCTCATATTCAAGGGTAAACCCTAGTTTGTTAAGATAAAAATCTTTGGTTATTTCAATGTCCGATATTGTTAACTCAGGTATCATAGAATGATATTTCATCCCCCCTATTATATAAATAATCTTGGTTTCTGTATAACAAAAAAGTCAGGACAAAACAAATGCAAATCTGCATCTATTTTGTCCTAACAATTGTGATGGAGCAGACGGGAGTTGAACCCGTGTCCAAAAACCAATTCCCTGTTCTTCTACTATCATAGTCCGTTCTTTGACATTCCCTCTATCCTGCGGAAACGAACATCCTCAGAACTTCAGTAGTCCCTGATACGACTAGTGGTTCGGAACCCTCCCACTATCGTTTCTCACATAGTCGATGCCAGATTCTTAAAGTGTGAGTGCTCTAAGGCTGACAACAGCCGAATTAGGCTGCGTAAGCTAATTTATTATTGTTAGCGTTTAATTTTAAGTTTGCCATTTAACGCATCGCATGCGGATAGCTTCACCAGCTGCATGATCCCTGTCGAAACCGGTACTGCCCCGTTTAACGGGTTTTATGCCTCATTATCATATCACTAACCGTATCGTCTGTCAATGGGGCCGGCCCGCAATTTTTTGCTATTTCCTACCTGTAATACATCTATTCTCTGCCTTTTAATGACAGCCCACAACTCACATCCTTTTTTTGAGCCGGTTACCCGCCGCCTGCCAATGAGCTGTCATATTAAATTTCTGCTTCTGTCCAACGGTTTCTAGCTGTTTCTTGCCTTAAACTCGCGCTCAATCTCGCGCTTTGCATCTTTTTTTGCTATATCATCCCTCTTATCGTAGAGCTTTTTACCTCTTGCCAGTCCAATCTCCACCTTTACCAGACTGCCTTTGAAATAGACCTGAAGCGGGACCAGGGTATAGCCCTTTTCCTTTATCTTGGCCTGCAGCTTCCTGATTTCCAGCTTGTGCAGCAGCAGTTTCCTGCTGCGCAGCGGATCTTTATTGAAAATGTTGCCTTTTTCATAAGGACTGATATGCATACCGTAAACATAGACCTGGTTGTTCTCAATCTTAATAAAAGATTCCTTGATACTGCATTTACCCATACGGAGCGACTTTACCTCCGTACCAAACAGCTCAATTCCCGCCTCGTATTTTTCATCAATAAAGTAATCGTGGTATGCTTTCTTATTATTGGCAATTAATTTTACGCTCTCTTTTCCCATTTTGTTTCTTATCCTCCTGTTTTATTCCGCTATCTTGCCGTGTTTATATTGCCGGCCGGAATAAAGTCGATGGTCTTTGCAAAACGGTCGCAGCCTGTTACCTGCACCCGAATTGGCTGACCTAATTTATAAGTCCTTCTTGTCATCTCACCGATCAGTTCGTAATGGAGTTCATCGAAAAGATAGTAATCGTCGCGCAGCTCATGGATATGCACCAGCCCCTCCACTGTATTCGGCAGCTCAACATAGAAACCCCAGTTTGTCACGCCGGAGATGACGCCTTCAAACTCTTCTCCGATGAACTGTTCCATATACTGGACTTTCTTCATCTTATCAGTCTCCCGCTCCGCCTCGTCCGCCCTCCGCTCAAGGGCCGACGTTTTGACCGATACCTCGGGAAGAATCTTTTCGTAATGAGACACTCGTTTTCCATCCATCTTTCCGTTCAGGCATTCCTTGATAATGCGGTGTATCTGAAGATCCGGGTACCGTCTGATAGGGGAAGTGAAATGAGTATAATATTTTGTCGCCAGGCCAAAATGCCCCGAATTCTGGGTAGTATATTTTGCCTGCTTCATGGAGCGCAGGGTCAGGCGGCTGATAAGAGCCTCCTCCGGCGTGCCTTCCACCTTATCAAGCAGCTTTTGCAGCTCCTTCGGATGCACCTCCCCACCGGGCATGCGGATTGTATAACCAAAATTATTGATGAATGTCCCCAGCTTCTTCATCTTTTCCTCATCAGGATTGTCATGTGTCCTGTAAAGGAACGGAATTTCCTGCCAGAAGTAATCCTCTGCCACCGTCTCGTTCGCGAGCAGCATAAAATCCTCAATCAGGCGGGTAGCCGCATTTCTGTCATAGGGTTTGATTTCGACAGGCCGGCCCTTCTCATCCAGTACGATCTTACTCTCCGGAAAATCGAAATCAATGGAACCGCGGCTGTGGCGTTTCTTCCTCAGAATATCGGCCAGTTCCTTCATCAGCTCAAACATACCGGTAAAGCCCTCATATTCCTTCATCGCTTCCGGATCATGCTCCGTAATCACTGCATTGACCGCCGTATATGTCATCCGCCTGTCTACACGGATTACTGTCTCGGCAATCTCATGTCCGGTTACAGTTCCCTTCTCATCGATATCCATCAGACAGCTGAGCGCAAGCCGGTCCTCTCCCTGGTTCAGGGAACAGATACCGTTGGACAGCTTATGGGGGAGCATCGGAATCACGCGGTCGGTCAGATACACGCTGGTTCCTCTCTTGAGCGCTTCCTCGTCTAGTGGACTGTGTTCTCTGACGTAGTGGGTGACATCGGCGATATGGACACCCAGTTCATATCCGCCCTGCGTTTTTTTAATTGTAATCGCATCATCCAGATCCTTTGCCTCCTCCCCGTCGATTGTGACGGTCTGAAGTTCTCTCAGATCCTTTCTTCCCGCCAGCTCCTCCGGCAGCACTTGATCCGGAATCCTCTTTAACTGTTCCGTCACTGCTTCCGGGAACTCCTCCGGCAGATTATAGGCCCGCACAATGGACAGGATATCAATCCCCGGATCGTTGATATGACCCAGAATCTCTGTGATAACACCCTCAGGCTTCTTTCCCTTACCGTCACCGAAATCTTTAATTCTGACAACCACTTTATGACCGGTCACCGCTCCCGCGTCACACCCCTGGGGAATAAAAATGTCCTTTGAAACTTTTTGGTTATCCGGAATCACAAAACCGAATCCCTTGCTCTTTTCATAGATGCCAACCAGATTTTCATTGGCATGTTCCAGAACACGGACAACACAGCCTTCCGCCCGTTTCCCGTTATCTTCCTCCTCGATGACAATCTGCACCTTATCGCCATGCATGGCGCCGCCCGTCCTGTCACCGGGAATGTAGACATCCTTTTCTCTTCCTTCTACCGTCACAAAGCCAAATCCCTTGGAGTGGCCGGTAAAAATGCCCGTCAGGGCAAATGTTTCCGGCCTGCCGAGTTTTCCTTTCGCGGACAGGCTGATCTGGCCTTCCTTTAACAGCGCATCTAGCACAGACTTAAGTTCCCTTCTCTGTTCCTTCGGTATATCGAGAAGTATTGCCAGTTCCTTCATCTTCATGGGGACGTAGGCTTTGTCATTCATCAGTGCCAGAATCATCTGCTTTCTTCTCAGAAATTCCTCATCCTTTTCAGGCTCAAAATACTCCCTGCCCCCGGACTTTTCTCGGTTCTTCGTATCTGCTGGCACACTTCCCGTCCTCTCCCGCCCTCTGTCTTTCTCAGTGCGGGAACTGATACGCTCTGTGTGTTTCTTCGGCTTTTTTCCGGGTTTTAATTTCTTTTTAATTTTATCCTTGATTTTCAATTTAATTCTCCATTAGTTTTCTTTTTCTTATTATGCAGGAAATTCTCCGGTTACATGCAAAAAAATACAAAATTTCCTTTCCTGTAAAGAAAAAACACCCCTGCTGCCAGGAGTGTCCGGATTACAATACTTTCAGGTTCAATATAAATGCAAGCACCAGCCAGAGAAATGCACCATATTTTGTCATCTTCTCCAACTTGCCTTCCATGGAACGGCTCTTATTCTTTCCCCAGTAGCTGTCTGCCATACCGCTGATGGAACCGGACAGGCCTGCGGATTTACCTTCCTGAAGTAAGATTACTACTGATAAAAATAAGCAAATCGCAACGAATAAAAAGGTGAGAATACCTCTTATCATTTTAGCACCTCCTATAGTCAAACAACTGTATCATACCATATTTTTTCCTGAAAGACAACCATTTGTTTGAAATATATATTTTGTCGTGAAGGCAGGTACCGGCGTCATCCCCAACTGCTTATCACAGTTCTCTAAAAGGCGCTCATATTACGGTAAACAGGTTCTCCCTCTAAAATTGTCATTACAGGAATAATCAGCTCGTTTCCTCTGACCTCTTTTCCCTTGACATCCACAAACACAATGTCCTTCTGTCTTCTCTCTAAAACTGCAATATTGGCAAAGGCGCCTGTTTTAAGGCAGCCGATTTTTCCTTCCATGCCCATCTGTTTTGCAGGTTCCGTTGTACAGCACGAAAGCACTTTTTCAAAAGACAGTCCGAGTCCCAGAAATCGTGACATCAGGTAAGGCAGGGAAACTGCCGGTTCAAAATGATGGGTGTTTTTTGTAAAATCTCCGGAAATTATATTTGGCTCAATCCCTGCCTGAATAGCTTTTCCTGCGCATTCGTGTCCAAAATGTCCTTTTCCGCATGCAGATTCCAGGATAATGCCTTTTTGAACCGCCCGTTTCATTTCCTCTGAAACACTTCCATCCTCCAATATTCCTTTTTGAGGTGTATAGACATGGCAAAAAATATCCCCTGGCCGCAAGATATCAATCAGCCCGCTTAATTCCCCTTGAAAATTCGGCATATGAACCGATAACGGAAGTCCGCAGCGCTTTGCGATTTCAATTCCCCGCCGCAGCGCATCAAAGCTGGTGGTTTGACTGTCCGTTGCAATCTCTGCGCTGATTCTAAGCTTAAGGCCGGCAATCAGATCGGAATATCGTTTGCATATCCTAAGTATTTTTTGCTCATTAAAATACTTTGGATTTATATTTTCATTGTGATCTCCGAGACAGCTGAGTCCCTCTGAGGCCAGGTTTAAATAGAGCTTCACATTTCTGCGCTCACGCTCGCTCAATAAGTGGATAAAGCTCTCTATATTGGAGTCACCTGCGCTGCCCGCATCGACTGCGTTTGTGACGCCATCTGAGAGGTACCGGTAAAACTCCAGCGCCGTATTCGTCCCGCCATGGTAAAAATGCGCATGGAAATCAATCAATCCCGGAGTGACGGCAAGTCCGGTTACATCCACTGTCTGGGACGCTTCCTCCTCTATCTTCCCGACACCTGTGATTCGTCCATCCTGTATCGCCACATCTCCTCTTTGTCCTGCATATCCGTTCGGAGGATCAAAGAGATATCCATTTTTTAAAATCAGATCCTGCATATTTCCCCTCTCTCACCCTGTTTTATTTCAGTGCGTCCTGATTCTGTACCGGACGGGAACTTTTCCCGGATAAAATATCACTTAATTTCCGCTCCGGATGCCAGAAGCAGACCCGCGCGATAATCAAAAACACTACTAAAAGAGCCACACTGATACCTAAAATAGTCCATTTTGAAGCCGCAAAAGCAAATGCCGGCATAAACATAATATATGGAAGCGACCATGGATAACAAAGCGCTGCTGATGCTGCTGCCGATTCCTGTCCACTTGTCTTAAATTCCGGGTCAACTACCCTTAAAAGCATCAGTCCGGTTGCCAGGACACCGCTCTCCAGGCCATAGCTTCCAAGCGCACGCTCGAACCAGTCCTCATCGAAGACTTTCCATGAAAAATAAAAGTTTACAAATAAATTTACCAGAACAACGACCGCGATCGTCACTACCATCGGAACCAGATAAAGTGCAAACACCTTTATCGAAAGTGTTGCAATCGCCGAGCATACAAGGAAATCAAGCGCCACTCCTGAAATACGGCTGATTGTCGCTCTGTCAATATAATCTCCAATCCCCATTTTTTTCATCACAAACGAGAGGAACGCGCCGCTGACCATTGCACAGGCAAATTCAGGTACATTGCTGAGAATCGGATGAATCGCAACTAATCCGACAGACAGTCCGTGGGCCATCAGCAGAATGATTCCGACAAAAGCAAGCTGCAGGGCCAGCGGATCCAGCGCATCATTGTAGGTTACGCCTGAACCGATAGAGCGTCTTTCTTCTTTCGGTACGATTCCCTCTTTAATTGAACGGGAAATATCCTGCGGTTTGGAAACGAGCTTCGCATACCCTCTGCGAACCCCGATGTTAATGATAAGCATACCTATAATAATACCGGACAGCAGACCGGCCGTTGCCATTGTATTCGATACCGATACACCATCAGCCCACCCGGCTGCTTCCAGCGCCGCTCCGGCTGCATTGGCCGTTCCGTGGCCCCCATGAAAGCCAAATACCGGCGTCAGGCCAAATGCCAGCGGAAGGTCCGTATAGAACGTCATCATTATGATGGTTACGATAAGTCCGGCCACAACCTGCGCCTGATGGGCAATACCGCCCACCGTAACGGCAGATAATGCTGTCTTTCCAAAATTTTTATTCTGTGCCGAACCAAAAAATGATACGCCCAGTACAATATTTACCAGCATTCCCGGCCATTTTGATATCGTGCCTCCGATAGGAAGGCTGAAAGGTGCAAATGAACCGAGGATCTGCGGCCCCAGCATCAAGCCGCAGAATCCTCCCAACAGCGAAGCCGGTATGTAAAGATTCTGCAGAAAGCGTACCTTTTTCCTGAGGAAAACACCTAACAGCAGCAAAATACTCAAAATCCCCAAATCATATAAAACCCTTGCAATCTCACTCATTCCCATTCTCCCTTCGTACTTTCATCATCTGAAATATTTCTTGTTTACAATATGTTCCGGTTCCTCTCCCTCTGATAATCTCAGGATATCATTTACCAGCATTGGAATTATAATATCTCCCAAATCAGCCGTTCCGCCTCCGATATGGGGAGTCACAATAATGTTCGGATTGCGAAGCAGTTCGTCCTGTGCGGACAGCGGTTCCCGCTCTACAACATCCAGACCGGCGCCGGATAACATTCCGGTACGCACCGCTTTTTCCAGAGCCACATCATCTACAAGGCCTCCCCGGGCCGTGTTAATTAAAATTGCCCCCTCTTTCATTTTTTTAATTTGTTCTTCCCCAATCATATGACGCGTCTCTTCAACAAGCGGCACATGGAGAGTTACGATATCAGACGTTTGCAGCAGCTCGTCCAATGGCAGATATGTCATCTTCCACTGTTCTTCCATCTCCTGCGGAAGCCGGACCGCATCATAATACTGAACCGAAGCGCCAAATGCCTGCACCTTCGCCGAAACCTGACGGCCAATGTTTCCGCCGCCGATAATGCCGACCCGTTTCTGATTCAGACAGTATGACTGGTTCAAAAATGTGTTCTTGCTCCAGATTCCGTTCTTCAAAGACTCCATATGGCACTGCAGTTTACGCCCCAGCGCCAGCATCAGCATCACTGTCAGTTCCGATACCGCATTTGCATTTGCCCCCGGCGTATTGGTTACCGGAATGCCTCTTTTTCCCGCTTCCTCTATATCAACAGAATCAAATCCGGCTCCCCAGCGCAGGATCATTTTTAACTTCGGATTCCTTTCAAACACCTCTTTCGGCGCCTTAAAAATCCGGAGGATGATAATTTCGGCATCCGTAACCGCATCAAATTGACTTTGTTCATTTACCTCCTCCAGCTCAAACTTCTGTTCCGGCAGGAGTTTTCTTAACTTTTCGTATGTCTGTTCCGGATAATTTCCCGCTAAAATAACTTTTATCATATCAGGCTCCTCCTTTTATCTGAGCGGCAATCGTCCGAATCATTTCTTCCGACGGCGCTTTCTGATCCTGCTTTGATACTTCAACAATCAAACGGAACAGATTGACATCCATTTCTTCTGAAATCTCCCGGAACCGTTTCACGAAACTGGAGTGGCAGCCGGAAAGACCCAGTGTCAAATCAAGAGGCGTCACAGGGTTATGATAATCATATCCCGCCATGGCCGGCTGCAGACGCTGTTCGATAAAATCAAGCATCTGATACAGGTCTGTCTCCATCATCTGATCATAACGGTTCATGATTGCCACGCAAATCTCCGTCGCCAGATTTCCTGCGCTCCTTGCCATTCCCATCAGGCCGCAGTCCAGAATGTCAATACCGTTTTGATAGGCAGCAACCGCGTTGGCAGCCGATAAGCCCAGGTTGTTATGACAGTGAAAAGCAACCGGAATCGCTACTGCCTCCTTTAACTTTTTCGTATATTCCGCCACCTGATTTGGCAGCATGGTACCAGCCGAATCCATAATCGTTATCTGATCAAGGCCTGCGTCTTCCAGCTTTTTTCCTTCCTCCGCCAGTTCTTCCGGCGTCAAAAGATATGCTTTCATTTGAGAATAGAAAGCCTTTAATCCGGCGCTTTTTATGTCTTTGACTGCCTGAACGGCTATATCGGCATCCCCGGCGTCAGCTCCGACCCTCAGGAAGGATAAACCGCTCTCCTTTGCAAGCGTCACATTTTTTTCACGGTATCTCTTTGCATTTAAAAACATTCCGAGCTCGGAGCCTCTGTCCAGATATTTTTTTGCAATCTCCAGATAAGTTTCATCCGTCTCCGCCGCCGTGAATCCGGCTACCTCATATGCGCCGATGCCTCCTGCATTTCCAAATTCTATGATTGGCACACGGCATGCTGTCAGGCCATCTAACACCATATCCGTGATTTCCGCTGAAAACCCTTTTCCGACCACATTGGCGCCATCCCGCAGCGTGCAGTCCATTAATACGACTTTTTTCATGCTTCCCTCCTGTAATTACAGAATATTATATGTTTTTTCATTCTTTTTTCTCTATTTTTGTGATCATAATATCACCAAATTATGTCAATGTCTAACAGTATTATTTTCATATTTTCACAATATAAATATTGTGGTATCAGATACAAAAACCTGCCGCCACACAGCCCTTTTCCACCAGGCTGCCTGACGGCAGGTTTTATGCATTATCTTCTTATCCGTGTTCAGAGAGAAATGACAGCGGTACGGCCGGCACTCTTATCGGAGCTGCTCTTCAATCCTCAAAAGCTGGTTATATTTCGCCACACGATCGGAACGGCACGGCGCTCCGGTTTTAATCTGTCCGGAATTTACCGCTACTGCAATATCGGCTATGAAGGAATCCTCCGTCTCGCCCGAACGGTGGGAAATCACTGTGGTATATCCCGCTTTTTTCGCCATCTCTATGGCATCAAAGCTCTCTGTCAGCGTACCTATCTGGTTTACTTTGACAAGGATAGAGTTGGCCACACCCTCTTTGATTCCTCTGCTGAGCCTCTTGGTATTTGTAACGAAGAGATCGTCTCCCACCAGCTGAATCTTCTTACCGAGTTCATCCGTCAGCCGTTTCCAGCCCTCCCAGTCATCTTCCTGGAGGCCGTCCTCGATGGAACAGATGGGGAATTTGCCTATCAGTCTCTTATAATAGTCCACCATCTCCCCGGCCGTGCGCCGTATCTCCCGGCCGTTCATCGCAGTCTCACCCGGGAACAGGTACAGTCCGCTGGCCTCATCGTAAAGCTCGCTGGATGCGGCGTCGATGGCGATTTTAATGTCGTAGCCGGGATGATAACCGCTTTTCTCGACCGCCTTTACGATCGTCTCCAGCACTTCCTCGGCATTTTTAAGATTTGGGGCAAATCCTCCCTCGTCGCCGATAGCCGTACTGTATCCGCCCTCATTTAATACCTTTTTCAGTGTGTGGTAAATTTCCGAACACATTCTCAAACCTTCGGAAAAGCCGGATGCCCCGACAGGCATAATCATGAATTCCTGCAAATCCACCGTATTGTCCGCATGGCGGCCGCCGTTCAGGATATTCATCATCGGAACAGGCAGCGTCGATGCCCCGATTCCTCCGAGATACCGGTACAGCGGGATATGAAGGCCTTCGGCCGCAGCTCTTGCAACGGCCATCGATACACCGAGAATCGCGTTGGCTCCCAGTTTTTCCTTGTTTTCCGTTCCGTCGGCATCTATCATAAGCCGGTCTATTTTTCTCTGCTCCAGCGCATTTTCAAACAGAACCGTCTCGCCGATTACATTGACGATATTGCCTGCGGCGGTGCTTACTCCAAGTCCATGATACCGTGTATCACGGTCCCTCAGTTCCACCGCTTCGAATTTACCGGTGGATGCCCCTGAGGGTACCGCCGCCCTGCCTACCGCTCCATTTTCCAGTGTTACTTCTGCTTCTATCGTAGGGTTCCCGCGGGAATCCAGAATCTCCCGCCCCTTGACACTGACTATCTCAAATTCATTATTCATTTCTAACCGCCTCCTGATTTACTTTCTTTCTGTAAGAATAGCCTTTTTTTCCCCATTTTATGCCTCCTGTAATTTCCAGAAAAAGGAACCGGTCTGCCGGCGAACTCTGCCTGGAATATTTCGTTGGAAAAAAACGGCGGGCATTAATTTCTGCCCGCCAATTCATATCTCGTTTTTTTCATCGATACTTCATATTTCCTGAAGGTTCCTCTTCCTCCTGTCTTTGCCGCGAACAGCGCTATATCGGCTTTCTCATATAATTCATCGAAACCGGTTCCCTGCTCCGGAGCCATGGCATAACCGGCTGAAACGGAAAATATCATTTTCCTTCCGTCATTCTCACAGCTCATAGCCATGTCCTCTATCATCTGTGTAATCTTCCTGTTCAAATCTTTCTCACAGATATTTTTACAGAGAACAAGGAATTCATCGCCTCCAATCCGGCAGATTATATCGTCTGCCCGGAAAAAGCTTTTCAGCTTTTTTGCATTGCCTGCGATAACCGAATCCCCGAACACATGGCCGAATACGTCGTTTACCAGCTTGAAATTATCTAAATCAAGCATAATCAGGGCCGCTGTCTGCCCATCCATACTGCTCAGGAAACTTTTGATTCTGGGTATCGCCGTCTGCCTGTTATAAAGGCCCGTCAGCGCATCCGTCTCCGCCATTCTGGTCAGACGTTCCTCCTGTTCGCGAAGCAGCTCCAGCGCTTTTCTATTGGCTCTGCTCTCAATCGCCGCATTCTTTTCCCTCGTAATATCGATATAGTAACCGACCGCCTTGACAGGTTTTCCTGAGCTGCTGCATATCGTCTCGCATACCACCCGGTACCACTTCCGGTTCTCCCCCTCCCGCTGTATCTCAAATTCACAGCTGAGTCCCGTATTGTCCCTGTTTTGATATACGCGGGAAATATAGCGAAGGAAATCTTCCCTGTGCTCCCCAGATACCACATTCCAGTTTTTTGCGGTTTCAGAAAAATGTTCGATCACCTGGATACTGACATTTTTTCCCAGTTCGGCGGCGCCGGCTGGTTTCGGCAGGCCGGATACCTGGCTCAGATACAGAATATTGTTTTCTATATCCCAGTCCAGACTGTTAATCCCTGCCTGACGCAGAATACTTTCCATCTTTTTTCTCACAAGCCACAATTCCTGTTCTTTTTCCTTGATATAAGTGACATCGGCGCAGATACAGAGATAGACAATTCCGTCCGCTCCTTCACTGATATATCTTGCATCCAGGCTTATCCAGGCAGGCGGTTCACCGGGCACCGTGATACAGGTGACATCCTGAAAGCTTTTTCTGCGGAGAACTGCCTGTTTCAGCCGCTCCTCCAGGCTTTCCGTTCCGTTTCCCGCCGCGTTTTCACTGACCCCGGCTGCAAACATGGCTCTGTATGCGGACTCTGTATAGGGCCAGCGGCTGAATAAACCTTTGGCGAGAACCTGGGAATATAGACAATCATTCCTGTATGTAAGCAGATAAACGGACTCCGGCATATGTTTCATAAGCAGTTTCATCTTATTGCGCAGTTCCACCGTCTCCGTGACGTCGAGTACCACTCCCTGAAGAAAAGTCTTGCCGCCGTACTCCATGTAGCGGCTCTGGTCAATTACCCATATATATCCATTCTTACCTAGCATTCTGTACTCCAGATCGTGGACTTCCTCACACTCCTTCAGATATTCAACCCCCTGGATTACGTTGCTCCGGTCATCCGGATGAACCATATTGATAAATTTGTCGTTAAATTTATCTTTAATTTCCTGTCTGGTATATCCGAAAATCCCCAGAAAACGGTTGCTGATATAAATAAAAGGAAAACCAGGTGATTTGGCACACCTGTGATATCCGCCCGGCATATCATTGTACATAAAATGCAGTTCCTGATTCTGGCGCAGAAGCGCCGCGTTTCTCTCCGAAAGCTGCTGCTGTACAAACATGGTTTCCGAAATATCGGTGCAGGCACTGACAATCGCCAAACGACCGTCCTCGGCGCGCACCACCTTTCCTTTGTCGAGCGTCCAGAACCAGGTTCCGTCCTTTTTCGGCATCCGATAGGTTGTCGTATATTCCAGTCCTGCGTAATATTCAGAGCCGATATCCTTTGCCACCTGTTCCCGGTCATCCGGGTGGATTGTGTTTAACACCAGCCCGCCGATCGCTTTGGACAATTCATCATAGGAATCATACCCCAGCAGTTTCACCATCTCATAGTTGGCAAAATAAAGCGGAAAACCTTCTTCACAGTATCCTCCAATCATTCCTCCCGGCGTCATCTGGGCAAAAATCGCTGCCGCCGCCCTCCTGTTTTCTTCCGCCAGCTTCATAAACGCCGTATTTCTGTCGGAGATATTAACGACGGCTGCCAAAGCCCTCTGGGAAGATTCAAGCTGCTGCTCCTTCCGCTTCTGCTGTGAGATATCGCTGACCGAACCGTAGAACAGCCTGTGTCCGTCCTGCTCTCTCAGGAAAAAGGCCCGAAGATGCATCCACATGATGCTGCCGTCGCCTTTCAGGTACCGCAGTTCCCCCTCCCCTCCCCGGAATCTGTCTTTGCAGGCAGCTCCAAAGATTTTAAAAAGCTCCTCCCTGTCTTCCTGGTAAACATCATTCACAACATTTTTATGCCGCTCTTCCAGCTCCACCGCGCTTGTCCCTGTGATTTTGCAGTACTGCTCATTTACCCTCAAAAGCTCCACCTGGTTTCCGGACATGTCATACAGGCCGAAGCCGCCAAGGATATTATTGAGCATAGTCTCACTGAAGATATCATCATGCACCAGCTCCCTGGCCTGTATCCGGTTAATGGCTTTTGCCGTTATTCCCCGGAAATCAATATTATCTTCATCCGCCAGGATGACCTCGCACTGCGGCGCAGGCATCGGACGGTAAAAATAATAACCCTGCCCGTAGATACAGCCCATATCCAGCAGAAGCTCTGCCTGTTCCCTGGTTTCCACTCCCTCCGCGATCATCCGAAGCTCCATAAATCTGGCCATATTGATGATTGTCTCCAGGATTCCCGTCCCCCTGCCCGGGCTTTGTTCATACATTTTAAGGAACTTCATATCGATTTTGAGCACATCCACCATGACGTCGTTCAGCATATTCAGGGAGGAGTATCCGCTTCCGAAATCATCCATGAATACCAGGAACCCGGCAGACCGCAGATTCTCTATTACGCCTGTAAAAATATCATACTGCTCCGCATAGGCGCTCTCCGTGATCTCTATTTCCAGCAGACTCGGATCCAGATTATATTTTGTCACCAGATTGCAAAAGCATTCCACAACATCAATCGTGTAAATGTCCACCCTTGAGACATTGACGGATACGGGAACCGGCTTTCTTCCGCTGTCTATCCAGCTTCGCAGCCTGATACAGACATTCTCCCAGATATGAAGGTCCAGGCTGGCAATTAAGCCGTTGCTTTCCAGAAGCGGAATAAACTCTCCCGGTGAGATCACCCCCCTCTCCGGATGGTTCCATCTGACCAGTGTCTCGAGCCCGACAATCTTTCCGTTCGTCATATTGCACTGCGGCTGAAGGTAAAAGGTAAATTCATCATTATTGAGCGCACGCTGCACTTCTGAAAGCAGGAGGTGATCCTCCTCCATCTTTTCAAGCATTCTACTGTCATACCGGCAGACACGGTGGGCATAATTGCCCTTTACCGAGGCCAGCGCGACCGTAGCTCTGTCGTACATCGTGCTGACCGGAATATTCTTATTTTCAATGGCGTACAGTCCAAATGCAGGAAGAAAACCGGCATTTTTACCGTACAGCTTCACAAACCCCATGATCTTATTCTGAAGTCGCTCAAGCATCTTTCCGTCATCCGGCAATATGATCACAAAATCGTCGCCCCCCATATAACCGGCGATTCCCCGGTTCTCATCCTGGGCTTTTTTCAAATGCTGGGCAATGTTAATTAAAAACCGGTCGCCCTCTGCTTCCCCGTACCACTGGTTAAATAATTTAAAATGTTCAATGTCAATAACCATCAGGCAGTAGCTCTTATCCTCAATCTCCCTGAGAAAACTCTCTGCCGTACGGAAGAACTCCGAACGGCGGTAAAGACCCGTCAGCGGATCCTTCCCGTCTGCATTTTTATCCTTTCCTGACAGCTCCTCTTCTTTCCGCATCTGTTCGTCTATGTCCTGGATAAAGCACATCAGGATCTTGTCGTCATGCTCTCCCTGGATAAGCGGCACTACGATCTGGATAACCCAGCAGTAGCTTCCGTCTGTTTTTAATTTACGCAGCCGTTTTTTAAGGATATGGTCCTCCCCCTCTTCCTGCAGACATGCCGCCATCCTGTCCAGGGACCAGAATTCCAGAAATTCCTCCCTGTCGTCAGGATGGATCATATGCGTGACTACCTCGTCCAGCATCGCCCCCAGAGAGCCCTCCTCTGCCGGTATCACATATTTCCCTGCCAGATGATAGAGAATTTTATACGTATCCCGGGTCAGGTTCAATTCAAACAATTCATCGTAAGCCGATATACTGGTAAGATTATAAAATAAATTCTTATTAACCTCGCGAATTCCGGTCGTGATAACCATGGTGCAGGCGCCATGGCCCGGCCATTCGATGTTTCCCCCGCTGACCTCCACCCATCTCTGGATCACCTTGTTATAAAGCACCCCGCTCTTCGCCTCATCCTTCGCAACCGGGCAGTCACGGCATGGCTCCTCTTCCCGGCAAAGCGCTTCGTAACATCGTTCCCCGCAGCACAGAAACGGAAATGTCTGCCTTATTTTGTCATTAAAGTATACGATTCGGTATTGATCATCTATAATATAAATTCCGGTATCTTCTTTGTTTGAAATTCTTCCCATAGCTTCCCCACCTTGTGTCTTTGCCGGCATACTTCGACAGCAATATTTACAAATAATTATAAACTTTTTATACCTGTTCCGTCAATATTTTCCACTTTTTTATCATATATAAGTAAAATTTTACAAATTTCGAAACTTGTTTTTTATTTGTATAGACGATAGCCGAACCTGCAGGATCCGCCTCAGGTCACTTTCTTACAACGATAACCTGCCCGCTCCGCACAGGCCGCTGCCTTCAAAAAGAGGCACCCGGCCATGGCTGACGAATCAGCTGTGGCCGGGTGCCTCTTACCTGCTTGATTTAACTTCTAAGTTCGATTCCAAGACCTTGCAGGCCGTTCAGAATCTTATTCATAACCGTATTTACTTCTTTATCCTCCAGCGTGTGATCGTTAGCCCTGAAGGTGATTGAGTAAGCGATAGATTTATAACCGGCAGTGATCTGGCTACCCTCATAGATATCAAAAAGCTTGTAGCTCTCCAGGATCTTTCCGCCTCTCTGTTCAATGATATCTTCCACCTGACCGGCCAGGATCTCTTTTTTCATCACCATGCTGATATCCCTTGTCACAGCCGGATATTTGGCGATTCCGGTGTACTTATGGTCAAAGGTGGCATTGGGCAGGATGGACGGCATATCGAGAACCGCCACATACGTCTTCTCACCCAGTTTGTAATTATCGGCAACATCGGGATGGATTTCCCCCAGATATCCGACACTTGTTCCGTCGTAAATGATCTCCGCCTGCCGGCCCGGATGCAGGAATGCTTTGCCCGCCTCCGGATTATAATGCGGCTTTTTCTTCATTCCGATTTTGTCGAAAAATTCTTCAACTACACCCTTCATCGTATAGAAGTCCCCGCTGCCGTACATGCCCAGCGTAAACTGCTGGCGCTCGTCGGGAAGCTCGGCCAGCGGAAGCTCTTTAGGAATATAGATCGTAGCCAGCTCATAGAGACGCACATCTTTATTTCTCCTGTTGTAATTGGTGGACAGGGAGGTGAGCATGCCGTTTAACGGCAGTGTACGCATAATACTGAAATCCTCTCCCAGCGGATTGGAGATTGTGATTGCATTTCTGAGCCCGCTGTCTGCCGGAAGCATCAGCTTATCAAATACCTTTGGGCTTTCAAAGGAATACGTCATGCTCTGGCTGAATCCTGAAAACTCCGCAATCTCCCTGGCCACTTCTTCCACCCTCAGCTTAAAGGACAGTTTTCCTGTTGTAGCCTCACCGGTCGGGAGAGAGGTCGGAATCACATCGTATCCGTAGAACCGCGCCACTTCCTCCGCCAGATCCGCCATGCAGTGTATATCCTGTCTCCAGCTAGGCACAATCACTTCACCCGTTTCTTTATCATAGTCCAGTTCCACCCGTCCCAGGTATTCAAGCATTGTGTCTGCCGCGATGTCCGTTCCCAGAAGCCGGTTGATTTTCTCCGGTTCGAATTTCACTCTGTTGCCTTCTCTTTTTACCGGATAGACATCAATGATTCCGCCTACCACTTCACCAGCTCCCAGTTCCTCAATCAACTGGCAGGCGCGGTCGATTGCGGCTTTTGCCGTATTCGGATCGAGCCCCTTTTCGAATTTGCCCGACGCATCGGTCCGAAGTCCCACACGTTTTGAGGAAAGACGGATATTCGTACCATCAAAGCAGGCTGCCTCAAAAACCATGGTCTTTACATTATCTGTGATTTTTGAGTTTTCACCACCCATAATTCCGGCAATTCCCACTTCCTTCTCCGCATCATTGATCATCAGGACACGGCTGTCCAGCTTCCGCTCCTGTCCGTCCAGAGTCTGGAACACATCTCCGTCTTTTGCACATTTTACAATGATTTTATGACCGCCGATTTGATCGTAATCAAATGCATGCATCGGCTGTCCGTATTCTTCCATCACGTAATTCGTAATATCAACAATATTGTTGATTGGACGGATTCCGCTTGCAGCGAGACGTCTCTGCATCCAGACCGGCGATGGCGCTATTTTTATATTTTTCACCATTCTTGCACAGTATCTCGGACAAAGCCCGGTATCCTCCACGGATACTTCCAGATAATCATGGATATCTTCCCTGTTTCCCGTCTCCGTCACAACCGGAGGCATGAATTTCTTATTAAATGTGGCAGCCGCCTCCCTGGCAACACCGATAACGCTGTAGCAGTCCACGCGGTTGGATGTGATTTCATACTCAAATACCACGTCGCGCAGTCCCAGAATCTCCACCGCATCCGCACCCACTTCACAATCGTCAGGGAGGATATAGATGCCTGATTCAGGAGCATCCGGATACATTTCACGGCTGGATCCCAGTTCCTCGATGGAACACATCATTCCGTATGATTCAATTCCTCTGAGTTTTCCTTTTTTAATCTTGATTCCGTCTTCCGGAAGCGGGCCGCCGTCATGGCCTCCTGCAACCCGGCCGCCGTCCCGTACAACCGGAACTTTATCCCCCTCTTTCACGTTCGGCGCTCCGGTTACGATCTGGATGGATTCTTCTCCGACATTGACCTGACAGATAATCAGTTTATCTGCATCCGGATGGCGTTCTATCTTTGTAATCTGGCCAACCACAATCTTTTCCAGATTTTTATCAAGGCACTCATAGCCCTCTACTTTTGTTCCGCTTAAGGTCATGGCGTCGGTATACTCCTGAGCCGTTACGTCTAAGTCCGGAACATATGCTTTAATCCAGGATAATGCTGTGTTCATTTCTATCTCCTCTGCTCTTTCATCATCTAATCCGTAACATTTCAAACAACATGAACTGTTACGGCATCCGGCTAATAAAATCGCTGCGCGATGAGCCGGATGCTTGCTGCCACTACATTTCCGCACGGTCAGCGCAGCAAATGCGCAGACCTGTCTGAACTGTTACTCTTATCCGCTCATTAAAACTGCTTCAGGAAACGGATATCATTTTCATATAAAAGTCTCATGTCGTCTATCTCGTATTTCAACAGCGCAATTCGCTCCAGTCCCACACCGAAGGCAAACCCTGAATACTCCTCGGGATCAATGCTGCTCATCTCCAGAACATGGGGATGTACCATACCGCAGCCCAGGATCTCAATCCAGCCGGAGCCTTTGCAGAAACGGCAGCCCTTTCCGCCGCATTTAAAGCACGTTACGTCCACCTCGGCACTCGGCTCCGTGAATGGGAAATGATGGGGGCGGAACTTAACCTTTGTCTCCGGTCCAAATAATTCCCTGGCAAATTCAGCCAGCGTCCCTTTTAAATCGGCAAATGTGATGTTTTTATCAATTACAAGTCCCTCAATCTGATGGAAGGACGGAGAATGAGTTGCATCCACCTCATCGGAACGGAATACGCGTCCCGGTGCGATCATACGGATCGGGAGTTTTCCCTGCTCCATTGTCCGTACCTGAACCGGCGATGTCTGGGTCCTTAATACGATTTCCTTATTAATATAGAAAGTATCCTGTTCATCCTTTGCCGGATGGTTTGCCGGAATATTCAGTTTTTCAAAGTTATACAGATCATGTTCCACTTCCGGGCCTTCCACAACCTCATATCCCATGCCCACAAAAATGCGCTCCACTTCCTCCAGCGCAATGGTATTCGGATGGCTGTGTCCCACATTGCCTTTTTCAGCAGGAAGCGTAACATCGATTACTTCCCGTTTCATCTGCTCTTCTCTGGCTTTTCTGGCCAGAACGTTTTTTGTCTCCTCCAGCTTCGCCTCAATCAGCGCTCTGGCCTCGTTGACCATCTGTCCTACCTTTGGCCGCTCCTCCGGCGAGACGTCTTTCATACTCTTTAATACACTTGTCAGCTCGCCTTTCTTCCCCAGGTAAGCAACACGGATATCATTTAATCTCTCCAGCGCATCGGAAGCTTCAATCTGTTTTAACGCTTCTTCTTTAATCTTTTCTAATTGCTCTCTCATATTGACTCCTTTTTGAAGTGTGAATTTGAAACGGCCCACAGATAAATTACGCCGTCTGCAACATAAAAAGCCCCGTCTCTTCGCAATTGCGAAGGGACGAGGCATCAAGCTCGCGGTACCACCCTGTTTCCTGCCATGCAGGCTCTTATCTTATACGTAACGTGTATGATCCGTCACAGCCTACTGAATGTATCATGGTTCGGCCATGCAGCTCCGGTGGGAAATTCGAACACTTATCTGAACCTGAAGGAACTTACAGCCGGTGATTCCTTCTCTCTGATGGGAAATAAGATTCTACTAACACTTTCGCAGCCTTTTTTATAGGGATTTCTGTTAAACTTAGGTAATATTTTAGCACATCTCTTTTATTTGTCAAGTAGGAATTTCTTTTGTGTCTGCAAAGTGAAATTTAATTGAAAATGGAGGACGCGTCCGGAACGGATCATGTCCGGTGTGGTGAGGGGGCTGGCTGAGTCTTCCGTCCCCGGTTGGAGGATGTCGTGAGGGGGAATCCGGCTGGAATGAATTGCTGCGGGGACCGTTTGCACTCTTTGGAGTGCGCATCAGTGCTAAGCTCGTGAGGAACCTCGCTAAGCACCGGCGGACTCCCATGTCCCCTCCGCAATTGATTCCGCCTACTT
>Ga0129317_1000881_pt1 | contig 26249 bp, 29 predicted proteins | sample Cm1ome_FD_94430 | JGI IMG/M metagenome (GOLD analysis project Ga0129317, IMG submission 94430) | Eastern black-and-white colobus group fecal microbial communities from Wisconsin, USA - Cm1105 metagenome | ecosystem: Host-associated > Mammals > Digestive system > Large intestine > Fecal | place... | reverse complement strand
TTACGGGCGGTGGGGCAAGTGATGCGAGCGAAAGCTTTTTCAACGCGTCTTGAGACGCGTGCCGGCATTAAGCCCTTATAGGGCTTACTCAAGCCTCCGGCTTAGCCGGAGGTTTTGACTCAGTCACTCTTCTGCTTTCATAAAATTCCCTGTTCCGCCGCAGAGGTCAGCGCCCAGGCCGTCAGGCCATCCTCCAACAGCGCCGGGTCGCCTTCCGACGCCCGCCACTGCTCCAGGAAGCCGTCGTCAAAGTCCGCGCCGCTGCCGCTGGTGCGGAACTCGCCGTTCTCCGTGCTCATCAGCAGGGTGCTGCTGTCCAGGTATCCGTGGACCTCCCGCAGATAGCCCGCCAGGGCCGGGATGTTCAGCTGGTGTCCATCCATAGCGAAGTTGCAGTCCCAGACCACGGTGCTCTCCCGCAGCAGCCGCTCCATGCCGGGGTTGGCGCCGTCCAGGGAGAAAAGCTGGTAGTGGTACTCCGCCCAGCCCTGACACATCTCCGGCTTGTACCGCAGCAGGTAGTCCTCCCCATCGATCTCACAGGCGAAGATGCTGACCCAGCCCGCATGGCTCCAATGGGCGCTCTCCGTCCACAAGCGGGTGCCGTCCTTTCGGCTGATCTGCAGCTCATAGAAGCCCGCGCGGTCCTCCTCCTCAGGGTCCAGCAGCGTCACCAGCTCCATGTTTTCCGTGACACCGTCGTGGTCAAAATCGTAGATGCCCGCCAGCCGTTTGGTGGTCTGCTCCGTGCTGGAGCCCTTCAGGCGTCCGCTCTCCGCGCGAATCTCACAGCGGTAGGTGCTCTCCTCCGTACCACCCCGGACGCCGCCCAGCGTGATCAGCAGCGTGTCATTTCCGGTCCACCGGCCCCAGTCCTCTTCCGGCAGGAAGGCGCCCTCCGGGATGTTGGAACCGTCCGGCATGGTCATGTGCCAGTAGGCGCTCTTCACAGGCTCCAGCACCGTCACCATGACTTCCGTCTCGGTGGTGCGGGCAATGGCCACGTAGCTGCCGTTGGGAGACCACAGCACCGACTGGCGGTAGTCCCCCTTGTCCTCCCAGGCCAGTTCCTCCGCCTCCGAGTCCAGCACCGGGATGCTCTCCAGCAGATACAGTCCTCCGGAGGGCACCTCCGGCTCCGGGGGTTCCTCCCAGTCCTCCTCCGGCAGGACCACGGCGGGTTCCTGGGGGGCTTCCGGGACGGTTTCAGTCTCCGGCTGTGCGCCGGTCTGGCCGCAGCCCGCCAGCAGCAGGCACAGCGCCAGGGAAACCGCGATCTTTCTCATAAATACGCCACCCTTAGTTCTCTTTTTTACCAGTATATAGTTGGTATTCCTGTTACGTCAACCACAATTCGGTTACAATTTGTGACGATTACCGTTACTGCCCATCAGCTGTCTCCAGAGCTTTGAGATTTTCCTCCAGGGATTTGCTTTCCTCATAGGACGAACTTTCCGTTACAAAGCACAGGTCGCCCCGGAAGTCCGCGCCGCTGCCGCCCGAGGCAAATACCCCGCCCTCGGTGGTCAGCAGCAGGGTGCTGTCGTCCAGATAGCCGTGGACCTCCTCCAGAAAGGCGGCGATGGCGGCGGGGGCAAAGGACTGGTGCATCTCGCTGCCAAACATCATATCAAAGTCCACGATATTTGCTTTCAGCAGTACCTCTTTCCCTGTGCTGTCCAGGGAAAACATCTGATACGCATAGGCATAGCAGCTCTGCCCCACAGCAGGGGTATACCGCAGCAGATAGTCCTGCCCGTCCAGTTTCAGAGAAAAGACGGACGTCCAGCCTGCGTGGTATAGCCCCGCCTCCTGGTGCCACAGCAAATTGCCGTCCGGGCGCTGGACCCGCAGCTCGTACCAGGCCGGAAAAGCAGGCGCATCTTCCGGGGTCAGCACCGTCACCAGTTCCACAGTCTCCATCTCTCCGTCGTGGTCGAAATCATAGTTTCCGGGCAAAATCTCTGTGGTCTGCTCCATGGTACTGCCATTGGTTCTATCCTCGTCGGCACGGATTACGCAGCGGTATGTATGCTGCTCCTCTCCGTCGCCACCCCGGCCCACAGTCAGCAGCAGGGTCTCCGCGTCCAGCCACTCCCCCCAGTCCTCCGGCAGGAAGGTGTACTCCGGGATGGGGCTGCCGTCCGGCAGGGTGAAGTCCCAGCTGGTCCACCAGGCTGTGGAGATGACCTTCACCTGCTCCCAGGTGCGGCCTCCGTAGACCAGGGCCACCAGATTGTTTCCCGGAGACCAGAGAACAGACTGCCGCAGATAGCCGCCGTCCTCCCATTTGACCTCACCGGTCCGGGTGTCCACGATTTGGAGGGCTTCCGGGATCCGCAGGCCGCTGACATAGTTTTCACTGGCTCCCACGGTCCGCACCTCCAGCCTGCCGTTGGGAGAGCACGTCTCCCCCTCCAGCTCCGCCACCGGCGCATTTGCCAGCAGCTTCTCGTAATCCGTCTCCCCCGGCGGCGTCTTGACTTGTTCTGTCAACCAGGGCCGTGCCGCCCAAACCACCGCCGCCGATACCGCCAGCAGGACAAATAACCCCAAAATCTGCCGTTTCCGCATAAAAATACCACCCCGTCCCTGTGATACGAACAGTATACGGAGTGGTATTTTTTATGTCAACTACAATTCGGTTACAAAACCAGGCCCTTAACCCGCGTTCTGCGCCCGGCGGAATTCGATATAGTCCTCGTAGGTGCCCATCTTGTCAATGAGCTTGCCGTTCTCAAATTCCATGATGCGGTTGGCCACGGTCTGGACGAACTCATGGTCGTGGCTGGAGAACAGGACGACGCCCTTGAAGTCGATGAGGCCGTTGTTGACGGCGGTGATGGACTCCAGGTCCAGGTGGTTGGTGGGCTGGTCCAGCACCAGCACGTTGGAGCCGAACAGCATCATGCGGGACAGCATACACCGCACCTTCTCGCCGCCGGAGAGGACCTTGACGGGCTTGAACACGTCGTCGCCGGAGAACAGCATCCGGCCCAGGAAGGCCCGCTTGAAGGATTCGGTGTTCTCCTCCGCGTTGTCCGCCGTGTACTGGGCCAGCCAGTCCAGCAGGTTCAGGTCGCAGTCGTTGAAGAAGGCGGAGTTGTCCAGGGGGAAGTAGCTGGTGGTGATGGTGGTGCCCCACTTGTAGCTGCCCTCGTCCGGCTCCAGCTCACCCATCAGAATTTTAAAGAGAGTGGTCTTGGCGATCTCGTCCTCGCCCACGAAGGCCACCTTCTCGTCCCGGTTGATGCGGAAGCTGACGTTGTCCAGCACCTTGCGGCCGTCCACGGTCTTGGAGAGGTTTTCAACGGTCAAAATCTCCTTGCCGCACTCCCGGTCCATCTTGAAGCCCACGAAGGGATACCGCCGGGAGGAGGCGGGCATCTCCTCCACGCTCAGCTTGTCCAGGAGCTTGCGGCGGGCGGTGGCCTGCTTGGACTTGGACTTGTTGGCGGAGAAGCGCTGGATGAAGAGCTGCAGCTCCTTAATCTTCTCCTCGTTCTTCCGGTTCTGGTCCCGGATCATCCGCTGGACCATCTGGCTGGACTCGTACCAGAACTCGTAGTTGCCTACGTACATCTTGATCTGGCCGTAGTCCACGTCCACGATGTTGGTGCAGACGGTGTTCAGGAAGTGACGGTCATGGGAGACCACCAGCGTGAGGGCCTCGCAGTCCATAAGGAAGTCCTCCAGCCATTCGATGGCCTGGATGTCCAGGTGGTTGGTGGGCTCATCCAGCAGGATGATGTCGGGCTTGCCGAACAGCGCCTGGGCCAGCAGTACCTTCACCTTCTCTTTGGCGGTCAGGCTGCTCATTTCGCTGTACAGAATGTCGTTGGAAAGGCCCAGGCCCTGGATCAGGCGGGAGGCGTCGCTCTCGGCCTCCCAGCCGTCCATCTCCGCGAACTCCGCCTCCAGTTCGGAAGCCTTCACGCCATCCTCCTCGGTGAAGTCCTCCTTCTCGTAGAGGGCGTCCTTCTCCTTCATGATGTCGTAGAGCCGCTGGTTGCCCATGATGACGGTGTCCAGCACGGTATAGGCGTCGTACTGGAAGTGGTCCTGCTTCAGGATGGACATGCGTTGGTCCTTGGAGATGATGACCTCGCCGCTGGTGGGTTCCAGATCGCCGGAGAGGATGCGGAGGAAGGTGGATTTGCCCGCGCCGTTGGCGCCGATGATGCCGTAGCAGTTGCCGGGGACGAACTTCAGGTCCACGTGCTTGAATAGCGTCTGGCCGCTGAAGTTCATGCTGACGTCGTTGACTGTGATCATGGTTTCGGTTCCTTTATTTTCAGATTTTATCAAAAGTAATTCGTAGGGCGCGACGACCTCGGCGCGCCGAGTCGTCGCGCCCTACGGACTGTTTGGGGCGCCTGTTTTTATTAGATATAAGCGCGGTGGAAGACCTTCTTGCCCTTCTTGATGACCACGCCGTCGCCCTCGAAGTCGCTCTGGTCAAAGGCCACGTCGATGGAGGTCACCTTCTGGTCGTTGACAGCCACGCCGCCCTGCTGGATCAGCCGCCGGGCCTCGCCGTTGGAGGCGCACAGGCCGCAGGCCACCAGCAGATTGATGGCACCGATCTTACCGTTCTCGAACTTGTCGGCGGTGAGCTGGGAGGAAGGCATGTGCTCCAGGGAGCCCTTGCCGGAGAACAGGCCCCGGGCGGTCTCCTGGGCCTTGTTGGCCTCTTCCTCGCCGTGGACCAGCTTGGTCAGCTCGTAGGCCAGGATCTCCTTGGCGGTGTTCAGCTGGCTGCCCTCCCACTTGTCCATCTCGTCGATCTGCTCCAGAGGCAGGAAGGTCAGCATGCGGATGCACTTGAGCACGTCGGCGTCCTCAATGTTCCGCCAGTACTGGTAGAAGTCGTAGGGAGAGGTCTTGTTGGGGTCCAGCCACACGGCGCCGCTGGCGGTCTTGCCCATCTTCTTGCCCTCGCTGGTCAGCAGCAGGGTGATGGTCATGGCGTGGGCGTCCTTGCCCAGCTTGCGGCGGATCAGCTCGGTGCCGCCCAGCATGTTGCTCCACTGGTCGTTGCCGCCGAACTGCATGTTGCAGCCGTAGTGCTGGAACAGGTAGTAGAAGTCGTAGGACTGCATGGGCATGTAGTTGAACTCCAGGAAGCTCAGGCCCTTCTCCATGCGCTGCTTGAAGCACTCGGCCCGCAGCATGTTGTTGACGGAGAAGCAGGCACCGATGTCCCGGATGAAGTCCACGTAGTTCAGGTTCAGCAGCCAGTCGGCGTTGTTCACCATCTGGGCCTTGCCCTCGCCGAAGTCGATGAACCGGGACATCTGCTTTTTGAAGCAGTCGCAGTTGTGCTGGATGGTCTCCTTGGTCATCATGGAGCGCATGTCGGTGCGGCCGGAGGGGTCGCCGATCATGGCGGTGCCGCCGCCGATCAGGGCGATGGGCTTGTTACCGGCCATCTGCAGCCGCTTCATCAGGCACAGGGCCATGAAGTGGCCCACGTGGAGGGAATCGGCGGTGGGGTCAAAGCCGATGTAGAAGGTGGCCTTGCCGTTGTTCACCAGCTCCCGGATCTCGTTCTCGTCGGTCACCTGGGCGATCAGGCCCCGGGCAACCAGTTCTTCATAAATCTGCATGGTAGTCTCTCCTGTTCTGCAACATTAGTATTTGCCGGAATGGGATTAAAACTTCATGTGCCCGGTACACCGCAATGGAAGAAAGCTCCCGCTGGCGCATGAAGTTTTCGTGCATCAGTTCCGGTTGCCCCGAAGGGGCGAGGAATTGGCACATTTTAATATTTTGCCATGCGGAGCATGGCAAAATTGAAGCCCCCGTCCCGAAAAAGGACAGAGGGCGAAATGCTTTCGCGGTACCACCTCTGGTTCGCCGCTTCCTCACGGAGACGGCCTCGTGGAGTGCCAACACACTCCCGCGCGGTAACGGGCGCACCCGGGACACGCCTACTGAGCCTTCATCAGACCGTTGGGATGCCAGCTCCGCGGTGTATTCGGCGGGCGTCCCTCTCCCCTTTCCACCGTCCAGGGGCTCTCTTGGCAGGGCGTTCCGCGTACTCCTCCGCATCAATGCCATATACGTGGGGTATTCTATCCGATTTACGGGGGATTGTCAATGGAAAATCACGAAAATGTTTCAAGACCGGGGAATGGAGCGCAGAACTCCGTTCTCCGGTCTGTCAGAACTCAGATTGACTTCCGGTAGGCCTCCGCCGCGTCCAGCAGCTCCCCGGCGCTCTCCAGCAGAGCCTCCGTCACCTGGCTGCCGCCGGTGATGCGGGCCAGCTCCGCCTTGCGGGCCTCCCGGTCCAGCAGGACAACGTGTGTAAAGGTTCTTCCCTTGTTCTCCCCCTTCTCCACGGAGAAGTGGGTGTCCGCCATGGCCGCCAGCTGGGGCAGATGGGTCACGCACAACACCTGCTTGCGGCGGCTGACCTGGGCCAGCTTCTCCGCCACCTTCTGGGCCGCCCGTCCGCTGACGCCGGTGTCCACCTCGTCGAACACCAGGGTCCCGATGGCCTCCTGCTCCGCCAGCACATTTTTCATGGCCAGCATGATGCGGGCCAGCTCGCCGCCGGAGGCGATCTTTGCCATGGGCCGCAGGTCCTCGCCCACGTTGGCGGACATCAGGAACCGGATGGTGTCGCAGCCGTCGGCGGCAGGCTCCTTCTCCGTGAAGTCGATGGCGAAGCTAATTTTTTTCATGTCCAGGTCCCGCAGCTCCCGCTGGATGCGGTCCTCCAGGGCCTTGGCCGCCTCTTTGCGGATGCGGGTCAGCTCCGCTCCGGCGGTCCGGACTGCCGCCTCCGCCTTTTTCAGCTTCCGCTCCAGCAGGATCAGGGTGTCGTCCGCCGTCTCCATGGCGTCCAGCTCCGCCCGGCACTTGTCCAGGTAAGCCAGCATGTCCTCCACGGTGGCGCCGTACTTCTTTTTCAGCCGGTACAGCTGGTCGGCGCGGCTCTCCACCGCGTCCAGCTCCTCCGGGGAGAAGTCGAATTCCGTCCGCTTGTCCCGGATGGTCTCAGCAAGGTCAAAGGCTTCACAGCGCAGGTCTTCCAGGCGTTTGTAAAGCTCCGCCAGGTCATCCCCCAGGGTGCGGATGGTGCCCATGGCCTCCTCCGCGTCACGGAGCTGGTTCACCGCTCCGGCGGAGGAATCGTCTCCGAACAGGCAGTACTCCGCCCCGGACAGGGCCGCCATGAACTTCTCGCCGTTGCGCAGGATGTTGCGGCGCTGGGTCAGCTCCTCTTCCTCGCCGGACACCAGCTCCGCCCGCTCCAGCTCGTCGATCTGGAATCGCAGGCTGTCCATGCGGCGGGCCTTCTCCGCCTCGTCCATCCGCAGGGCACGGATCTGGGCTTTCAGGTCCGCCATGGCGTCGTATTCCTTCCGGTAGGCCGCCAGCACGCCTTCCGTCCGCCCGAATCGGTCCAGGTAGGCGCCGTGCTGCTCCTCGTCCAGCAGGGCCGTGCCGTCGTGCTGGCCGTGGATGTTCAGCAGCTCGGCCCCGATCTGCCGGAGCTGGGCTACGGTGATGGGACGGCCGTTGGCCCGGCAGGCGTTTTTGCCGTCGCTGAAAATTTCCCGCTGCAAAAGGAGCGTCCCGTCCTCGTCCGGGGCCACGCCGTTCTCCGTCAGTCCCGGCAGGTCCGGGGACACGCCGGAAAATTCCGCGCTGACAAAGGCTTTGTCGGCCCCGGTGCGGATCAGCTCCCGGGAGGTCCGCCCCCCCAGCACCGCGCCCATGGCGTCGATGACGATGGACTTGCCGGCGCCGGTCTCGCCGGTGAGGGCATTGAACCCCGGGCGGAACCGGATATCCGCCTCCTCAATGACCGCGATGTTTTCAATATGCAGCAGTTCCAGCATGGTCTGGCCCTCCCCTCTACAACTTAGGAACTTCCATTTCGTCCCGGCGGAATTCACTTCTGCCGGGACACCTCTGCCCGCCGCGGCGACCGCCCGCATCGTATGCGGGCGAGGGGGTTCAGCGGAGACGGGCAGCGCCCGGCGCAGCGTCTAAGGGGGACGGCAGTCCCCCTTGGAAGTCTAAAGCATCTCCTTGATCTCCTCACAAAAAGCCGCCGCAGACTCCGCATCCTGCATCAGCAAGAAGGCCGTGTCATCGCCCGCCAGGGAACCCACCATATAGGTGATATCCATGTTGTCCAGAGCGGAGCAGGCCGCGCTGGCAAGACCCGGCATGGTCTTGAGGACTACGATGTTCTGGGCGCAGGCGATGCTGGTGATGCTCTCCCGGAAGATGGTCCGCAGCTTCTCCGCAAAATTCAGCTTGGTGCGGTTGCCGGAGACAGCGTATTTATATACGCCGTGGCCCACCGGCTCCTTGATCAGGTGCATCTGCTTGATATCCCGGGAGATGGTGGCCTGGGTGCTGCTGATGCCCCGCTCCTGGAGCCGGGAGAGCAGCTGCTCCTGCGTCTCGATGTTTTCCTGGGAAATGATCTCCAGAATCATGGCTTGACGGTCATTTTTCATCATTCAGCCCTCCCGGCAGCATTTTTTGGGCAAAAATTTCACAGAAGCTCTTCTCCGTCAGGCGGACCAGCTTCGTCACATACTTGCTGCGCCGCACCAGTACCTTGTCATCGGACCGCAGGCTGAAAGCCCGGCTCTCGTCCACAAACAGGTACACCGGCTTGCGGCCGTTGCGCTCCAGCTCCACCGTCAGCAAGTGCTCCGGAGAGAGGACGTAGGAGGAAAAGCGCATGTTGTGGGTGCAGATGGGGCAGACCACCATAGTCTGTGCCACCGGCTCCACCACGGGGCCGCCGGCGGACAGGGAGTAAGCCGTGGAGCCGGTGGGGGTGGAGACGATGACGCCGTCTCCGGCGATGTCCGCCAGATGGCGGCCGTCAGAGGAAATTTTCAGGTGGATGACATGGGAGATGGGGCCCTCCCGGATCACCGCGTCGTTAAGGCCCAGGTTGGTGTAGATCTGCTTGCCCTCCCGGATGACGAACACGTCCAGCATCATCCGCTGCTCCACGGTGAAATCCCAGTCCTGCAGCTTCCGCAGGACCTCCAGCTCGCCCTTTTCCAGCTCCGCCACGAAACCCAGGCCGCCCATGTTGATGCCCAGCACAGGGACCTTGTTCAGGGCCGCCAGCTTGGCCAGGTGCAGGATGGTGCCGTCGCCGCCGAAGGTGATCATCAGGTCGGCGTCCTTCATCTCCTGGGGCAGGGGGTGCACGTCGTAATCGGCGAAGGCCCCCTCCTTCTGGTCCCGGAAGGGAGAGCACACCACGGTCCGGAATCCCAGCTCATGGAGAATTTTTTCCGCTGCTTTTGTTGTGGTCATGCCGTGGTCCCGGTTGGGGTTGGGGCACAGAATGATCTTTTTCGTGTTCACTGTCCGCTCCCCTCCCCGTGTTCCTTCAAGGTCTGGTGGGATTCCTCCACCAGGGCCTTCAAATCAAATTCCATGGGCCGCCATTCGCCCTTTTCCAGATACCCCAGGTACTCAATGTTTCCCTCGGGTCCCCGAATGGGAGAGTACGTCAGGCCAAGGACTGTAAAGCCAGATTCCTTTGCATGGTCCAGGAAGTGCTCCAGCACCTCCAGATGGACCGCCGGGTCCCGGACCACGCCCTTTTTGCCCACCTTTTCCTTCCCCGCCTCGAACTGGGGCTTCACCAGGCAGGCCACGTGGCCGCCGTCCTTCAGGACGTTGTGGACTGCGGGCAAAATCAATTTCAGAGAAATAAAGCTTACGTCGATGGAGGCAAAGTCCAGCTCATCGGGAATCTGCTCATGGTCCAGATACCGTGCGTTGGTCCGCTCCATGCAGACCACCCTGGGGTCCTCCCGCAGCTTCCAGGCCAGCTGGCCGTAACCAACGTCCACAGAGTACACTTTTGCCGCGCCGTTTTGCAGCATGCAGTCCGTAAAGCCGCCGGTGGAGGCGCCGATGTCGCCGCAAATAGCCCCCTCCAGTTGTACCGGGAAGGTTGCCATGGCCTTTTCCAGCTTCAGGCCGCCCCGGCTCACGTATTTCAGCACATTTCCCCGGACCTCGATCTCCGCGTCGTTGGGAACGGCGGTGCCTGGCTTGTCCACCCGCTGGCCCTTGACGAACACTAGTCCGCTCATGATGGTGGCCTGGGCCTTCTGGCGGGTCTCCAGATAACCGCGCTCCACCAGCAGCACATCCAGCCGTGTTTTATTTGCCATGCTTCACCGCCTCCTCTGCCGCGGCCGCCACCCCGGCGGCGTCCAGGTCAAAGCGGTGCTCCAGCTCTGTCACGCTGCCCTCGGGGGCGAAGGTCTTTCCGAGATTTTTCAAAATGAGTTGTTCCGGGGCCTGTCCGTGCTCCGCCAGAATGGCGGCCACCCGCTGGCCCACACAGCCTGCGCCGAAGGAATCCTCCAGCACCAGCAAGGTTTTCCGGCCCCCCAGGGCCGCGCAGACGGTCCCGTGGTCCAGGGGCGAAATCTGATTCAGCTTCAGGACCTCCGCCTGGATGCCCTTTTCCGCCAGCAGCTCTGCCGCTTCCAGCAGATGGTTCACCAGCACGCCATAGCCCAGCAGCGTCACGTCGCTGCCCTGCCGCAGTCGCGCCGCCGGCTCCGCCGACAAATCTTCCCGGAAGGTGCCCTCTCCTCCTCTGGGATACCGGACCGCCACAGGGCTGTCCAGGTCAAAGACGGCCCTTTTCAGCATGGACCGCAGCTCCGCGAAGTTGGAGGGACACAGCACCGTAAAGCTGGGGATGGTACACAGAAACAGGGGGTCAAAGCAGCCGTGGTGGGTCTCGCCGTCGGGTCCAACCAGGCCCGCCCGGTCCACGCCGAACACCACATGGAGCCGCTCCAGCGCCACATCGTGGATCAGCTGATCGTAGCCCCGCTGCAAAAAGGTGGAGTACACCGCGAATACCGGGATCATCCCCTGGCTGGCAAGGCCCGCCGCCATGGAGACCCCGTGGCCCTCGGCGATCGCCACGTCAAAAAACCGCTCCGGGAATTCCTTCGCAAAGTCCGACAGGCCGGTGCCGTCCGCCATGGCGGCGGTGATGGCGCACACCCGGGGGTCCCGGGCAGCGCAGTCCGCCAGCGCCTTGCCGAACACGGAGGAGAAGCTCTCCCCGCCGGACTTTTTCACAAGACCCGTCTCCGGGTCAAAGGGGCTGATCCCGTGGAACTTGCCGGGATTCTGCTCCGCATAGGGATATCCTTTGCCCTTCACTGTGTGGACGTGGACCAGCACGGGGCCGTTCTGCTCCTTGGCCCACCGCAGCATGTCGCACAGGCGGGGCAGGTCGTGGCCGTCGATGGGCCCCAGATAGGTAAAGCCCATGTCCTCGAACAGGGTACTGCCGGGCCAGAGGGCTTTTTTCAGGGCCGTCTTGACCCGGTGGTTGAAGCGGTACAGGCCGTTCTCCATAGGATGCTTGCCGAAGAGGCCCCGGTACCACTTTTTGAAATGGTAGTAGGCAGGCTTGCTGCGCAGGCGGCTCAGATGGGAGGGCATGGCCCCCACGTTGGGGTTGATGGACATACCGTTGTCGTTGAGAATGACGATCAGCGGCTCCCCGGAGGCTCCGGCGTTGTTCAGGCCCTCGTAGGCAAGGCCGCCCGTCAGGGCGCCGTCGCCGATCAAGGCCAGCACGCTGTAATCTTTTTTCTGTAAAGTCCTTCCCCTTGCCATGCCAAGTGCCACAGAGACGGAGTTGGAGGCATGGCCCGCGATGAAGGCGTCGTGTTCGCTCTCATAGGGCTTGGGGAAACCGGACAGGCCGTCCAGCTGCCGCAGGGTGGAAAACAGCTCCTGCCGCCCCGTCAGGGCCTTGTGGACGTAGCACTGGTGGCCCACGTCGAACACCAGCCGGTCGGAGGCGGTGTCAAAGACCCGGTGGATGGCCACGGTCAGCTCCACAGCCCCCAGGTTGGAGGCCAGGTGACCGCCGGTCCGGGATACGTTTTCGATCAAAAACTCCCGCAGCTCCTGACACAGCCGGGGCAGCTGGGACTTGTCCAGCGCCTTGACGTCAGCGGGAGAGTGGATAGTTTCCAATATCATAGTGCTGCCTTTCTTTAGCGGTGGAAAACATGGAGGAAGCGTCCGGCGCAGTAGACCACCTTGGTACTCTGCTTCATGGCAAAGGTCTTGCCCAGGGCCTTGCCGCCGATGGTCAGGCCGGAAATCAGGGCGGTGACGGCCACGGAGATCAGCACGGACCGCAGGTCCAGCGCCGTCTGGAGCCGCACCACGATGACGGCGGCAGTGGTGCCGGAGACGATGCCGCAGATGTCGCCCACCACGTCGTTGCAGACGCTGGAGACCTGGCTGGCGTTCCGCAGCAGCATCAGGGCCTCCTTGGCGCCCCTTTCCTTGTGGGCAGCCATGGAGTGAAAGGGTCTGGGGTCGGCGGCGGTGACCGCCACGCCGATGATGTCAAACAGAATGCCCAGGCCGATAAACATGGCTAAAATCAAAACAGCGACAGCCACGCCCGCACCCTCCAGCATCGACTCCGACGCCAGACTGAGCACCGCGGACAGGGCGACCGCCATCAAAAAGACCGTTAAGGCCCAACGGTATGGGGCGGCAGTGCCGCCCTTTTTTTTCTGTGTTTTTTTCAAAGGAACCTCCAACCGGGTTTGGTATCACAAATTTCATGCAAATGTATACGTCCCCTTCCTCTCGGGGCTCCCGCGCGAACCCAGCGAAGCGGATCGCGTGGGGAAAGGAGGAAGGAATGGAGCGTGCGCAGCTTTCGCCATTCGGCGGAAGCGGAGCGCAGCGGAATTTCTTCTATCTCGGGGGCCCCGCGCGAACCCAGCGAAGCGGGTCGCGTGGGGAAAGGAGGAAGGAATGGAGCGTGCGCAGCTTTCGCCATTCGGCGGAAGCGGAGCGCAGCGATATTTCTTCCGACGCGCTAAGTCGGCGGCAGCAAAAAAAGTAAATCTTACGGCTTAGGTACGGGTTGGTTTTCCCCATGGCGCACCTCTCGTTGCCGATGGAGGCGGTTCCCCCTTCGGCGCCATGGCACAGCGTTGCCAGTCAGCGCTACCCGATTGCCACTTAGTCCGCACTGCAATCCTTTTTCTGCCCTGCGAAGACAGCCTAGGTGATTTCCACCACAGTCTGTCCGTTTCTTTAGCCTCTTTTGCAGAGATGGTTTCAGAGAGCAGGGGGCCGCCATGCTCCGGCCGGGAGCGAAAACGGCCTGACCTCTCATTCACCAATCCCCACGCAAGGCAGGCTACATCTGCACACAGCGTTACGGCCCTGAATGGCCGATGCACCGCATTGCAGGTTCATCATCTGCTTCGTACACAGCTCGGAAATACCGCGATGGGAGTACGGCTGTGCACAAGAGCAGGTCTCCACGGACACAGGGTCGGGGTAACCATGCCATTGGAAATCGCCCTGAGTCCGCAAGCACGCGCAGCGTGCTTCCCCCCAGCACCCACCCAAAACTGGGCGTATCAAGCAGGCACCAGAGGTTTCATCGGTGTGCCCTTCAGAGGATTTTTAGGCCCTCCCTAGGAAACGGCAGATCTGACTAGAATACTGCGCCGCCGCTTAGCGAGATTCAGTATAGCACGGTTTTTATAAATATACAACATATTCCGTATATACAAATTGTGAATTTTTCGATAGCGGACATGCCCCCGCCTGTAAAAATGATGCCGGACAGGCACCCGCCCGTCCGGCACACACGACTTTCTGTTTATTTGTTCCGCTCCGCCAGGCTGTCTGCAAGCTCCGCCAGGAAGCCCTCCGCGTCCAATTCCGCCACGGCAGCTTTGGCCTTCTCCGTGCAGTCCAGTACCTTCCGGTCGCACTCCTCCAGGCCCAGCAGGTCCACGTAGGTCACCTTGCCCTCCTCCTTGTCGGAGCCGATAGGCTTTCCGAACTCGTCCGCATTGCCGATGACGTCCAGCATGTCGTCCCGGATCTGGAAGGCCAGCCCCAATTGGTAGCCGTACTCCTCCGCCGCGGCCAGCAGCGCCGGGTCTCCCCCGGCGGCGGCCACGCCCAGCTTGCAGGCCCCGGCGATCATGGCGCCGGTCTTGAGGCGGTGGACCTCCCCCAGCTCCTCCTCTGTCTTGGGAGCGTGGAGGGTGTCGATGACCTGGCCCGCCACCATGCCGTCGGCCCCGGCGGCCTTCGCCAGAATCAGCGCGCAGTCCGCCCTTTGCTCCGCCGCCAGACCGGGTGCGGTCAGGATCAGCCGGAAGGCCTCGGGCTGGAGAGCGTCTCCCGCCAGAACGGCCAGAGTCTCGCCGTAGACCTTGTGGTTGGTGGGCTTGCCCCGGCGCAGGTCGTCGTCGTCCATGCAGGGCAGGTCATCGTGGATGAGGGAATAGGTATGCACCAGTTCCAGGGCGCAGGCCACGGGGACGGCGGTGTGCCAGTCCAGTCCCGCCATCCGGGCGAACTCCAACGTCAGCACCGGGCGGATGCGCTTGCCGCCCGCCAGCAGGCTGTACCGCATGGATTCGTACAGGTCCGCCCAGTGGGGCTTGTCCGTAAACAGGCCGTTCAGATACGCTTCCACCGCGCTCCGGTATGCGTCATACCGGACGTCAAAGGCTGTCTTTTCCATGTTCAGTCCTCCTCCGTTTCAAAGGGCAGCTCCACAGGGGCGCCGTCGGCGCCTTTCATCAGCTTCACCACCTGCTGCTCTGCCTGGTCCAGCTGCCTGGAGCAGGCGGCGATCAGCTTGGTCCCCTCCTCAAAGAGGGCCAGAGAGTCCGCCAGGGGGGCGTCGCACTTTTCCAGGGCCGCCACGATCTCCTCCAGACGGGCCAGCTGCTGCTCAAATGTCACTTTCTTTGCACTCATGGATGTACCTCCTCCACTCTGGCGGTCAAGCCGCCCTCTCCCAGGGTCACAGCCACCCGGTCTCCCGGCGCCGCGTCCTCATAGCTTTTCAAAACCTGCCCCGCCTCATTCTGCACCATGGCGTAGCCCCGGCCCAGCACCTTTAAGGGGCTCATGGCGTCCAGGGACGCCGCCAAGCCGGCAAAGCCCTGCCGCTTCCGGGCCAGCTGCCCGGCGGCCAGGTCTCCCAGCCGCTGCTGGACGTGGACCAGCTCCATCCGCTTGTCCTGCACGTAGGCCAGATGGTCCGTCATACAACGCTTTTGGGCCAGAGTCTCCAGCTTTTCCCGCAGGGCTTCCAGGCGGGCGGTCTCTGTCTGCTCCATCCGCTCCCCGGCGCCCCGGAGCCACCGCAGCAGCTCCACCTGGTCCGGCACGGCGATCTCCGCCGCGTTGGAGGGCGTGCTGGCCCGGGCGTCCGCTACGAAGTCGGAGATGGTCACGTCCGGCTCATGGCCCACGGCGGAGATGACCGGGGTCACGCAGTTGTAAATGGCACGGGCCACCCGCTCGTCATTGAAGGCCCACAGGTCCTCCATGGAGCCGCCGCCCCGGCCGGTGATGATGACATCGCCGATCTTCCACTTGTCGGCGTACCGGATGGCTCCGGCGATCTCCGGCGGGGCCTCCACACCCTGCACCCGGACGGGCAACAGGATCACCTTGGCGATGGGATAGCGGCGGCGGAGAATGCGGATCATATCGTGGACCGCCGCGCCCGCCGAAGAGGTGACAATGGCGATCTTCTCCGGGTAGGCGGGCAGGGGCTTTTTGTGGGCGGGATCGAACAGGCCTTCAGCGTACAGCTTGGCCTTCAATTGCTCGAAGGCCACCGCCAGGTCCCCCACGCCCTCCGGGGTCATGGTATTGCAGTAGAGCTGGTAGGCGCCGTCCCGGGGAAACACCGTCACGCGGCCCGTCACCAGCACCTTCATGCCGTTTTCCGGCCGGAACCGGAGTTTTGCGGCGCTGCTCTTGAACATGACGCAGCGGATGGCCCCCTCCGGGTCCTTCAAGGAAAAATAGTGGTGTCCGGAGGGATACATCTTATAATTGGACAGCTCGCCCCGGACGCAGATGTTCTGGAGCATAGGCTCGTTGTCCAGCAGGAGCTTGACCAGATTGTTCACTTCGGTGACGCCGAAGATGTGGTTTTCCATAGTGACCTCCTTTGAGGGTTGTCCCCCTCCCGGGGGACGCTGGGAGTGACGCCCCCCATTTCTCTTTCTCTTGGAAAGAGAAACGGGCCGCGCCCGGTCCAAAGAGAAAGCGCTTTTCGGCGGATCAGCATGACACAGCTGTGTCATGCTGACCGAAAAGCGGGGGGTCCCAAAAAGAGAGCTTGGGTAGATTCTGAAGCCGTCAGCGTTGGGCGCGGGCCCAGCTTTGCTGAATGTTTCAGTCTGTGGCCCGCGGTCAGGAATTGCAATGCAATGGTGTTTAACCGATTTGGTCTGCGTCTCTTTCCGCTGCCGCTGGCCTGGTGCGCCCGGCGGCCAGCGCTGAGCGAAGCGGGGAGCGCGGAAAGAGGAGCTTGTCCATTCGTCGTCCGCCCCGAAAGCAAGTCGGAACCCTCTACTTGCGGCGGCGGGCGCTCCCGGTTCCGCCTGTGTACGGCGCACCCGACAGGAGACTGCCAGTTTACGCAGGCATCGTCCACAACAACTTTCGCGTTTGCGGTCAACTTGACACCTTTGTGTCAAGTTGAGCCGCCCCAGCGCCTTTTCTTTTGACCGTGAACGGCCGTTTTCTTTTCGGCGCCGTCGAAAAGAAAATGGGGGTTCATTCCCGCGCCGCAAAGCGGCGCATCTCCCCGCATACCTGCCAGGTATACAAAAAGGCAGAGCCGGACGGGGTCTCTCCCCCTGCCCCGCTCTGCCGTTTTCTTATTCTCCGATCTCCTGCCGCACGAAGCTGCCCAGGATGCCGTTGATGAACTTCACCATCTCCGGCGTCTCGTACTTCTTGGCGATCTCTACAGCCTCGTTGATGGCGGCGCCGTTGGGGATGTCCGGCATGTACAGCATCTCGTACATGGACACCCGCATGATGGCGGAGGCCACCAGGGGGATACGGGCAAAGCTCCAGCCCTTGGCGTACTTGGCGATATAGCCGTCCAGCTCGGCGGCGTGCTCGTTGACGCCCTTCACCAGACGGCGGATATAGTCCACCTGCTTGGCGTTGGGCGCTTCCGTATAGATGGGGTCCTCCTCCGCCAGGGTGGAGAAGGTGTCCGCCGTCAGACGTTCGTCCAGCAGCGTGTCAATGGGCTTATCCGTAAAGCTCAGCTCATAGGAAAGGTGAATGGCGATCTCCCGCGCGGTGTTCCGTACCATAAAGCAACTCGTCCTTTTCTCTCTCTTTTACGCCAGGGTCACGCCGCCCACATGGATGTTGACGGCCTCCACGGGACAGCCGGTCATAGCCTCCACGGCGGAGGACACGGCCTTCTGGGCATTCTCCGCCACCTCGGGGATGGGCTGACCGTACTGCACGGTCAGGTACAGGTCCAGCACCAGCGCGGCGCCGGTCATGTCGATCTTCACGCCCTTGGCGCCCTTCTGGGCGTTCTTCTTGTTGGTCACCAGGTCGGTGACGCTGCCGCCCAGGTTGGTCATCATGCCGGAGACGCCCTCCACCTCGCGGACAGCGCCCACGGCGATGGCGGCGATGACCTCCTCAGAGATGTTGATGCTGCCGTTTTCCTCGGGCATGGTCATGTATTCCTTGCTCTCAGCCATTGAAGATTCTCCTTATTCGTTGTATAAACGATACTGGTTCACATATCTGGTTAGATATTGTACCATGAAGCCGGAGAAAATACAACAGCTAAATCGAATTTGTGCGGTCAATCCGCCGCCATGATCTTGATGCCCCCGGCGTCCAGCCCCGTCTCGGCCATGGCGATGTCCGTGATCTTGGCCACGTCCTCCGCCGTCAGCTCCCCGGTGCCGGTGGACACCACCACGCTGATGCTCTCGTCCCCCATGAAGGCCACGCAGTTCTTGTAGCCCTTGGCGGTGACCAGATTCTCGATCTGGGCCTCCTTCAGGGTGTAGGCCGCCAGGACCTGGATGCTTTCGCTGGCCTCATTGGCAGTGGCGGTGTCGGCGCCCTCCTGCTCCGCCGCGTCCTTCAGCAGGGAGATGGCGTTGTCCCGGGCCTGCTGGCGGGTGAGCCGGGCGGAGGCAAAGTAATCCGAGCCGGTGTAGACCGCCTCCTCATCCGCCGCCCCTTGGGCGTCCCCCTCCTGGCCGGAGACCAGGGTGGCCTCTCCCAGCAGCTTGCTGCCCGTCTCCTGGGCGTCCTTCACCGCGTCCTCCCCGGAGTATTTCCAGTTCAGCGCCACCGCCGCGCACACCAGAATTGCCATGGTGGCAACGACCACGTTCCGTTTCCATCTTGCACGCATCTCGTTCTTCCTCCTCCAAATGATCACTGCCATTTTGCCACGGTGACGCGGTCTGCGGAAAGTCCCGTCAGCGCCGCCACCGCCTCCGTCACCGCCAGCTTCACCTCCGCCCGGTCGCCCCCCTGGCACACCACCAGGGCTCCCCGGTAGGTGGGATACACCGTCCGGACCACCACGGTCCCGTCTCCCTCCGTCCCGTCCACCAGCACGGTCTCGGAGCGTCTGGAATAATCCTCCGGCGCCGCCGTGGAGCCGCTGTACGCCAGCTCCGTGTTCTGGGCCAGCTGCCGCTCCCCGTCGGAGTCCACTGTCAGCAGCACCTTCACCTGCCCCACGCCGCTGATGGTGCCCAGGATCTCCTCCATGTCCGCCTGCAGGTCCCGCTCCGCCCCGGCGGGCGCGGCGGCCGCAGGACTGCTGCCGCTGGCATCGGTCGTTTTCCTCCCACTCGGCCATAGCAGCAGCCCGACGCCGATCAGCACTGTCAAACCCACGAACTTGTATTTGTCCCATAGCTTTCGCACTCCTTCAGTTTTTCCCTTCATGCCATACCTGCCTCTCCCCCGGGATGCCCAGTTCCTCTTCCATGCAGGCGGTCAGGGCCGGGGACCTGGGTCCCCAAATCTCCGCCTGCCAAGGCACCGGGACGCCGTCGGTGCCGGGTCTTGTTTCAACCTGTACCTTCACCGCCAGCCCCAGCGTGTCTGCTTTGTCCGATATATATGCGGCGGTCTGCTCCTCTATGATTTCCGCCAGCTCCACTTCTCCGGCGGCCGCCAACTCCTCCTGCCGCTGCCCGATGGCCCGCTCATAATCCTCCAGATGCAGGTCCAACCGGCTCAGGTCCGCCCCCAGCAGGGGCCGCAGGAGCACCACCAGCAGGATCAGGCCCCCGGTGAAGGAGGCGATCTTCCGGATGCTCCCCTCCGGGACCAGGGTCTGGGCCACGGACAGCAGCATGCTCACTGCCACCAGGGAGGTGAGCCACTCCCGCAGTGCCCCCATCACGGCACCACCGCCGCCACGGAGGACAGCACCGACACCAGCAGCAGCAATGCGCAGGCGCCGGTCATGCCCAGCACCAGGCCGAAGGCGCCCCCCAGTCCGTCGATGAGCTTGCAGAGCCCCGGCGCGCCGATGGCCGCCGCCAGAAAGGCCGTCAGCTTATAGAGGAGATACTGGACCCCCAACTGCAGAAAGGGGTAGGCGCAGGCCGCCAGGATGGCCAGCATCCCAATAAGACCAACGGTGTTTTTCAGCATCCCGGCCCCCACCAGCACCGTTTCCGAGGCCTCGGCGATGATGCCGCCCACCACCGGCACCACCCCGGAGATGGCGGCCTTGGTGACCCGCACCGCCGCGCCGTCCGCCGCGCCGGAGATGACCCGGGCCACGGAGAGATAGACGGTGAACACAAGCAGCGCGGTAGTCAATATCCAGGTGAGGATCTTTTTCAGGCCCTCCGCGATGGCCCCCAGCCGGCTCTCCGGCAGACAGGCGGCCGCCGCCAGGGCGCCGGTGTAGAGATACACCATGGGCAGCAGCAGCTCGTCCACCAGATTCAGCAGCAGGTCCACGAAAAAGACGGTGGTCACCTGCTGCACGGTGGCGGTGGTCACCGCCCCGGAGGCCGCCGTGGCCGCCGCCAGGGTGGGCAGCAGGGCCTTGGAGAAGCGGTTCAGCTCCCCGATGGTCTCCGCCCCCAGGCCCATGAGGGAATCCAGGCTCCCCGCCGTCAGCAGGGTGACGGACAGGGCCCCCGCCATGGGCAGGAACAGGACCGTCTTGCCCCCGGTCCCCTGGGAGAAGCCCTCCACGGCGGCGCAGAGGACCACCACCAACAGCACCGACGCGGCCCCCCGGGTCCGCTGCCGCAGGACCTGGCCCACCTTGCCCTTCATCTCCTCCAGAATGCGGCCCACGCCCTGGGCAAGGCCCTTCGCATCCGCCGGGTACGCAAATTCTATCAGGTCCTCCGTTCCCTCCGGCAGAGCCTTCATCAGGTCCCGGGGCACCTCCGCCGCGTTGGCCTTTCCCATCAGGAGGAAGACGGCCAGCAGCAAAAAGACCCATCGTTTCATTCCATCAGCTCCAGCAGCAATGTCAATACCGCCCGCAGCAGGGGCAGGGCCACCAGCAGAGCGCAGACCGCCCCCGCCGTCTCCACCACGGCGCCCAGGGCGGATTCCCCGGCGTCCCGGCAGAGGGTGCTTCCCACCTTCACCACCAGGGCAATGCCCACAGTCTTGTACAGGGGGACGAACAGCTCCTGAGAGACGCCGCTGCGCTCCCCCAGCTCCGTCAGGAAGGACAGCAGCTCCTCCAAAGCCCCCGCCAGATACAGCAGCACGGCAGCCACGGCGGCCAGGGTCAGCAGCAGCGCCAGTTCGGGACTGCCCCGCCGCACCACCACCGCCAGCAGCGCCCCCACCACGCAGAGGGCCGTGATCTGGAACACCTGCTCCATGGCTAAAACCGGAACAGGGTCTTGATGAGGTTGAACAGGTCGCTGATCTCCTGCACCAGGATCATCAGCACCACCACCAGACCCGCCAGGGTGGTCATCATGGCCTGCTCCTCCCGCCCGGAGCGCACCAGAAGCTGGTTCAGCACCGCCACCAGAATCCCGATGGCGGCGATCTTGAAAATCAGATCCACATCCATACTTGTCCCTCAAATCAGTAAAATCACCAGCAGCGCCGCCCCGGAAAAGCACAGGGCCGCTGTCCGCCGGTCCCGCTCCGGACGCTGGCGCTCCAGCTCCTCGACACCCCTTGCCAGGTCGGTAATGGCAAGGGAAATCCCCTTACATACGCTCTCCTCGTCACCCCGGAGGCTCAGCCCCTCCAGGGCCTCCCGCTCCCGGGGGGCCAGAGGCAGCAGCCCGACGCCGCCCCGCCAGGCGACCTCCAGTCCCTCTCCCTGCCGGGCCGCCTCGGCGGACCGCTGAAACAGGGCGGCGGTCTCCGGTCCCCGGCAGTCCGACCCCAGGGCCTCCAGCAGCAGGGGCAGCGGGGTCCGGGCCATGCGGATCTCCTCCCGCATCCGCCGCAGGGCGGACAGCAGGTCTCCCAGGGCCGTCCGGGTCCGCCGCCGCTCCGCCAGGGCCGTCAGCCAGCACAGCAGCCCGCCGCCCAAGATACACATGCTTCCCAGCAGCTTCAGCATGGCAGCTCCTCCACTTCATAGGCCCGTCCCCCCTCCGTCCGGATGATGCGGACTGCCATGCGGAACACCCGGTCCTCCAGCAGCCGGCGGTACAGGGGCTTTTCCAGCAGCTCCGCCACGTCCGCCGCGTGGATGGTGGCCAACAGCCGCACGCCGCACCCCGCCGCCAGGGACATGGCCCGCACGTCCTCCGGCACCGTGATCTCGTCCACGGCGATGACCTGGGGGTTCATGGCCCGCAGCACCAGGGGGATGCCCAGAGCCTTGGGGCAGGCGTCCAGCACGTCGGTGCGGGGCCCCACGTCCATCTGAGGCTTGCCCCGGTACATGACCGCCACTTCTCCCCGCTCGTCGATGAGGGCCACTCGCCGGGGGCCGTATGGCTCCACGCCCTCCGACAGCCGCCGCACCAGGTCCCGCAGCAGGGTGGTCTTGCCGCCGCCGGGGGGCGATAAGATCAGAGTGCTGCAAAGCTCTCCATCCCGGAACAGCTCCGGGGCCAGACCGTCGGCGATCCCCGGCTGCTGCCGGGCGATACGCACCGCCGCCGAGCAGAAGTCCTTCAGCGTGGTGTTGACGCCGTTTTTCATCACCGCCGTGCCGCACAGACCCACCCGGAAGCCCCCCCGCACGGAGAGATACCCCTCCCGCAAGGTCTCCGCTGCCGCGTAGCGGGAGAATTCCGTGGCGATGTCGCAGAGGGTGTCCAGTTCCTCCGGCTCCACCACCGCGTCCAGCGGCACCTCCCCCGACGGCAGCAGCACCGTCAAGGGCTGTCCGGTCCGCAGGCGGAATTCCTCCGCCGCTCCCTTCTGGTCATCCGGCAGCGCCAGAGCCAGCTTCCGCAGCCGCACTGGTAGCACCGACGCCGCCTCCTCATACCGCAGGACCTTCTGATCCTTTTTCAAGGGCGTTCCCTCCCTGTTCGTTCGTTGCTCCATCCTATGAGGGCTCGTCCCGCTGTATACCAAGGATTTTTCCACGAAAAAAGCGGCTGTCAGAAATGACAGCCACCTTTTCATCAGTTCACTTATTCAATTCCGTCTCGCAGCACTCCCCATGGGCCATCTCCCAGATGCCCCGGATGCCGCAGCACACCATGCTGGTGACGGCGGCGTCGGTGTAGAAGGCCATGTGCTGGGTCATGATGACATTACGGAACTGATGGAGGTAAAACCAGTTCCGGTTGGGGAGGATGTCCGTGCGGTGGTCCTCATGGATGATGCCCTCGTCCCCCTCGCAGGTGTCCATGCCCAGGGCGCCGATCTTCTGGCTCTCGATACCCTCCACCAGAGCCTCGATGTCCGCCAGCTCTCCCCGGGAGCAGTTGATAATCACCACGCCGTCTTTCATTTTGGAGATAGCCGCCCGGTCGATGATATGGCGGTTGGAGTCCAGCAGGGGCATGTGGAGGGAGATCACGTCCGCCCGGGCCAGCAGCGTCTCAAAGTCCACATAGGTCACCAGCGGCTGTACCGCCGGGTTTTCATGTTTGTCAAAGGCGATGATGCGGCAGCCGAAGCCGGAGAGGTTCCGGATCACCTGGGCGCCGATCTTCCCGGTGCCGATGATGCCCACGGTCAGGTCCTTCAGCTCCCGGCCCTGGAGCCCTTGCAGGGAGAAGTCGTTGACCTGCCCCCGCCACATGGCCTGCTTGTAGTGCCGCAGGCACATGAGCAGCAGCATCACCGTGAAATCCGCCACGCCATTGGGGGCGTAGCTGGCGTTGCAGACTCGGATGCCCACCGCTTTGGCATGGGCCAGGTCGATGTGGTCATAGCCCACGGTGCGGGTGGAGAGATAGCTGACCCCCATGGCCCGCCAGGCGTCCAGCAGCGCAGCGTCGATGCGCCCCTGTCCCAGGATGGAGACCCCCAGGCAGCCCTCCGCCAGGCCGGCGTTGTCCGGGGTGGGGACTTCCGGCGTCACCGCCAGCTCCACGCCCAGCTCCCGGCTCTGGCGTTCCAGCTCCGCCCGTTCGTCCTGCCGCGCCTCATACACCATGATCTTCATTGCCAGCCATCTCCTTTGTCAATCATTATCCGTGATTGTAATACAGGAAAGATGGACTTGCAACCGCCGGTTTCCGATGCTATCATAAGAAAAAATGATACTTCGGAGGAACATCCATGAACATCAACCAGCTGCGGTACTTCGTGGCGGTGGCGGAGCAGCGCAGCTTCACCAAGGCCGCCAATCAATACTACCTCTCTCAGACCGCCGTCACCCAGCAGGTGCGGGCTCTGGAGGAGACCCTGGGGGTCCAGCTGCTGGACCGCAACAGCCGTCCCGTGTCCCTGACCCCCGCCGGGTCCGTGTTCCTGACGGAGGCCAAGGCCATCTTGGAGCGGATGAACTCCGCCGTCAGCCGGGCACGGGACGCCTCCACCGGGCTGGTGGGCTCCGTCCGCATCGGCTACACCAAGGGCTACGAGCGCAGCGACCTGTCCAACAAGCTGCGGGCCTTCCACCGGGACTACCCCAACATCCTGCTGACCTGCTTCCGCTGCGACACCGACATGCTGGCGGCCGGCCTTTTGAATGGAGAGTATGACATCATCTTTACCTGGGACAGCACCAACATCCGTCAGGACAGCCAGGTGAAGCTCCGGCTGGTGGAGCGGGCCCGGCTGGTGGTGGCCCTGTACGGCAGCCATCCCTTCGCCCGCCGCACCGCCCTGCGCCGTTCGGAGCTGAAAAATGAGACCATCCTCTTTATGACCCCCTCCAGCACCGGCGCCTCCTTCGGCGACGACCACTTCATGCAGCTCTACCAGCAGGCGGGCTATCTCCCCAACATCCTGCTGCGCTCCAACGACGTGGAGAGCATCCTGATGATGGTGGCGGCGGAGGAGGGCATCTCCATCCTCCCCGCATACTGCACCGACAAGCTGACCAACGCCGACAATCTGATCTTCGTTCCCCTGATTGGCGAGGAGGAGACGGAGGACATTCTGGCCGTCTGGCGGAAGGACGACCCCAGCCAGGCCCTCCAGCACTTCCTGGAGCGGGTGCTGTGACGTTCCGCACCCTTTTCGGACCATTGCATACACTGGATTGAAAGAAGCCTTTTCTTTCATCAGCTACTTATTAGGAGGTATTGCAATGCCCGAGAAAGTTATGCCCGGTCCCGTGGAGGACGCCAGCGGCATCCGTGAGGCGGTTTGCATCCATACCCGAAAGATCTATGATTCCTGCCGGGACAAAGATTGTATTGAGGACCTGCGGTTCTATCCCAAGCTGCAGTATGTGGATGTCATCAACCGTGCACTGTCCGTGAAGGGCGGCTGCGCCCATCTGCTGTACGTATACGTGGACGTGGAACCCGTCAGCTTCAACCGGGGCTTCTACACCGTGGATATGCGGTTCTTCTACTCCGTGACCCTCCAGGCCTACCTGAGCAGCCCGGTGCCAGTGACGGTGGAGGGCCTGTGTGTCTTTGACAAGCGGGTGCTCCTCTTCGGCAGCGAGGGGAACGCCAAGATCTTCTCCTCCGAGCTGCGCACCGGCGAGCCCGATCTACAGATGATGCGCCGGGCCAACGCACCCGTGGCCGTGGTGGAGGCGGTTGACCCCATCGTGCTGGACGCCCGCCTGATGGAGGGCTGCGGCCGCCGGGACTGCGACTGCGACCTGTGCGAGGTGCCCGCCTTCGTCAACAGCTGCTTCGACGGGGAGCTGTCCAGCGGCGACGATGCCCGCCGAATTTACGTAACCCTGGGCCAGTTCTCCATCGTCCGCCTGGAGCGGGACTCCCAGCTTCTGATCCCGGTCTACGACTACTGCATGCCCGAAAAGGACTGCACCTGCGGCACCGGCGGCAGCTGCAACGAGGACCCCTGCAGCATTTTCCGTAACATTTCCTTCCCGGTGGGCGAGTTCTTCCCCCCAAACACCATCCACAAGCCTGAGGATTACGCGGGTGCCAAACTCTGCGGCGCCTGCGGCCAATGAGCAGAAAAACAGCCGCCCAAACCGGGCGGCTGTTTGATCTTTTGCTCAGGAAACCGTGAAGCTGCTGGTGTCGGGGTCCATGACGCATACATAGCTGTTTCCCTGGCCCAGGGGCAGGGGCGTGCCGTCCGCCAGGGTATAGACCAGCTGGCTGTCGCGGTCGGCCTTGCTCCACCGGATGGGCACGCTCTTGCCGCCGCAGAAGAAGGTCCCCTCTCCGCTGCCGGAGGTCCGCACCTTCAAGCGGCCGTAGGTGTCCCCGGAAATGACGGAGATGTCCGTCTCCAGGAACAGCACATTGACGGCGGAGACCTGTTCCTTTGTGGCGCCGTCGGTGTGGGCCTTGCCGTACTGGCTCACCAGGTACTTGCCGTTGGCCTCGTCGTAGTCAAAGAGGCCGGTCTTGTAGGAGGTGTATTTCAGCGTCACATGCCGGGCGTCGGTGCCATTGGCCGGGGTGCCGTCCTCCGCGAAGGCCTGGGTGTAACCATAGCCCTCCTTGTGCTCGGTGCGGAAGTGGTCGGCGTCCAGGTACTCCTGCACTTTCTCCCCGGAGGTCACCAGGGTGTGCTCATAGTCCATGGTCTTGCGGCGCTCCGCGTCCCGCCAGAAAATTCTGGCGTCGGAGCCGCCGTTGACGCCGTCCATGTTGTCCACTTTCCAGCTCTTCAGGTCCTGATAAGCCTCCGGACTGCCGCCGGCGTGGACGTACAGGGCATCGTGACCCAGGGCCAGATCGATGTAGTAGGGCCGGGCGGAGCGGATACTGCCCAGGGTCCCCACGCCCTCCAGGCTCTGGAATACGCCCAGCATGCGGGTGATGCCGCCCTCGGCGGGGACCTCGTAAATGATATCCGCCTGGGAGATGCCC
>Ga0129317_1000879_pt1 | contig 26261 bp, 22 predicted proteins | sample Cm1ome_FD_94430 | JGI IMG/M metagenome (GOLD analysis project Ga0129317, IMG submission 94430) | Eastern black-and-white colobus group fecal microbial communities from Wisconsin, USA - Cm1105 metagenome | ecosystem: Host-associated > Mammals > Digestive system > Large intestine > Fecal | place... | reverse complement strand
TGTCGAATCCGGAATCCGGGCCGCGCCCGGGCATTGCCGGCGGATGGTCGGAGTGCTGTGAGAACTATAGGAATGATGGGAGCTATGGGAGCTATGGGAGCTATGGGAGCTATGGGAACTATAGGAGCTATGGGAATGATGGGAGCGCCGGGAACGATGGTGATGGATGAGATGGGAGCGATGTGGGAACGATGTGGATTATGGCATGGCCGGGCGAGATACGAGAGCTTGGACACTCTGAGGGCTCTGAGTGCGGATATCTTTGAGTAGACGTACAGAGATAGTATAATAAGGCAGGAATGAGTGGATGGAATGGGAATTGGCGGCAGGGAATGTGTAGTCGGTTGTGTCAGTATTGGAGGTATACGAAGGGTACAAGATCGGCAGAGCGTGTTTGTATGACGGCAAAGATGACGGCTGCGAGGATTATGGCTTGCAGTACGGTCGGACATGCAGCGTATGTTTGCTGTAGGCGTATTGTCCATGCGTGAGGACTCATGTGAAGCAGTAGGCCTGTAATGATGGCAATAAATACTAATGGGTATGCGTTTACAATCTGCGGTAGCATGTCCCAGTGGGGGCTTTCGGTTATTTGGTTAAGCATGTCGCCAAGGGTTTCCATGGATGGTGCGCGGAAAACGGCAAAACCTATTACGACAAGCACAAATGTGAGTGTGATATTGAAGGTTATGGCGGGCATGGAGTTTTTGATCCATTGTGGGGTGTGCCATATTTTGTGCAGTAGCTTGTGTATAGCTAATAGTGCGCCGTGGTAGGCTCCCCATATGAGATACATCCACGATGCACCGTGCCATAAACCGCCGATAACCATGGTGTGCATTAGGTTGGTGTACATACGTATTTGGCTGCATCTGTTACCGCCCAAAGGTATGTATATGTAGTCACGCAGCCATGTGGAGAGTGAGATGTGCCATCTGCGCCAGAATTCGGTGGGGCTTTGTGATTTGAATGGTGAGTTGAAGTTGTCCTTGAAACGGTATCCCAGAAGGAGGGCAATGCCTATTGCCATGTCGCTGTATCCCGAGAAGTCGCAATATAATTGTATGGTAAATCCGATGGTCCCGAATATGTTTTCTATGCCTGAGTACAGGGACGGATTTTCGAATATTCTGTCTACAAAATTTCCGCTGATATAGTCTGCAATAATGACTTTTTTGACGAGGCCTGTCATGATGAGGAAAAAACCTTCGCCGACCATAACACGTGTGGCTTCTGCACGGGCCTGTATTTGGGGTATGAGGTCGCGTGCGCGTACTACGGGACCGGCAAGAAGCGGCGGGAAAAATGTGAGGAAGAACGCGTAATCGAGGAAGTTGTGTACTGGGGTCATCTTGCCGCGGTAGATGTCTACAATGTAGGATATTGACCTGAATGTGAAGAATGATATGCCGGCAGGGAGTATGATGTCGAGCGCGTCAAAATGTGTTCCAGTGATATTTGCAATTGTTTCGTAGAGTAGATTGAAGTACTTGAAGTACACGAGCATACCCACATTTACAATCACGTTTATGGCTACAATGGAGCGTTTGACCCATCTTTGACCGGCGCAGCCCATCCATCGCCCGAGGAGGTAGTCGCTTACGCATACGCCCATGAGGATGAAGCAGCATTCGGCGCTGTTCTTGTAATAGAAGTATAGAGAGAAGAGGATGACAAATACCATCTTGACTGTATGGTGTCGGCGCATCATACGATATATGGCGAGGAACAGTAAGAAGATGAGCATGAAGGCGCAAGTGTTGAACAACAGCGGATTGTGGCTGTCGTACAGCAGTGCGCTTGTCAGTGCTTCAGTGTCTATCAATTGGTCTATATTTTCCATTGTCTAAATTGTGGATGCGCTACGAGCCGTGAGGTGTCAGCGACGTCGTCTGCGCCTTCCTTTGTTTCGTTTTTTGGAAGACTTGGTGCTTTTGTATTTTTTCTTCGAGGAGCGTGATTTCTTGGCTTTAGGGGTGCGCTTTGTCTCTGATGTCGAAGCCTTTGATTTTGGGGCTGTTGACTGCCCTTCGTTGTTGTGCGGTTCGGCGGTGATGGCAGATGCCGGGATTTTGGCAACGGCTTTGCCTGTAAGAGCCGCGTCCAAAGCTTCGGCGAGCAAATCGCCTTCAAGGTGGTATCCGGCCCATGTGCGGTGGATGCGGTCGCCTCCGAGCAGGTGCGCTGATAGCCAAAGTGTCGAGGATCCGTTGCCTCCGGCGACATCATACCAGTCCCAGGTAGCGATATGGTGTTGTTCGCCGTATCGTAGTATAGCCGAGCGCAGGCGTGCGATGTTGCTGTTGACGGCGAATGACCGCACTCGCCTTATCTTGGCGCGTTTGCGGCGCTTGCGCCGTGTGCGTATGGTAGTGTAGACGGTGCGCTGGCATTCGGATGGAGTTGTCAGCAATATGTGCACGCCGGGGTTGTGCGTTTGTATGTCTGATACAAGTGCATCGATTTGCCTTGTGAATGCTTCGTCTGATATTTTCCCGAACGCTTCGTTTGTGCCAAGGCTGACTATAACCAGATCCGGGGCAAGTTGTCGCAGCGAGGCTCCAAATTCGCCTATGCTGTTGTATTGTGAGAATGTCGCTCCATTATTGCCTATTGCGTGGTATCGGATGCCGTGATTATCGCGTCTCAATTCAAAGCCGTAGATGTTGCCGCCGGGGGCGTCTATCGTGATTGTGCATGCCGATACTGCGTGGTCGAGCACGGCAAGTGTGGCGTTGTTGCCATCTATTTCGTCAAATGCGACTTCCGCCGAGCCCACAGTGACTTCCGAGATGGAAATTTCGCCGCGTCCATATACAGCGATTGCGTCAAAAGGCTGTGCATTTGAAATATCAAAGGATACCGTGGAAGCGGGCATGGCCAGTGATATTCCCGTAAATCCCATTGTCGTGGGCCACGGCATGCGCATGAGTTTGGCCGAAGTGAAAGACGCTGATGATGTGATGCGATAGTCGGTGGGTTGGTTTGTACCTGCGAGGCGGAATGGGATGATTAGTCCGCGACCGGCGCTGCCATATCGTTGTTGGAGATGGCGCCGTACGCGCGATGTGTTGCCTTCGGCCTGTATGTGTGAGTCTCCGATATGTACGATGTCAAGGGTAGCGTGTCCGGCTGCCGCTTCTTTCAAAATCTGCTGCAGCTCCGACCAGTCGGCGCCGTTGAGATGTATTCGGTTGGCATTGTAATGGATAAATGCGTATCGGCGAGATTCCGAGCCGTCTTCACGATCCTCGCCAAATACCGGATTGGCGCGGACGTCCGCGTCCGTTGTATCAAGCGATGTCGCAAGTTCCTCGGTTGAGACTGCGTACATGGTCGTAGTCCCGGTTGCAAGGGCTGTCAATGACAATGCTAATATGAGGACACGCACAATCATTTGAGAGCGGCAATGATAGCGTTGTATAGTAGTATTGCCAGGCGGCTGCCGCCATTGGCGTTGAGGTGTATGTAGTCCGGGTTTATTTCGCCGGCATCGCGCCATTCGATGACGGCATTATCGCCGCCCATAGCTGCGCGAGTGTCCCAGAACAATGCGCATCCAAAGCGTGCGGCATCGCGTTGGGCGTCCACCATGGCTTGTGCCGTAGGCATGGACTTGACTTGTGTGCCTAATTTTTGTCCTCGGTCGCCGATGCCCATGATCATGATGTCTGCATTGGGGTAGCAGGCACGCAGGCGTTGTATCAGCGAAACCATCAGTTTAGAGTATCCACCATAAGACTTCTGCTTGGAAGTCAATGCGTTGATGCCGTATTCGATGATTATTAAATCATAGTCAACGTATTGTCGCATTTGCGCTGCAAGTTCGATGTTGGTTTTGCGGTTGGCCACGCCCGAATTGCCTCGCAGGGACATGCAGTCGACAGCTATGCCGTTGGCGCCGTCGAGATATGCTCCCAATACCACGATGCCAGGTGTAGTAGTCGAGATGGAAGCCTTCTTGGTAGTTCCTTCCACCTGAATGCATTGTACGTTGGGCGATGCTGCCAATGTGTGGGTGTTTGTTTCGGAGTCGGTGGATATTGTGATGCTGCCTCCTTCCGGTGCTATGCACAATAGGCGGGTGCGCGACCATCCCGCTTCGCCTTTGGCTGCCTTGAAAGTTGTTTGCGACTTGGATGTGCTGACAAAGTATTCGCCCGATAGCGAGCGGTAGGCGTCTTTAGCGTTTTTGCGTATGTCCATTTGTTTCCATCCCGAGCAAGTCTGTCGCACCGTGCGGCGAAATCCGGGTATCTCGCTTTGCATGTACATGTATCCGACGCCGGCGCCGCCGTATACTTTGCGTAAGTCGCGGCGCAGGTCTCCAGTTAGGATGTCTCCTTCGATGTAGCTGTCGCCGATGACGGCTATGCGTGCCTGTCTGCCGGCTGCTAAGGCAAAGCGCAATCTCTGCATTCCCGTATTGGCTTTTGTGTAATCTTCGATGAGTACATCACCGGCCGCATTGCGCGGGATAGGCATGGCTGCCCGGACGTGTGCCGAGTCGGGTATGGTCAATGCAACGGCCGAACTGTTTGACCCCTTGGGTGTTGTGATTGTGTCGCTCGTGACCTTTTCGTACTCTGTCTCGGTAAGTGCGTTTTCCAATTCAGGGTCTATGGGTTCTTCTGCCGTTGCCTTGGTTTCGCCGCCGTCGGTGATGTCTGCAAGGAGGTTGAAGTCCTTGATGTAATTGTCGGTCCACTTGCCCCATGGACATATCGATAATGCCGCTATGATGGCGACGGCCAGTGCAAGTATGGCCAATGCACGCGACGGCGCGGGCTTGTTTGGCCTGTCTTGGTTTTGTTGTGTGTCTTTTTCGTTATCCATTTGGTCAAATGCTGTTGAGAATAGAGCGCAGAAGGCCCGAGGCCTTCAATGCCGTTTCGTTTCGTTCGGATTCTGCGTCCGAATTCGATAGAATTCCGCTGCCGGTATATATGCAGTACCGGCCTTGGTTGTCGGTATGGGCGCACCGTAAAGTCACAAATGCTTGTGCCGTCTTGTCGTCCTCTATAGAGATATATCCGCCGTATAGTTGTCGCGAATGTTTTTCAAACTTACGGATGAGTCGCAGGGCGGTGTGGCGCGGCCATCCGCCGAGTGCCGGAGTCGGGCTTAGAATGTCCAATAGCTCGCGATAGGCATTGGGTGAAGCGGCTGTGCCGTATATGTGTGTGCATATATGAGTTACGGCGCCGCTGGCTACATTGCAGGTGTAATTCCGGATGTTCTTTACGTGTGCCTTATTGAGCTGGCGGATGATTTCGTCTGAGACTATAGCCTGTTCGCGGATGTTTTTGATGTCCCATTGACACAATCCGTCAGCCGGGGTCGGCATTGTGCCGGCTAAGGCCATCGTCGATATTCTGCCGGAATCTAATTTCATGTCCAGCAAACGTTCGGGTGTTGAGACTATCCATGTCCCGGTCTCGGGTGTGTGCAGCAGTATGTTGAAGTTGTTGGGTGTGTTCTTGAAGTAATCCAGCGCCATGGCCACGGTGTCCTTGGCAAGTGCCTGTGACTGTCCGCAAATGATACGGGATAATACGGCTTTACCATTGCTTCGGGCTACTATGCGCTTTAAGCTCTCAATGTCGGCCATGTAGAGTGCTTCATCGGTGCTGTCGGTGCATATAGTCGCGGTCGTCTTTGCTGTGCCTGTGGCTCGTAGCGCCTCATCAGGGGTGAGCCCGTCGTATATTGCAATGCCTGACGAATAAGGACGGGCAAAATCTACGGCGACAAGGCGACGTATACTAAGTCGCGGCTCGTCTCCGCAGATCCAGCGCAGACTTTTAGACCTCGGGATACTGTATATGGCTGCTCGTAATCCTGAACTTAATGCATGGCGCATAGCAGGGACTATGTTTTTGTATGCACGGCCATGCAAATTGTGCGGTTGGTTTTCTGCCCTTGAAAATGTCATGCTAAAACACCTATTAGGTCGTAGGGTAGGGCCTCGGTAATCGTTACATTGACAAACATCCCCGGATGTATATCTGCCGGTACGTCTGTGCGCGGAATCAGAATTTCCGGGTCTACTTCAGGCGAATCCCATTGGCTGCGGCAGGTGACATATTCGTCCCCGATGCTATCAACCACAACCTCGAATGTTTGCCCGACTTTGGCGAGGTTTGTTTCGGCCGAAATCTCCTGTTGTTCTTCCATCAAGATGTCAAGGCGTCGTTGTTTCTCCTGTTCGGGAATGTTGTCCCGGTAATGAGTGGCACCGTAAGTGCCTTCCTCTTCGCAGTAGGCGAAGGCGCCCATGCGTTCGAAGCGTTGCTCGCGCACAAAATCCAGCAAATCTTCGAATTCGGCCTCGCCTTCGCCGGGGAAACCTACCATAAGAGTGGTGCGGATGTGTATGCCCGGAACTTCACGGCGTATGCGTGCAAGCAGCTCCACTGTCTCGGCACGAGTGATGTGTCGTCTCATGTTTGTGAGAACCTTATCGCTGCTGTGTTGTAGTGCTATGTCGAGATACTTGCAGATGTTGTCGTGTGTCGCCATAACCGGCAAAATCTCGTAGGGGAAATCGGCGGGGTAGGCATAATGCAGACGTAACCAATGTACGCCTTCAATGGCTGCCAGTCGCTCTAATAGTGAAGCTAATGCTCCTTTCAGCCCCAGATCTTGGCCGTAACTGCTCAGGTCCTGTGCTATGATATTGAACTCGCGCACGCCGCTGCGTGCCAATGTCTGTACTTCAGAAACAATTTCATCGGCCGGACGAGAGTGATGCCGACCTGTAATCAGAGGAATGGCGCAAAAGGCGCAAAAGCGATTGCACCCTTCGCTGATTTTTATATAGGCATGGTGGGGTGGGGTAGTGAGTATCCTCTCCCAAAGTGCTGACGATGGATGCGCGTGTGCCAAGTCGCGAGCGACGTCTACCCAGTCGAATTTGCCGTACCAGCGATCTACTTCCGGGATTTCGGCTGCCAATTCGTCGCGGTAGCGCTGCGACAGACATCCCATAACGGTAAGCCCGCCTATACGTCCCGAGGTACGTGCCTTGGCACACTCCAAAATCATATTTATGGATTCTTCCTTGGCATCGCCTATAAATCCGCATGTATTGATTATGACTTCATCGGCTCCGTTGATGTCATCGCTGTCGTGGTCCACCGAAAAGCCGGCATCGCTAAGCATACGCATTACCCTCTCGCTGTCCACAAGATTTTTGGAACAACCCATGGTGATGATGGACACTCTCTTTTGCTCCATGTCTATATCGTATTCCAAGAAGGTCAGTCCTTGACCGGCCCGTTATCGAACAATGAACGTACAAATTCTTGGCGGTCAAACACCTGTAAATCGTCTATGCCTTCGCCCAGGCCGATGTATTTTACAGGAACTTGCAACTCGTCGCTTATGCCGATGATGACGCCGCCCTTGGCTGTGCCGTCCAGTTTTGTTACGGCAAGTTCGGTGACCTGCGTGGCTGCGGCAAATTGCCGTGCTTGTTCGAAGGCGTTCTGCCCTGTACTGCCGTCCAATACAAGCAATACTTCGTGAGGCGCATCGGGTATTACGCGTTGCATCACGCGTTTTATTTTGGATAATTCCTCCATTAACGCGCTCTTGTTGTGCAGTCGTCCGGCTGTGTCAATAAGCACTACGTCCGCTTGCTGTGCCACGGCAGAAGAAAGTGTGTCGAAGGCCACGGCCGCCGGATCTGCATTGATGTGCTGTTTTATGATGGGGACATCGGCTCGCTGTGCCCATACCTCGAGCTGTTCGATGGCTGCGGCGCGGAAGGTGTCGGCGGCACCGAGCATCACCTTGTTTCCTGCGCGTTTGTACAGGTGAGCCAATTTACCGATGGTCGTGGTTTTGCCTACGCCGTTTACGCCGACAACCATGATGACATATGGGCGCTTGTCCGCCGGGACTTCAAAGTCGCCAAGGTTTGAGGACTTGGTTTCGTCCTTGGTTAGTAAGGCTGAAACCTCTTCGTAAAGAATCTTGTAGAGTTCGTCCAGACCCATATACCTGTCGCGTGCAACGCGGTCTTTGAGCCGGTCGATGATTTTCAGCGAAGTTTCCGGACCGATATCGCTGCTGATAAAGATGTACTCGAGTTCGTCGAGAAAGTCTTCGTCAATGGTGCTGCGTCCGGCTATTGCTCGTTTGATCTTGTCTAAGAGCCCGGTTTTTGTCTTTTCGAGACCCTTGTCGAGGGTTTCCTTTTTTTTCTTGGAAAATAGTCCAAACATATATTGTCTGATGAATTTATATACACAATAATCAAGCCGTTACGGCCGTTGTGTTGAGTCGTGACGGATTTGGATGTCGTCATCGCGGCCACGCCGGGTCGCGCGCGTACTTAAGAAAAGTATGCAAAGGTACTAATTTTTTGTGATAAGAGCTATATGTCGGACCGATAGGATGTGTCGGTCGGCGGCTTGATGTGGACGCCGGCTTACATGTGCGTACCCGTGTTTTTGATTCAGCATTTATGGTTGGCGTAATACGTTCCCGAATGAAGGGTGGCTGCCGGTCCGGTCATTAAGATGTGTCCCGTGGCTTTGTCTCGGTCGATTAGCATGTTACCGCCGAGAAGTCGCACTGTTATCGGCCAGTCGGCACGCCCTGTCAGTACGGCAGCCGTCGCGGCGGCACATGCTCCTGTACCGCAGGCCATTGTCTCGCCTACGCCGCGTTCCCATGCGCGGACCGAAAGAGTGTTTTTGTCATCTGTTCGGGCAAATTCGATATTGGCACGTTCGGGCCAGATCTCGTGCTTCTCCAATTCCTGGCCGAGTGTGTGCACCATCTCGTCCGTGAAGCTGTCGACAAAGACTACGCCGTGTGGATTGCCCATGGATACGGCAGTGACTTTCACTCGCTTTCCGGCGACGTCGATAGGGGCGTCAAGCATAGCGTCTGCATCGAAATTCACCGGTATGTCGGATGGCGTGGTCATGGGCAGCCCCATGTCTACGGTCACGGATTCGACAAGTCCGTCAGGAGCCGTATGCAGTTGCAGCGACTTGATGCCGCTGAGTGTTTCGATTGTAAGATGGTCGGCTTTCGTGATATGATTGTCGGACACATATTTGGCTACGCAGCGGATGCCGTTGCCACACATCTGGGCTTCTGTACCGTCGGCGTTGAAAATTCGCATGCGGCAGTCGGCTTTGTGACTTGGCAGTATGGCGATGATGCCATCGGTGTCGAGGCCTGTATGTCGGTGGCTCATCTCGACGGCGAGTGATGACAGATTGCTGATTTGTCGGTCAAAGCAGTTGATAACCACGAATTTGTTGCCTAAACCTTGCATTGTGACAAAAGGTATCGATGAGTGGACGTCTGCGGAGTAGCTGGAGTTTTGTCCGCACGTCTTGACAGACTGCTCCAAACGTTTCAGCCCCTCGGTAAGGACCAGACGCGGTACGCCCACATTCATGCGCATAAAACCCTGGCCTTCCACGCCAAAAGATATGCCGTCGCTGAGTGCCAAATGCCCGTTGCATATCAGCATTTTGACCAAGTCTTCTTGGGTCATGCCTAATTTGCGAAAATCAAGCCAAATGGTGAACGATGCATCCGGTCGGTGCATGGACACGTTTGGAACCCTTTCGGATAGGAATTGTTCGGCAAAGTCGATGTTGTCTTGTAGGTACTCCAAGACTTGGTCAAGCCACGCTTCGCCGAGGTCGTAGGCGGCCTGTGTTGCAACCATCGCTGCTATGGGCGGCGTGTTGAATTCGCTTGCAGACAGCCAGTCGAAAAACGGCTCACGCAGTTTCGGGGATTTGACCACGGCCCAGGCGCTTACGATGCCGGGAATATTGAAGGTCTTGGAAGGTGCGCCAAGCGTCACTGTAATATCTCGGGCATAGTCTGAGACGTCGGCTGTGGGTATGTGCTTGGTTCCATGGAGCATCATGTCTCCGTATATCTCATCGGACACGAGTATAATGCCTTGGGTGCGGCATATCGATGCCACGCGGGACAAGGATGCCTTGTCCCATTGCAAACCTATGGGATTGTGCGGATTGCAGATAATCATCATAGCCGGTCGTTGGCTTGCTATGACGTCCTCGAGGTTGTCGAAGTCCATGATATAGTTGCCTCGGCTGTCAAGCTTCAGGGGATTGGCAACCACGCGTCGGCCGTTGCCCTCTATGACGCTGCGGAACGAGTGGTACACAGGCGGCTGAATCAAGATGCCGTCTCCGGGACGGCTGAAATAATTGATGCACAGGCTTAGAGCTTTCTTCAGTCCGGGCATGAATGTTATTTCATCGGCCTGAACATGCCATCCGTGACGTCTATCGAGCCACGAAATGATACTATTCCAAAAATCGGCGGGAGCGGATGTGTATCCCAGTATGGCATGGTCGAGACGTCGGCGCAATGCATCAATGATGCATGGACAAGCCTCAAAATCCATGTCGGCGATCCAAAAAGGCAATAGGTCGTGGCGGCCGAATTTGTGGTCCATTTCTTCTATCTTGGTGGCGCAAGTATCGTGTCGATCCACCACATTATCAAAGTTGTAGCTATTATTCATTGTTGTGAAGTCGGGCGTTAAGCCTGTCATAGGATATGCTTAAATCTGGGGAAAGGGGGAGCGCAAAGGTATAAAACTATTTCCATATTCGCAATGTCTAATCGGCGATTGAGTTAAATTTCCTGACTCTACATAAAAAATAGGTTGTAAAAATTTTGGTCGGGTGGATAAAAAGTCGTACCTTTGTGGGCAATTTCGCTCAAGGGCAGAGCAAGATGTCGCAGCGTCGGCACGCCCCCGCGGTTAATTTAATATACAGATCAAAACTAAATGTACGCTATCGTAGAAATCCAGGGACAGCAGTTCAAGGCAGAAGCCGGCAAGTTCCTCTACGTTCACTTCCTCGGCACAGATGTCAAAGAAGGTGACAGCATCGATTTTGACAAGGTGCTGCTTATCGACGCCGACGGTGACGTGAAAGTCGGTGCTCCCACAGTTGAAGGAGCAAAAGTAGTATGCGAAGTGGCCGAGCCCCTCGTAAAGGGCGAAAAGGTCATCGTGTTCAAGAAAAAACGTCGCAAAGGCTATCGCGTAAAGAACGGCCATCGCCAGTACTTCACCAAGGTAGTCATCAAAGACGTAGTCGCTTAATCAAACTTAAAATTTCACAGACACATGGCACATAAAAAAGGTGTCGGCAGTTCGAAGAACGGCCGTGAATCAGAAAGCAAGCGTCTCGGCGTGAAAATATTTGGCGGTCAGGTATGCAAGGCCGGTAACATCATCAAGCGCCAGCGCGGTACCGTGCACCATCCCGGCAAAAATGTCGGCCTGGGTCGCGACCACACAATCTACGCACTTATTGACGGCACAGTGGTATTCTCCACCGGTAAGGAAGGCCGTCGTTACATCAACGTGGAACCCCTGCCCGAAGCATAAGGCTCGGAGTCCGCACCAAACTCTTATGGTAAGAGGATGCAGCCGTCGGCTGTGTCCTCTCGCTTTTTTTATGTTGATTTTGGCGGTGCGAGGTGGCCGATTGCGGATAATTTACTATCTTTGTACTTATGTTCTGCGGCACTACCGGGCTGCGTTCTTATATCAAAACAATATCCCTAAAAATAGTCGCGCGGATATGAATCTGAGTCTTGACATATCTCTCTCTGTAATATTATTAATAGCTGCTGTTGCAGTGCTTTATGTGCTGTTGTGGCCGGTGTACTTGTGGCGCATTCGTCGGGTGACTCATGCCGTAAATGTGGCAAATGCCGAGAATGTTTCTGAAGAAGCCACGCGCGAAGAATCCCTGCCGGCGGTCTCGGTGGTAATATACTGCTCGGCCGGAGAGAATAGTTTGCGCCGCGTATTACAGCAAGTGACGACTCAGGACTACCCATCGCCATTTGAGGTAATTGTGGTTACGGATGGCCAGTCATCCGAGTGCAGCGCTGTGGTGGGCGAGTTCCGTCGCGCATGTCCTAATATCTACATGACTTACACTCCGGACGATGCTCGCAATGTCAGCCGCAAGAAGCTGGCATTGACGCTTGGTATGAAGGCCGCGCGATATGACGTGGTGGTTCACACTACTGCCGCCGTATCCATAGACAGTGATCGATGGCTCTACGAAATGGCTCGGCCTTTCGGTTCGGGTGCTGTTGTCGCAATAGGGTATGCGTATGTGCTTTCGGATAAAGATGGCAAGGCCGGACGTCGCCGCCGAATGTTCAATGCCAAGGCGGATGCCGTCACTTGGCTGACTGCCGCCGTTGCCGGGAAGTCCTATCGCGGTGCTGAATATAATCTGGCGTATACGCGACAGGCTTTTTTCGATAATAAAGGATTCTCGCATTCGCTGAATCTGCACACCGGGGACGATGATTTGCTCGTCTACGAATTGGTTTCGCAAAATCCCGGAAAAGTAGCCGTGGTGCTGACGCATGACTCGATGCCATCGATAGTCGACATTGCCCCGTGCCGCTTTTACAATCGGCAGCGTCGATGCCACCAATTTACCGGCACAAGGTTGCCAAAATGTTCACGCCGTCTGATGGCTGCGGGCGCATGGATGCGTATTGCATCTTTGGCTTTGGCGGTTGCAGCGGTGGTACTCAGTGACTTCAATGTCTATGTGGGAGCTGTTGCTCTTGCCTTGATGATAGCCCAATGGCTGAGTGTCGCCATCGTATGGCGGCGTGCAATCAAGGCTTTGCATGGGCGTGCGATGTTGTGGACGCTTCCGCGACTGTCTCTTACGCGTCTGATGGCCAATGCTAAGGTCGCAATACACACTATGCGCCATCATTCCGAGTACTATACTTGGCGTCACTGAAAGTAGCAGCATACGAATAAGGCGGCGGAGGCTTCCCCATGGATGCTCCCGCCGCTTTGTGTTTCTTAGTTGCGATGTTTCACTCGTGCAATTTGCGAGATATAGAGACGGTGACGCCTTGCATCTGCACCGGTATGGGTGGCGCGATTTTGGTGATGCTTACTGTTATTGACAGTATGGACGGGAAGGCCGTGGCAAGGGCATCGATGACGCGTCCGGCCACATGCTCGAGCAGTGACGATGGCGTTTGCATGGTTCGGCGGATGACGTCAATCACTTCGGTGTAGCTGATGGCACTGAAAATATTGTCGCTTAGCACTGCCTTAGAGGCATCGTAGTCAAAGACTACGGTCACGTCAAATTCGTTGCCGACAAGGCGTTCTTGTTCGAGCACTCCGTGTTTGCAGTGCAGTCGTAATCTGTCTATGGTTATTGTCGCTATGGTATCCTGCATGAGTGGCTATTTGCGTCGTTTGCCTTTTTTTACGTTTTTGCTTTTGTCCTTGCCATTTGGCCGTGCGGAGTTGGGCAACGGCTTGCTTATGGGCTTGCCTGTGTGCGGATCTATTAGTACGAAGTCTAACTGCTTGCGCTCGAGATTGGCTTGTGCCACTTGTACGCTGACTTTATCGCCGAGACGATAGCGGTTGTTGTGGCGGCGTCCTACGAGGCAGTAATTGCGCTCGTCCAGCTCGTAATAGTCGTCCACAAGGTCGCGCACGGGCACTAGTCCTTCGCATTTGTTGTCATCCAATTCGACATACAAGCCCCATTCGGTGACGCCTGAGATGACGCCGGAGTATGTCTGGCCGAGGTGGTCGTGCATGTATTCCACTTGTTTGTACTTGATGGAGGCACGCTCGGCATTGGCTGCCAGCTGTTCCATCTCGGAGCAGTGTTTGCATAATTCCTCGAGGTGGTCCAAGTTTACCGAACGTTGTCCGGCCTGATACCGGTCCAGAAGGCGATGCACCATCATGTCCGGATAACGGCGTATGGGCGAAGTGAAGTGTGTGTAGTACTCAAAGCCCAATCCGTAGTGTCCGATGTTGTGTGTGGTGTATATGGCTTTGGCCATCGAACGTATCGCCAAGGTTGACAGCAGGTTTTCTTCGCCTTTGCCCTTGATATCGTGTATCATGCGGTTGATGCTGCGGTTGATTTCCTTGCTGTTCCCCTGGCTCTTGACCTTGTATCCGAAGTTGCGTGATAGTGAGGCAAGATCCGATAGCTTGCCCGGATCGGGCTGATCGTGTACGCGGAATACGAATGCTTTGGGTTTTTTGCGCCCTACAGGTATGCCTATGGCGGCGGCCACGGTCTTATTGGCCAAGAGCATGAATTCTTCGATGAGTTTGTTTGCGTCTTTAGATTCCTTGAAGTATACGCCTATCGGATGTCCGTTTTCGTCAATGTCGAATCGCACTTCTACGCGAGCGAAGTCCACCGAGCCGTTTTCGAAACGTATTCTGCGGAGGGTCTTGGCCATTGAATCAAGCGTTAGTATTTCGTCTGCATAGTCGCCTTTGCCCGTCTCGATGATTTCCTGGGCCTCTTCGTAGGTGAAGCGTCGATTGCTGCGGATGACGGTGTGCATAATCTTATGGTTGACAACGCGGGCATCCGGGGTCATTTCGAACACGGTCGAGTAGGTCAGTTTGTCTTCGTCCGGACGAAGCGAGCAGATATCGTTGCACAGGTGTTCGGGAAGCATGGGTACCACGCGGTCTACTAGGTATACGCTGGTGGCGCGGTCGCGTGCTTCGCGGTCAATGATGGAGTCCGGCTTGACGTAATGCGTCACATCGGCGATATGAACGCCCACTTCATAGTTGCCGTTGGGTAGCTTGCGTATGGATAGGGCATCATCGAAGTCTTTGGCGTCTTTGGGGTCGATGGTGAAGGTGGTAACATTGCGCATATCGGTACGTTGTGCCACTACTTCGTCGGTGATGCCTGCGTCTATGCGTGCCGCTGCGTCCTCCACTGTTTTGGGATAGGAGTACGGCAGCCCGAATTCGGCAAGTATGGCGTGTATCTCGGTGTTGTTGTCGCCACTCTTGCCGAGGATGTCTACTATTTCGCCGTGCGGATTTTTTTCGTCGTCGGGCCAGTCGGTGATGCGTACCACAGCCTTGTCTCCTGTGACGGCGCCTTTGAGGCGACGCTTGGGAATGTATATATCTGTGGCCAGGAACTTGCTGTCGGTGTTGAGTATGGCAAAGCTGTTCTCTACTTTGATGGTTCCTATGAATGTTTGGTCTTTTTTCTCGACTATTTCTGTGACTATGGCTTCGGGTTCGATGCCGCGACGACGCGCTGCGACGGTTACGCGCACGCGGTCGCCATTGAGTGCGTGCATGGAATTGCGTTCGGCCACGAAAATGCTCTCGCCGTCATCATCGGTGATTACGGAGTTCTTGCCGTTGGAGCGGCGTACAAAGGTGCCCATGGCATCGACGCTGCGGCTGGGGCGCTTGTATTTGCCGGGGGCTATTTCGACAAGTTCGCCGTCAAAGGCCAACTCGGCAAGGCGCAAGGCCACGGCCCGTTGTTGTGTCTCGGCCGTGATGCCAAGGGCGGCGGCCACCTGTTTGTAGTTGAATGTCGTGACTGAAGGCTGTGCGATGTATGTGTCTACGGCTTTGCGTAGTTTGGAGGCTTTGCGTGGCTGCCCTGCCTTGGATGTGTCTTTGGACATGTGCTTGTGTGTGAGGTGAGTGTGAATGTTGTCTTAGTCGCTTGGTGATTTGCAGCCCGGTAGTATGGTGGCTGTGTCGGTTTCCGGTTAAAGCTAACGCCCCGAAGAGGCCGGGCATACAGGCTTCCGGGGCGTCGTGCGTTGGTGTTATGACAGCCTGGCAGGTGGCGCACCCGGAAGGGAGCGGCAGCGCTTAGGCGTCGATATTTGCGTAATTGGCGTTCTGTTCGATAAATTCGCGGCGCGGTTCGACATCTTCGCCCATAAGCATGGAGAATATGCGGTCGGCCTCGACGGCATCGCTGATGTGCACTTGCTTGAGCATTCGATGACCGGGCGCCATTGTGGTTTCGCGTAATTCCTTGGCGGACATTTCGCCGAGGCCTTTATAACGCTGTACCGTTGTCTTGGTGCCATGTTCATCGATGAATTGCTGAAGCTGTTGGTCGGTCCAGCAGTATTCTTCGAGTTTGCCCAGCTTGCATTTGTACAGCGGCGGCGTGGCAAGGTAGAGATACCCGTTTTCGATGACGGGACGCATACGGCGGAAGAAGAATGTCATAAGAAGTGTGGCGATGTGCGCACCATCGACATCGGCATCGGTCATGATGATAATCTTGTGGTATGCCAGCTTGGAGACGTTGGGCTCGTGCGGGTCTTCTTCGGTGCCTATGGTGACGCGCAGCGCTCGGAACAGGTTGGCAATTTCTTCGTTCTCGAAGACTTTGTGCTCCATGGCCTTCTCGACGTTGAGAATCTTGCCGCGCAGCGGAAGTATGGCCTGATAGCGACGGTCGCGAGCATCTTGAGCCGTACCGCCTGCCGAATCACCTTCGACTATGAAGATTTCGCAGTCTTCGGCCGTGCGTGACGAGCAGTCGCTGAGTTTGCCGGGAAGTCCGCCGCCGCAGAGCGGCGATTTGCGCTGAATACGCTGACGGGCGTTGTATGCGGCTTGGCGTGCCTGTGCCGCCAGAACGACCTTGTTTACGATGAGCCGGGCCTCGCGCGGATGCTCCTCAAGATATGTACCCAAGGCATCGGATACGGCGGTCTGTACGGCGCCGATAACTTCGCTGTTGCCCAATTTGGTCTTTGTCTGGCCTTCGAATTGCGGTTCCATGACCTTGACGGAGATTACGGCCGTAAGGCCTTCGCGGAAGTCATCGCCGTTGATTTCAACTTTGGCATTCTTCAGCAGGTTGTTGTCTTCGGCGTACTTCTTGAGCGTGGATGTAAGGCCGCGGCGAAACCCGGTGAGGTGGGTACCGCCTTCTATGGTGTTGATATTGTTGACAAACGAATAGATTGTCTCCGAGTAATTGGTGTTGTAAGTCAGGGCCACTTCGATGGGTACACCTTGGCGTTCGACGTTGAGATCGATGACATCGCCTATGAGAGACTCCTTGTTGTGGTCAATGTATTCCACAAATTCGCGCAGACCCTTTGCGCTGTAGTATGTTTCGCAGCGAGGTTTGCCATCAGCGCCAAGCTCGCGCATGTCGGTGAGCTTGAGCGTGATGCCGGCGTTGAGGTATGCCAAATCGCGCAGACGATTGGACAGCGTGTCGAAATCGTATGTGGTGACAGTGAATATCGAGTCATCGGGCTTGAAGGTTATGGTCGTGCCGGTGGTGTCTGTCTCACCGATGACTTTGACACTTTCCAGCGGATGTCCGCAACTGTATTCCTGCATATATATTTTGCCGCCGCGGCGTACTTCGGCACGCAGATGAGAGGATAGAGCGTTGACGCAGGATACTCCCACGCCGTGCAGGCCTCCCGACACTTTGTAGGTGCCCTTGTCAAACTTGCCGCCGGCGTGTAGTACTGTCAGCACCACTTCAAGGGCGCTCTTATGCTCTTTTTTGTGCATGTCCACGGGGATGCCGCGGCCGTTGTCGACAACGGTGATAGAGTTGTCTTCGTTGATGGTGACCTCGATGTGCGTGGCATAGCCGGCGAGAGCTTCGTCTATGGAGTTGTCCACGACCTCGTACACGAGGTGGTGGAGTCCCTTGGAGGAGATGTCGCCGATGTACATTGCAGGGCGCTTGCGTACGGCCTCCAGGCCTTCGAGCACTTGGATGTTTGACGCACTGTATTCTTTTTGATTTTCTTCCATGTAAGTGTGTTTGGGAAAAAACGGTGAAAAGCGCGTCGCTTCCGGATGCCGTGCCATAGGAATGCCATGCGTCTGTTTCGCCGAGCTTGCCTTGCGGCTGTCATCAGAAGCTATCACGCTTTATAGTGCAAATTTACGACTTTTCGTCGATATGACCAAGTGGGAATCGCAAAAAAATGTGTGCTCGCCCACGCGGTCTGACAGACTGTCTGTCAGGCTCGTGAGAGCACACGGGTAGCCGGTGTTTGACATGGGATTGTAATTAGTAGTTTCGACCGCCGGCAATCATGGCGAGGTTGGGGCAGGAGGCTGTGCGAAGGGCGGCGATTCGGTTGAAACGGCAATTGATGTACATCAAGGCCGAGTGATACATCAAGCATGTTCGGCAGTTTGGCTCAAAAGAAAATGGCGTGGTCTGAAAGGGTGTGTATCAGTGCAAGAGTCGCTTCGGGATTGCGGGCATGGCTCCGCTTTGGGTGCAGACGTAGGCGGCGACATCGACGGCTTTGCGGTGTGCCTCTACTACGGACTTGTCGATGAGGATGCTCGCAACGAAGGTGGCTGTGAACGAGTCGCCGGCGCCGACAGTGTCAATGACATCTACTTTCGGCGTGGGCAAGAATGATGTGATCTCGGGCGTGAAGATGTAGCTGCCGTTGATGCCGCAGGTTAGGATGATCATCTTCAGATTGTAACGGCTGATGAACTTGGCTGCATATCGTCTGATAGTTTCGGGCTGCAATGATTGTATCTCAATGCTTGTGTCGTCCATTATTTTGATGATGGTGCATAGTTCATCATCGTTGATTTTCAGAATATTGCAGCGGCGCATCGAGCTTTCCAGGACGTCTTTGTCGTAATAGTTTTGTCGGAGGTTGGCATCGAAGACTATCAGTGTCTCGCTGTCATGCGGCATTGCATCAATGAAGCGATGTATAGTGGCACGCGTCGTCGCACTTCGTTGCGCCAATGTCCCGAAGCATACGGCGCGTGTGCTTCGTGCAAGGTCTGCCAACTCGGGTGTAAACGGGATATTGTCCCAGGCTACGTTTTCGGCGATGGAATACTGCGGCACGCCCTCTCTGTTGACGTCCACTTGTACCGTCCCTGTGGGGTAGGGCACGGTGGCGATGATGTTGCGCAAGCCCTTAGCGTGAAAATCGGTCAAAATCTGCGAACCGAGGACATCGTCGCCGACGGCACTGATTACGAGGCTTTGCATTCCGAATTGTGAGACGTGGTATGCAAAGTTGGCGGGTGCGCCGCCTATTTTCCGGCCTTCGGGGAGAATGTCCCATAGGACTTCACCAATTCCGACGACTATATGGCTGTTGTACATTGATAGATGGATAGGTGCTGATGTTCGGGTGTTATTATCCTGTGCTATGGAGTATTAGCGTTTGGTTCGGCCAATAAGCTCTTCGATATCTGCGCAAAGTTAAACATAAGTATTCATTGTCGTATCATCGTGGCGTTGTTTTATCGATGTGGTGGTGCGAAAATATACGTGTACAGGGTCGCAAGTTGCCAATGTGCCCCGAAACGACGATTAAAAATCAAACGCCTCCAAGATATAAATCCGGGAAGCGCTTGATTTTAGTAGTGCGGTGAGGCTTTTAGAGAAGATTCTCTCTTTCGGTCACTACGGCATCTGTAGCTGTGTAGCCGCCGAGACTGCCTTCTTTGGACTGAATACAGATGTAGCAGAGAGGAGTGGCGGAAGTACATTTGAGGTTCCGGTCACAGTTTGTGGACACGCGGACTACCGAGCCCTCGGTGATGTTGAAAACGTTGTCGTCAACCTGAAACTTTCCGCTGCCCGAAAGGACAATGTATATTTCCTCGTTTGACTTGTGGCTGTGGAAGAAAGGAATGGCAGTTCCGGTGGAAAGTGTGCCGAAAGAAACCTCGCAGGATGTGGCGCCGATAGCATCTTTCATAAATTGCTTGCCCTCGAAAGCGGTAAGGCTACCCACCGAGGCATGGGCGAATTTTTCGCCTTTGTCAAGTATTTTAATCTCGCTCATTTGGTTTGGTTTATATTGTTTATTAACTTTGCGGACGTAATCCGCTTTCTGTTTGATAGCGCAAAATTACAATTATGATTCTTGATATACAAGAACTTACAAATAAGTAAAACGCTTACTTTCAGGTAACTAAAATTGAAAATGAAGGCTTTACCTCTCAAAGAAAATCTGAAAAAATATACGGTAACGCAGACGTGCCCCATCCGAAACATTATTTCGCGATTTACGGGAAAATGGTCAATGCTGGTGCTGTGTGTGCTTTACGAGAACGAAGCAACGCGATTTAATTCAATCGGGCGTGCTCTCCCCGACATTTCGCCCAAGGTGCTGACCGAAACGCTTAAAAATCTGGAAGCAGGCGAGCTTGTGCACCGTGAGATTTATGCTGAAGTTCCACCCAAAGTAGAGTACTCGCTCACGGATAAGGGCAAAAGCCTGATGCCACATATTCATTCTTTGATTGGTTGGGCGCTAAATAACTATCAAATATAGAAAGGATAATGTTGCGTCTTATCAGGCGCTCATTCGCTATACTTTTCAAGAAATGATCTGTAAGAAATATGAAGGGATATACATATATAGATGATGGCAAATTTGATTTCATAGACAAAGCAAAACCGGAGCTTCAAAGCCCTAAAGACGCAGTTGTACGTGTCACTTTGAGCAGTATCTGTACAAGCGATTTACACATCAAACACGGCAGCGTTCCGAGGGCATGTAAGGGAATTACAGTCGGCCACGAAATGGTTGGTGTCGTTGAAGCGACAGGCTCTGATGTCATGAAAGTCAAGCCCGGTGATCGCGTAGCAGTCAATGTGGAGACTTTCTGCGGCGAATGTTTCTATTGCAAGCGCGGTTGGGTAAATAATTGCGAGAAAGGAGGCTGGGAGCTCGGATGCCGCATTGATGGAGCTCAGGCTGAATATGTCAGGGTGCCTTATGCGGACAATGGTTTGACACGTATCCCGGACGAGGTGTCTGACGAGCAGGCTCTTTTTGTCGGAGATATACTCGCTACCGGATATTGGGCTGCCAAAATTGCCGAAATCTCCGAGGATGATATCGTGCTTGTCATTGGTGGCGGCCCGACGGGCCTTTGTACCCTCTGGTGTGTGGAGCTATACAAGCCCGGACGCATTGTGGTATGTGAAATTGATGAAAGCAGGCGCAAGTTTGTCAAGGCCAATTTTCCTGATGTTATCGTGGTCGGACCGGAAGAAGCTCAGATGGTACTTGACAAATTGACTGACAGTCGCGGTGCCGATCGAGTGATAGAAGTTGCCGGCACAGACAAGACTTTTGAAATGGCGTGGAAATGCGCCCGACCGAACGCCGTCATCACTGTCGTAGCCCTATATGATAAGCCGCAGATGCTTCCGTTGCCACGTATGTACGGCAAAAACTTGACTTTCAAATTCGGGGGTGTAGATGCAAGTGATTGTGACGAAATTATGCGTCTGATTGCCGAAGGCAGGATTGACACAACTAAACTGATTACTCATCGCCTTCCGCTGAGCAAGATAGCGGAAGGTTATCGCATCTTCGAGGGTAAAAAAGATGGCGTAATAAAAGTTGCAATATTCCCTGATTGAGTTTCTTTAGATTATTGAGGCTGTGAAAACATATATTGGAGCGTTATGCACATTTTTTATTGGTGCCGCTTTAGTGTGTACATCGCAAGCGAAAGTGCCGACAATTCACCCGATAATCATAGGATTTTGTCACGCCCCTGAAAATTAGTAAATTTGCAATATCATGCCCCCTCGTACCATACCATATGAATATCCCGACGTGACACATTACAAGCACGTCCTCATTTCAGTAGGGGTATTTCTCCCCATTTTCAACAATTAGCATATGAACTATAAAAAATTCTATAGCAGCAACATCCTTCACCTTCCTAAGGGTGTCCAGACCATCAAGTCCGGGAAATCAGAAGAGGGCTCAAGGAGTTTTGCCTCTGCCCCTAATCGAAAAATGGACACCTTGTATAATATCTTTTGCGACAAGGCAGATAATAAGGAGTTATTCTATTCTTCTTTTAATGCTGCGACCGGCGGCAAAGGACTGGAAATAAAACGCATAACAACCCTCCATTCCTCTTCACTCTTAGGGCTCCTGTTGTTTTGGAAAGTCTCTGAAGAACATCCTATCTCTATCAGTAGAACGAAATATACAAAAGTGTTTTTCGAAATGGAAAGTAGAGTTCTGGGATCCAATTCGTCCATAGACGTACTTTTGGTTTCTGAAGATAAGAGCACTCTGCTATACTTGGAATTAAAGTTCACCGAGATTCTTTCTCCATCCAAGCATTATTGGGCTGATGAAAAATATTATCGTCTTTATGAGGAACTTGAGCAGCTGGGAATTCTTAACAGGATTGGTTTAAATCTTGGTTCAGTCGAAGAGAGAAAACATAAAAAAGATGGAGAGCCAGCTGAATCAACTTATGAATTCAAAATTGAGCTTCCAAATAATGAGCGACAGTACCTCGGAGGAATCAAACAAATGATCTCTCACTCTATTGGGATGGCGCAAGGATTGGCTGAAAATTATGAGAATGAATTAAAGGATTATCTAGGAGGAGCCGAAATTAACGATCGCATCTTGGGAACAGTAATTTTCGACTTCGGCAACAAGTTAGATACATTCTATTCCGACAATTATAAGGCCTTTTACCATAAGGCATTTGGCGATGATACTATCATCAAGACCATCTCCTCAAATCAGGAATTTGACATAAAGCATCCCGAATTTAAAGTTCTTGATGAGCCATTGACATATCAGCAAATAGTCAAAGACAATCCTCAATTCCCATTTGGAGATGCAGTTCTTGATTATTATGGACTAAGATGAAGATTCTCCATCTTTCCGATACGCATGGATACCATCGTCGGCTGCGGGATTTGCCCGAGGCTGATGTTGTGGTGCATTCAGGCGACATCTGCATGGTGGGCTCTGAACAGGAGGCTATCGACTTTCTCAACTGGTTCTGCGATTTGCCATATAAACATAAGATATTTATCTGCGGCAATCATGACGACTGCCTTTATGGCGCCAATATAGATGGTCTTGACGAGAATGTCCATTACCTCTGCAACTCCGGTGTAACCATCGACAGAGTGAAGTTCTATGGTGTGCCGATGTTCATGGGCGACTGCATCACCCAACGTCAGGAGCGAAACTACTCCAAGATTCCAGCTGACGTTGACGTGCTGATTACCCATATGCCTCCCTATGGAGTATTGGACTTCGATGACAACATAAACTATGGATCAGAAGAACTGCTTCAGCGGGTATCAGAGATAAATCCACGCCTTCATCTTTTCGGCCATATCCATCGTCAGCATGGCCAGACCGACAACGGTATCACCCGCTTCTCAAATGGAGCAATAATGAACGAGGATTACACAAATTTACAGATGCCGAATGAAATTTCTCTTTAATCGGAAATGATGTTGCCGATTAAAGTCTTAACTTTGGGACTTGCAAAACCGCTGAGTTTATAAATCCGGTTTGATATCGCTATAGTGCGAGTTGGCGATACGGATGGAATTGGCGATGCGTTCACGGAACTCTGGAGGGGCAATGACTTCGGCATGGCCTCCGTAGCCTAAGATCAGACGCTCCAACTCGGGATTGATAACCACCTTCAGCGAAAGCTGGATGGAGCCGTTTCCGAAACGCTGCTCTACCTTCTGCGACTTATGGAAAGGCTTGGACTCCACATAGGGAGCCATCTGCCGGTCAATCTTGATGACGACGCGCCGAGCTTTGTCGCTGATAAGTCGCGTAACGCCGATAGTGTCGTCGAAATAATGTGCTGGATTGAAATCCACGCACTTCTTGAAAGTGGTCTTCGGGTCAACTTCAACAGAATGGATGCGGTCGAGAGCGAAGATATTTACTTGCGGGGTTCTGTTAGTCGCCTTCTCGCCAATCAGAAACCATCGGTTGCGGTACTCCTTCAACAGATAAGGATAGACAGTGAGTTTCTCCGCATTGCGAGCTTTGAACGACTGATATTCGATAATGACCGTCTGATGTTTGCGGACAGCCTCATAGATTGAGCCGATGAATTGCGAGCCGGTATATCCCGGCACGTTCTCTATGTCCATTGCCGGAGTGGAATCTCCTGTATGCCTTGAAATCTGTTCGTTGAGTTTGCTGATAATGTCGATTGACGATGCCAACTGAGGGAATCCCTGAAGCTGACGCAGGATGTCGAGCGCTGAGTTGAGCGCATCCAATCCCTCGTCATTTAGAGGCAGGTGGGTGATACTGTAGTCCGGATCCTCATACTCGTAATACTTGTTGTCCCGCACCACAATCGGGGCATTGTAGCCTAGGCGGTCGCTACGCATCAACGAAAGGTCGTACTGAAGGGTGCGACGGCTGATGGAAGTGTCGCGTCCCTCGTATTCGGCCAGAGCGTCACTGCAGGCCTCGATAAGGTCTTCGAGAGTCCAGCGGCGGTAGCGGTTCTGGAGGCATTTGTCGATGGTCGAAATGCGTATGAGGGTCGAACGATTCAGTGGCATAACTCAATTTTTTAGCAAAATAACAAAATTTTCTCAAGCTGCGCAAATCAATTGCGCACTGACTATTGAACTTTGCGTCAAAAATCAGATTATGAACATCCAAGGTAAATACACTTCGGCTGAAATCTTCACCGATAATATAGAAGATTCGGCCCTGGATTGGGTTAAGACTCAGTGTGACCATCCCGCATTCGAAGGAATCAGGATTGCACAGATGCCCGACATCCATGCCGGCAACGCCTGCAATGTCGGCACTGCTTATCGAATCGGAGCATACGTCAACCCCGATCATGTTGGCGTGGATATCGGCTGCACCATCTCCATGCACCGACTTTCAGCGCCTGTCAATCCAGACGATTTCGAGCTTCTCGACCACCGCATCCGCGAGGTCATCCCTATGGGTGCTGAGATATGTAAGAAGAACAGTCTGAACGAGAAAGAATTTTTCCGGTCCTTGAACAGCCAGTATCAGCGTGCCCGGAGTGCCGCCCCCGATCTTATTAATGAGGCACCTCGGATAGACTCCCGTTTCATTACCGACTTCTGCCGTCGTATCAAACTCCAGGAAGGTATCTTCTATAAGAGTCTCGGCTCGCTCGGAGGCGGCAACCACTTTATTGAATACGGTGAGGATGCGGAGGGGACGCCTTGGCTGACCATCCACACCGGCTCCCGAAACCTCGGCGTCAAAGTCGCCAACCATTGGCACAACATCTCCAACAATCCAAAGCGTGCCGACATGATTGGCTTTCTATGGGGCGACGCTCTTAACGGCTATCTCTCGGACATGGTTATCGCGCAAGCCTATGCCCGCTATAACCACGAGATTATCCGAGACCGCATCTTTGCGATCCTAAAGAAAATTTGTAAGGCCAAATGCACCGACTCGATAATCACGACTCACAACTATATAGATGTGGCCGATGAATTTCCTATGCTACGCAAGGGTGCAATCGATGCTTCCGAAGGTCGCAGGGTCTGCATACCTTTCAATATGCGCGACGGCATCGCTATCTGCGAAGGCAAGGGAAATCCCAATTGGCTCAACACCGCTCCGCACGGTGCCGGAAGAGCCATGTCGCGAGCCCAGGCTAAGAAGAATATCAGCATCGAGGAATTCAAGCAATCCATGACAGGTGTCTTCTCAACATCGGTATGCCAAGGCACTCTTGACGAGGCTCCTGAAGCATATAAACCTATGGCCGAGATAATCTCTCAGATAGAACAGACCGTGAAAATCCTGACCATGGTCAAACCCAAGTTGAACATCAAAGACAGAGGAGAATGAAGAAATTTATCCAGATAACCGCAGGCCGTGGCCCGGTGGAATGTGCGAGAGCTGTCACTCTCGTTGCTAAGGAATTGCTGAAGGCATATCCGTCGATACAGTTGGTCGAGAGCGAGGCACATAACTCGGAGCCGGGCTGCTTCATGTCGATGACTTTCTCCATCGAAGGTGAGACCTCCGTGCTTGAGGCAATGAAACGCGAATGGTATGGCTCTGTACTCTATCGCGCCACAGCCAATTCCTATCGTCCTACCCACAAGCGCCGCAACTGGTTTGTCGGCATCAACTTCATCGACGAACTCGAATTCCCGGAGGTGAATGAGGCCGACATCCGCTATGTAAGTTGCCGAAGCGGTGGGCATGGCGGCCAGAACGTCAACAAAGTTGAGACGGCAGTCCGAGCCATCCACATTCCATCGGGTCTCAGCGTCCGTTGCTCAGATGAACGTTCCCAAGGCCAGAACAAATCACTTGCCCGCGAGCGACTTCTACTGAAGCTTTATGAGCAAAACCAATCTCTGAAAGCCAATGCTACGAAAGATGCCTGGCGCAACCACACCGATCTTGAGCGAGGCAATCCGGTAAAAACTTTCTCAGGAAAGTTATAAATATGGATATTCAGTTAATGGGCTGGTTGAGATTGTCCTCAATTGACCATATTTAATATTTTTGGCTCGACTGTCGCCTTAGATTCGAAAAACGGCAATTTTGGAGGGAGTTTGGCGCCGTTTTCTTGCGGACAGGGTATGATTAAGCGTTCCGATGTGTCGCCG
>Ga0129317_1000874_pt1 | contig 26427 bp, 22 predicted proteins | sample Cm1ome_FD_94430 | JGI IMG/M metagenome (GOLD analysis project Ga0129317, IMG submission 94430) | Eastern black-and-white colobus group fecal microbial communities from Wisconsin, USA - Cm1105 metagenome | ecosystem: Host-associated > Mammals > Digestive system > Large intestine > Fecal | place... | reverse complement strand
TCCAGGATGGGGCCCCGGAAGGCAAGAAAAAATGCCTCTTACTCCTCGTCCAATTTAAGGACTGCCATAAATGCCTCGCTGGGCAGCTGCACTGTCCCCAACGTACGCATTTTCTTCTTGCCTTCCTTCTGCTTCTCCAGCAGCTTCTTCTTTCGGGTAATATCGCCGCCGTAACACTTGGCCAGTACGTCCTTCCGCATGGCCTTCACCGTTTCCCGGGCAATGACCTTACCGCCGATGGCCGCTTGAACAGGGACCTCGAACAGCTGGCGGGGGATGTTCTCCTTCAGCTTCTCGCAGATGCGCCGGGCCCGGGCGTAAGCCTTGTCCCTGTGGGCAATAAAGCTCAGCGCATCCACCTGCTCTCCGTTGAGGAGCAGGTCCACCTTCACCAGCTGACTGGGCTGGTATCCCTCCAGCACGTAATCCAGGGAGGCATACCCTTTGGTGCGGGCCTTCAGCGCATCAAAGAAATCGTAAATGATCTCACCGATCGGCATGGAATAGTGCAGCTCCACCAGGTTGGTATCCAGATACTGCATATCTTTGAATACCCCTCTCCGGTCCTGGCACATGGGCATGATGTTGCCCACGTAGTCGGGAGGCGCAATGATGGACACCTTGGCAAAGGGCTCCCGGGCCTCTGCAATGGCGCCGGGATCGGGGTAGTTGTGCGGATTATCCACTCGGACAAGGGTCCCGTCCGTTTTGGTCACCTCATAGATGACCGATGGCAGAGTCGTAACCAGGTCCAGATCAAATTCCCGTTCCAGCCGCTCCTGAATGATCTCCATATGAAGCATCCCCAAAAAGCCGCACCGGAAGCCAAAGCCCAGGGCAATGGAGGACTCCGGTTCAAAAGACAAGGACGCGTCGTTAAGCTGCAGCTTCTCCAGGGCGTCCCGCAGGTCGGGATATTTGCTGCCATCCTCGGTGTAAATGCCGCAGTATACCATGGCCTGGGCAGGGCGGTAGCCGGGCAGGGCATCCACGGCGGCGGCCTCTGTTCCAGTGATGGTATCCCCCACGCGGGTGTCTTTCACATTTTTGATGGAGGCGGTAAACCAGCCCACCTCCCCGGCGGCCAGCTCCCGGCAGGAGTCCATTCCCAGGGGACGGAGATAGCCGCAGTCAAGCACCTGGTAGGAGGCGCCGGAGGCCATCATTTTTACCCCCATTCCTTTTTTTAAGGTGCCCTCCATCACCCGAAAGTACACAATTACCCCCTGGTAGGGGTCATACTGACTGTCGAAGATCAAAGCCTTCAGCGGGGCGGCGGGATCTCCCTGGGGGGCGGGGACATTCTGAACAATATCCTCCAGTACGGCGGAGATGTTTATCCCCTGCTTGGCGGAAATCTCCGGGGCGTCCTGGGCAGGAAGGGCAAGGATGTTCTCAATCTCATCCTTGACCCGCTTAGGGTCCGCTGCGGGCAGGTCAATTTTATTCACCACCGGGAGAATCTCCAGGTCGTGCTCCATGGCCAAATAGGTGTTAGCCAGGGTCTGGGCCTCAATGCCCTGGGAAGCGTCCACAATGAGGACTGCCCCCTCGCAGGCTGCCAGAGAACGGGACACCTCGTAGTTAAAATCCACGTGGCCAGGGGTGTCGATCAGGTTCAGGGCGTAGGTGTTGCCGTCCTGGGCTTTGTAGTCCAGGCGGACGGCCCGGGCCTTGATGGTGATGCCCCGCTCCCGCTCCAGATCCATGTTGTCCAGCAGCTGTGACTCCATCTGGCGCTGCTCCACCGCTCCGCACAGCTCAATGAGTCGGTCGGACAGAGTGGATTTTCCGTGATCTATGTGAGCGATGATGGAAAAATTCCTTATTTTGCTTTGATCTGTCATATCGTAAAACCTCCGGTAGAAATCAAACCAAATCAAGGCCCAGCGCAGCGGGCTTGATTGGGAGCGGACGAACGGCGAAATGAGCGAGCTTTGTCCCTCAGGACAAAGAGAGGGATATGGAACCCGGGAGGACCAGGGCGATAATTGAAAAGCTGCGAATTTTAGATTGGTCCGCCATATTTTTAAAACCTCCATAGGAAAATCCACCGGAGCCCCATCCCGGATGAGACGGCACCGGATGGCGCGTAAAATCATTCCTTCCTCCTGACGGCACAGCCGGGTCACCTTGACGACAAAAAGGATCAGCCAAATCGCCACATGTCGTCCAGAGGCCCCTGTTTCAGATTCCGCACATGGATGGCGGAACGTTCCCTTCCACTGGAAAACGATCCGGAACATGCCGGCCGGGAGAGGGGCGTTACAGGGGAGCGGGAGACAGTCGTCCAGCGTCACGGGTTCTCCCTTTCCGTCTTTGCAGATATCAGGATTTTCTGTCCCTGCGGCAGGCTATCAGGCCGTTGACGCGTTCACCCGCACCGTGAATCAGCTGATACAGGGACTGGTACAGAACAGGGTAGTCCCGGCTCAACGCCTCATGGCTCATGTCGGGCATGGGGCGCTTCTCTTTCCTGTAAACGGCCAGGGCATCCTCCAGCTCGGCCTCAGCGCACTTCATGTCCGCATCGGTCAGCCCTGCCTCAAAGTGCCGGGCGGGGACAGAGAAAAAGTCCGGGTTGTTGTCGGGATTGGCCTGATATAACCGGCGGTACAGAGTATACACCGCCGTGGAGAGATAATTGGCCGCCGCTTTGACGGCCTCCCGGCTGCCCGTTTTGGCCAGCAGGTCAAACAGAATCCCCACGGAGTTAACCAGCAGCTTTTTAGACAGCAGGGCCAGCACACCGCCCCTCATGGAGTTGTCCTTTTCACTGCTCAGGTCATACAGCTCCTCAGGGGCGATGGTGGTGCCGTCCCGGCTTAGGGTACGCCCCAGCAGAAAGTCGGCGGACACTCCGTAGTAATCGCAGGCTTTGACCACAAAAGGCAGCCCCGGCTCCCGGATGCCGTTTTCATAATGGCTGAGCAGAGCCTGGGAGATGCCCAGGGCGGACGCGGCAGTCCGTTGACTGACCCCCTTCTCCTGTCGGAGCAGGGAAAGGGTGCGGGAAAATTCTTCGTTCACAAATGTCACCTCATACTACAATACACTTGGTATAGTATACCTGAAAACAATACTTGGCGTAAAGAGAAAAACACAAAAATTTCCCACGTTTTGTGAGAAGATTTTTTTAGTTGATTTCGGGAAAAGGCGGGGTAAACCCTTGCATTTTCAAAGGGAAAATGCTACCATTAGGACCGAAACAAGGCGCGGCACTGCGCCAATTTACGGATCTGGAGGAAACATTATGTTCAAGAAGCTGATTGAAATCCTGAAGACTCATCCCCGAAAGATTGTCTTTACCGAGGGCACCGACCCCCGCATTTTGGAGGCCTCTGCCCGTCTGCTGTCCGGAACCTTTCTGACCCCCATTCTGGTGGGCAACGAGGCGGAGATCCAGTCCGCCGCCGAGGATGCCGGCTTCAATATCCGGGGGGCAATTATTATTGATCCCGAAAATTACGAGGACATGGACGCCATGGTGGCCCGCATGGTGGAGCTTCGCAAGGGCAAGATGACTGAGGACGAGTGCCGCGCCATGCTGAAGAAGGGCAACTACTTCGGCACCATGCTGGTGGCCATGGGCGTGGCCGACGCGCTTCTGGGCGGCGCCACCTACTCCACCGCCGACACCGTCCGCCCCGCGCTGCAGCTGGTGAAGACCAAGCCGGGCAACTCCATCGTATCCTCCTGCTTCATCCTGGTCCGTCCCTCCGCCACCGGTGACAACGACGTGCTGGCCATGGCCGACTGCGCCATCAACATCAAGCCCACCGAGGACGAGCTGGTGGAGATCGCCTCCGAGACCGTCTCCTGCGCCAAGATCTTCGGCATCGACCCCAAGGTGGCCTTCCTGAGCTACTCCACCTTCGGTTCCGGCAAGGGCGAGGATGTGGACAAGATGCGCAATGCTGCCGACAAGGCAAAGCTGGCCATGCCCAACATCCCCATCGAGGGTGAGCTGCAGTTCGACGCCGCCGTCTCCCCCCGTGTTGCCCAGACCAAGTGCAAGGGCTCCAAAGTGGCCGGCTACGCCAACACCTTCATCTTCCCCGACATCAATGCGGGCAATATCGGCTACAAGATTGCCCAGCGTCTGGGCTCCTTTGAGGCCTACGGCCCCATCCTGCTGGGTCTGAACGCCCCCATCAACGACCTCAGCCGCGGCTGCAACGCCCAGGAGGTCTACTCCATGGCCATTATCACCGCCGCCCTGGCCTGAGAATTATAAATTGATAATCAACAAGGGGAGCGCCGCGAAGCGCTCCCCTTGTTTTATTTCGGCAACAGATCTCCTCCATCCTCCCGGCCCGGGCACCGCACAGGCTGGAGAAAGAACACCGGTATCACTTCTGGAGCAGATGAAACGCAAATCCGCCGATCTCCTGCTTCAGATAGACGGCAATCATCTTGTCGCCCTTAAATTTGGCGGTGGACAGGTCCGCCTGGAACCCCCGGGCCTCCAGTTCGGCAATGGCCCGCTCCAGGCTGTTGGTCCTCACAGCAATGTGGCCGTTGGCGCCCAGGTACTGGCTGTTCATCACCTCGATGGCGGAGGAAGCGAAGTTGGAGCTGTTGCCCTCCTTCACAGGCAGGTCGAAGGCCTTGTTCAGGGTACGGCAGACGGCCAGGGACGCATCCTTATCCGTGGTGTTGATGCCGATGTGGGCAATCTCAAAGCCCAGCACATTCTGGCGGGCCTCCCGGCACAAAGCGGTAATCTTGTCAAAGTTCCCTGCGTTCACGTCGGCCTTGGCGCACAGCCAGCTGCCGCCCACGGCGCGGATGAAGGGAGCGGCCAGGTACTCGGCCAGGTTGGCACCGTTGACCCCGCCGGTGGGGATAAACTTCATCTTGGGGAAGGGGCCGGACAGGGCCTTCATGGCGGACAGGCCGCCATACACATTGGCGGGGAAAAACTTCACGGTGTCCAGCCCCATCTCCATGGCCTGCATAATCTCGGTGGGGGTGACGCAGCCGGGGAGGACGGCAATATCCCGCTCCACGCAGTACTCCACCACCTGGGGATTAAAGCCCGGGGAGACAATGAAGGTGGCACCGGCGGACAGGGCGTCCTTGCAGTTGTCCAGCGTGATAACGGAGCCAGCACCCAGAATCATATCCTTGTCACCCAGAGCAGCGATGGAAGAGATTGCGTCCAGGGCGGCGGCGGTACGAAGGGTCACCTCATAGCAGGGGACGCCGCCCTCCTTCATGGCCTTGGCAAGCGGCACCGCATCCTTGGCATCATCCACAACAACCACGGGGACAACGCCCATCAGACTCATTTTTTTCATCATTTCATTCACAACAGCTCAGCTCCTTAACAGCATAATCAAATATTTTATAGGCGCGGGGCGCCGACCGGACTTGGTCGGCGCCCCGCGGAACAGAATGACTGGAACCAAACTCAGCGCTGGACGCGGCCGGAGCCGTCGCCGCCGGCCAGCTTTTCCACCTCGGCCAGGGTAACACGGTTAAAGTCGCCCTCCACAGAGTGCTTCAAGGCGGAAGCCGCCACGGCAAACTCAATGGCCTGCTGGGTGGTCTTGCCGGTCAGCAGGGCATAAATCAGGCCGCCGCCGAAGGAGTCGCCGCCGCCCACGCGGTCAACAATGCGCAGGTGATACTCCTTGGAGAAGCAGTAGTTCTCGCCATCGTAGAGCATGGCGGCCCAATCGTTGTCACTGGCGGAGATGGAGGTGCGCAGCGTGATGGCCACCTTTTCAAACCCAAACTTATCTGCCAGCTGCTTGGCCACAGATTTGTAGCCCTCCTTGTCCAGCTTTCCGCCATAGATGTCGGTGTTTTCCGCCTCGATGCCAAACACGTCCTTAGCGTCCTCCTCGTTGGAGATGCACACATCCACATACTGGCACAGGTCGGTCATGGCCTCCCGGGCCTGGGCCCGGGTCCACAGCTTGCCCCGGTAGTTCAGGTCGCAGGACACCTTAACACCCAGCTTCTTGGCGGCCTGGCAGGCCTGCCGGCAGGCCTCTACCATGTTGGGGCCCAGAGCGGGGGTAATCCCGGTAAAATGGAACCAGTCGGCGCCCTTAAGCAGCTCCTCCCAGTTGAACTCGCTGGGGTCGGCCTCCTGGATGGCGGAGTGGGCCCGGTCATAGATGCAGACGGAGCCGCGCTGGGACGCACCCTTCTCCAGGAAGTAGATGCCCACCCGGTCACCGCCCCGGACAATGCCGGAGGTGTCCACGCCGAAGCAGCGCAGAGAGTCCACCGCGGCCTGACCGATGGCATGGCTGGGCAGCTTGGTGACATAGGCGGCATCCAGGCCGTAGTTGGCCAGGGAGACAGCCACGTTGGCCTCGCCTCCTCCAAAGGTGGCCTGCATCTGGTCGTTTTGGAAAAAGCGGTAGTATCCGTTGGGGGCCAAGCGGAGCATCAGTTCTCCAAAGGTGACAACTTTCATGTTCTTTCTCCTTATCTCAAAATTAAATTTATTTTGGCAAGTGCCTTTATTTTCATATTACGAAAATAATTATCACAATTTGAAACCAAGAATATAGTATAAAAAACCGCTGAAAAAGTCAACTGCTTTGCCTGTTTTTTTCATTGACTCTTTGCACAAAAACGTGATATGGTAAACTGGCAATCTGACAAAAGGAAAATAACTCCCGAAAAAGGACGTGCTGACCATGGCCACCAGCGGCTCCCCCGTACAATCCATAGACCGGGTCTTCGACATCGTGGAGGAGCTCTCCTCCGCCCCCCACGGTCTTGCCCTCACCGATCTGTCGGCGGCAGTGTCTCTCCACGTGAGCACCACCCACCGGCTGCTCTCCGCTCTGGTGGCCCGGGGCTATGTGCAAAAGGACATCGAGACGGGGAAGTACCGGTTGACCATGCGGCTGTTCGAGGTGGGCAGCCGGGTGGTGGGCGGCATGAATCTGGTGTCCGTCTCCCGCCCCTTTCTGGAACACCTGGCCGGCTTTACCGGGGAGACCATCCATCTGGTGGCCCGGACGGGGGACGAGGTGGTGTACCTGTACAAGGAGGACACCAGCAACAGCGTCATCCGCATGTCCTCTTTCGTAGGCCTGCGCAGTCCCATGTACTGCACCGCCGTGGGCAAGTGTATCCTGGCCCATCTGCCCCCTGAGGAGGTACGCGCCATCTGGAACCGCACCGTCATCACCCCCTTCACCCCCAACACCATCGTTCTGTTTGACGACCTGGCGGAGGAACTGGACAGGGTGCGCCGCCAGGGGTACGCCATGGACCGGGAGGAGCATGAGCTGGGCATTGTATGCATCGCCGCCCCTATCTTTGACTACAGCGGCAGGCCGGTGGGCGCCATCAGCGCCTCCTCCCCCGCCTCCCGGGTGGACAAGAACCGGATTGAGGGGTTCTCCCGGGAAATCATGGCCAGCGCCCACGGGGTAACCAATCTGCTGGGCGGCCCTCTCCAGCCCTCTTCCCCCGCGGGTCAGAAGCTCCTTCCCGACTGAGCCGTTCCTTATCACAAAGCCCGCCCTTCTGCGCCTGTATCGGGCAGAGGGGCGGGCTTTGTGGTCAGCTCCCCTGGGACGCCGTTACAGAATCACGCCGTCCCGGAAGACGGAGATCTCCTTATAGCCGTTTTCCTCGTTTCGGGTACACTGTTCGCCGGAGGCCACAGACAGGATGTACCGGAAGAAATCCTCCTCCATCTCCTGCCATGAGATGCCCTCCAGCACCTGGCCGGCGTTGTAGTCAATCCAGTGGGGCTTGCGGCCGGCCAGATTTCCGTTGGACGCCACCTTCACCGTGGGCACCGGGGCGCCGAAGGGGTTGCCCCGTCCAGTGGTGAAACAGATCAAAGTGGCCCCGGAGCACACCAGATTGGTGCAGGATACCTGGTCGTTGCCCGAGCCGGTGAGCAGGTTCAGTCCGGGCTGGGTGATGGGGTCCCCATAGCCCAGCACCCCGGTGACGGGGGCGGAGCCCCCCTTTTGCACACAGCCCAGTGACTTCTCCTCCAGTGTGGAGATGCCGCCGGCCTTATTCCCCGGGGATGGATTCTCGTAGATCACCTGGTTGTGGCGGGTGAAATAGTCCTTATAGTCGTTGATAAGCTTTACCGTGTCCTCAAACAGCCCCTCGTTGACACACCGGGCCATAAGCAGATGCTCCGCTCCAAACATCTCAGGGACCTCCGTCAGAACACAGGAGCCGCCCGCCCGAACCACCCGGTCGCACAGGCGGCCGCACAGGGGGTTGGCGGTGAGGCCGGAGAAGGCGTCGGAGCCGCCGCACTTGAAGCCGATGGCCAATTGGGAGGCGGAGACAGTCTGACGCTCCATCCCGCCAACGGTCCGGTTCAGCTCCTCCAGCAGGTCCATGCCCGCCTCGTACTCGTCCTCCACCTCCTGGGTCACCAGGAACTTAACCCGGCTCTCGTCCACCTCTCCCAGATAGGGGCGGAACACCTCCAGGTTATTGTTCTCACAGCCCAGGGACAGCACCAGCACGCCGCCGGCGTTGGGATTGTGGATCAGACCGGCCAGCAGCTTCATGGTAGTGGCCTGGTCGTCCCCCAGCTGGGAGCAGCCCATATTGTGGGTATAGGCCCGCACGTCGTCAAACCGGTCCCCAAAGCGCTTTTTCGCCTCCTCCGCCAGCCGTTGGGCGGTCATATTGACGCAGCCCACGGTGGGGACGATCCACAGCTCGTTCCGGGTGCCCGCCTTTCCATTGGGACGGGGATAGCCCTGGAAGGAGGCCTCCTGAAGGCGGCCCTCAAATTTGGACAGGGCCGCCTGGTCAGGCCGGTAGGTATAGTCAATATGGCCGGCCAGGTTGGTGGTCAGGTTATGGGTATGGATGTGCTGCCCCGCCTTGATGTCCTGTGTGGCGTGGCCCAGGGGGTTGCCGTACTTGATCACATTGTCCCCCTTGGGGATGTCCCGCAGGGCCGCCTTGTGGCCGAAGGGGATGTCGTCCAGCAGGGTGATGGACCGATCCGCCACCTGGTAGGTCTCCCCCTTATGCAGGTCGGCCAGGGCAATGGCCGCGTCGTCGTGGTCGTGGACCAGCATAAGCCCTCTCTCCATGGTATTCTCCTCCTTAAACGTAACGCCCGGCTTACACCAGAGCGGCGACCACGTCCCGGACGGGACGATTGGTCATCTCCTCCAGATAGCCGGCCACAGCATCGGTGAGACCGGGGACCTGGGTCAGATCCCTGCCGTCCCAGAAGGCGGTGTTGGACAAAACAGCCTGGGCAATCTCAGCGGAAGTGCCCTTGGCCCAGATGTTGCTGAAGAAGGACAGCACCTCGGCGTCGTCCTTGATGGGATAGGCGGTGCCGTCGGCCCGGACGCCTGTGTAGACTCCATCCACCATCTTGCCCTGGTAGAACTTGATGAAGGCGGCCAGGGAGAAGGTGAGGGCGGCGGGCAGCTGGCCCTGCTCCTCCACATAGCCCAGCAGGGAGGGCATCACCCGGGCGCACCACTTAGAGCAGGAATTCAGGGAAATATCCAGCAGGCGGTGCTTGATGTAGGGGTTGCGGAACCGGTCCTTCACGGCGGCGGCGAAGGCCATCAGCTCGTCCTTGGGCAGGTCCAGGGTGGGGATGACCTCCTCGTAGAGGACCTTATCCAGGTATTTCTCAAAGACCTCGTCATTCATCATCTCCAGTACGATGTCGTGGCCGGACAGGAAGGCGGCCAGGACGGAGGAGGTGTGGCCGCCGTTGAGAATGCGGACCTTGCGCTTTTTATAGGGGGTGACGTTGTCGGTCCAGATCACATGGGCGTCGGTCTGGTCAATGGGCAGGATCTTGGCCCACTCCTGTTTCCCCTCAATGACCCACAGGTTGAACACCTCGGAGGTAACCAGACAGTTGTCCTCATAGCCCAGCTTCTCCTTAAAGTAGTCCAGCTGATCCCGGGGATAGCCGGTGACGATACGGTCCACCAGGGTGGAGCAGAAGTGGTTGTCCTCGTCCACCCAGCGGATAAACTCCTGGCTCAGGCCCCACTCCTGGGCGTACTGCAGAACGATGCGCTTCAGGTTGGCTCCGTTGTTGTCGATCAGCTCCACAGGCAGGAACAGCAGGCCCCTGTCCCTGGCGCCGTCAAAGGCTTTAAAGCGCTCGTACAGGAACGCGCACACCTTGGCGGGGAAGGAGTGGGGGGGGCGGTCCTCCAGCTTGTCCCCGGCGTGGTAGGAGATGCCCGCCTCGGTGGTGTTGGAGATGACCACCTCCAGGTCGGCGGAGCGGGCCAGGGACATCAGCGCCTCGTAATCTTCATAGGGGTTGATGCAGCGGGAGACGGAGGAGATGACTTCGGACTTCTCCACGGGCTGACCGTCCTCAATGCCCCGCATAACCAGGGTGTACAGGCCGTCCTGGCCGTTGATGACAGGGCCCAGGCCCTGGGCGATGGGCTGACACAGCACGATGGAGCCGTGGAACAGGCCCTGGTGGTTGGCCTTGTTCACCATCCAGTCGGCAAACGCCCGGAGGAAATTGCCTTCGCCAAACTGCAGCACTTTTTCGGGCCAGCCGGCGGTGTCCTTCTGCATCACTTCGTTGATCTTGTTCATTGTAACGGACCTCCCCAAAAAATAAATGACAAAATAAAAGGGACCTCTTTGGCCCCAGTATACATCAACCGTTTTCTGTTGTATACAACAGATTTGTAAAAAAAATTATTTTGTAAAAATTCAATAAAAAGAGAGGGCGTTTTTTGTGTAAACTACGCCCTCTCTCTTTAAAAAGTCCTTATCTGCTGGTGTCCATTTGCTTCAACAACAGGTCAAAGGTGGCATTTTTCGAGGCAGACAGGTGCTCCTCCATCGCCGCTGCGGCGGAAGGCCAGTCCTGCTTCAGGCAGGCGGTGAGAATTTTTGTGTGTTCCCTGGCCGTGTCCTCCAGCCGAAGGGAGCTGGCCTGGCCGGTGAGCACCCGGAAGCGCAGATTCTGGTCGTGAATCCACTCATAGCTCTGGAGTAAATACCGGTTGCCCATGGCATGGATAACGGCCGCGTGAAAGGCGTCGTCAGCCTGATAGGCGGCTTTATCCTCAGCCATGACATTTAAATCTGAGAGCTGGCTGTAATAATAGGTCAGGGTCTCGTAAGGAATTTGAGCGCCGTAGTTCAGGAGAGCGTAAGGTTCGTACATCATGCGGACCTCAAAAACCATATTAATATCATTGATGGACATGCCGGACACCATAATTCCCTTTTTGGGCAGGATGGTAATCATACCGTCCTGCTCCAGACGGCTGAGGGCATCCCGAATGGGAGTGCGGCTGACGTGCAGTTCCTCCCGAAGCAATTCCTCGTTCAGGAGGGTGTTGGGCGCGTACTCACAGCTTACAATTTTTCGCTTAATCTCATCATAGGCCTGCTGCTTAAGACTTTTTTTCTCTGTCATGGCTGGTTATGCTCCCTTCTGCACGCGAGACAACGTCCGCTAGGATACATTATAGCCAGTCGAGACACGCTTTGCAAGCGGGACTTCCCAAGCGGTTCCGGGAAATAGGAGGAGAAAATTGATGGATAAAAATTAGGAGACGGCGGTTCTGCTTCTCTATTGTATCCCAGCAGCCTGAAGGGTACGCAGCGCAATCACCTGAGAGTAGTTGGCGTGGGCGGTAACCGCCCTTTCAATGCGGGCGGTGTCCTCGGCCAGAAGGGCCTCGATCACCTCATGGTGTTCTGAGTAGTAATCCCGCTTCACCGCCGTCCCCATTTGAACCGTGTACATGGAAAACCGGTACTGCGTCCGCATCAGGCCGGAAAAAAAAGCGTCCAGTGTTTTGTTCCCCGCCGCCGCCACCAGCCAGGTGTGAAACGAAATGTCCAGAGCGTAATAGGCCCGGTTGTCCTCCTGGTCCATCTGCTGAAACTGCCGGTCAAAATCCAGCAGACGCCCCTTGTCCATCCCCAGACAGTAACGGGCACACACAGTGGGCTCCAAAAGCTTGCGGATCTGATATATTTCACAGATTCCCTCCCGGGTAAAAGGGGCCACCCGAATGCCTTTCCGGGGAAATATTTCCACCAGCCCTTCTCCACGCAGGGACAGCAGCGCCTCCCGCACGGGGGTGCGGCCGCAGTCAATTTCCTGACACAGCTCCTTTTCCAGTAAAATTTCCCCTGGAGCCAGCTCACAATTTTGAATTTTTTCCTTGAGATAGGCCAAAGCCCGCTGGGTCAGAGATGTGGACCTCTCCTCCATGTCACCGTCTCCTTTGTACTGCGCCAGAGGAGGACGCAGTCTCTTTTTGCGATAGATATATTATCATAATAATCTTAATTTTACAAGGTTTTAGGGTTGATTTTTTCATTTGACAGTGCTATGATCTCACTACTGATATATCATAGGAGGTCACCACAAATGACAACTTGGAAAAACGAGACCGAACTCTTTCAGCTGATGAAGGAAAAGCTCTACACCCCGGTGGTGGGAGACATCTTGGACGGCATGGGTTATGTACATCAGTTTCTCCCCCAGGAGATCTGCCCCATGAAGCCGGAGATGAAACTGGCCGGGCGGGCCATGACCGTACTGATGATCGACGTGTTCGGCCCCCAGAAGAAGCCCTTCGGCCTGCTCACAGAAGCCCTGGACCAATTAAAGGAAAACGAGATCTACATCGCCACCGGCGGCACCGGCCGCTGCGCCTACTGGGGCGAGCTGCTCACCGCCACCGCCCGCACCCGGGGCGCAACAGGCGCGGTGCTCAACGGCTTCCACCGGGACACCCCCCAGGTCCTGGAGCAGAATTGGCCGGTCTTCTCCCGGGGACCTTGGGCTCAGGACTCCTCTGTCCGCACCCAGGTGGTGGACTTCCGCTGCCCCATCGAGATCGGCCAGGTCACCATTCAGGACGGGGACCTGATCTTCGGCGACGTGGACGGCGTGCTGGTGATTCCCCAGGCAGTGGCCGAAGAGGTAGTGGAGAAGGCGCTGGAAAAAGCCGCCGGAGAGAAGAAGGTCCGGGCCGCCATTGAGGGCGGCATGTCCGCCACCGAGGCTTTCCAGGTATTTGGAATCCTGTGAGGACCGCCATGGATCAACTGACACAGACAGCCTTTGTCATCGACAAGGCAGACAACGTAGCCACCGCCCTGGCCCCTCTGGCACCGGGGACGGTCCGTCTCACCGGAGATGCCTCCGCCCCCTCCATTACTGCGGCGGAGGAGATCCCCGATGGGCACAAGCTGTCCCTTCGTCCCATCCGGGCGGGAGAGCCGGTGGTCAAATACGGCGTGGTCATCGGGGCGGCCGCACGGGACATTCCCGCCGGAGTCTGGGTCCACCTCCACTGTATGGGCAGTCTGGTGGACCAGCGCTCCTCCCACCTGGACATCCATACCGGGGCGCCAAACGACATTGACTATGAGTGAGGGAAAATATATGGACTTACAGGACCTGCACTGGGACGGGTATCTCCGGGCGGATGGCTCCCTGGGAATTCGGAACAAAGTGCTGGTGGTATACACTGTGGAGTGCGCCCAGTTTGTGGCCGAGGAAATTGTCCGCCGCTCCGGCGACCCGGAGACGGAGGTCATCGGCTTTTCCGGATGCACCGACAACGCCTACGCCATTCGCCTGCTGCTGGCACTGATCCGCCACCCCAATGTGGGCGGGGTGCTGGCGGTTGGCCTCGGCTGCGAGTACACCCAGCCGGAGCGGCTGGCCCAGGCCGCTCAGGAGTCCGGCCGGCTGTCAGACTGGTTCTTCATCCAGGATGTGGGGGGCACCGCTCCCGCCGTGGAACGGGGACTTGCCTGGGTTCGCCAGGCCCGGACAGCCCTGTCCCAAACTCCCACGGCCCCCATGGGACTGGCCGACCTGGTGGTGGGGGGCGAGTGCGGCGGCTCCGACTACACCAGCGGTCTGGCGGGCAATGTGGCGGTGGGGCGGTTTTATGACCTGCTGTGTGATCTGGGCGGAACCGCAATTTTTGAGGAAATTGTGGAGGCAGTGGGTCTGGTGGACCTGCTGGCCCGCCGTGCGGCAACCCCCCAGGCAAAAGACGATCTGATCCATACCTATCACAAGGCTTTGGACTACTGCAAATCGGTGCGTCAGTATTCTGTCAGCCCGGGCAACTTTGCCGGGGGTCTGTCCACCATTGAGGAGAAGAGCATGGGCGCGGTCATCAAAAGCGGCTCACGTCCCATTCAGGGAGTGCTGAAGGTGGGCGGCCGCCCCCCCAGGCCGGGGCTGTGGCTGCTGGACTCCACCCCAGATCCCTACTGGATGCAATTCGGCATCACCAACCCCAATGACAACGAGGGGCTTATGGACCTTATCTCCTGCGGCTGCCACCTCACTTTTCTGGTTACCGGGCGGGGCAACGTGGTGGGATCCGCCGTGGCCCCCGTCATCAAGGTGACGGGCAACAGCCGTACCTTCGCCCGCATGTCTGGGGACATGGACTTTGACGCCGGCCCCGTTCTCCGGGGAGAGGAGTCTCCCCAGGCCCTGGGTATGCGGCTGGCCCAGCTGGCCGCCCAGGTGGCCGGAGGCCAGCGGACCAAAAGCGAAGCCCTGGGGCACAAAGAATATTTTATTCCTTATAAATATCAGGACAAAACGGTGGGCACGCCCCGCCGCTGCGAGGAGGAAGCACGATGAACAATCCGTTTTCCCTGGAGGGTAAAACAGCCTTGATTACCGGCGGAGCCACCGGCCTGGGTCTGGCCATGACCCGCTGCATGGTCCAGGCCGGCGCCCGGGTGGTGGTGGTGGCCCGCAGCGGCCGGGAAAAATTTGAGGAGAACTGCGGCGATCTGGGGGACCGGGTCTCCTATTACCAGGGGGATGTGTCCAAAACAGAGACCGTCCCCGCCTTGGTGGACACCATTCTTGCCCAGGAGGGTCCCATCCACATTCTGGTGAACAACGCCGGCAATCACTGCAAAAAACCCATTGAGGAGATGGAAACATCAGACTTTGCCAACGTGCTCCAAACCCATCTGGTGGGCTCATTTGCCCTCACCCGCGCCCTGCTGCCTCAGATGCGGGCACGGAAGTCCGGGGCGGTTCTCTTTATCGCCTCTATGACCAGCTATATTGGCCAGCCCTACGTTATGGGCTACTCCGCCGCCAAGTCCGGGGTGCTGGGCATGGTGCACACCCTGTCCGCCGAGGTGTCCGCTGACGGCGTCCGGGTCAATGCAATCGCCCCCGGCTGGATTGACACCCCCATGTACCGGGCCGCCACCGACAACGACCCCGCCCGCCGCTCCAAAATTTTAGGACGCATCCAGATGAACAAAGTGGGCGATCCCTCCCACATCGGCTGGGCTGCCGTCTATCTCTGCTCCGACGCCGCCGGCTATGTCACCGGCACCTGCCTGCCGGTGGACGGCGGCGCCCTGGTGGGATTTTAACCCCCCTCTCTTGTATACATATCAATTACACTTCTCCACATTTTCCATATAGAAACCGTTAAGATTTTTATTTTATTCGTCAACAGCTGGAAAATCCGAGAAACAGTTTCCCCCCGCGGCATGGCCTCTGATGGCTCCGTCTTCTTTTGTATCCCACTGATAATCCGCAGAAACACCCGCTTATCTCCCTGTTTTTTCATAAAAAAGATTTGAATCTATGGATTTTCCTTCCACATCCCTCTTTTTATTCGTTTTTTTAAACGATTTCCCACTTGGATACTTGTGTATTCTGCACGAAATCCTTCAGGGGCGCCAACTGGGTATTGACACCCGCCGGAAAAGGCTTTATCCTGTAGTTGAAAAAAATGTTGTATACATCAAGCGAGCAGACAGTCAGTTCTGCCCAGTGATTATGATGAGGAGGCGCTCCCAGTACATGAAAACCATTCAAATGCCGGAGCCCGGCAAGGTCGTCATTACCGAGATGGAACAGCCTGTGCCCAAAGAGGGCGAAGCGCTGCTCAAGCTGCTGTACGGCGGCATCTGCGGCAGCGATCTGGGTTCCTACCGGGGCGGCAACGCCTATGTGGTGTATCCCTGTATTCCCGGCCACGAGTTTTCCGCCGAGATCGTGGAAATCGGCCCCAACGACAAGGGACTCAAGCCCGGCATGATTGTCACCTGCAATCCCTATTTTAACTGCGAACACTGCTACTCCTGCCAGCGCGGCCTGGTGAATGCCTGCACCGACAACCAGACCATGGGCGTACAGCGCCAGGGGGCCTTCTCCCAGTATATCACCATGCCCATTGCGCGCATCTATGACGGAAAGGGCCTGCCCCCCAAGACGCTGGCCCTGATCGAGCCCTTCTGCATCAGCTACCACGGTGTCTCCCGCGGTCAGGTCAAGGCCGGGGACAAAGTGCTGGTGGTTGGCGCCGGTACCATCGGCGTACTGGCCGCCGTAGCCGCCAAGGCCAAGGGCGGCCAGGTCACCATCTGCGATGTGGCACCCGAAAAGCTGGATTATGCCTATCAGACCTTTGGTTTGGACCACAAGCTGCTCAACACTTCCCCCGAGGCGTTTGCCGCCGGGGTGGAGGAGCTCACCGGCGGCAACGGCTACGACGTGACCATTGAAGCGGTGGGCATGCCCCAGACCTTCCAGAACTGCATCGACGCCGCCTGCTTCGGCGGCCGGGTGGTACTGATTGGTGTGTCCAAGCGGAACATCGACGATTTCTTCTTCACCATCATCCAGAAGAAGGAGCTGAATATTTACGGCTCCCGCAACGCCCTGAAGCAGGACTTTGAGGAACTGATTGACCTGGTCCGTGAGGGCAAGGTTGACCTGGAAAAGATCGTCACCAACGAGTATGCCTGGACCGACGCGCCCCGCGCCTTTGAGGAGTTTGCGGCAAACGCCGGCAAGATGCTGAAAGTCGTGTTGAATTTCACCGTGTAAACGGTGGTTCGAGGTTAAAAGAAATCCATCAACTGAAATTAAGTAAAGGGGAATGACACAATGAAACTGAAAAAACTCCTTGCTCTGGCTACTGCCAGCGCTCTGGCGGTTACCATGCTGGCCGCCTGCTCCTCCGGCTCCAGCACCTCTGGTTCCGGCGCCGCTTCCGGCTCTTCCGCCGGCAGCAGCTCCTCCACTCCCGCCCCCTCCGGCGACAAGGTAACTCTGCAGCTGGGCTTTGAGAACTCTCTGACCGAGCCCGTGGGCCAGGCCGCCCAGAAGTGGGCCGATCTGGTGGCCGAGAAGTCCAACGGCACCATTGAAATCGTCCTGTACCCCGACTCCCAGCTGGGCGACAAGTCTGAATTGATCGACTCCATGCTCCTGGGCGAGAACGTGGCCACTCTGGCCGACGGCGCCTTCTATGCCGACTACGGTGTGCCCGACTTCGGCATTGTCTTTGGCCCCTTCCTGTTTGACAACTGGGATCAGTGCTGGACCCTGATTGAGTCCGATTGGTACAAGGACCAGTGCGCGCAGCTGGAGTCCAAGGGCCTGAAGCTGCTGGCCTCCAACTGGGCTTACGGCGCCCGCCACACTCTGACCGTCAACCCTGTCAACACCGTGGACGATCTGTCCGGCATGAAGATCCGCGTGCCCAACAACAAGATTCAGTCCCTGGGCTTTGACGTGCTGGGCGCCGCCTCCACCGGCATGGCCCTGGGCGACGTGTACCAGGCTCTTCAGACCAAGACCATCGACGGCGCTGAGAACCCCCTGTCCACCCTGTACGGCCGCAAGCTCCACGAGGTTGCCAAGTACCTGATTCTGGACGGCCACGTGCTCAACTTCACCACCTGGGTCTGCTCCAACGATTGGTTCTCCTCCCTGACCGAGGAGCAGCAGAATATCCTGCTGGAGACCGGTAAGGAAGCCGGCCTGTACAACAACGAGGTCCAGGCTCAGTCCGAGCAGGAGTACCTGCAGATGATGAAGGACGAGGGCGTTACCGTTGTGGAGCCCACCCAGGAGGTCCTGGACGGCTTCCGTGCCAAGGCTCAGTCCTTCTATGAGATGGGCGACCAGTTCGGCTGGTCCGACGGCCTGTATGACACTGTGCGCGCTGCCATGGGCGCCTAAAAAACCCGAGTCTGTTTTGATTTTGATTTGAAGCGGCGGGAGGGTCCGCCCTCCCGCCGCCTTTTTGACTCTTCGAGAGAGGGAGAATTATGAAGAAGGAAAACAAGTTACTGACCCTGCTCGGTAATCTGGATATTGCGGTGGCCAGCATTACACTGGCCCTGCTGATCGTCCTCACCGTGATGGGTGTGGCATGGCGCTATATCTTTGGCCATCCCTTTACCTGGTTGGAAGAAGTTCAGCTGGCATGTATGGTTTGGATCGTATTTGCCGCCGGCGGAGCCGCTTTCCGCACCGGCAACCATGTGGCCATCGAGATGGTGGTGGACATGTTCCCCAAGAAGCTGCAAAAGGCCGTGGAGTGGATGATCTCCGTGGTCGTGGTCGCCGTATTGGTCTATCTGTTTATCCAGAGCCTGGGCTTTATTCAGATTTTTCTGCGCAGCGGCCGCTCCACCCCCATGCTGGACATCCCTTACGCCGTCATCTACGGCATTGCCCCCGTCTCTTTTATTTTGATGATCGCCAGCTATTTTTATGCCATTATTAAAAATGTAAAATCCGAGGCAAAGGAGGCGGCTGAGCAATGAATGGTGTATTAGGGCTTGCGGCCATCGTAATGCTGGTGCTGCTGTTCCTGAAGGTCCCCGTTTACATCTCTATTCTGGGCGGCTCCGCAGTTTACTTTCTGCTGAACCCCACCGTCAACCCCATCGTCTTCGCCCAGCAGGCCATCACCGGCACCGAGAGCATTGCCCTGCTGGCCGTCCCCTTCTTCGTCTGTGCCGGCGTCTTTATGAACTATACCGGCGTGACCAAGCGGATCATGGATTTCTGTGCTGTCATCACCGGCCGCATGTGCGGCGGTCTGGCTCAGGTAAACGTGCTGCTGTCCACCCTGATGGGCGGCCTGTCCGGCTCCAACCTGGCTGACGCCGCCATGGAGGCCAAGATGCTGGTCCCCGAAATGGAGGAAAAGGGCTTCTCCAAGGAATTTTCCTCTGTCGTCACCGCCGCCTCCTCCATGATCACTCCCCTGATCCCCCCTGGAATCGCCATGATCCTCTACGGTGTCATTGGCAATGTGTCCATCGGCAAGCTGTTTATCTCCGGCCTGGGCGTGGGCACCATGCTGTGCGTGTCCATGATGATTTTGGTCCGCTTTGTCTCCAAAAAGCGGGGTTACGCCCCTCTGCGCACCTCTAAAATTACCCCCCGTGAGTTTGGCCGGGCAGCTAAGCCCGCTATTCTCCCCCTGCTGCTGCCCATCATCATCATCGGCGGCATCCGTATCGGCGTTTTTACCGCCACCGAGGCCGGCGCCGTGGCCATTGTCTATGCCATGGTTCTGGGCATCGTATACCGGGAGATGCATGTCAAAAACATGATCCAGGGGCTGAAGGAGACTGTGTGCACCACCACCTCCATCATGCTCATCGTGTCCGCCGCCTGCGTATTCTCCTGGATTCTGACCAAAGAGCGCATTCCCCAGCAGCTCACTGAGTACATTGTGCAGGTCATTGACAATAAGTACGTCTTCCTGTTTATCATCAACATCTTCCTTCTGCTCGTGGGCATGTTTATCGAGGGCAACGCCTCCATGATTATTCTGGTGCCCCTGCTGGCCCCCATCGCCGCCAGCTACGGCATCGATGAGATCCAGTTCGCCATGGTGTATATCTTTAACAACGCCATCGGCGCCCTGTCCCCCCCCATGGGCACTTTGATGTTTGTCACCTGCTCCATCACCAAATGCAAGACCGGTGCATTTATCAAGGAAGCCGTTCCCTTCTATATCCTGCTGTTCATCGACTTGATGCTGCTCACCTATGTCCCCTTCTTCACCACATTCCTGGTAAACCTGTTCTACTAAAAACAATGGCGCTGCCGCCGCGGAGAGATCCTCTCCGCGGCGTTTTTTCATGGGAGCGTTTTGACTTTTTCCCCCAATGGGGAGGGAATTCCCTTGAAAAAAAAGAGGCCATACATTACAATTACAGGGAAACAATTTTATTCCCGCGAGACGGCTGCGCAACGAGAAGAGGAAAATGCGGATGGAAGAAACAAAGCAATTTGAGAAAAAAACATTGAATGACCTGACCCCCGGACAAAGCGGCATGATTTTATCCATCGCCAACCAGTCCAGCGTGGTAAAGAGGCGTTTGGTGGACATGGGTCTGACTCCCGGCACCCAGGTGAAGGTGACGAAGGTGGCCCCTTTGGGAGATCCCTTGGAAGTAAGCCTGCGAGGCTATGAGCTGTCTCTGCGCCGGGCTGACGCAGAACAGATTGTAATGGGTCAGCCCAGCCGCCAGCCCACGAGTGCCCGCAGTGCTATGACCCGCCGAATCCGGGACCCCGAGGAGAGCCGCCGCCAGCTTCGAGACCACGAGCATGAGCTGGAGGCCCACGGAAGCCAATACGATCCGGCAGCACACGACAGCCGCCCCATGCGCATTGCCCTGGCCGGGAATCCAAACTGCGGAAAAACCACTCTGTTCAACGCTCTGACCGGCTCCAACCAGTATGTGGGAAACTGGCCGGGGGTGACGGTGGAGAAAAAAGAGGGAACCGCCCATCTGGGTGACAAGGCCCTCACAGTGGTGGACCTGCCCGGTATCTACTCCCTGTCCCCCTATTCCATGGAAGAAATTGTCTCCAGGAATTTCATCATTGGGGAAGCCCCCGACTGCATCATCGACATCGTGGATGCCACCAATCTGGAGCGCAATCTGTACCTTACCATTCAGCTGCTGGAATTGGAGCGCCCCATGGTGGTAGCCCTCAACTTTATGGATGAGGTGGCCAAGCGGGGGGACCAGATTGATGTGGAACGCCTGTCCAAGGAATTGGGTATTCCCGTGGTTCCCATTACCGCCCGAACAGGGGATGGCCTGGAGGAACTGCTGCACATCGCCCACCGCCAGATGCATCTGGGCTGCACCATTGAACCTGACGACCTCTACGACGACTTTACCCACGACATTCATCACCGTATGGGTGAGTTGATCCATGACTACGCCTACGCCGCCCGCCTGCCTGCCCACTGGGCCGCCATCAAGCTGCTGGAAGGGGACAGTATTGTAGCCAAAGCCCTGTCCCTGCCCCAGGAGGTACAAAATTGTCTGGATGGGATCGTGGCGGAATATGAGAATTCCAGCAGTCTGGGGGACCGGGAAACACTGATCGCCGACAGCCGTTACCGCTACATCGAACGGGTGGTGTCCGCCTCCATGGTCCGGGGCCGTCAGTGGGGAGAGGCCTCCCTAAGCGAAAAAATCGACAGGGTGGTCACCCACCGGGCACTTGCCATCCCCCTGTTTCTGTGCACCATGCTGCTGATATTTATTATCACCTTCGGCCCCTTTGGCTCCTGGCTGTCCGGCGGGGTAGGGGCGGCCATGGACGCACTGTCCGTCTGGCTGAACGGTGCGCTGGCGGGGGCGGGAGTATCCCATGTTCTGGTGTCTCTGGTGTGTGACGGCATAATCGGCGGTGTGGGAGGCGTACTTGTCTTCCTGCCCCAGATTGCCCTTCTGTTCTTCTTTCTCTCTTTTCTGGAGGATTCTGGCTATATGTCAAGGGCCGCCTTTATTATGGACCGGCTGCTGCGTCGTTTCGGACTGAGCGGCAAGGCCTTTATTCCCATGCTCATGGGGTTTGGCTGCTCCGTTCCCGCCATCATGGGCGCCCGGACCATGGAGAATGAGAAGGACCGGCGCATGACCATTCTCTTGGTCCCCTTTATGTCCTGCTCCGCCAAGCTTCCGGTATACGGGCTTATTTCCGCCGCCTTTTTCGGCCCCTGGGCGGGCTTGGTCATCTTCGGTCTGTATGTGATCGGCATGATTGTGGGCATTCTGTCAGGTCTGCTGTTTAAGCATACCCTTTTTGCGGGAGACCCGGCTCCCTTTGTCCTGGAGCTGCCCCCCTACCGCCTGCCCTCCCTTGGCAATATTATGACCCATGTGTGGCAGAAGGTGAAAGGATTTCTGGTCAAAGCGGGCACTCTGATTTTGGCCATGTCCATGGTGTTATGGCTGCTCCAGTCCTTCGATTTTTCTCTCCATATGGTGGCTGACGCCTCCCACAGCATGCTGGGCGCCCTGGGCTCCGCTCTGGCTCCCATTTTTACCCCCCTCGGCTTTGGACACTGGCAGGCCGCCGTGGCCCTGCTCACAGGCCTGATCGCCAAGGAGATGGTGGTATCCTCCCTGTCCATGTTTTACGGTTTCTCCCTCACCGCCAGCGGCGGGACGGTGGCGGCGGCCATGGCGGGCTTCACCCCCCTGTCCGCCTTCTCCATGCTGGTCTTTATCCTGCTGTATGTCCCCTGCGTGGCTGCCATATCCACCCTGTTCAGAGAGATGAACAGCCTCAAATGGTCCTGTTTCTCCATCGCCTGGCAGATCGGCTGCGCCTATCTGGTATCTCTGCTGGTGTATCAGCTGGGCAGCCTGTTTTTATAAAGCGGCGGTCGGCAGTTACGGCGCCCATTGCCTGCCTCCGGGCTTTGGAAGCGGGGGGACGAAAACAATTCAAGAAATGGGTGGAAAAGAAGCTATGGTAAGGCTGATCGCATTGGACCTGGACGGCACTCTTCTGGACCCGTCCGGCAGAATCACCCCTGAAACCAAGGCTGCCGTTGCCCGGGCCCGCCGGGGCGGCATCCGGGTCGTGCTGAACACCGGGCGTCCCATTCCGGAGGCGGTCTGGTTTTCCCGGGAGGCGGGGTGTGACAGTTTGATCTCCTGCTTGGGAGGCGCGGCCCTGGTCCAGGGCGAAACCGGAGATATACTGCGCCGGTGGGACATTCCGGAGCCCTCTGGCAGCCGGGCCTTAGCCCTGTGTCTGGGCCGGGACATTGAACTGATGATATTTGCGGGAAATGAAATTCTCCTGGACCCTTTCTCCAAGGAGTCCCTGCTGCGGACTTATCCCTACCCCGCATTCCACCGCAATGCAGTGGTATCCGAGCATCCCTTGAGCTATATAACAGAGCGCGGCCTGCCCCTGACCAAGATTCACGGGGACTGGAATCCCTCCGCTTATCCCCTGGAGGAGCTGGAAGCTCTGGGCGGTGTATCCCTCACCTCATCCAACAACCACGACTTTGAACTGGTTCCGGCCGGAGTGAACAAGGGGCGCACCCTGGCCCTGCTGTCCGCCATGTACGGAATCCCGCTCTCAGATTGTGCCGCTGTGGGGGACAGTGACAACGATCTGCCCATGCTGACCCAGGTGGGCGTTCCCATTGCCATGGGCAATGCCTCCCAGGCGGTCAAAGCGGCCGCCGCCCACGTTACCGCCCCCAACGGATCGGACGGGGCGGCCCAGGCCATTTTGGACTGTCTGGCCGGGCGGTTCTGCTGAAAAAATACAGCCAGTTGAAGGACATAGAAATGGGGCTCCGCGGAAAACTCCCGCAGAGCCCCTGTTTTTTCTGCCGCCCACTGTGCAGAAAATCATCACTTCTCCTGGTCACACCTGTCCAGAGCCCGCTTGGCAGACAGGACAATCTCCTTGATAATGCACAGCTGCCGGGGCGTACAGGTCTCCAGAACCGCCTCCAGACCTGCCAGCGAAGCAGCACGTCCCTGGGGCGCATCGGAAAGGAGCTCATCTGCCTGAACCTTCAAAGCCTGACACAGGGACACCAAAACCGGAAGACTCAGCTTTGTATTCCCTGTCTCAATGTGGCTCATATGGGTCACCGAAATTCCTGCCTTTTCTGCAAGTTCCTCCTGGGACAGGGCCCTATCCCGCCGGTATTGCCGGACACGCTGGCCTATTTTGTAGTAGTCCACCTGCTGTCACCGCCCATAGAATAAATTGATACTTGAATTGTATAGGCAAAAATGCTATGATAAAATAAACTATATGGGCTATATTCTGCCTATGCAGTTTAATCATCCAGACAAAAGCCAAAAAATCCGCCCCAGCCCTTGACCTTCCCCCTGGTGGAGGGTGTACCTTGAAATCCAAGGGAACCGGATCGTAAGAAATTTAATGAAAATTTTATCTTTTCTTTCAAACAATATAAGCTTTGTACAGTAGAATATACTCCGATGGAACTTCGGACACGGCCGGACTTCGTCCGTTATAAGATAGGGAGGAACTAAAACATGGAAACAGCACAGGTTAACAGCCCGGATGCAGCCCCGGAGGGACTGGACGTACCAAAAAAGCGCAGGCCGGCCTTTCAGGTGCCTAAAAAACAAAAGAAGTGGCTCAAGCGTCTTGCCATTCTGGCGGTGGCAGGCGGGGCCGTATATTGGTTTTTTCTTCGGCCCGACGGAAATAATCCGGGGGCCTCTTTGGCGTCCCAATACCTGCCCAGCCCTGTTCAGCGGCGGGATTTGACTGTTTCTGTCTCCGGTTCAGGCACCCTCAACCCTGTGGAGTCCTATAAAGTGGGGGCGCTGGTATCCGGCGATATTCTGGAGTCTCCCTTTGAGGAGGGCGACTGGATTGAAAAAGGCGATTTGCTCTACCGGGTGGATCCCGGAGACGCCGCCACCGCCCTTCAGCAGGCCCAGCTGTCGGTGCGCCAGGCTCAGCTCAGCTACGACGAGCTGTCCAGCGGTATGAAGCCCTCCGCCTCCGCCCCCGGCGTGGTGCAGAAGGTCCACGTCCAAAAGGGCGACCTGGTTGCCCCCGGAACACCGATCGCAGATATTGCCGACACCTCCACCATGACGGTGACCCTGCCCTTCCAGTCCGCCGATGCCGCTCAATTGTCCCCGGGGCAGGGGGCAACCGTGACCATCGCCGGTACTCTGGAGACCCTGCCGGGTACGGTGGAGTCCATCTCCTCTGCAGAGCTGGTAGGCCGGGGCGGGGCGCTGGTCCGCCAGGTAAAAATCCGGGTCACCAATCCCGGCGCTCTCACCTCAGAAACTGCCGCTACTGCCGTTGTGGGAACTGTGGCCTGCGCGGGCAGCGGAACCTTTGCGTCAAACAGCCGGCAGACTGTGACAGCCCAGACCTCCGGCGAAGTGACCGAGCTCTATGTCACCGCCGGCAGCAAGGTATCCGCCGGCACGGTTCTGGCTGCTCTGGGCGGCTCCTCTGCTCAAACCGCCCTGGAAAACGGAGCAATTTCCCTGGAAAATGCCCAGCTGTCTTACCAGCGGGCCCAGGAGTCCCTGGACAAATATACCATCACCGCCCCCATTTCCGGCACTGTGATTGAGAAGAATTTTAAAGCCGGAGATAAGGTGGACAGCATGGACTCGGGCAGCTTGGCGGTGCTGTACGACCTGAGCAGTCTGGAGCTGAAAATGAATGTCAGTGAGTTGAACATCGGTCAGATCCAGGTGGGCCAGTCGGTGGAGATCACTGCCGAAGCACTGCCCGGACAGGTATTTTACGGGACAGTGGAAAAGGTGAGCATCAACGGCACCACCACCGACGGCTTTACTACTTACCCGGTAACCATCCTGTTGAAGGAATATGGCGCTCTGAACCCGGGGATGAACGTCTCCGCGGAGATCATTATAGAGCGTGCGGAACAGGTGCTCTCCGTCCCCGTATCCGCGGTGAACAGTGACAGCACCGTGCTGGTAGCTGGCGCCGGAGCCCTCACCCCTGACGGCAGCGCCGTGGCCGACCTGACAAAAGCAGAAAGCCGGTCCGTCACACTGGGGCGCGGGGACAAGGAGTTTGTGGAGATCACCTCCGGCCTGGAGGAAGGGGAGACCGTTCTGTTCCTCAATCAGGCGAACGGCGGCGAATGGGCGGGCAGTTCTGTCTCCGCCACCGCGACAGGAGGCTGATTCCGTTGGAGCACCTCATTGAACTAAGGGATATTTTTAAGATTTATCAAATGGGCGAGGAGACGGTTCACGCCTTGGACGGTGTGAATATCACCATTGACCGGGGGGAATTTGTGGCAATTGTGGGCTCCTCCGGCTCGGGCAAATCCACCGCCATGAACATCATCGGCTGTTTGGACGTGCCCACCAGCGGCAGCTACCACCTGGGCGGTGTGGATGTATCCACCATGGACGATGACCAGCAGGCAGAGATTCGAAACAAAATGCTGGGCTTTATCTTCCAGCAGTATAACCTGATCCCCAAGCTGTCCGTGCTGGAAAATGTGGAACTGCCCCTGCTGTACGCTGGGGTGAGCCCCCAGGAACGGCGGGACCGGGCCATTCAGTCCCTGGAACGGGTGGGCCTGGCAGACAAGAAGAAAAATCTCCCCTCCCAGCTGTCCGGCGGCCAGCAGCAGCGCGTATCCATTGCCCGGGCCCTCGCAGGGGAGCCCTCAGTCATTTTGGCCGACGAGCCCACCGGGGCTTTGGACTCCCGTACCGGACGGGAGGTGGGCAGGTTACAATCTGAAGTGCAACAGGCGAAAAATAAGAAGACAATACGCAGGCCAAAGTGTAAAATGGAGTCACCACAACAACATCAACACGGAGGCGAGAGTATTGTCCTACACACAT
>Ga0129317_1000872_pt1 | contig 26526 bp, 18 predicted proteins | sample Cm1ome_FD_94430 | JGI IMG/M metagenome (GOLD analysis project Ga0129317, IMG submission 94430) | Eastern black-and-white colobus group fecal microbial communities from Wisconsin, USA - Cm1105 metagenome | ecosystem: Host-associated > Mammals > Digestive system > Large intestine > Fecal | place... | reverse complement strand
TTCCTCCGGCCGTTTTTCCACCGTATCCACGGACCAGTCTAAAATCGGCACATGCGCCGCCAGGCTGATTCATAAGAAGGGGCATGACTCCGCGGTCCTTATAGGGGTGGACAACCCGTTCCTGGCCAGCGGCCTTAGAACCAGGGCGTTCTTGGAGGCATGTGCCGGGCTTGGGATCCGGATCAGCCAGGATCATATCATCCAGGCCCCTAACACCATGGCGGGCGGCGCTCTGGCCGCCCGGGCCTACTGTTCCCTGCATCAGCCGCCAAAGATGGTCTTTTTCGAATCGGACTACATGGCCCTTGGCGCCCTTGGCGTGTTCCATGAGCAGGGTATCCGTATACCTGAGGATCTGGAGATGCTGGCCATCGCAATGATGGATTCCGAGTACAGTGAATTTTCCTATCCGCCTTTGAGTACCATCAATATGCCCATCCATGAAATCATGAACGGAGTCATCACTATTTTGATGGAACAGATCCGGACAAATAATGATACCCCGGTCCATGTGATGGCGGAGGCCGGGGTTACGCTGAGGAAGAGTTTTTAAATACCTGAATCCGGGCAGGAACCGCCCAGAACAGATGTATTACCCACCTTTCCCGGTTTTCCCTCTGCGTCCAGGGCCACATAAACAAATAAAGCATCTGCCGCCAGCACCCCCTCCGCTTCCTCCTGGGAATCCATCACCACACAGATTTTTATCTGAAGGGATGTGTTGCCCACCTTTATAACCTCCCCGGCCACATCCACAAAGGCCCCCACGGGAACCGGCTTTAGGAACCGTATCTGCTCCACCGCCACCGTGGCGACCTCGCATCCTGCAAACCGTTTAGCCGTAATGCCCGCAACCTCGTCCATCCATTCCATCAGCATGCCTCCAAACAGGATTCCCCTGAAATTCGCCATGGATGGCATGATTGCTCTTGACATCTTTGTCATCTTTTCCGCCTCCATCATAAGACCCCAAAACCAAAGGAATACCACCTGTGGTGTTCCAGCATCATCAGATCCGTTGCCGGGCATTGTTCCTGCACCGCTTTTCCCAGCGCATCCATATACCAATCCATCCGGAATGCTCCGTTTTCAATAAAATGCTCCTGGTTCTCCCTGCTCATATCCTTCATGGCCTCGGGCATCATCTTAAAAAACCCTTCTGTGAAATCATAATGATGCGGGATTACGATTCTTATCCCCATTGCCTCCACCAGACGGGCAAACTGGTCAAAATCCTGTTTGGGGCTGACGTGCATCAGGGCAATATCCGAGCGCACACCACGCAGACGGTTCTTCTGGTCCTGGGATGTCATGCCGGCCCAGACCATGATCCTGGTTCCGTCGCACAGCGTCAGACGGTAATTGTTCAGCTCCAGATTGCCGAACCAGTCTGAAAGGCTGACGCTGCCGTCCTGATTCCGGAACTTCTTAGCACCTCTGTAATAGCCCCGCGGCGACTCGGTGTGACGGCCGGCAAACACCTCCACCAACAAATCGTCAAACTCATATACCTCGCCGCTTCTCACCCTGCAGATGCGGGCGCAGTTAATATTCAGCCACTCACAAAGCGGGTCCGCAGACAAATCTCCCACAAATATGACAACATCCGGAAATTTCTCCTGAATCCTTGCCACATCCGCCGCATGGTCTATATGTATGTGGCTTAACAAAAGATAATCACACTGCTTAATCTCCTCCAGCTCCATGGGGTGGCATAAAACCCCGTCAACATTTCCCGATAAAAACGGGTCAAGCAGGATATGTTTTCCGTTGGACATCACAAGTTCAAACCCCGCCGTGTTAATCCAGCGGATTAATCCGCCATTGTTGAATTTCTCCATATTAAATAATCCTCCCGCGATTTCTATTCAGATTATATATAAGCTGCCGTACAAAAGAGCGCCGCATCCGCCCGGCTGTCAAACCGGACGGCCGCAGCGCCCTTTCTGTATCTTTTATCTGTATCTTCTATCTCTATATCCTATCTCCATCTGCCATCCATATCTCTTTTAATATTAATCTAATGCATAAATAGCGGATACAGCAAACCAATCCATATTACCATAAGAGCGCCGCCAATCCGCGTGGAGATGGATGCAAATGCCAGCAGGTTCATACGGTTTCCGGCTGTCAGTACCGCGATATCACCGGAACCGCCGATGTTGCAGCAGCACAGGCCGGCCGTGATGCCTGCCTCGTATGGGTACAGCCCTGCCAGGCGGCCAAAAATCATGGCGCCGATAAATGCGCCCAGCACCCCCAGCACAATTACTACCAGTACGCCCAGACTGAAGAACTTAGTCAGGTCCGTAATGTTCAGGGAACAGATTCCAATGCCTGCAATCAGCATGGGAAGCAGGGCCTTCAGCGCAAAATTCATGGAATACACACAGTTGTCAGCAAATTCGTCCGGAATAATACCGGTACATTTTACGATGATGGCAAGAATAATGGTCCATGCCAGACCTGCAATATTGTTGAACACCGGAAGGCTTCCCAGCACATTGCCAGCCAGATAAAAGCACAGGGACATAAAAATCCCGCTCCCAAGGCTTGCATAGTTGGCGCTGGTTCCAGGACGCTTTTCTTCCTTCATCGCCTCCTCTGCTGTCCCTGATTCCACCCGGAGTATTTTGCCGCGGCCGTTCCAGCCCGGAATCTTCTCCGTGATTGCACCGCCGATAGCTGCAAATAGTACAGCCAGCACGTTGGCGATGGAAGCGTAGCACAAAAACTGTCCCGCCAGGCCTGTCATATCCGAGCCTGCAAGGCTGGTATAAAGGGCAGGAAGCGTAGTGATGGCCCCGCCGGAGCCGCCGGACATACAGGGAGCGCCCACATAAAACAGACCCTCTGCCCCGCCAAAGCCGGTAATCATCCCTCCGATGATGCAGGCGCCCAGGGCAAATACCTGGCTTCCCAGTATCGCCGGCATATACCGCGCCGTGGCGCTTAAGAGCACCTTTCTGTCCATCACAAGGATGGAGCCCACCAGAAGCAGTGCAATGTACATATCCTGGAATCCGCCCTTCATCCAGACCTTGGCGCCGTTCACCAGCACCTCCGGAATCAGGCCCATGTAGTTCATCAGGGACGCGCCGAACAGCGGAAGCAGACAGGCACCGCCCAGATAATTATTGACAATGGGAATCGTATTCCCCAGCCAGAAAAAGATTCCGCCGATTGCCATCAGGAACGCCCAGGTATGGATAAAGCTGGTGGCCATATAGGTTCCCGCGTCATTGGAATAAATCTTTACCGTTGGCATGAACCCGCCGTAGGTGACCACCATGACCACAATAAAAAATGGCAGGAAATACTTCAGGTTCAGACCACATACATTAAATTTTATGCGCTTTTTTTCGCTCATTGTTGTCCCTCCATCAAGAGATTATTTTATCTCTGTTATAACTTCAAATGTCACTGCTCATTGAATCCGTTCCAAACCGGGATTCCCGTGTATTCCTTGGCTGTTTCCTCCCGGTTCAGCACGCGCAGGGCGCCCGAGGCCAGGGCTTCCATTTCAAACTCCCCTGCCATCACCGTGACCGGAGCGATAAAGCGCAGCATTCCGGTAAGCTTTTCCACCAGGTATCCGTCATGGGAAATGCCTCCTGTAAAGATAATACCGTCCACATCTCCCTCCAGCACGGCTGCCATGGAACCCGCACATTTTCCAATCTGGTAAATCATGGCGTCATATACCAGCTTTGCATATGCATTTCCCTGTTCCATCATACCACGGACCTCCCTTGCATCGGAAGTCCCCAGATGATCTACCAGTCCGCCTGATTTGGTAATCTTCTCATACAATTCCTTTTCGGTACAGTTTCCGGTAAAGCAGGCCTTCATCACTTCCTTCACCGGGATGGCGCCGCATCTGGTAGGGGCCATGGGTCCGTCACCCTGGGCAATATCATTGGAATCCACCATCTTCCCCTTTTGGTGGGCTGTCACTGAAATACCGCCTCCGATGTGACAGATGATCAGATTCATTTCCTCATACTTATTTCCCCTGGATGCCGCATAACGGATGCCGATTTCCTTCTGGTTCAGGGCATGGATCCGGCTTTCACGATAGACTCCCTTCCATCCGGTCACTCTGGCCAGGTCACTGAATTCATCCACATCCGGAGGGTTCACCACGTATGCGTTTCCACCGTATGTCTTTGAAAATGCATCTGCCAGCTGTGCTCCCAGCATGGCCGGGTGCTTGACCGAGAATCCGGCCCTGGCATGTTCCAGGAGTTTATCATTGACAACATATACGCCGCCCTCCACGCTCACCAGGCCGCCGCCCCTGGCGGAAAATGCATCCACGCCTTCCAGGCTGACACCGGCCTTTTCCACTTCTTCCAGAATGGTTTCCTTCCTGTAGTCAAACTGGTCGCTGATTTCCCTGTACTGCTTTAACACCTCGGCATCGTGGGCAACATTGCTGGAAAATACGGGTTGATTGCCTTCGAACAGCGCGATTTTGGTGGATGTGGAACCCGGGTTGATTGCAAATATTTTATATGGGACCATGCTCTTATTTACCTCCTGATTTTATCTTATCTTTCATGGACTTACCTGCTGCCCGGTTCCAATCAAGGCTGAGATTACAATGGACATGTACTTGTCATCCGCGGAAGCCGACCGGGACACCAGAAGTACCGGTACCATGGCGCCCAGCACGGTTCCTCCCGTGCGTCCGCCGCCGATGCAGGTTATGGTCTTGGCCGCCACATTCCCACTGACAATATCAGGCATCACCAGAAGGTCTGCATCCCCTGCAACCGGACTTTCATAGCCCTTGATAGCCGCTGACCCGGAATCCATGGCCAGATCGTAGCTGATGGGGCCTTCTATGACGCATCCGTTCACCCCTTCCGCTTTGATGGCGTCCGCTTCCACGGTTTCCTTCATCTTTGGGTTCACCTTTTCCACGGCCGCAATCACCGCCACCTTGGGTTCCATCACGCCCAAGCTGTGAAATGCCTCCACCGCGTTTTCAATGGCTGCTTTCTTCTGCTCCTGGGTTGGGTAGGTCAGAAGCCCCACGTCCGTGATTGCAAACACCTTATGGTAATGAGGGCTTTCCATAAAGGCCAGCAGACTCATGACATCATTTTTGCGGATACCGTTTTCCTTATTGACCAGCACCTTCATAAGGGTACCTGTCTCCAGTTTTCCCTTCATGATACAGTCAGCCTTGCCTGCCTTTGCAAGTTCCACCGCTTTTCTGGCACATTCCACCGGGTCATCCATGGATATGATTTCCGCCAGCGACGCATCAAAATCCAATTTCTTCATCAGCCGCCGTATCTCATCTTCGTTACCAATCAGGACCGGGCTTATCATACCATCCTTTGCGGCTCTGGAAACCGCCTCCAGAGTGTGCTCATCGTGGGCAGCCACCACTGCCACGGTCCGCTTTACCGGTTTGTTTTTCAGCATTTCTTTTAACTGTTCAAAATCCTTTATCATCACATGCCTCGGGTCTGTCACAACCCCGGTCAGCGCCGTGGCGGCCGCCACGGCCGGGCTGGACAGATAGCTCAGAGTCTTTTTCGTTCCCTGTCTGCCAATAAAATTGCGGTTTGCAGTGGACAGGATACGCTCGTCATCATACATAAGTCCATAAGGCATTCCACAGCACAGCCCGCAGCACGGATGGCTGATTACACAACCTGCTTCGATAAAGGTCTTAATATATCCCGCCGCAATGGCATCCTTAAATACCTTGTTGGTAGCCGGCACCACGATTACCCGCAGGTCCTCCGGCACTTTCTTTCCCTTCATGATTTCTGCCGCAATCCTCATGTCTTCCAGGGAGCCGTTGGTACAGCTTCCGATATAAACCTCATCCATCTTTGTACCCAGGATTTCACTGACAGGATGCACATTGTCCACCCCCTGTGGGCAGGAAAGCTGCGGTTCCAGTCCGCTTACATCATATACCAGTACCTTTTCATAAACCGCGTCCTCATCCACCTTTACCCAGTCAATCTCATTTAACGGCATATCATAATATTCCGCCGTCTTTTCATCCGCCTCGAACAGGCCGCATTTTGCACCGGCCTCCAAGGCCATGTTGGCAACCGTAAACCTAGCCATCATGCTCATTTCCCTTGCGGCAGGACCGGTAAATTCCAGGCTCTTGTACTGGCCGCCGTCCGCCCGGATATCGCCCAGGATTTTAAGGATGACATCCTTGGACAGCACCCCGTCCTGAAGATGTCCGTTCAGCACGATTTTGATGGCTTCCGGCACTTTGAACCACAGTTCTCCCGTAATCAGGGCCGCGGCCATCTCGGCCGTTCCGATCCCGGAGCAGAAGTTGCCCGCGCCTCCGTAGGTGGTGGTGTGGCTGTCCGTGGCGGTGGCGATATCGCCCGGCCTTGCATACCGCTCCTCATGCATGATGCTGTGGCAGATGCCTTCTCCGATATGGAGCTTTTTAATGCCGTATTTCTCTGCCAGGGCGATACCTGCGTTATAGTGCGCATAGTCGTTTTTAGCCACTGCTGTTGGCATACAGTGGTCAAAGATAATAGTTACCTTATCCGGGTCGTCGATACATCCAGCTCCCATTTTCTCCAGCGTGTCCAAAAGATACGGAGTGTAAATGTCATGGATCATAAACATATCGGGATGGGTAATCACAATATCACCTGGCTGCACATGGTCCAGCCCCGCATTTTTCTTAAGAAGCTTTTCCACCAGGGTGTAGCCTGTTTTGCGCCTCCCCACATCATCCAGCTCCGTGTGCCCCGACTTGGGGATACCAGCGGCAATCCGCATCTTGGTATCCTCAATCAGTCCGCCGTGCTCCACAATAGCCAGAAGGTTCTCCGGCACCTTTCCCACCGAAAACTCCTTTCCGTTGACGCGGACGCATTTCCCCACTTCCACGGTAACCATATCCCCGCCCTGACAGAAATCCTGGATACCGTCGCACTGGATCAGAAGGATTCCGCTGTTAAAGGCGTTGCGGAAAAATATCCTGGCAAAACTCTTCGCAATAATGCAGCGCACACCGTTCCCGGACAGCACGGTGGCAGCCTGTTCCCTGGAAGAACCGCATCCGAAATTGCGCCCCGCCACCAAAATGTCGCCCGGCTGTACGGTAGAACCAAACTCCGGCTTTAATAGCTCAAAGGCATATTTTTTCATCTCTTCAATGGTAGGAATGGTGCCTCGTTTGCCGGGAATAATGGTATCCGTGTCAATATCGTCCCCAAACTTCCATATTTTACCTTTAAATACTGTTTCCATTATCCTTCCCCTCCTGTGATTCCATGCCGGATGTTGATTTTGCTGCCTTGCCAGATGCTTTTTCTGTGTCAGACGCTGCCGCCATGATTGTTTCCACCGATGCCGTCATGACCCGCGCATCCTCACATCCCATAGATCCTGCAAAGGTATACAGCCCGGTCGTTAAAAGCGTTTCTCCCGGTCCCATGGCGCCCGCTCCCTGTGGTACCACGCTATGGTCTCCGGCCGCGCTGATCTGTGCCCCGAAATCAATGAATCTGGTGATGATTCCTTCCTCCATGGCCTGTATGTAATCCGCGCTGGCAGCCGGACAGACCGTAAGCCTGAAGCCCAGTTTCAGCTTCTTTCCCTCTGTCATTGCGGCTGCTTTTCTCAGGTCCTCTATGGTTCCTCCATTGCATCCGCCAATCTGGCCTCCATGGATCTTACAGCCGGCCAGGATGGAAGCTGGCTGAAATCCCGCCTTAATCTGGGAATTTTTATCACTGCACGGCATTCTCAGCATGGGAACCGTCTGATCCAGGTCCAGACAACAGCCCGCCTGCCCTTCTTCGGTCCAGAATGCGGTGTATGCGCCTGTGCCGCAGGCCATATGGCACAGCACGGCCTTTTCGTGGCTGGTCAGGTTCCCGCCTATAAATTCAATGGCTTTGCCCTGGATACCATTTCTCTCCTTTAAGAAGCAAAGGGCCGCGTCCACAATGCCGCAATCCGTCCCCAAGCTGCCTTTCACCTGTACGCCCAGTGTTTCCGGCACTTCCACATGGTATTTTCCCGTCTCCAGCACCCTGGCCAGCTCCGTGTTGCTGACGCCGATTCCCAAGGCTCCCACAGCGCCTAACACAGAGCTGTGCCTGGAACCGGTAACTACAATCTGGCCGGGTTTTACTTCCTCCTTAAGAAGGTACTGCAGCCCGGTTCCCTTTGCCTGAAGGAAACGGGTACCGTATTCTTTCGAAAATGTCAGGATTTCCCCAAATATCCTGGCGTCCTCCGGTGAACCGGACGGCACGTTGTGGTCATACATCACCAGTACCTTTTCCGGCTCCGACACCCGGGAAACATGTTCCGTTACCCCGTGGGAAAACCCATTGGTAACCAGTACCATATCCGGGGAAACGGTGGCAATCTCGCCTTGTGCCGCGCCCAGAAGCTTTTCTATCATTCTTTTTTCCATTATCCTGTCACCTCATATGATTTTATAGACACGCCCTGACCGCTTCCCCAATCTGCTCTGTTGCAGCGGTCTGTTCCCGGCCCGACCAGCAGGGGCGTCCTCCGATTCCATGTTCCATCACGCGGTACACCGCCTTTCTTACACATTCCGCTTCCCGGCAAAGGCCGAAGGAATATTCAAGCATCATGGCGCCAGCCAGAATCATTCCCATGGGATTGGCTTTCCCCGTACCGGCCAGTTCTTCGTGGACCTGATGAAGCTGGTTTGGACAGTAGATTCCCCTTTTTCCGGCATTCAGACTGCCCGCCGGAAGGAACTCGCCCGCGCCTGTGAGTCCTGCTGCCTCGTCCGCGATAATGTCCCCAAACACATTGGAGGCCACAATCACGTCAAAGGCATCCGGCGAACTGATCAGTTCAAAGGCCCCGTGGTCCACCAGCATGTGTTCCAGTTCTATATGGGGATAATCCCTGTGGGTTTCCTCCATCACCTGACGCCATAAGGCACTGCTGGACAGAAGGATGGCCTTATCCAGGCTTGTAACCTTCTTTCTTCTGGTCCCTGCAAGTTCAAATGCCAGTCTGGCCGAATCCCGGATCAGTACCTCGTCATAGCCCTCCGTGTCCCAGGCAGCCCTTACATTGCACAGATTAGAGCTTTTACCTTCCGTGGTAAACATCCCTCCCGCAATATCCCGTATGATCAGGATATCCATTCCTTTTTTGCGGATTTCCTCTTTTAAGGGACACAGCCCCCGAAGTGCATCCGAAAAAAAGCAGGGACGTATATCGCTTCGCAGGGAAAGCTCTGTGCGCAGCAGTCCAAGAATGCTCTCCGGCCGGTCTTTAAAGTCCAGGTCCGGGCGCCTTCCCACGGCCAGCTTTCCCATGAGTATCCCATCCGCCTGGCGGCAGGCTGTGAGGCTCTCCGGCGGCATGGGACAGCGTCCCTGTCTCAGGGCCTGGGTACCGGCCGTCACCTCCTCAAACCGGAAGCTTTGGCCGAACACCTCCCCTGCCCGTTTAAGGGTCAGCACCGTTTCCCTGGTAATCTCAGGTCCAATACCGTCCCCAGGAATGACAGCTATGGTGTAGATCCTGTTGTCATCCATTGCGTTCTCTCCCTGGATTATTTGGACGCCAGCCCTTTGTATACCTGGTATCTGGCCTTTGCATCTGCCTCTGATTTCCTGTAAAGGGCGTCTGCCGCATCCGGGAAGGTACGCTCCAGTGAAGAATAGCGGACCTCGCCCCGCAGGAATTCCCTGTAGCCGCCCTCCGGCTCCTTACTGTCTAACTGGAATGGATTTTTGCCTTCCTCCGCCAGCATGGGATTATATCTGTAAAGGTGCCAGTATCCGGCTTCCACCGCGCGTTTGATTTCATCCTGCACCTTTGCCATGCCGCAGCGCAGTCCGTGGTTGATACAGGGCGCATATGCGATAATCAGGGACGGACCGTTGTAGCTCTCGGCCTCCTTCACTGCCTTTAACAGCTGTGCCTGGCTGGCGCCCATGGCCACCTGGGCCACGTACACGTCGCCGTAGCTCATGGCCATCATACCCAGGTCTTTCTTCTTGGTGCGCTTGCCCGCGGCGGCAAACTGTGCCACGGCTCCTGTCGGAGTTGCCTTGGACGCCTGGCCGCCCGTATTGGAATACACCTCTGTATCAAATACCATCACATTCACGTCCGCGCCGGAAGCCAGTACATGATCCAGGCCGCCGTAGCCGATATCATATGCCCAGCCATCGCCGCCAAACATCCACACAGACTTCTTCACAAGGTGTTTTACATTTTCCCGTGCAAATCCCACCTGCTCCGCTACGATGGTGCCTGTATAATTGTAAAGCGCTGCCTTCAATGTTTCGCTTACAGCCTTAGTTGCCTCCTTGTCATCAAAATGTGCCAGCCAGTCCGCTGCCGCTGATTTTAATACCTGGTCATCAGACTGTGCAGCAATCTCCTCAACCCGCAGGCAAAGGCTGTTCCTCTGCTGGTCCGCCCCAAGGCAGATACCCATTCCAAATTCCGCATTATTCTCAAACAGTGAACCGCCCACCGCAGGTCCCTGTCCTTTCTTATTGGTGGTATAGGGGAAGCTTGGGAAGCTGGTGGCCCATACCTGGCTGCATCCTGTAGCGGTGGCGATATACATCCTGTCGCCGTACAGCTGTGTAACCAGCTTGGCATAAGGCGTCTCGCCGCAGCCTGCGCATGCGCCGGAGAATTCCAGAAGGGGCTGTTCAAACTGGCTGCCCTTTACATTGGATGTACCGAATGGATTTCGGATTTCCGGCAGTGCTTCCGTGTAATCCCATACCTTGGCCTCCTCCCGCTCCTCTTCCAGCAATACCATGGTAAGGGCTTTTTCCTTAGCCGGGCAGACATTGGCACAGCTTGCGCAGCCCGAGCAGTCCAAAACAGATATTGCCATGTGGAACAGCAATCCATCCGCGCCCTTTCCCATGGTCTTGGCTGTCTTTAATCCTTCCGGCCCGCCCGCTGTCTCCTCCTTTGTCAGAAGCAGGGGACGGATTACTGCGTGGGGACACACATAGGCACACTGGTTGCACTGGATGCATTTGTCCGGATTCCAGGACGGCACCTTGACCGCAATCCCCCGTTTCTCATATTTGGAAGTTCCCTGGGGCATGGTTCCATCTGCGTGGTCCTCATAAAATGCAGATACCGGAATGGAATCACCCTTCATACTGTTTACCGGTTCCAATATCCTGGTGATGAACTTCGGTTTCTCCCTGCTGTCTGAAGCCTCCTGCGTGTTAAGATCCGACCAGGACGCAGGAACATTTACCTTCACCAGATGTTCCACCCCGGCGTCCACCGCAGCGTAGTTCATATTTACAATAGCATCGCCCTTTTTACCGTAGGACTTAAGGATGGCTTCCTTCATGTACCGGGATGCATCCTCTGCCGGGATAATATCCGCGATTTTGAAAAATGCCGACTGGAGCACGGTATTTGTACGGCTGCCCAGTCCCAGGCCTGCGGCAATCTGAACGGAGTCGATGATATAAAGGTTGATTTTTTTATCCGCTATGGCTTTTCTCATGTATGCGGGAAGATGGCGGTCCAAATCCTCCTCCTTCCAGTCACATGCAATCAGCAGGTTCCCGCCTTCCTTCAGATCCGATACAATGTCATATTTGTCAATGTACGCCTGGTTATGGCAGGCCACAAAATCCGCCTTGTTCACTAGGTAGGAGCTGCGGATGGGTAAATGGCCGAAGCGCAGATGGCTCTTGGTCACGCCGCCCGACTTTTTTCCGTCATACTCAAAGTAGGCTTGTACATACATATCCGTGTGGTCACCGATGATTTTGATGGTATTCTTATTGGCGCCCACGGTCCCGTCCGAGCCAAGTCCCCAGAATTTACAGCTGACCGTGCCCTTTGGGATGATATCCAGCTCCTGGCCGTAAGGAATGGAGTGGTGGGTCACATCATCCACAATACCGATGGTGTAATGATTTCTTGGCTCCTTTGCTCCCATGTTCTCATACATGGCCACTATCTGGGCCGGTGTGGTGTCCTTGCTGGCAAGGCCGAAGCGGCACGCATAGGCCTTGATGGGGCTTCCCGAATCCTGAAGCACGCTGCAGATTTCCTCAAACAGCGGCTCGCCCACGGCTCCGGCTTCCTTATCCCTGTCAAGGACCGTAATCTTCTTCACGGTATCAGGCAGTTCATGGAAGAAATGCTTCGGGCTGAAGGGACGGAACAAATGAACCTCCAGATACCCCACCTTCTTCCCCTGGGCTACCAGGTAGTCAATGGTCTCCTGGATGGTTCCCGTCACGCTGCCCATACCCACCAGGACTGTCTCTGCTTCAGGACTTCCGTAGTAGTTAAACAGCTTATAGTTTCTGCCCGTAAGCTCATTAATTTGATCCATGCAGGATTCCACCACATCCGGAAGGGCTTCATAGTAAGGATTCGCCGCTTCCCTCTGCTGAAAATATGTATCCGGGTTCTGCCCTGTGGTGCGCAGTACCGGGCTTTCCGGGTTCAGCGCGTTATCGCGGAACTTTTTTAACTCCTTCTGGTCTACCAGCTTTGCCAGCTCCTCATAATCCAGACATTCCACCTTCTGGATTTCATGGCTGGTCCTGAATCCGTCAAAATAGTGGAGAAATGGAACATGCCCCTTAATCGCTGCCAGATGGGACACCGCCCCCAAGTCCATGGCTTCCTGTACCGTGGAGCTTGCCATCATGGCAAATCCCGTGGGACGGCAGGCCATAACGTCGGAGTGCTCCGCAAAAATGGAGATTGCGCTGGTAGCCACATTCCTGCTTGCCACATGGACCACACCCGGTTTCAGCTGCCCCGCGATACGGAACATGGTGGGAATCATCAGCATCAGTCCCTGGGAAGCCGTGTAGGAGGATGCCAGAACACCTGCATCCAGCGCACCGTGCACGGCTGAGATTGCCCCCGCCTCTGACTGCATTTCCACCAGCTTGACCGATGTCCCAAATATATTTTTCTTTCCATGGGCCGCCCACGCGTCCACATGCTCCGCCATTGGAGATGAAGGTGTGATTGGATAAATGGCCGCTACCTCCGTAAATGCATAGGAAGCATATGCGGCTGCTTCGTTTCCGTCCATGGTCTTCATGATTTTGCTCATAATCCACTTCTTCCTTTCTTCTAAGACAAATGATTGTGTGTTTCAGTTAACGGCTGTAACTTCTGGTTTGTGTCTGCATCAATTAGTATCATTTAGTATTAATTATTTTGTACTTAATGACTGGTTTATCGTGTTAGTTTAACGTTTTAGCTTATCTTTATTATAGTTTTACGTTTTAGCAGATGTCAATACCCACTTTTCATTTTGTATTATTCTCACAATTTATTCTTTTTATATTTGTGCATATTTTATTTTTTCATTCTCATGCTTTCATAATAAATGCAAAATCCACCGCCTCTTTTTTTGTGATTCTTTTTCGTCCTCCCACAGCCCTGTTTCTCCCTATTTTTCTTTATACTTCTTTATTTTAATCCTCCATCCTCACCGCTCTCCCCCTCTCGTTATTTCCCAATCCTTGACAAATCCTCTGTCACTCCGTATGATAGATACAGACTAAATCACGTTAACGAAACCGGAAAGGAAGTGCAGCTCATGGTAACGATTAAGGATGTGGCTAATTACGCCCATGTCTCTCCCACCACTGTTTCCCTGATTCTCAATGGAAAAGCAGAGGAACGGCGCATCTCGCCCCTGACATGCGACCGGGTCATGGAAGCCATGAATACCCTGGGCTACCAGCCCAATCTCAGTGCCAGGCGTCTGCGCTCCAACGACAGGCTGCGGCCCATCATTGCCTTTTACTGGCCCATGGATTACCGGACCAACATCCTGGCTTCATTCCTGTCCAGCTTTCAGGAAATCATACGCAAGCTGGACTTCGACTGTGAGCTTGTGGTACAGACCTATGAAAACAATGCCCTGGAGAAACATTCCGACGGCATCATAAAAAACAGCTACCACGCGGTCATCATAGGCGGCGCATCCTCCCGGGACATCGCCTATCTTGAGACCTTGAAGCCCCAGATTCCTCTGGTCCTGATGAACCGTTCCTCCGAAAAATACTCCACGGTATCCGTAGACACCAAAGAGATGGGACTTCTGGCCGCCCGCCTGTTCCGGCAAAAGGGCTACACTGAAGCCGCAGTCCTGACCTCCAGGCGCCCCTACCTGGCCACAGGTCTTCGCACCCAGGCATTCCTGAACGCGTGCGCCCAGATTGGGATTACCATAGACGCCACCCACATCATCCGTGCAGAAAACACCATGGAAGGCGGAGTCCAGGGAGCCGACACCTACTGCAGCCTGCCCGCCCGTCCCAGGGCCGTATTCTGCGACTCCGATTCCATGGCCCTTGGCGCCCTTTACTCCTTCCACCGCCACGGCCTTATCCTTCCCCGTGACGCCGAGCTTCTGGCCATCGGGTTCCTGGACCCGGAAGCCACCAGGTACTCCATCCCCCCGGTAAGCGTCATCTCCATGCCCAACAAAGAAGTAATGGAAGGCGCCATCCGCCTGGTCATCCAGGCCCTCTCCGTCACCCTCACTACACCTGTCCACACACTGATTGAGCCGGAGGTAGTATTGCGGGACACATTTCAGTGTTAAATCAAAGGATAATCATTCTTAGGGCCTGGCATACCCCAGGCTCTTTTTCATCGGATCTACTTTTTAAATTATCTCTTGACAATTCACCAATCCTATATTATTCTTATTTTAACGATTTAGTTTAACGTTTTAGCAAACCCTACTAAACTAAATCGAAAGGACGTGAATCCGTGTTTTGGAACAAAAAAGCATCCCTCCCCTCCGGCCATTCCGCTTCCGACTTTGCAGGAGCCGGAACACCGGTAAAATTTAACAGCGTGGAATTCCGCGATGGACAGCAGTCCCTATTTGCCACCAGAATGACAACCGCGGACATGGTTCCTCTGTTAAGCGCCATGGACCAGGTGGGATATGACAGTATGGAAATGTGGGGCGGAGCCACCTTTGATGTGGCGGTCCGTTTTCTGAAGGAAGATCCCTGGGACCGCATCCGCGAATTCAAGAAATATGTAAAGAACACCCCTCTCAAGATGGTCCTAAGAGGCCAGAACCTGGTAGGCTACAAAGCTTATCCAGATGATATCGTGGAGAAATTTGTAGAAAAAGCGGCAGAAGCCGGCATTGATGTATTCCTGATTTTTGACGCGCTCCAGGATCTGCGAAACTGCGAATCCGCTTTCAAAGCCGTGAAAAAGGCTGGTAAAAAGATTGAAGGTTCCATCCAATACAATATAAGCCCATTCCATACCATTAAAAAGTTCGTGGAAAATGGAAAGGAACAGGAAAAGATGGGAGTTTCCCTTCTCCATGTGGAGGACATGGCCGGACTTATGACACCGGCTGCTGCCTATGACCTGATCAAAGCCCTGAAAGCAGAGCTTCATGTGCCCATCCATCTCCACTGCCACTGTACCGGGGGCATGGCCGAGATGGCCTACTGGGAAGCCATCCGTGCGGGCGTGGACGGCCTGGATGTATGCGTATCCTCCATGTCCATGGGACCGGCCCATCCGCCCATTGAAAGCTTTGTAGCTGCGTTAAAAGGAACCAGCCGGGATTCCCACATTGACGTGGCCCAGTTTAAGGCCATCAACGATGGATTCCTTGCGTTGCGGAAAAAATACGCCCAGTTTGAGACAAAACTCATCGGCGTGGACGTGGGCTGCCTGGAGCATCAAATTCCCGGCGGCATGCTCTCCAACCTGGAAAGCCAGCTCACTGCCATGAAACTGTATGACCGCCTTCCCGAAGTTCTTGAAGAAGTGACCAGGGTAAGGGCTGACATGGGATATCCCCCTCTTGCCACCCCATCCAGCCAGATGTGCGGAGCACAGGCAACCACCAATGTACTGACAGGCAAACGATATATGATGGTCAGCAATGAAATGAAAGACTACTGCCGCGGCATGTATGGCATGCCTCCCGGCCCGGTTGCCCCAGAGCTTCTGTCCGCCGCATTAGGCGGTGAGACGCCCAGCACTAAGAAGCCGGCCGACATGCTTGCCCCCGGCTTTGAAACCGCCAGATTGGAAGCCGGTACTTTGGCCCGCACCGAGGAAGATGTACTCACCTACGCGCTTTTCCCAACCCACGCACCGGAGTTTCTCCGGGCCAAATACAATCTATCATCCACAGGAGGAATTTGAATGAAGCAGCAAAACCCTGAAAAGCTCCTCCGTTCCCAGGAGGTTTTAAAAGAACTGAAGGAAGCCAGAGGCGGCTCCCTGCTAAACTCCCACCAGGTCATGGGCAACGACCCCAACCTGGTCAACGCATTTTTACAACAGTACTTAAACTGTAACAAGCGGGATGTGGATATCCCGAAAAAATACCGCGAGCTGATTGTAATGGCCATCGGTATGGCTACCCAAACAGCCACCACCACAAAGGTGCACGCCAAACTGGCACTGGAAAACGGCGCAACGGTAGATGAGGTATTTGAAGTAATCCGCATTATCTTCTTTACCTGCGGCGTTTCCAAGCTTCTGCCGGCATTAGAATGCCTTGAAGGCTTCTTTGAACCCATAGGGTTAGAAGAATAGATGTAACAGTTCTGAATTGTTACAGATTCATAATCAACCAGACAAACGAAAGAGCCGCAGCAAAACAACTCCCAAGTAGATTTTGGTTATTTACCTTATCTACTTAGGAGGTATCATATCATTTTGCGCGGCTCTTTCAAATCCATAAAGACTTTCTATAAAGGAGAAAGCACCATGAAGCAAACGGCCCTCTAGTCTCCCAGCTACAGTATCCTCTTGTTCTGCTCTGTCTGTATCTCCATTTTTTATGCACTCATCCCCCTGCTGACCAGATACACCACATCCGGATTAAATCTTATGCTGGCCGCTGGCCAACCCCCTCCGGTTGATTCCTTAAACCATAAGGTATTTTTTGAATCCCTCATCTCTCTTATACCTCTTGGCTTGTTAGGCGCCCTCTTTTCTATTTCCAATGGAGTAGAAACAACCTTTCTTGCCTTGTTGGCAAGGGAGCGGGGAATTAATCATATTTCTATTTTTTTACATTGTATAAAAAGACTAAACCTAACAAATAAACTTTGTTAGATTTAGTCCTTTTCCTCTCGTCAACCTCTAAATACGTCTGTGATTATAATAACTCATTGCAAAGCTCCCGACCCATCCACATACCGGCCGTCCGGCGTTGTCGTATTGGCATACATCACACCATTGCTTCCAAGATAGTACCACTTCCCGTTAATGGCCTGCCAGCCCGTAAGCATGGCACCGCTGGGATCCAGATAATACCACTGTCCGTTCAGCCTCTGCCAGCCGGTCTGCATGGCGCCGCTGCTGTTCATATAGTACCATCTTCCGTTCACTGCCTGCCAGCCGGTCTGCATCACGCCGCTGCTGTTCATATAATACCACTGACCATTGATGGCCTGCCAGCCCGTTGTCATGGCGCCGCTGGGATTCAGATAATACCAATCCCCGTCCAGACGCTGCCAGCCTGTTAATATATAACCTGAGTTGTTAAAATAATACCAGGCTCCGTTAATCTGCTTCCAGCAGGATGAGGGATACCCGCCGGTATCAAAGGCATACCACCACCCCTTCTGGTCCTGGACCCAACGTCCGCTGCCGCCGTACCGTCCAAGATCATCCTCGTCCACATAAAAGGAACCGGAATCCTCAGACCACTCACCAGCCTTACTGTTATACCGTGATATTGCCCTTACCCGGAAGGTATAATCACCTTCCCTGTTAAAATATCCTGCAAAATCATAGGATGTTCTGGTTGTGCTCACAGTTGTCACTGTCTTGTCATTCCTGAGAAGCTTTACATCATAACTTTTGGCTCCCTCAATCTCCTCCCAAACAGCCGTGGTATCTTCCCAGTCCAGGTCCGTTGCGCCTTCCAGCTTGCCGCCAATACGCTTCAGCTCCGCATATACCTCTATATACGCGCCGCTGTCATAAATCTTGGCTTTCTTAAACTCGGCATTACATCCTGTAAATTTAAAATGGCTCTTGGATGTGTAAGAAAAACGGTAGCCATCCTTGGCTGACAGTTCAATCTTCACCTCCGGTACATCCCCCACGGTCCAGGTATCCTGGTCATCTGAATTCGTGTACTCTGCTGATTCCACATAAAATTCACTGCTGTCTGCCTTTACCTTGATATTGCCTATGTCGTCCCCGCTTGCAGGTGCCTTGTCATATGAAAATGTAAGCTTCACCGTATCAATCTTCGTATCTGCCGCCAAGGCGGTAAATCCGGTGCTGATTGCCATGACAACTGCCAGCATTAAGCATATGCCTTTCTTTTTTCTCATAACTACTCCTCCTATCCACCATTATATGAATTTTCTACCAATTGCTTATCTTTATTATAATAAAGCAAATGATATTGTACAATTTAATAATCCTTAAAAGAATATTACATTTTTCAAACACAATCAACGTGGAAAGGACAAGTTACAAACTATTCCATATCTATAAGTATTTTTTTAATTTCTATCATACGGTCACGAAGCCTTGCAGCCTCCTCAAAGTTAAGTTCCACTGCGGCCTGGCGCATTTTCTTTTCCAACTCCTTAACCAGTTTATTAAGTTCCTTCTCATCCATGGATTCCGGATCCTTTTTAAACTTCTCATCATGGTCCGCCACTGCCTTTGATATGGCAATCAGGTCCCGGACCGCCTTTTTAATGGTTGTGGGCGTAATTCCATGCTCATCGTTATATGCCTGCTGGATCTGCCTGCGCCGGTTGGTCTCCCCGATGGCCACACGCATGGAGTCAGTCATCTTATCCGCGTACATGATTACATGTCCTTCTGAGTTTCTGGCCGCACGGCCAATTGTCTGGATCAGGGAAGTCTCTGAACGCAGGAAGCCCTCTTTATCCGCATCCAGGATTGCCACAAGGGTAATCTCAGGAATGTCCAGTCCCTCCCTTAAAAGGTTAATGCCCACAAGCACGTCAAACACATCCAGACGCATATCACGTATGATCTGGGCCCGTTCCAGCGTATCAATATCCGAGTGCAGGTATTTAACCCGGATTCCCACCTCCCGCATGTAATCCGTAAGGTCCTCTGCCATCCGCTTTGTCAATGTGGTAATCAACACCTTATGATGGTTTGCCACTTCCTTGTTCACTTCAGAAATCAGGTCATCAATCTGGCCCTCCACCGGGCGGACGGTGACTTCCGGATCCAAAAGCCCGGTAGGACGGATAATCTGTTCCACACGCATCAGCTCATGATCACGTTCATATACGGACGGGGTAGCGGATACAAACATCATCTGGTTGATTTTCTCCTCAAACTCAGAAAAATTAAGGGGTCTGTTATCCAACGCGGACGGAAGCCTGAAACCATAATCCACCAATGTTGATTTCCTGGACCGGTCCCCGGCATACATGCCCCTGACCTGAGGAAGCGTAATATGGGACTCATCCACGATAATCAGGAAATCCTCCGGAAAGTAATCAATCAGCGTACAAGGCGGCTCACCGGGAAGCCCGCCTGTCAGGTGGCGTGAATAGTTCTCAATACCAGAGCAAAAACCAGTCTCCCGCATCATCTCCACATCGAAATTAGTCCTCTCCGAAATCCTCTGTGCTTCCAGCAGCTTGTCCTCGCTTTTGAAAAATGCGACCTGTTCTTTCAGTTCAGCCAGGATATTCTCAGTTGCCTCCATCATCTTCTCTTTTGGTACCACATAGTGGGATGCCGGGAAAATGGCAATATGCCCCAGCTGGGCTTTGATTTCGCCGGTCAGGGTATCAATCTCCGTTATCCGGTCAACCTCATCCCCAAAAAATTCTATCCTGTAAGCCGCGCTGTCCGAATATGCAGGAAATACCTCCAGCACATCCCCCCTTACCCGGAACGTACCACGCTTAAAGTCCATGTCATTGCGGTCATACTGGATATCAATCAGTTTGTGGATGATTTCATCCCTGTCCCTGGTCATTCCCGGGCGCAGCGATATTACCATCTCCTTATAGTCAATGGGACTGCCCAGTCCATAGATACAGGACACGGACGCCACAATAATCACATCCTCCCGCTCTGACAGGGCCGCTGTTGCCGAATGGCGCAGCTTGTCAATCTCATCATTGATGGATGAATCCTTCTCAATATAGGTGTCAGTGGACGGAACGTAAGCCTCTGGTTGGTAGTAGTCGTAGTAGCTGACAAAGTACTCCACCGCATTGTTGGGGAAATATTCCTTGAACTCGCTGTAGAGCTGGGCGGCAAGGGTTTTGTTGTGGGCAATGATGAGGGTCGGCTTCTGGATTTTCTGGATTACATTAGCCATGGTAAAGGTCTTGCCAGAGCCCGTAACCCCTAGTAAAGTCTGGAATTGGTTGCCTTCCTGGAAGCCTTTTACAAGGGCTTCAATCGCCTGCGGCTGGTCGCCGGTGGGCTGGTATTCTGAGTGTAATTTGAACTCCATAATGTGTTTTTACCTCCTTGGTGACCTAATAAAAAGTACATTTATCAGGCAAAAATTCGTTAAATCTCTCAAATCAGGTATTCTGATAGCTGCCAATAGATGTACTTTCAAATTCAGAATTCAGTTGCTGATAAACCAACATCATTTACTGCTTAACAATACAAAATAGCATCATATAAAATTTATAATAAACTTCTTACTCTTTTGTCTGACTTACATTATCCATAAGCATGCTTTGATTTCTCTCAAGTTCATATGCCAATTCCTCCTCTGTAGGCAATACCGTCATATATTTTGAAGCAAAAATTTGTTTACTATCATTTAATACTGAATATTTTACAATCGTTTCATCCTTATCGGTGCAAAGGATAATCCCAATTGTAGGGTTATCATCCTGCGCCCGTTTCAAATCATCAAACATTCGAACATACATATCCATTTGCCCAATACCCTGATGCGTCAATTTGTCTGTTTTTAAATCAATAATCACAAAACATTTCAGAATATAATTGTAAAATACCAAATCTAAAAAGAAATCGCTTGTCTCAGTACTGATTCTCATTTGCCTTGCCACAAATGAAAAACCTCTCCCTAATTCTAACAAGAACCTCTGTATATGACTTAGAATTGCTCTTTCAAGCTCACTTTCTTTATACTCATAATTCTCCGGCAATCCCATGAATTCAAGTACATAAGGGTCTTTTACAAATTCATAGTTTTCTGCTGATAAATCTTGCAGTTGTGTAGATAATATTCTTCTGTAATATCCGCTTTTTATATTACGTTCAAGTAATTTTACTGACCAGCTTCCTCTAATTGCCTCCTGAATATAATAATTACGTTCTTCTTCTGAATCAAGCCGCATAATATTTCTTAAATGAGACCACGATAATTGGCTACACGCCGTGTAGCCAATTGAATCTTTAGGAAAAGTACGATAAAACTGACGACAATTTTTCAAATTAGCAATAGAAAATCCCGTTCCAAACTCTCCTGAAAGCTCTTTTGACAATTTACGAATAATGTAATCTCCGTACTTTGCTCTGTCAGTACCATTTTGCTCCTGTTCCACAATTCTTTTACCTATATCCCAGTAAGCTTTGGACATAATGGAATTAACACTTTTATATGCTGAATTCCTTGCTGTTTGTAAAATAGATCGAACATCATCATAAAATTGCTGTTCTTCTTTGGTCGAGGCTAAATATAGTTCAGATTTACTCATTTTACTTTCCAATCAATTACCTTTCCTAAATATAGTCTAAGTCCAACTAGTTTTGCTCTACTACTAACTTCAATATTTTAACGTCTTGACTGTCTTACCAAATTTAATATCGCACTGTCCAAGTCATAAATAGTATTCTCTCTGTCGTTCCATCTATCCCAAAAATCTATAGTAGAACTTTTCGGCGTTTCCTTAGGTTCATCTAATAAAATTTTAGTTGGTAACTTTATAGCATCTCCAACAACAATACATTCCCCCACATCCAAATTTGGAAGCATATCAACAAGACCCACTAATGAATCAGTCATCATTGCTGCGACTGCCCCTTTATCACGTTCATTTGTCACCTTTAAACTAATTATATTGTTACACTGCGATATAATTGTTGTATTAAGTTCCGCTGGTCTCTGAGAAACAATAACCAATGCTATACCATATTTCCTGCCTTCTTTAGATATCTTCTCAAATATTTCCAACGATTTTCTTTCTACTGAACGCATTTTTTCCATATTATTTGCCATATATATGTGAGCCTCATCACAGATAAATGCCAAAGGATGCCTCGTTTGATTCTTTCCCGGAGTCATCCAAAACTGAATATCATAAACCAGACGTGTCACAAGCCCTATTACAATCGCTAACATATCTGAAGGTACTTCTGATAAATCAATTACTTTAACCTTCTTTCCAGTTATGTTTCCCATTATTCTATCAGCAAATTCTTTTAAATATTCTTCTCTTTGTGTTCCAGATTCATTAAAAACAAAAGCATACTTTTTATCGTCCATTTTTGTTTGAAGTCTGGTAATCAAATTGGTTAACTTATCATAATATTGACCTCGCTTTGTCTTTTCCTGTCCCTTATTATCTCCTGTTTTATAGAACTCACCCGTTCCATCTTCTTTCAAATTCTGTTTCTCTAAATATGCTCTCAATGCGTGCGCCGAAAATGGAACGGGTGTATCTGCTGTAACAATATCTGATGATATACTCTTCAAATTACTATCAATATATTCTTTTTTAGCTTTCAAAATATAATCTATTACAGCTGCTCTTTGATTTGTTGATGTTCCTTCTGAGGATTCTATAAACAATGAATGGATTTCTTCATAATTAAAAAACCAAAGAGGAATATGTAGCCCTCCAGTTCCATCGGATATTTTAATCTGATCCGCATAGCTTAACTCGTTATATTCTCCATGCAAATCATACACTATAATATTACAGTGCGGCAGATGTTCTGCTTTTTCTAAAATATTAGCTACCGTATATGACTTACCACTTCCTGTACTTCCAACTATACATGCATGTCTTTGAAAAAACCTATTACCATCTAAGACTGCATTAACTTCTTTATTACTTGCAAATTTTCCAATAATTAATTTTTCTGCCTTACTTGTACTATCATCAAGCGAATTCATAATAATAGCCAAGGTCTGGCTATTTGCCAAATAAACTTCACTATTAATCTCAGGATATGTATTGATTGCTCTTTTAAACACATTAGCCTTACCCGCACCTAATTTTATATAAAAACTACCCACCATAGTAATATTACATGTATTAGCAGAAAATTGTTCTTCATTTTCCTCAAGTTCTTCACTTTCAATTCTTTTCTTATTTACTCTCGTTATGATACCTATCAGTTTTTCATCTGCATTATTACCAGACATAACAACGATATCATTGATTTTTAGGCGATTAAGGATTTCCTCATTTGCAACTTCCGCGGCTATCTTCTTTGTATCAACACCCTCTACCTTACCAATAGAATCCATTAAAAAATCGGTCAGTTTTTCCATATTCTCCTCCCTATTTACCCCAAAATAATATTTGCGAAATTATTGATATCCCATAACGCTTCGTCTATAACATATTTCTCTGATTTATAAATTATATAATTTTTTTTACTTTCTTCATAAAACACTGTCATATGAGGATTCTTTAACGCTCGCTTTATCACATCCGTTTTAACTTCTTTTGATAGAATCAGCATATTTCTATTTTCGTTTTGAAACAATACTGTATTAAAATGTTCATCATTAAACCCATATCCGTATATAAATAAAGAATATGGTCTCGAAATATCAGAAATTAATTCATTAAAATCTTCTCTCATTGTTCGAAATGTATTATTAATAAGACCCACTTCATATTTTGAACTCCCTGGCGTTATAATTTCAATATAACTGCTATTATCACTTAAAACGCTAAAATCATTTGTCAAAAACTCCTCATCGCCTTTCCTTACCCAGTTTATAGAACCATGTGGTTTAAACAGGCGAACATAAAAATTATCTTTTATATTATAGAACTTTTGAGGGTTTTTTAATATATTAGGGTTAAATATCCGATATAACTCTCCCATAAATCCTGTTATTACACCAATGCAAAGTCTATCACAAATCATTTCTATAATGCGATCATAGTTAGGTGTCATAATATCTAACACTCTATTATTAACACTGCATGTATCGCGCAAATATAATAACAATCTTGCAAATCCTGAATCTACTTTTCGAATATCATCATGAAGTTTTTCTTCTTCTTGCAATATATAATATGCTGTAATTTTTTTAATTTCTTCAACTAAAACCGATTCTGCTGGCGTAATAGATTTTAGTCCATCTTCCAACCCCGAATTTTTTATATCTTTTGCCTTCGCACCCCACAATGCTCTAATATTTGAATCCTTATGCTTACTCAATACATTCTCCAATTCATTAGCCAACTTCCACATTCCTGGAACACCAAAAGAGGCCGACATGCCTGTCCCAACAATAATTCTAGGAAAATTGTTTCTTGAAAGGCTATTTTCTTTTATAGCTTCTACTATTTCATCCAGTTTTGCATCCCCTATATTCAATTTAATACACATAGTCAATCTCCTCTTTTGTTCTGTCTTTCTCTTAATAATTCCATATCTACCACAGAAAAACATTCTATCTCATACCTTTTTCTTCTCTTCCTCGTATCCTCATGGTATATCTTCAACAGTTTTAAAATACTTTTCTCCAACAAAAATGGGTACTACGATAAATCAACATTGGTTTCAAAGCCACCTATTTACGAATGAAGGTCACCAATCTATACAGACCACATAGTATTATTACGTCCATACAATCCATCTAGAACGCAATATATGGTATAAATAATATCAAATGGCATCAATCAGCAGTGGTTTATTCTTTAATTCGTAGTAGGAAACGAAGTACTCTACGGCGTTCTCCGGGAAGAACTCCTTGAACTCACTGTAGAGCTGGGCGGCCAGGGTTTTGTTATGGGCTATTATGAGGGTTGGCTTCTGTAATTGCTGGATTACATTCGCCATGGTGAAGGTCTTGCCAGACCCTGTGACCCCTAGTAAAGTCTCGAATTGATTGCCTTCCCTGAAGCCTTTGACAAGGGCCTCAATTGCCTGCGGCTGGTCGCCGGTGGGCTGATATTCTGAGTGTAATTTGAACTCCATAATGTGTTTTTACCTCCTTGCTAATCCAATAAAAAGTACGTCTATTAGACAGAAATTCGTAAAATCTTTGAAATCAGGTGTTCAGGCAGCTGCCTAATAGGCGTACTTTCGAATTTCAGAATTTAGCTGCTGATAAAACAATATTATTTATTACTGAACAGTACAAAATAGCATCCCTATAAAATTTTATAATGAATTTCCTACTCTTTTGTCCGATATACATTATCCATAAGCATGCCTTGATTTTTCTCAAGTTCATATGCCAATTCTACCTCAGTAGGCAATACCGTCATATATTTTGAGGCAAAAATCTGTTTACTATCATTCAATGCTGAATATTTTACAATCGTTTCATCCTTATCCGTACAAAGAATACATATCTGGCAGCCCCATCCGGGAATACCGGACCACGTGGATATGCCTGTCCCCACAAACAGGACTATCCCGTCCTCTGCAATCGCCTTCTTAATCTTTCTCCGTATACCTGGCACCATGAAATATTCATAACCGTATACACTTCATTCATTATATCAGATTGCCATTAGAAAGTATAGACCGCAATCGAATGTTTGTTCTATCCCCCCAATTCCTGTATGATTCAATCAGACCATCTTCCATAAGACAGCAAAACTTCGGCCAGATGGCCAAGGACCAGGTCTGACAGCCACGAATCAGGCCCAACACCCTGGGACCAGACCCAAATCCGGCCCAACAGCCACTATCCCTGATAATCAGTACAAAACGGTTCTATACTGAATGTTGGGGTGTGCTGAAAAGCACACTTCCAACATTCTTTTAGTTGTAATAAAATACATCTATAAGAAGCCTCCTAAACGCATTATCCCGACCAAAGTTTAATGTTACGGAGGTGACCCCTTATAGATGTACCCTAATTATACCAAGGCTTTCCTTAACTTGGAAGGTGTTTCTATTAATAAAGTGGTTCAGGCAGACTCTTTCATTAAAATTTCCATCCAGTCCCAACCTGCAGAACAGACCTGCCCCTGCTGTGGGGCTAAAACAAAACGGATTCATGATTACCGTCTACAAGAGGTCCAGGACATTCCCTTACAGGGAAAACAAGTAATCCTAGTTCTTCGGAAACGACGCTATCTCTGCCCCTCCTGCCACAAACGCTTCACAGAACCCTATTCGTTCCTGCCAAGCTACCACCGCAGGACCCGCAGGCTGGCATTTTACATTGTTTCCCTGCTCCGGCAGACCTTTTCCTTAAAACAGATTGCAGAACTTACCGGTGTTTCCGTCCAGACGGTCTGCCGCCTTCTGGACACGATTTGCTATCCTCCGCCTGACCAGCTTCCGCAAGCGCTTTCCATTGACGAATTCAAAGGCAATGCTTCTACC